>Ga0302319_10025255_pt1 | contig 10527 bp, 6 predicted proteins | sample Bog_T0_2_FD_203319 | JGI IMG/M metagenome (GOLD analysis project Ga0302319, IMG submission 203319) | Peat permafrost microbial communities from Stordalen Mire near Abisko, Sweden - Bog_T0_2 | ecosystem: Environmental > Terrestrial > Soil > Wetlands > Peat | place: Sweden: Abisko, Stordalen Mire... | reverse complement strand
CACGCTTTTTGCGCCCTGGCGATGGCTGGTGCCGAGACAATCGGCGCCGGTATCGCCGCCACCGATGATGATGACGTGCTTGCCGGTGGCGAGAATGGGAGCGGCGGCCTTCATGGATGCCAGAAGGGTCTCTTCCGAGTCGCCTTCGTTGCGGCGATTCTGCTGGGGCAGGAACTCCATGGCGAAGTGAATGCCGTTGAGTTCGCGGCCGGGAACGGGCAGGTCGCGCGGATGCTCCGCGCCGCCGCACAGCAGGATGGCATCGAAGCCGTCCGTGAGCGATTCGACCGATACATTGACGCCCACATGCGCGTTGGTCTCAAAGACAACGCCTTCGGCCTTCATCTGTTCGATGCGGCGATCGACGATATGCTTTTCGAGCTTGAAATTCGGAATGCCGTAGCGGAGCAGGCCGCCGATGCGGTCGTTCTTTTCAAAAACGGTGACGGAGTGGCCGGCGCGGCGCAGTTGCTGCGCGGCGGCAAGACCCGCTGGACCGCTGCCAACGACGGCGACGCGTCTGCCGGTGGCTTGCTCCGGTGGCTCGGGATGAATCCAACCCTCGTCCCAACCGCGCTCGACGATGGAGCGCTCGATGAGCTTGATTGAAACCGGCGGTTGATTGATGCCGAGTACGCATGCGGCTTCGCAGGGCGCGGGGCAGATGCGGCCGGTGAATTCCGGAAAGTTGTTCGTCGAGTGGAGGCGGCGGATGGCGGCCTCCCAGCGGTTGCTGTAGACGAGGTCGTTCCAGTCAGGGATGAGATTATTGACCGGACAGCCGGTGTGGCAGAAGGGCACGCCGCAATCCATGCAGCGAGCGCCCTGCTCGCGCTGCTTTTCTTCGGGGAAGGGCTCGTAGATTTCGAACCAATCCTTGATGCGCTCGTTGGGTTTGCGCCGCGTGGGCTGTGCGCGCTCGATTTCGAGAAAACCTGTGACCTTACCCATGTTGCACCTCCGCGGCAGCCGCCACGAGAGGCGACGAAGTAGTGGGTGGTGCGTAAACGGCTTCTGCACGCGCTACGCCAAGAACGCGTTTGTATTCGTGCGGGAAGACTTTGATGAACTTGGGCTGCGCGTCGGCCCAGTGTTCGAGGACCCATGCGGCGCGCGGGCTTCCAGTGGCGTCGCGATGACGCGCAAGCAGTGTGCGGACCTGCTCGACATCGGCGGACTCGACGAGTGGCTCGAGATCGACGCTGGCTTTGTTGCAGCGGCGGACGGAGAAGTCGCCCTTGTCGTCGTAGACGTAAGCGATGCCGCCGCTCATGCCTGCGGCGAAGTTGCGGCCGGTGGAACCGAGGACGATGACAAGGCCGTTGGTCATGTATTCGCAGCCGTGGTCGCCGACGCCCTCGACAACGGCCGTTGCGCCGGAGTTACGAACGGCGAAGCGCTCGCCGGCGATGCCGTTGAGGAAGACTTCGCCAGCGGTTGCGCCGTAGAGAACCACGTTGCCGACCAAGATGCTTTCTTCGGGCAGGAAGCTGGAGGTCTTGGGCGGATAAGCGATGATGCGGCCGCCGGAAAGGCCCTTGCCGAGATAGTCGTTGGTGTCGCCTTCAAGCTCGAGGGTGACTCCGCTGGGCACGAAGGCGCCAAAGCTTTGACCGGCCGAGCCGCGGAACTTGAAGTGGATTGTTCCGTCGGGCAAGCCGGCTGAACCGTAGCGGCGTGCGATCTCGCCGCCGAGCATGGCGCCGACGGTGCGGTGCACGTTGCGAATGGCGAAGTTGCCTGTGGTTTTGGTCTGAGATTCGAGGGAAGGCCGCGCTTTGGCGATGAGCGCGTGGTCGAGCGCCGGGCCGAGGCCGTGATCCTGGCACGTGGTGCGGCGGCGCGCCACACGCGAAGGCAGCGTAGGCACATGGAGAATGGACGAGAGATCGATGCCCTTGGCCTTCCAGTGCGCGTCGTCGATGTGGACGTCGATTTTTTCTACGTGGCCGACCATGTCGTCGACGGTCTTGAAACCGAGCCTGGCCATGTGCTGGCGCATCTGCTCCGCGATAAAGAAGAAGAAGTTGATGACGTGCTCGGGCGTGCCGGTGAAGCGCGCGCGGAGCACGGGATCCTGCGTGGCGATGCCGACGGCGCAGGTATTGAGGTGGCACTTGCGCATCATGATGCAGCCCATGGTGATGAGCGGCATGGTGGCGAAACCGAACTCCTCCGCGCCGAGCAGGGCGGCGATTACCACGTCGCGGCCGGTTTGCAATTTGCCGTCGGTTTGCACGCGGATGCGGCTGCGCAGATCGTTGAGCAGAAGGACTTGCTGGGCCTCGGCGAGGCCGAGCTCCCACGGAAGGCCCGCGTGCTTGATGGAGCTGAGCGGGGACGCGCCGGTGCCGCCGTTGTCGCCGGAGATGAGCACAACGTCGGCGTGCGCTTTGGAAACGCCGGCGGCGACAGTGCCGACGCCGACTTCAGAGACGAGCTTGACGGCGATGCGGGCCTGCGGATTAACGTTTTTGAGATCGTAGATGAGCTGCGCGAGGTCTTCGATCGAGTAAATGTCGTGGTGCGGCGGAGGCGAGATGAGTCCGACGCCGGCGATGGAGTGGCGCGTGCGGGCGATGACCTCATCGACCTTGTGGCCGGGCAACTGGCCGCCCTCGCCGGGCTTGGCGCCTTGCGCCATCTTGATTTGCAGCTCGTCGGCGTTGACGAGGTAGTTGGTGGTGACACCGAAGCGGCCGCTGGCCACCTGCTTGACGGCGCTGCGGCGCAGATCGCCGTTCGGATCGCGCTTGAAACGCTCTTCTTCTTCGCCGCCTTCGCCGGTGTTCGACATGCCGCCGAGGCGGTTCATGGCGATGGCGAGGGTTTCGTGGGCTTCTTTCGAAATAGAACCGAAGCTCATAGCGCCGGTGGTGAAGCGCTTGACGATCTCCTTGGCCGGCTCGACCTCTTCGATCGGAATCGGCTTCTCGGCGTACTTGAGCTTCAGCAGTCCGCGCAGCGTGCAAAGGTTGCGATTCTGGTTGTCGATCAGCTCGGTGTATTCCTCGAATGTTTCGAAGCTGTTCGTACGTACCGCGTGCTGCACTTTGCTGATGGTGAGGGGATTGAGCAGGTGATACTCGCCGCCTTCACGGTATTGGTACTGGCCGCCGACTACCAGATCGGTCTCGGAGTCCGTGAGGGGCTGGTAGGCGTAGTCGTGCTTCATCTGCGCTTCGCGGGCGAGCACGGCGAGGCCGACGCCCTCGATGCGCGATGCGGTGCCGGGGAAGTAGGCTTCGATGAGCGACTTGTTGAGGCCGACGGCTTCAAAGACCTGTGCGCCGCGATAGCTTTGCAGCGTGGAGATGCCCATCTTCGAGAAGGTCTTGAGGAGGCCTTTATTGATGGCCTTGATGAAGTTCTTCTCCGCGTAGTCTGCTGTCACTTTCTCCGGCAGCAGGCCGCGGCGCTTGAGATCGTGGATGGTCTCGATGGCGAGGTACGGGTTGATGGCGCTGGCGCCGTATCCGATGAGAAGCGCAAAGTGCATGACTTCGCGGGGCTCGCCGCTTTCAATAATCAGGGCGACCTGGGTGCGGGTTTTCTCCTGTACCAGGCGATTGTGTACGGCAGCCATGGCCAGAAGACTGGGAATGGGCGCGTACGTGGGATCGACGCCGCGATCGGAGAGGATCAGCAGCGTGTAGCCGGAGTTGACCGCGTGCGAGGCACGGGCGCTCAGATCGTCGAGCGCATGCTTGAGGCCCTTCTCGCCATCCGCGGAGCGGAAGAGAGTGGGCAGGGTAGTCGCGAGCAGGTCGCCGGATGAAACGCGGCGCAACTTTTCAAGATCGCGATTGGTGAGGATGGGATGCGGCAGCTTGAGCGTATGGCAGTTCTCGGGCGCTTCGTCGAGAATGTTGCGCTCTATGCCAATGTAGCTGATGAGCGACATCACCAGCTCTTCGCGAATGGGGTCGATGGGCGGATTCGTGACCTGGGCGAAAAGCTGCTTGAAGTAATTGAAGAGCGGCTGGGGACGGTCGGAGAGACAGGCCAGCGGCACATCGGTGCCCATGGAGCCGATCGGCTCCTCGCCATTGGTGGCCATGGGCGTGAGAAGAATGCGCAGATCCTCTTCGCTGTAGCCACAGGCGCGCTGACGGCGCAATAGCGTCTCAGGGTTCGAGGCGATGGTACGGGCCGGTTCGGGCAGAGCGTCGATGGTGACTTGCTGCTGCTTGAGCCACTCCGCGTAGGGCTTGCGACCAGCGAGATCCTTCTTGATTTCGGCGTCGGAGACGATGCGCTGCTGCACGGTATCGACAAGGAACATGCGGCCGGGCTGCAGACGGCCTTTCTTGAGAATGTCCTCGGCGGGAACTTCGATGACGCCGGCTTCGGAGGCCAGGACAACCAGATCGTCCTTGGTTACGATGTAGCGGCCGGGTCGCAGGCCGTTGCGGTCGAGCGTGGCGCCGATGACTTTGCCATCCGTGAAGGCGATGGCGGCGGGGCCGTCCCACGGCTCCATCAGCGAGGCGTGGTACTCGTAAAAGGCGCGCTTGTCCTCGTCCATGTCGGGATTGCCAGACCAGGCCTCGGGAATAAGCATGGCCATGACGTGGGGCAGCGAACGGCCGGACTGATAGAGGAATTCGACGGCGTTGTCGAGGGAGGAAGAGTCGCTGCCGCCCGGCACGACGAGGGGATAGAGATCGCCGATTCTATCGCCGTGGAGCGGGCTTGCGAGAATGGACTGGCGCGCGCTCATCCAACTGACGTTGCCGCGGATGGTGTTGATCTCGCCGTTGTGGGCGACGTAGCGATAAGGGTGGGCGAGCTTCCAACTGGGAAAGGTGTTGGTGGAAAAGCGCTGGTGAATGAGGGCCATCGCGCTTGTGACGAGAGGATTGGCCAGCTCGAAATAGAACTTTTCGATCTGCGGGGCCAGCATGAGGCCCTTGTAGATGATGGTGCGACAGGAACAGGAAGGAACGTAGAAGGTCTCCTTGTCCTCGATGTCGGAGGCGGCAATTTCGTTTTCCGTGCGGCGGCGTACGCGATAGAGCAGGCGCTCGAAGGCCTCATCGTCGAGACCTTGCGGGCAGCCCAGGAACAGTTGCTCAATGTACGGCTGGGAGGCACGGGCTTCTCGGCCGATGGCGTCGCCGTTCACGGGTGTGTCGCGCCAGCCGAGAACCTGACAACCTTCTTCCTGGGCGATCCGCTCAAAGACGCCTTCGCACTGGAGGCGGTTGTGTTTTTCCACCGGCAGGAAACACATGGCAACGCCGTATGCGCCGGGTTCGGGCAGGGTGATTCCCAACTCCGCGCATTCGCGCACAAAGAAGGCGTGGGGAATTTGAATAAGGATGCCGGCGCCGTCGCCGGTCTCCGGGTCGCAACCCGCCGCACCGCGATGGGTGAGGTTGATGAGCACCTCGAGGCCTTTGCGGATGATCTCGTGACTTTTTTCGCCGCGGATGTTTGCGACGAGTCCCATGCCGCAGGCATCGTGCTCATCCCGTGGATGATAGAGGCCTTGTGCGAGTGGAGCGCGGAGACGAAAGTCTGAGGGTTCCATGGCAGCCTTTGCGTGCAGAATTTTCGTTGCGGAGTGCTTTCCCTTTCCGAATACACATCCACCCTGCGTTTTCATCCGTGAAAATCGCCCTGGCGTTGGATCGAGAGCTTTCGATGAGCAGTTCCGGCCGCATCCGTGAACTGCGCTGTTTTTAATATAACTAAAAACCATAGTCAACGTCGAAAATCCTTTTCAACATAAGGGACGAAAAGGGGGACGAATTTGCATCATTGAGAGGGTTTATGCGGCGCATCTGACGTGTTTTGTAACGTATACTTGAGCGGAATCAGAGCAGGCGTGACCTTGGATCGACTCGTGAAATGCGGCTTTTTCTTGAGGAAAAAGCCACTTGGCTGTTGTGCTTTCGGAATGCGTCCGCTCTGATTCCGCTGTAGGTTCGAATGAATACTCTAAACGACACAATTCTGGTGACCGGCGGGGCGGGGTTTATCGGTTCGAACTTCGTGCTTGGCTGGATGAAGGCCGGCGGGGCGGCGGTTGTGAATCTCGACCTGCTGACCTATGCGGGCAATGCAGCCAACCTTGCGTCCGTCGAGGCTGATCCGCGTTACACGTTTGTGCACGGAGATATCTGCGATGCAGACCTGGTCGGTTCGCTTCTGCGCAAGTACCGGCCCCGGGCGATTATTCATTTTGCGGCGGAGAGCCACGTGGATCGGTCGATCGTTTCGCCCGAGGCGTTCATCCGGACCAACGTGACGGGGACGTTTACGCTGCTGGAGCAAGCGCGCGCGTACCGGGCGGAGCTGGATGATGCTGGGCGGCCGGCGTTTCGCTTTTTGCACGTGTCCACGGATGAGGTGTATGGAACACTCGGCGAGCACGATCCGGCGTTTAGTGAATTGACGCCTTATGCACCGAACAGTCCCTATGCTGCATCGAAGGCCGGATCGGATCATCTGGCCAGAGCGTATTTCCATACCTTTGGCCTGCCCGTGCTGACGACAAATTGCTCGAACAACTACGGACCGTTTCAGTTTCCCGAGAAATTGATTCCGTTGGTGATCCTGAATGCGCTAGAGGGCAAGCCGCTGCCGGTGTACGGGGACGGGAAGAATGTGCGCGATTGGTTATTTGTGGAAGACCATTGCGCGGCGATCCGGAGAGTGTTGGAGGAGGGCCGACCCGGTGAGACGTACAACATCGGCGGGAACAGCGAGCGCGCGAATATCGATGTGGTGACGGCGATTTGCGACCTTGTGGACGAGATGCGGCCGCAGGCAGGGGCTTTGCCGCGGCGGAATCTCATCACCTATGTGCAGGACCGGCCGGGACACGACCGGCGGTACGCCATTGACGCCAGCAAGATTACGCGCGAGTTGGGTTGGACGCCTGCCGAACAATTTGAGACCGGGCTGCGCAAGACGGTGAGCTGGTATCTGGAGAATGGCGATTGGGTCAACAATGTGCGTACCGGCGCGTATCGCGAGTGGATTGCAAAGAATTATGCGGAGCGAGTGGAATTGTGAGCCTGAAGGATTGAGGATCGACGGATGAAGGGCATCATTCTTGCGGGTGGGTCGGGGACACGGCTTTATCCCGTCACGCATGTCGTGTCGAAGCAGCTTCTCCCCGTCTACAACAAGCCGATGATCTATTACCCGTTGAGCACGCTCATGCTTGCCGGACTGCGGGAGATTCTGATCATTTCGACGCCGCAGGATACGGGGCGATTTGCGGAGCTGCTGGGCGACGGGCGGCGCTGGGGGTTGGAGATCAGCTATGCGGTGCAGCCGAGCCCAGACGGGCTGGCACAAGCGTTTCTGATTGGACGGGATTTTATCGCGGGCGATGCCAGCGCTCTGGTGCTGGGCGACAACATCTTCTATGGGCAGGGATTTTCAAAGCAGTTGCAGACGGCCGCGCGATTGAAGGACGGCGCAACAGTATTTGCGTACCCGGTGGAAGACCCGGAGCGTTATGGCGTGGTGGAGTTCGACAGGGAGGGTCGCGCGGTGAGCCTGGAAGAGAAGCCCAAGGCGCCCAAGTCGCGTTATGCGGTGACAGGTTTGTACTTTTACGATCGCGACGTGGTGAACATCGCCGAAACGCTGAAGCCTTCGGCGCGCGGCGAGCTTGAGATCACAGACCTGAACCGGCGGTATCTCGAAGCGGGGAAGCTGAAGGTGGAGATGATGAGCCGCGGCATGGCGTGGCTCGATACGGGCACGCACGATTCGCTGCTCGAGGCAGCTCTCTTTGTGCACACGATCGAGCGGCGGCAAGGGCTGAATATCGCCTGCCCTGAAGAGATCGCGTACCGGCAGGGGTTCATCAATGCCGCGCAGCTTGAGGCACTGGCTGCGCCGATCGCGAAGAGCGGCTACGGGGAATACCTGTTGAAGCTGCTGCGCGAGCCGTACTTTGCTGCGGGAATCGAATAGCCATGAAGATTGAAGCCACCAGCTTGCCCGGCGTGCTGTTGTTGACCCCGGCCGTCTACCGGGATGAGCGGGGCGCATTTTCCGAGACTTTCAACTTGCGGCAGATGACCGAGGCTGGCTTGCCCTTGAACTGGGTGCAGGACAACTTTTCCATTTCCAAGAGGCATGTGTTGCGCGGGATTCACTACCAGATCGCGCAGCCGCAGGGCAAGCTGGTGCGTGTGACGCATGGAGCGGTGCTGGATGTGGCTGTGGACCTGCGCCGTAGCTCGCCCGAGTTCGGCCGGCATGTGGGCGTAGAGCTGAGCGGGGAAAACGGGAAGATGCTCTGGATTCCCGAGGGCTTCGGGCACGCATTCCTGGTATTGAGCGAAGAGGCCGGATTTGCATACAAGGTGACGGATTATTACTCCCCAAAGGGCGAGCGGACGATTCTTTGGGACGATCCGGACCTTGCCATTCGCTGGCCAGCCGCGGCAGGCGATCTGATCGTTTCAGAAAAGGATCGAAAGGGCGCAAGGCTTAGGGATGCCGAGGTTTTCCCGTAGCGGCAGGTGGATCATAACCCTCACAAAAAGCGGTCGGGAGTCATATTTTGTCCATCGCAGCGGGTGGTATACTCACTTGTCGGGTGTCTAAAGTACACCGCTATTTTCTTTGCTTTTGAGGTTCCTATGTCCGGCCACTCGAAATGGGCCACCATCAAGCACAAAAAGGGCGCGCTGGATGCCAAGCGCGGCAAGATATTCACTCGTCTCCTGAAGGAAATTGCTGTCGCCGCAAAGGGCGGGGGCAATCCGGACACGAACGCCCGGCTTCGGACTGCTGTCGCGGCCGCCAAAGCTGAGAATATGCCGCAGGACAACATCAAGCGGGCAATTCAGCGCGGCACGGGCGAGCTGGAAGGCGTGAGCTATGACGAGATTTCGTTTGAGGGCTACGGTCCGGGCGGAGTCGCGATCATCGTGGACGTTCTTACGGACAACCGCAATCGTGCAGTGAGCGAGATTCGTCACGCATTCTCAAAGAATGGCGGGAATCTTGGTGAGACGGGATCGGTCCGATTCATGTTTTCGAAGAAGGGCATTATTGCCGTTGAGAAGTCCGCAGCCAGCGAAGAGAAGTTGATGGACATTGTCCTCGAACACGGCGGAGAAGACCTGAACGACGAGGGCGAAACCTGGGAGATTATCACCGATCCGGGCGCGCATGAGGCGGTTGCCGCGGCCATCAAGGCGGCGGGGATTCCGACGGTGATGAGTGAGGTGACCATGGTTGCGTCGACGTATACGAGGCTCGAGGGAACAGCTGCCGGGCAGATGGTGCGGCTGCTGGAGATCCTGGAAGATTTGGATGACACGCAAAATGTTTACTCGAACTTCGATATGGACGCCGAACAGATGGAGCATGCGGCCGGTTGAGTCATCGTTTGGCTCAAAAGAAACGAGGCCGCCCGGTTGTGGCGGTCTTTTTTTGGATGAAGCAGGGAAAAGGGACCGAGGGAACAAGAAGGCCCAGATTGAGCGGTCGGGCGGGGGGAAGGATTTGAAGCAATCGGAGAGAATTGTTGTTTTGCTTTTGTTGGCGGGGGCTGCGGCGATTGCCGCGCAGACACGGGTTGTCTCGACCGGAACTAGCGATGAATCGAACAATCGTGTGGCCCAGGTGCGGAACGACCGCGGCTGGGAATACGGCCCTTTTGTGAATTGGGGAACGGGCGTGGGCGATCGCTCGGATTACAAGTTTCTGTCGGCAGGATTTGAATTGGGCAAGGCGCTGACGCCTGTGATTCATGCCGGCGTTTTCAGCGGGCAGTTCCAACTGGCGGGCAACATCATGCCGTTGTGGCAGGCGTATACGCCGGCCCCGCACAACGAAAATTACACTTGCATTACTACCGGCGGGGCACCCTATAACTGCGTGCTGCCAACCGGCGGCGGAACGTACTACGGAGTCAGTCTTACCCCGGTGATTCTTCGTTGGAATTTCTTGACCAGTTCGCACCGGATTCAGCCTTGGTTCCAGGGAGCGGGCGGACTGATCTACACGACGCACAAGTTTCCGCCGAATATCCTGACCAACAAGTCGCTTGGCATCGACGGCGGCACGTCGGTGTGGAATTTTTCGCCGCAGGGCGGGGTTGGAGTTCACTATTTCATTCACCCGAAACGGTCGATTGATCTGGGGGTGAATGGAGTGCATATCTCCTCGGCCTCACTGGGCGACCGCAACCCGGGCGTGAATGCCAGCATCCAGATACAGGTTGGCTATACGTTCTGGAAATGATAGAGACAGGGAATAGTGAATAGGGAGTAGGGAATAGAAAAGCAGGCGACAGTGAGCGGGGAAACTGGGAGCCGGACATCGATGAATGGCGCGATCATCGAGTGTGTTCCGAATTTCTCAGAAGGCACGGATGCCAAGCGTGTAGAGGCGATTGTTGCTGCCATGCGGGTGGATGGTGTGCATCTGCTGGACTGGTCGATGGACGCAGACCATAACCGCTCCGTGGTGACCGTTGCAGGTGAGCCAGCCGCGGTGGTTGAGGCGGCGGTGCGCGCCGCGGGCAAAGCGGCGGAGATGATT
>Ga0302319_10025253_pt1 | contig 10527 bp, 5 predicted proteins | sample Bog_T0_2_FD_203319 | JGI IMG/M metagenome (GOLD analysis project Ga0302319, IMG submission 203319) | Peat permafrost microbial communities from Stordalen Mire near Abisko, Sweden - Bog_T0_2 | ecosystem: Environmental > Terrestrial > Soil > Wetlands > Peat | place: Sweden: Abisko, Stordalen Mire... | reverse complement strand
TACAGCTTCCTCCAGATTCCGCCGCGCGACGGACACCCTTGCCGTTCAGCTAACACTTCCCCTTGCCGGGTGTGTAGCGGACTTGCACCCCCAAGTGAGTGCGCCCTGCCGGGCGCACCAACGAAAAGGGCCACGTCGCAGAAGCGGCGTGGCCCTTCTTTTGAAGATTGCGTCCGAGTTTACTTGGCGGCCACCAACGGTTGCGTGGTCAGGGAACCATTGGCATAGCCCTTGGCGATTTCAGTGATGGCGATGGGAGCGTAGTCGCCGGCGTGTCCGGCCTGACCGAACTGGGTCATGCGCAGGGCAACCACATTCTTCATGGCCTCACGGGCGGGCTTCATGTAGTCGCGCGGATCGAACTTCTCCGGAGTCTCCGCAAAGACCTTGCGGATGGCGCCGGTGATGGCCAGGCGGTTGTCGGTGTCGACGTTGACCTTGCGGACACCGTTGCGGATGCCGAGCTGAATCTCTTCGACCGGCACGCCCCAGGTTTCCTTCAGCTTGCCGCCGTACTTGTTGATGATGTCCTGAAGATCCTTGGGCACCGAGGAGCTGCCGTGCATGACCAGGTGAGTGTTGGGCAGGCGCTTGTGGATGGCGATCAGCACGTCCATCTTGAGCACCGAGCCGTCGGGCTTCTTGGTGAACTTGTAGGCGCCGTGGCTGGTGCCGATGGCGATAGCCAGTGCGTCGACGCCGGTCAACTCGGCGAACTCGACTGCCTGGTCGGGGTCGGTAATGTGATCGAGGCCGCTGCCGCCGGCACCGTGGCCGTCTTCAACGCCGCCGAGCACGCCAATCTCGCCTTCAACGGTTACACCGCGCTCGTGAGCGTATTCGACCACGCGCTTGGTGACATCGACATTCTCTTCAAAAGTGGATGGAGTCTTGCCGTCGGCCTTGAGTGAGCCGTCCATCATGACCGAGGTGTAGCCCAGGTCAATGGCGCTCTTGCAGGTCTCAAAACTGTTGCCGTGATCCTGGTGCATGGCGATGGGGATTTCTGGATTCAGTTCCGCGGCCGCCTGGATCAGCTTGAAAAGGTAGAGATCCTCGGCAAAAGCACGCGCGCCGCGGCTGGCCTGAACGATGACGGGGGACTTTGTTTCCTTGGCCGCCATCATGATGGCCTGAATCTGTTCCATATCGTTGACGTTGAATGCGCCGACGCCATAACCGCCCTTGGCGGCCTCGTCGAGGAGTTGCCGCATGGAGACTAGAGGCATGGTGATTCTCCTTCTTGGATAGATCTGGATTGGATCGGGCCGCCTTGTACGCTCGGGCCCAAATGGGCGGGAAAACAGCCTCGCGGGCGGCAGGAACTGCAATCGTCCCTATGGTAGCAGAGACGCGCAAGGGAAAAGTGTGTCTCGGAGCACACTGTTTTCGCGAATCACGGCTTCGGCTGCGTTCAAAAACTGCTGCATTTCCGCGCAAAATGAGTGGTTTCCAACGACCTCCGAAGCGTAATTTGTTTGTTTGAGCTGGTCTTTTTCGCGATTATTGATGTAACGTTATTGTTTTCATATGCGTGGGACGAAAACGGGGGAGGGGTGGGGGTAAATCGCCGTCGGTATGGACCGGTCCTGTGTCTGATCAGAATGTGCTGAGGGCACTGAGGGATTTGTGGTGCTCTGGAGGCCATGAATCGATTGTGCATGTTTCCGCGAATTAAACTGCAAGCTCCGGGGAAAGATTCGAGACTTTTTCCCGGATGGGCGGATTCCCTTGCTGTTCGGCTAAGAGTTCCCGTGATCGGTGCTTGTTTGGAGTGACTTATGCCCCAAGAGTACAGAGGGACCACCACAGCCACGTCGAAGGCGTGCGGGTCTTGATCAACCAGTAACTGCCGGTTGGCCGGTCAACCGCTCCGAATGCGCATCCTACCGGAACACGCGAAGAACGCGTCTGGAGACGCTGCAGATCATCCAAACCACAAAAAAGTAAAGAACGAAATTAATTGCTGAGGCAACCAACAGGCTGAACGCATGCGCATTTCCAGCGATAGCCGCTGAGCCGAGAAGTCCAGGGAATAGAACCGCCGTGATGAAGGACCCTGAATTTCCGACAAAGGAATATGGAAGGTGCCCAAGGCCAATGGACAGCAGAGCTGTAACGATTCCTGCAGCAAGAGCAACGAACAGTGGCCAGCGCGATGGATCCTTCCTGTTCGCATGGGGAACACGATTATCAGCAGATTCTTGGGTCTCAGTTGGCATGGTCGTCTCTCCAAAGATACCCTAATCGTCGCTGCGGGCGAATGGTCGGCAACCCGTCAGTTATATCCAGATTAATATCATCCTCATTAATACTTTACCCATAACTGCCGAGTTGCCGGTAAACCGCTCAGAATTGACGTAACGCACTCCACCAGCTCTGATTGGGCCTAGGGTTCGGTTGCGGATTGGCCATTGGCCACACCCGCTGCTAACGGGATGGTTGGTGCAGCGGCTCCGAGAACTTTGGTAACCGAGTTGCTCCCCTTGTTGGCGATCCAGACATTTCCCGAGATATCAATGGCAATGCCGGCGGGCGCACTGGTTCCGACGGTGTAGCCCGTGTCCGGGGTGACCTGCGTTCCGCCCGAGTTGAAAACCGCGAGAGTGCCGCCCGTGGAGTTGGGGATCCAAACCTGGTTCGAGCCGTCGATAGCCAGGCTGGCGCCACCAGTGAGCGCGTGGCCGGAGATGGGTGTGGTGCCCGTTGGTGCGCCATTGCTGGAGAACTCAGCTATCCTGTCCCCACCAGCATACAGGCTCCAGACATTTCCAGAGCTGTCGATTGCGACACCGATTCCGCCTTCAGAATTCGACAGATATGCCGCTCCAGTCGTCAGGAAAGCTGAGGTCGACCCGCCAGGGTTGCCAATCCAGAGGATAGCGAGCTGATCGACCACGATGGACTGCGTTACCTGGGTTGCGGCCGAATAGTCAGTATTTCCCGCCTGGTTCGCGGCAATCACGATGGTGCCCGCCCCGGTCACGGTGAGGACGCTGTTGTTGGTTCCGCTCAGCGAGCCGGGACCGCTGAAAATGCTGAAGCTGACCGGATTACCCGACGCCCCGCCAGTCGCGCTCAATGTGATCGGCGAAGTCGGATAGACGACCGTCGGTGGCGTAAAGGCGATTGTTTGCGTGGCCAAGCCGACAACAACGTTCGCCGACGTCTGCGCTGGCGCGTAGGTAGCGTTGCCCGCCTGATCCGCGCCGATCGCAATTGTACCGGCGCCGGTCACGGTCAGCACGTTGCCATTCATTGTTCCGGGTCCCGAGAGCACGCTGAGGGTCACCGGGAGACCCGAGGATGCAGAGGCAGTCAGCGTAATGGGCGAGACGCCATAGGTGACTGGTGAAGGCGGAGAAAAGCCGATCGACTGCGAATTCAGCGTCGTGCCGTAGAGGGCAACGGTCTGCGTCAGGCTGGCGTTCAAATTGTTATCCGTAAGCACCAACGAACCGTCGAATGGGCCCGCCGTCGCCGGAGAGAAGCTCACCAGATAGGTGCAAGAGGTTCCCGACGCCACAGTGCCCGCTGGAAAAGAAGAGCTGCTCAGGTCAGGACAGGTGCCGGCACTCCCCAGCGAGAAACCGCCGGTGATACTTGCGTTGTTCTTCCCCGCCGAAGGAATGGGAAAGGTCAAGCTTGCGCTGCCAATATTGCTCACCGTTACGGTCTGCGGGCTGTCCGCGCTGGTGGAACCGACCAGAGTCGGCGCAAAAGTCAGGCTGGGCGGAGTTGTCTGATCCTGCCTAAGCACACGGTTATTTGTGGTGTCGGCGATGTAGAGATTGCCGTTTACATTCGCCTCTGTGTTTGAGGGAACAGTCGAATTGGATGGCAGCGTGTTCACGGTCGTGTAACCGCCCGCCTCAAGAATCTCCTTCACCAAATTGTTGCCCTTATCGGCAACGACGATGTTCCCGCTTCCGTCCACAGACACAGCCGTAGGCGCGTTGAAGCCACTGCCCAAAGTGGTCACAAGGGAGTAGCCGTCGACGGCCGCCAATTCCTCCACAGCGTTGTTGCCCGTGTCGGCGACAAAGACGTTTCCAACGCCATCCACAGCCACACCCTGCGGTGCGTTGAAGCCGCCGCCCAGTAACCTGACAGCGGTATATCCGCCCGATGCCAGAACCTCCTTCACCTCATTGTTGGCGGTGTCGGCGACGAAGACGTTCCCCGCGCCGTCCGCTGCCACGCCTTGCGGCGCGCTGAAGCCACTGCCCAGCGTACTCTGCGTTCCTGGAAGGAAGGCGATTTGCGGTCCCGTTCCCGTGCCGGATGCATAGATCGTGACAAACGGCGCGCCCGAGCTGTTCACCAACTCCAGTGCCCCAAGCCGCAACCCTGCGTAGTTGGGCGTAAAACTCAAGGTGACCGTGCAAGTTTCGCCGGCGGCGTAGGTGGCAGCAGCGCAGGTTCCTCCCTCGACTTTGAAGTCCTGTCCGGAGACCCCTTGCGTCAAGGCCAACGGCGCTTGGACTTTGCCGGGTGAGTCGAACTCAAATGTCAGCGTCTGCGTCGGCGGCGTACTCGTCCCAATGGGAACAGATCCGAAATCCACCACGGAGGAGTTGGCCGCTGGAACTTCATCCACCGTGCTATTGTCCGTCTCGGCGATGAATACATCGCCTAACGCGTCCACCGTAACTCCGCTGGGTTCGTTGAGACCGCCCAGAACGGGAACAACGGTTTGATAGCCGCTCGACTCGAATATCTCGAAGACCGCGCCCAACGCAAGATCGGTGTAATAGAGATTGCCGCTGGAGTCCAACCCTATGCCATAAGGTTCAGCGATATTCGAGTTGCCCGAGGCCAGGTCGACGAGCGTTTGGTATCCGCTGGCGGCCGGAATCTCCTGTATCCCGTCGTTCTCATCGGCCGTGAAAAGGTTCCCATTCGCATCCACCGCCACGCCGACGAGCGCCGAGAAAGAGACGGGTATTGTAATCCTGATCGAATAGCTGGTGGCTACCAGCAATTCGTATAAGTGATTGCTTCCGAAATCGGCGACATAGACGTTGCCGTCCCGGTCCACAGCCACGCCAGTCGGAAAGGCAAAGCCTGTGGCGATGGTCGAGACCGTGACGTATCCGCCGGCAGCCGCAATTTCTTTGATCGTGCCGTTGTCCTCATCCGCCACAAAGAGATCCCCGGCGGTGTCGATCGCAATGCCAGTGGGATAGCTGAAATCGCCGTTCAGCGAGGCAATGGGAACTGTCGTCGAATAACCGGGCGCCTGGATCTCCTTCACCTGGGCATGGCCGGAATCCGTCACGAAGACGTTACCGCTGCTGTCCACCGCGACCCCATTCGGCAGGCTGAAACCGGCACCAACGTAAACCCGCGCGCCGCCGCTTAGGTGCGCCGTCTGCGCCATCGCGGGAACGGCCGCAAGGCCCGCAAATATCGCCAGGCAGGCAAGACCTGACTCGGCCCGAAGAGCCAGAATTCGGGTGCGCGTAAAGCTCCGGAAGGCAACCTGGGAACATGAGGAGAACAAGCGTGGAAGAGTGCGAATTGCGGGAGCAGTCATGGGTTTCCTTCGCATCCAAATTTTCCGGCAATGCACCGCTCACATCCGCATCGCTGCAACACACCAGAGGCAATTTCATCCCCTGGTTTTCAAGGACAGGCCGACGCAATGACATACGAAGGCCCAGGTAAATGGCGGCGGTGGCCCAGAGACGTGCATTAATTTTGTACGGGTTGACGGTTATGGGAAAGCATCTCGGATTCTATAGGCACAGAGGACGCAGAGCAAGAAAATCTTATTGCAGCAAGCCAAACGTCGACGGCGGATTCCCAGGACCCTACCGGGCGGCAGAATTTATTTCAGCCAGAATCACGGAGCAAGCGGATGCGGCAGCCAGAATCTGAACAACGATGCTGTTTTTTTGCTCCTTACAGTTTTCCTCGGATTAGTCCCGGATCGGCAAACCGTACATAACCCCGGTTGGAGCCCGCCGGGGACCCTGGGAAGACCGAAAACAGGGATAGAAACGGTTGGACGGTTTCGCGACGACAAAGCGAATTGCAGGTTCACGTCCTATGTATCAGCCGGGGGTCGAGGAGATGGCGGCAACGGGCTGCGGCTGGGGCCGGGCACCTTTGATCATGAGCCACAGCATGATGGCGCCCTCTCCGAGGAGGGCAGGGGAAACGACTCGGGTTACGCGATCGACAAAGTCCGGAGCGAGAAGGCCGGTGAAGGCAATGGCCACGTAGGCACAGCCATTGATCATCAGCGCGATGCCGATCAGGCGGGGAAGAAAAACCGACCGGAATACCAGGATGCCGAAGGGGAACAGCCACAGGCCTGCAAAGATCTCGTTGATCAGATAGCCATACTCGTGGATACGGAGAAACAGGGTTGCGAGCGCAGCCTGTTGCGGCTGATTGAATGCTGACAGGAAACCGTCGCCACGCGCGAGCAGCAGCGCGGCAATATCGTTCAACGAGTTGAGAGAACCGATCACAAGAGGGATGCATCCGCCGAGGAGCACCATGAGAATGCCGAGATTGCGGTCCACTCGTTTGAGCACACGGTAAAGCGCGAGTGCGACGACTAGGCAGGACAAACCGGCGAGAAGGTCGCACACGATACCTAGCCGGAAAAGCGATTCGTGGGTGGCGATGTTGTGCGCCGTTGCGGACGCACTGTTGCGCACGATCAGCGCTCCCTCCACATAAATCGGCCGGAACACCGAGAAGCCAAGAAGCAGATAGAGAAATCCTGCGACTCTGCCAGGGTTGCTGCTCGAAGTCATGCTCCTCCTCAATGCTTGATGGGGTAGTCCTTTCGATGAAGGGTGGCGATGAAATCTTAACGCATGAATGATTGCGCGTCACCTGGAAATGGCCAAGTGCCCTGCCGCTCCTCGGATGAAATCTTGAAAAGGAGCCATTTTAGGAAACTGAGCGCTACGCCGGCATTGTTTTCCGGATTGATTGGAGGATGTCGCCGATTCGGAAATTACTACTTGAGTAACACTTATCGAAATCGCCCGCTCAATTGTGATTTCAGATTTGCGGGTCATCCAACCGGAACTTAGAAGATCTTGACTTGCCTCAATTATTTGGCTTCGATGAATTCCCGAACTGAGAGCACCGATGCGCGAGTGGGAAAGAATCTATTGAAATGAATATCAATCTTGCTCCGGCGAGCGGCTACGGGTGGGCACACATGCAGATGTGGAGGAGAAACGCCCCCGCAGGGGTTAAAGCCCACGTTGCTTTTGTGGCGTTTGCGGCATGACTGAAGTTATGCCCTGTTACAAAGCCTTAGTGCATCTACTTTTGCCTGAACAAGGTTGATATTCATCTCTATTGATAAGGCAATCGTGGACTTGGGAATTGAGAGCGGCGCAGCAATCTTTTATGACAGCGAGGCTCAAGACGTACGGCGTTACCGCTGAGCAGCGGTTACTTTGGGGACTAAGAACCCGCCGATATAACCGGCTCCGCTGATATAACCGGTTCCGCTCAGAGGGTCCACCTGGAACAAGTCGCCGTAGCCAGCGCCCGAGGTCAATGATGCGGTTGAGCTGCCATTGCCGCTGCTGTCTGTCGTGAATGCGCTGATGCCGTAAGAGCCGGAACTCTCCAGGGCCGTGGATTGCGTCTCAATTATGTTGTAGGTTGTGTCGGGAGATGCACCTGTCACGGCAAACTCGAGCGATCCGTTCGCGAAGGTGACGGTACCGCTGGTCAAGGGAGCCTGAGGCGAGGAGGAGGTGACTCCTGTGCCATTGACCGTGGTCTCGGGCAGAAGGGTAGACATGTATACCTGCGAGCTGGAATTGGGCAGGCCCGCCCAAAGACTGGTTGCGTATTCGATTATTCCCGTGGGCTCGGAATCCGCTTCGAAATCTCCGGCCCAGCTTCCGGGTTTCGGAAACTTCGCGGTTGAGGTTCCGCTTCCGGCCGCATTCGTGGACACTGCGCCCACGTTAAGGCAGACAGGATCGGGGGCAAGGTCCCCGGCGTCCCATGCGGGGCAGAACGACACTGTAAACGTCGTACTTGCGGTAGCGCCGGTAAGCTGGACGGTCACGTTTCCGCTTGTATCGACAGTCACCTGCCCGACGATGTCGGTTGCGGTCTGCGAATAGAGCGTGGCCTGATATTGCGTTGTGGCACTGCTGGCAACCGTAGCGAATGTCGAGGTAAACGAGCCTGACATGGCAGTTCCGGCGGAACTCGTCACTCCAGTCACAGTTACTGTGTAGGTAGTTTCGGGGACCAGGGCGGCGGATGGCGCAAAAGTTGCCATATTAGCGCTTGCGTTGTAGGCTACGGCACCCGCAACCGCCTTGGGATCCGTCACCTGAATATTAGTGGTGTTCACGGCCGAGGCCTCGGCTGCGGAGGAGAATGTTATCTGAATGGCAGCGTTCGTCGGCACCTGAGTGGTCCCGGAAGCCGGCTTGACTGAGGTTACCGAGAAACTGGCGGGCGAAGCAGGGCTTACTGGAATGGTGTTGCTACCGCTTCCACAACCGGTCAAGAGTGGGAAGGACAAAGCAACCGAAGAAACGACAAAGCAGAAGTGGAACCTTGTACGAAGCACGATAAATGCCTCCGCCTACTGACTTGGATGTATGGTCGCAATCCGTCACTAGCCCCGCTCTTTGCTCGCTGTCGACTCGCGGTAGGCCGAAAACCGAGTTCTGTCCGTTGGCCGGTTACAGTGCGCCATGAGCGCAAAAGGCCGCGAGGCCGAGTGGCGCGTAACCTTTTAACCGCTGAGGGCACCCCACCCTGATTCACGCTGGTGGCCAGAATCAATCTAGTCTGAGCAATATTGAGCGGGTACTTCTTGAGCATCCGACGAACACACCGGTGGATATGAAGAAACGCGCACAGCGCCGAACGCGAGAATTACCAATCTCAGGATGATGGCTCCGCGCAGGAGGCAGGGATTGCAGGTTTCAGAGGTGGGTGGCGACGGGCGATCCTTTCGACGGCGTTCGCGGTGTTCCGGCCGGTTGGCAACTCGGAAATTACTACTTGAGTAACACTTCGCGGGACCGTTTACTCAATGGCACTGTTCGGGTTGCCGGTGATTCAACCGCTTGAATTGGTAGTCTCCCAGGTCTCAAAAGCGAGACCTGGGGCACCCGGATTTGTGTGCCAGATTACGAAATCACCCGGTCTGGGTGCTAGAGCTGGATGCATCAATGCTGCCCGATCAGAGAGAGAACATCCCTCAGGGACTAAAGCCCACGTTTTTTGAGCTATTTGCGGCACGCCTGAAGTCGTGCCCTTTCAAAGTGCCGAGTTTTCCGCAGCCTGCCAGGGAAGGTATGCGGCATTTGCCTGTGAAGCCGTGCCCTTTCAAAGCCGGAACTGCATGGCATATGGAATAATCTGCCAGTGCTTATCGCTGGCGCGACTCCCGATCACAGCTGGTTCCTGGTAGCTTGCGCTGCTGGAACAGTTCTGCTGCTTTTGCTGCTCATCGCCCGGGTGCGGCTGCATCCGGCGCTGGCGCTGGCTGTGGCTGCTCTGGCGCTGGGAGTGGCCTCTGGCATGCCGCTCAAGCAGGTTCCGCTCTCCTTTACTTTAGGCGTGGGCAACCTGATGGGGCATATCGCCATTGTTCTGGGATTGGGCGCGGTCTTGGGCCGTCTCCTGGCCGGTTCCGGCGGCGCGGCGGCGTTGGGAAGGCTGCTGGTCGATCGCTGCGGGACTTTTGGCCTGCCCTGGGCTCTGCTGGCGTTGGGAATCATCGTCGGCATGCCGGTGTTCTTTGAGGTGGGCCTGGTGCTGCTGATGCCGATTGTGGCGGAAGCCGCACGGCGCACGGGACGTCCTCCTGTACTGGCCGGAATGCCGCTGCTGGCCGGGCTCTCCATTGTGCATGGCACGCTGCCGCCCCATCCGGCTGCAATGCTGGCCGCCGCGCAGTACCATGCCGACCTGGGCCACACTATTCTGTTTGGCCTGGCTGCCGGACTGCCCGCGGCTGCGCTGGCCGGTCCGGGGCTGGGATGGTTTCTGACGCGGCGCTGGGAGAAAAGGCAAGCAAAGAATGCGCCCGGGCCGGAGGGGGAAAGCTTGCCTATGTTTGCGGCTACTCCGGAAGAGGAGTTGCAGATAGAACGGCAGGAGGAAGCAGCGGCGGCTCACAAGAAATTGATTGTGAAGGCGCTGCCTCAGCCGGCCGGTCCGGTGCGTGCGGCGGCGGCTGTGCTGCTGCCGATCGCACTGATCTTTCTGGGCAGTTGGGGCGACTCCATCGCCGCGCCAGCCACACTCGTCAACCAGATTCTGCACTTTGTGGGCAGCCCGGACATTGCGCTGCTGATCGCCGTGCTGGTGGCGCTGCTGACGCTTGGCCCGCGCATCCAGACCGGCCAGCACCATGGGCGCGAGCTTTTGCGGCACCTGACGACCGAATCGTTCGAGCCCATCGCCAACGTGCTGGTCATCCTGGCCGCGGCCGGCGGGTTGAGCGGGGTTCTGCGCGATTCGGGCGCCGCACAGGCAACCGTCGGTCTGGCATTGGGCGCGCACATG
>Ga0302319_10025250_pt1 | contig 10529 bp, 13 predicted proteins | sample Bog_T0_2_FD_203319 | JGI IMG/M metagenome (GOLD analysis project Ga0302319, IMG submission 203319) | Peat permafrost microbial communities from Stordalen Mire near Abisko, Sweden - Bog_T0_2 | ecosystem: Environmental > Terrestrial > Soil > Wetlands > Peat | place: Sweden: Abisko, Stordalen Mire... | reverse complement strand
AAATTCATTACAAACGAGATAATTCTAAAAAGATTTGTTCGTACTATCGGTCTAAATAAGAATCTTTCAGATGTCCAAAAAGAACAGATTGATTCGTTTTTAGCAGGCGAAGGCCCCATCACGACTTATTGGCATGCAAAACACAAAGCTTTGAATGGTTTTTATCGTTACGTACTCAGTCGGGGCTACTCCAAGGAGTCACCGTTGCCAACCACAATTCCTAAAAAGCCGCAACCTCTTAGGCCTTACATTTATAGTGTCGACGAACTACGTGCTTTACTTGATTCTTCTCTCACTTATCAGAAAAACCTCTATCTTCTTGAGCCTTACATGGTACACGCTCTTCTGTTGACCCTTTATGGGGCAGGCTTACGCTTCAGTGAAGCGACTAATTTGGTGCTTGCTGATGTAGATTTATATCAGGGGATACTTACAATACGTGAAACCAAATTTTACAAGAGCCGTCTCGTCCCTATCGGGAGCCAACTAACTCAATTCTTAACTCAATATGCCCAGCGACGTCGGAATGAGGGATACTCCCAAAATTCTAATATTCCATTCTTTATCGGACGAAACGGAAAAGCTGTCAATCAACGCACCTTTGGGAATGCATTTCAGCGTATCCGTAAAAAAGCTGGCATCAAACGTACAGATGGTGGCCGCTTTCAACCTCGTATTCATGATCTTCGGCATACCTTTGCCGTACATCGACTAACGGCCTGGTATAAAGAAGGAGCTGATGTGCAAAGGTTACTTCCTGTTCTTTCTGTGTATCTTGGACATGCCGAACTTAGAAGCTCTTCCGTTTATCTTACTATGACACCAGCTCTTCTAGAAGAAGCAGGGCGTCGTTTTCATAACTATGCTTTCAAGGAGGAATCCCATGACTAATCACACATTACTTGGCCCCTGGATCAAACGTTTTTTACTGGAATATCTCATTACCGTCAGAAATTTTTCATCGAACACACAACACAGTTATCGAGACACTCTTTGTCTTTTACTTCCTTTCATAGCTTGTCAGGCCAAAATGCCAATTGAGCAACTTAAAGTTGAAGATGTTTCAACAGAACACGTAATAACATTCCTTTTGGATCTTGAAAAAACACGTCACTGTAGCATAAGAACCTGCAATCAACGGTTAGCAGCTATTTGCAGTTTGGCCAAATTTATTGGGATTAATAGCCCTGAACATCTCCAATGGTGCGGAGAAATTCGGGCAATCCCTTTTAAAAAAGGTCCGCATTCAATAATAACTTATCTCGAGAAAGAAGAGATGTCTGCCATACTGAAGGCTTCAGAAGGTCCCCTGCCACAACAACGCCGTGATCATGCGCTTCTTTTTTTTCTTTATAACACTGGAGCGCGTGCAGATGAAGCTGCACAGCTTAAAATTGCCGATCTCAATTTAGCGCAAACATCTGGGCAAGGTCAATCCTCAGTAGACATCAGAGGTAAAGGAAACAAGCTTCGCTGTTGCCCGTTATGGCCACAAACCGTTAATGAAATAAGTTATCTTATAAAAGACCGCGCCCCCACAGAACACGTTTTTCTAAATCGTTGCGGACAACCCATCACACGTTTTGGTATTCACAGTTTGGTCGAACGTTATGCTCAAAGAGTTTCGGAACAGTTTCCATCCTTAAAAAAGAAACGTGTCAGCCCGCATTCCATACGGCATACAACGGCCACTTTCCTTTTGCGATCAGGCGTGGATATTAATACCATCCGCGCTTGGCTGGGTCATGTTTCAATTGATACAACCAACATTTATGCTGAGACTGATCTTGAAATGAAAGCAAAAGCTTTGGCTCTTTGCGAAATCAAGAAATCCAAAACAGCTAAGCAATGGCATGATGATGTTGGTTTAGTAGCATTCTTAAGGAAGCTGTAACCGAATAAATTATGTGGCGTTCACTTTTTGCTCCACCTCGGAGCCCAAGGCTGAGCGCCACATAACTGGGGACGCCACATAAACAAACTTATGTGCAGCACAACATAATCTAATTTATCTCCAGAAAGATTTCTTCCAAATTAAGATCTTCCACTTCTATTTTTGTATCAAACGCCTTTTCCAACATTTCTAACCTTTCCTGATTAAAATCTCTGACCGTTAATAAGGCATCATGATCATTGATTTGTTTGACTATAACGCCTTCCATGGATAAATCTGCCGGGATCAATCGATGGCTCCTAAAACGGATGCGTTTAACAGTATCTTTAAGCTCATCTAAACCTCCTACAAAATCAATGTTTCCCGATTTAAGCACGGCTACTGTATCGGCGATACGTTCTAAATCAGACGTGATATGTGTTGAAAAAAATACGGTGCATTTGCGCTCTGAGACTATATCGAGGATGGTGCGCAGGAATTGTCGACGGGCAGTAGGATCAAGACTAGCAACTGGTTCATCAAAGACCAATAATTCCGGTTCATGGCCTAAGCTTAAAATGATCAAGAGCTTTTGCATTTCACCCTCAGAAAGGACTGATATGCGGTTTGAAAGATCGAGTTCCCACTCCTTGACTAAGCGATTGACCAATGTTTTATTCCAATATGCATAGAATGAAGCAGTGTAGTCGATCAAAGCCCCTGCTTGCAGCCAGGGATACGGACGGTACGATTGAGGAACAAAGCCTATTTTATTTTTTACCTTCGCACTAAATTCCCAAGGATTTTCATTGAGCGTCAAGATTTTTCCTTGGTCGATGCGTAAAAACCCCAAGAGGCATTTAAGCAAGGTTGTTTTACCTGCTCCATTCTTTCCTAATAATCCTACTACAGAACCTTCGGAGATATTTAATGACAAATCTTGAAGTACCGTTTTTTGCCCTAAAATCTTTGTTACATTTTGGATATCAACCATCTTGACCATGGCTATTTACCTCCCAGATTTGCTTTAAATCTTTTAAGACAGTTTCTTGGGTTAGCGACCATTGTTGGGCGCAATTAACCACTTCACGAAGAAGCGCCTTCATCTGTTCTTCATTCCCATTATTTTTAACATTAATAGGCGCATCCGGCACTCGCATGCCCTGGCCTCTGATAAATTCAACAATTTTATTCTTCTCTAATAAGGAGTAAGCTTTTGAAACTGTCATGGGATTAATTTCAAGGGCTGAGGAAACTTCACGCACTGAGGGCAAGTATTCACCAGGTTTAAAACGCCCAGTAGCGATCCCAATCTTAACCTGGTCTATGACCTGCCGATAAATAGGCACCCCTGAGTTGGGGTTGATTTGAAAATATATTTTGATATTTATGTCCATTGCCTACCTCACTATATTAGTAGTATAATACACTAATACACATAATGCAAGTTTTTTAATAATTCATAAATTAATGATTATAAATAACTTACAAATTAATACTAAAATAAAACTTTAAAGTATTACATTCTACAGGGGACGAAACTTTGCGGTTAATCATTTAAAGTGTCTGAATCTTTAAGATGGGGACGTCGCAGCATGTCTTGAATGGCTTTGGCTAATAAGGACACACTGATCGGTTTGGTGAAGTATTGATCTGCTCCATTGGTAAATACATCCATGACTATTCCCGGTTGATTTAGGGCTGAGAGTACCATCACGGTCCTTGAAGAAGTCTCCTCGTTCTCGCGAATCTTCTTTAACACTTGCCCGCCATTGGTGTCTGGTAAATGATAATCTAGAATAATTAAATCTGGCTTATGTTCCTTGGCCATCTCGAAACCTGTCTTGCCATCATTGGCTATCAGGCAATTAAACCCGCAAACATCCACGGCTTTTGAAATCATCTTGGCATCTACCCGATTATCTTCAATAACCAATACCTTCACTAAGGAAGCTTCACTATTTTTCGATGGCCATAGCCGTTGAAACCATTGCTTAAACATGAACACTCCTGTTTTGAGCATAAAAAAATCCGTCACCCTGCTTTAGGAAACGGACAATAGACCATTGATGCCTTTTTATTCTATTCGGCAACTGGCTATCCATTTACAGGACCCTTTAGTTTTGCGTCCCCACCTTACGATGGGTTTGCCTTTTGTTCTTAACAAATACTTAACAATAGCATACCCTATAATTTTCCAAAAAACAAATTTACAAGTAATTATTTTTTATGCCTATAAAAAGCATTTTGAGTGGTTTATATAAATTAAACTACCGGTTAAGCCGGAACCAATAGCGGAATTTCATCTTTTTAATTTTTATGCCTTTAAACCAGTAGTTATATAACTGAACAACGGATTTCCGGAATTCTTTGAAGGTCATGTCACCTTTCAATTCATTTAGCCATGCACTGGTTATGACAATCCTGCGAGGATCGCCAGGGACCACATGGTCGAATTCTAGAAAATAGGGACTACTTTTAGTGAAAACATCAAGTTTCGTCCCAGTGTAATAGCAGTAATAGCCGTTCTTTCGAATATAACTCCAGAGACTTTCACGGATCTCAGGGGAAAATCTTTCATCAAACATCCGTGCGCTAAAATGGGAACAGGTGCGGCAATAGATTGATTTGATTGAAAAGACTGGCTTATTACATTCGCAGCATCGCTTGACTTGTTTCCTTAGCATCATATCCTCCCTAATTTGATTCTGGTTTATACACGGTGTAAATTAGTGATAATGCTTAATAGAAGATCCAGGTGCTCCTGTTAGATCATCCCTACTTTTTAGGAATAAATGATACCTGTAGATCCGCCCCACAAGCAGAAGCTATTTTTCGAAGTAGCGTAAGGCTATAGCCTTTATAGTCGCTATTTTCATAACGGGAAATGGCGGATTTAGTTGTTTTAACTTTTTTTGCCAATTGCTCCTGTGTCAGACGTGCTTTATGGCGTAATTCGGCAATTTTTTCTGAGATAAGAAAATCCTTATACCCTTCCTCAAACATTGCTTTAAATTCCTTATCTTCCATCAATTTATCAAAATATGTTTTTGGCTTAATTGTTTTCATAATAGATCCCTCCTTTTGAGCGAAACTCATAATCCATTTTGTAAAGAATCGCCTTGTTTAATTCGATTTTATCAACCTTTTGACCCTTTTTGCGATAAGCATTAGTTATAATAATCTTTTTCCCTTCACAAAAGAAATTAAAGAATCTTTGCTCTTTTGGTTTAAACTCAAAAATCTTTTCCTGTTTATTCACTAACCTGAATTTTGTTTCATCACAAATTCTTCCATTTTCTGCTAATGCTTTGACCAAATATAAAAGCTTAAGCCTTACTTGATCATCCACAATACCAAGAAATTCTTTTGCTGGCATTTTACCCTTCTGCGTAAAATAAAACTCAACCTGAAACTTCTCTCCATGATAGAAAACATATTCTTCTTGCGATGGACATCCCATGACGCCTCCATTTCAATGTTAGCATATTTGCTAACATTAGTCAAACTTGGGGTTAGGATTATTAAACAGAAGCGGAAGGGATGAAACGTTAGGTAGGCTTCTTGGTGCTATTTTTGCGCTTTAGGTTTATAAAGTCAAATTAAAAAGAATTATAGGCTAATATTCAACGTTTGCCTGATACTGCCTAATTAGTGTTTGTGACTACTTTCTGGGGGGACACTTCTGCCAAAACTCTAGGAGCTGCATATCTTTACTCAGATCCGGTCTAGCTATTTGTGATAATGATGGATTGACGAAACAATGCGTAGAGGAAATTTTAACTGACTTGATACTTTGCCACATAAGTATTGATAAGGTTACGTATCATCGCCTGGTAAGGCACATGATTACGCTGGGCTATCTTTTTAAAGAAAGCAACGGACTCCACATCCAGAGCCATCGTTACCTTAACGCTTTTCTTCTTAAAAACAAGATCTTCGGGTGCCGGCAAGAAATCTTTAACAATCTTTATGTCCCCTATGGGTTCATTTGTGTAATGAATTTGCTTCTTCATAAATTTTCTTACCTTTCCGCCAGTAACCTGCACCAAATATTCTAATCTTCTTATTTCTGTATGTAAAACGTACTGTCATTACACCGCCATTTACATAACCAAAACAGTAATAACGCATTTCTATTGACCTATGCGTAAGATCCTCGGCAATGATGCGCTTAGCATCACCAAAAGCAAACTGTGCCTCCTCAAACGCAACATGATGTTTCTGCTGATTGGCAATATTCTTTGCCGGATCCCATTCAAAATCCGTCCCAGCAAAATAAGAATACCACGAATATTGCTCTTTTACCATATAAAAGTATTGCTAATAATTTATTATGAATGATTGTGTAGAAGCGGCAGGGATGAAACGTTAGGTAGGCTTCTTAGAGCTATTTTTACGCTTTTGATTTATAAAGTCAAGATGATTGATACATAGCGACAAGTGGGTCCTGTATCGTTATTGATATTCAGGTGCTCCTAATTGAAACGAGAACGTCACAGCCTTAGCTCTAGGTAATTTCCCAATAATTAGCCCAAAGAACCGTCACCGTTCGCTCCTGAACATCTATATCGATCCACCCGCAGTATGAATAATTCAATATGTCCCGGTTATTAAAATTAATTCAGGTTATGTCGGGTGTCCCGAATCTTTAGAGCTGCACATTCTTACTCAGAACTGGTCTGACTGTTGATAAAAATCTTCTTCATCTGTGGTCTAGTTAAAATAATAATGTATGTTACTGAAAAAACTAAATTCTCTACTAAAGCGAACGGGTTTGGCATTTTAATTACTTCAATAAATATTGAATAACAACACACTGCAATAAATATTTTCCTAAAATTTTCTCTTTTATTTAAAAGCAAAATTGCAAGAATTATATAAATCAAATCATATGCCCATCCAAATGCAAAAGATTTTAAAGCTAAAATAAATCCATCACGCGATATATGAAAAGACATTTTCATATCTGCGGTGTAAATAAGGAACAAACATAAAATTAACAGCAAATCAGACCATAAATTAACTCGAGCCTTGTCTTGCTCATCAACAGTTAAAAATAATGATTTTACGTGTGGTAGTAAAAAATATATAGACACTCCAATGAAACATACAATAATGATTACTTCTTGCACTAACGGGTAGTGCCTACTTATGTCCAGAAGCTCTTGTCTCCCTAGTAACGGAAAGATATAACTACCAGATCTGTAGATTGTCCCAAGGGAGCATACCCAAAACATAAAATACCCCCATCTTTTTAAATTAAAAATTCCAATAATAGTCGCAGTTAAAAAACTAAATTGAAGCATTAAAAAGACTAAATACCCTAAAAACATGTTTTGCAGCTCAATAGATTTAGTGTCATATTTAACAAGCAATGAATGGCCAGGAAATTTTGATATATCATTAATAATCCAAGAAACAACTATTCCTAATAAATACAATAGAACTAATAAAGAAACTTTAATCCCAAGTGTTCTTTTCTTTTCCATAACGTCCTCCTAAATATTTCGAATACTCCTAAAAATATATTAACACTCAAATCATCGAACAACAGTAAAAGACTATAAAAATATAGAAGAAAGCACTTTAATAATTCAGCTTTTCTTTAAGAAAAACCAAATATTAGCAGGCTGATGGCGATATTTTATTCGGCGTATATAAATCTACAAACGTGGCTTTCGGCGGGAATAGTCGCGTGATCTATCAATTGGGAAATTACGGTAGGCAGATTTTAGATCCTCATGCCGGACATTCGCTATTGCTCCAGAAAAAATATATCGGCGTCAGACGTCCATGCGAGTTGGGAAAGAGATTGCTTCGTCGCTACGCTCCTCGCAATGACACGGAACCATTATACCTCCGGGAGGTGTAATGGTTAATTTTTGGGTATATATCTTTCTATTAATCTAAAAATGAACTCCCCTCAGCAGACGGCGAAAATATCCAGTTTTGAAAACTAAATAACTGCTCATCCGTTCACGCATAGAAGAAAGAATATATCGACGTCAGCCGTTCATGCTAGATCTCAAAGAGATTGCTTCGTCGCTGCGCTCCTCGCAATGACACTAGATTACGAAGTCGAAGCAATGGGGCCTTTTGACACGGAACAGAGAAATAAAAAAGCCTTCCAGTTGATTGGAAGGCTTTTTTAAGATTGCTTCGTCACTTCGTTCCTCGCAATGACACACGAGGGATGAATATTTCTATTCTCCGCCAGCTTTGCGTTGGAAGAGTTTTTTGGCTACCTTGGGCTTAGCTGCAGCCTTGGTTACTGTTTTGACTTCGGCTTTGGAGGCCTTGACTTTTGGTTCTTTTTTCTCCTTAGCTTCGGTCTTTTCAGCAACGACGGGCTTAGTCTCGGCTTCTGAGACGGTTTTTACGTCAGCGGCGTCCTTGGTTTCCTTAACTCGCTTTTGATTCGTGATGATTTCTTTGCTCTTTTCAGTTAGTTCTAAAAAGGCTAATTCAGCATTGTCACCTGCACGTTGGATATATGGGATGATGCGTGTATATCCGCCGTTGCGTGACTTGAAACGTGGTGCTGTCTTGGTAAAAAGATCAGAAACCATGGCGTGATCGCAAAGGATCGCGAAAGCTGCACGACGTGCGGCCAAGGTGTCTTTTTTACCTAAGGTGATTAACTTTTCAATAAACTTCCTGGCTTCTTTGGCTTTGGCGCGGGTCGTACAGATGCGTTCTTGCACCAATATTGCCCTGGCCATATCGCGTAAAGTCGCTTTTCTTAAACTCCGATTACGGCTTAAACGGTTGCCTGATAGTCCGTGTCTCATAATTGACTCCTAAAAAGATTGCTTCGTCGCTTCGCTTCTCGCAATGACACACAGAAGCAAAACGCGTTATTTAGTTCTTAGTTTCTTGGTATCAACCTTCATACCCAAATTCAAACCCATCGCTTTAAGGATATCTTGAATTTCTGTTAATGATTTCTTACCGAAATTGCGGAACTCCAACAATTCAGGTTCTTGACGACGAACTAATTCACCGATTGTTTTAATGTTAGCATCTTTGAGGCAATTGGCAGAACGGACTGACAATTCCAACTCAGAGATGGGCAAGCGAAGCTTGGTGTATAACGCTTCTTCTTCAGCAGATACTTCTTCTTCTGCCTCTTCTTCTTCTGGCAATTGGCCATAGGCAACGAATACGTCCAAATGGCGTTGCAGGATATTAGCACCGTACAATAGCGCTTCTTTAGGATTGATAGCGCCATTAGTGAAGATCTCAACTAATAAGCGGTCATAATCCGTACGTTGACCGACACGGGTATTCTCGACGGTAAAATTAACCTTGATGATCGGAGTGAAAATAGAATCAACGACGATGGTGCCGACAGGAGATCCTTCTTTTTTATTTTGATCAGCAGGGACATAACCACGACCGCGGGCAACTTCTAATTCCATGTTAAAAGGAATGTCCTGGGTCAAGGTCAAGATATGATGCTCTGGATTTAAAACCTCGATGATTTCATCAGAGATAATATCCTTGGCTTTGATCTCGCCTTTTTTATTGGCTTTGATATAGACAGTCTTTGGAGCCTTGGAATGAGAACGTACGACCAGGGCTTTGACATTAAGAACAATTTCAGTCACGGATTCTAATACACCCGGAAGTGTTGAAAATTCATGAGCTACACCCTCGATTTTGATAGATGTAACAGCACTACCTTCGATCGAAGACAAAAGAATACGGCGCAAGGAGTTACCTAATGTGACACCATAGCCGCGTTCAAAAGGTTCTGCAACGAACTTACCATATGTATTCGTATAACTTGTTTCTTCACAATCCAAACGCTTTGGCATTTGAAAATCGCGCCATTTAACACCCATGATACTCTCCTTGGTTTTATGTCCCCCTCAAGCGGTAATTCTTGAGGGTCATACTAGGTTAATAAATTTGCTTCCGAAAACCAAAAAAGCGTTACTAAAGCCTTTTAAGATTTTATCTTGAATACAACTCAACGACGAGTTGTTCATTGACCGTAAAGGTTACATCTTCACGTGTTGGAACACGCACGACCGTGATCTTTAAATTCGCAGGGTCCACATTCAACCAAAGTGGGATCTTGCGTTCCTTGGTCATTTCCAAGTTCGCTTTGATATTTTCTAAAGATTTATCATCAGTCTTGATTTCGACGACGTCATTGGGCTTCACTAAGAATGAAGGGATATTGACACGGCGGCCATTAACAGAAACGTGGTTGTGGCTAACGGTTTGACGGCCATCGGTACGAGACTTGGCAAAACCACTGTTAAATAAAACGCTATCCAAACGGCGTTCCAAGAATTGCAAAAGGATATGACCTGTAACACCCTTGGTGGCTGTTGCTTTCAGGAAGTAATTACGGAATTGTGTTTCCAAAACACCGTAAATACGTTTGATTTTTTGTTTTTCACGTAATTGAACCCCGAAGTTTGAAAGCTTACCCTTCTTCAAACCATGTTGACCGGGAGCATATTCACGGCGAGAAACCGCACATTTATGTGTATAGCAACGGGTACCCTTTAAAAAAAGCTTTTCGCCTTCACGGCGGCATAAACGACAATCTGGTCCTAAGTCACGTCCCATATTCTTTAATTACCTTTCCCATTTTTGTCACACCAGCGTGGTACGCCGTATCCATTTTTGGATTCCC
>Ga0302319_10025249_pt1 | contig 10529 bp, 7 predicted proteins | sample Bog_T0_2_FD_203319 | JGI IMG/M metagenome (GOLD analysis project Ga0302319, IMG submission 203319) | Peat permafrost microbial communities from Stordalen Mire near Abisko, Sweden - Bog_T0_2 | ecosystem: Environmental > Terrestrial > Soil > Wetlands > Peat | place: Sweden: Abisko, Stordalen Mire... | reverse complement strand
CTGGTGCGCTATATCTTGCCAATGGCGCGAAACTGAACTTGAACTTCAGTGGCAACTATGCGGTTGCCGGCTGCTATACCAACGGGGTTGCTCTTTCCGTCGGAACTTACAATGCTGGAAACCTCCCAGGATTTATTACTGGTTCGGGTTCATTGCAGGTGGTGAGTGGTGTCAGCACGGGCCTCTGGACCGGTCTCGGTGCGAATAATAATTGGAGCACGGCCGGCAACTGGAACAACAGCGCGGTGCCCAGCTTCCCCATTGGGCTGACCTTTGCCGGCAGCACCCGGCTGATTAACAACGACAACCTCTCAAGTATCACGGCGACCGGCATCACGTTTGATGCCGCCGCCGGGGCCTTCGTGCTCAACGGCAATGGCATCACGCTGGGCGGTAACATTGGTTTCAACGGAAATCCGGCCGCGCCTGTCACCCAGACCGTTAATCTGGGTATGGGTTGGAGTGCCAGCGAAGCCCTTGACACTCCGGCCAATGGCAACCTGACTCTTGGCGGTGCCGTTGTTTCGGCGAATGATCTAACCAAACTTGATGGTGGCACGCTGACGTTGGGCGGCACCAACACGATCGAAAACCTGGATGTCGACGGCGGTGCCACCGTGATCACTGGAAACACCACGATTAGCGGGAATAGCGGAGGCGGAAATTATGATCGCCTGTATGTGGGCGACGGGGATGCCGTCTCTGGCTGTACTGGCACGCTCGTCATCCAGCCTGGGGGGATGCTCGATGTCATCGGCAACTTTAATGACACCTGCGTGATTGGCCGGGACGGAGGGAGCGGGACAGTCATCCAGAATGGCGGCACCTTCAACTTCAATCCATCCAACATATCGCTCATGCTGATCTGCGCCACCGACGTCGCCGGCACGGCGGCAGCATATGACATGAACGGCGGACTGTTTAACCTGGGCAACAACACTTTGGGTGTCGGCTATGCCGTCGGCGGCGCGGTGACGACCGGCATGGTGAACCAGGCCGGGGGCGTCATTACCAACCTTAACGCCCTCGAACTTGGGCCGCAAGAGTCTGGAGGTTTTGGCATTTATACGCTTACTGGCGGGAGTATTTATCTGGGCACGGGCGGCATCACTACCGCCGGCGGCAATTACGCCGTCAATCTGGGCGGCGGGACGGTCGGGGCCTACGCGAGTTGGACCTCGTCGTTAAGCATGAACCTGACGGGCTCCAACGGTCCGGTCACGTTTGACACGGCGGCTAACACCATCACGCTCGCTGGCTTGCTTTACGGCCATGGCGGCTTGACCAAGGTCGGTTCCGGCACATTGATCCTCTCCGGGGGAGCCGGCTACCTGGGCAACACAACCGTCAAGGCCGGCACCTTGGAATTGAATCTCGCCGGCAGCAGCCCCAGTGCGTTTTACCTTTCCAACGGCGCGTCGCTGGATTTGACCTCGGGCGGAACCTTTGCGGTTGGCGCCTTTTACACCAACAATGTCGCCCTCCCCAACGGGGTGTATACTTCCGGCAATCTGCCCGGATTTATTACTGGATCCGGGTCTTTACAGGTGGTGAGCATCGTCATCAGCTATAGCTTGAGCGGCAGCAATCTGACGCTAAGTTGGCCAATAAATTATCTGGGCTGGGTTTTGCAGGAGCAGACCAACAACCTCAATGTGGGACTGAATAACAACTGGGTGGATGTTGGCGGTTCAGCAAACGTAACCACCACCAATCTGCCGATAAACCAGGCAAACCCGACGGTCTTCTTCCGCCTGAGCCCGCCACCGCCGCCCTCAGTCCCGCCTTTGACACGTCAGATGTTCATTACCAACAATCTGCTCAATCTGCCGGTTAGCAATAACGGCCCATCGCGGCGCGTGACAGTCACGGTGGATGGAGTCGCCGTGCGCGATTTTGACATAAACCTGGCCGATGGAACCCCGGATTGGTGGGCTTTTGTGGACGTATCCGCTTTTCAAGGCCAGACCGCCACCGTGACAGTGAACAACCTGTCAGTGGGGTCCACCGGTTTGAGCTCCATTGTCATAAGCAATGGAATCGTAGGAGCGACTAATTTATATAGTGAGACGTTGCGCCCCCAGGTTCACTACTCAAGCAAGCGGGGGCTTATCAATGACGTGAATGGAATGATTTACGCCAATGGCCAGTATAATTTATATTATCAGCATAACCCTTATAGTCTGAACTTTGGAGCTAATGGGGCAGAGCGAAATTGGGGGCACGCGGTCAGCCCGGACATGGTCCATTGGCAGGAATTACCAGAGGCCATTTATCCCCATTCCTATAACGATTGGGTTTGGTCAGGCAGCGCCGTCATTGATTCGGCCAACACGGGCGGCTTCAAAACTGGCACAAATGATGTGATTGTTGCTTCTTTTTACAGCACGGCGCGCGGTCAGTCCATTGCCTACAGCAACGACGGTGGTCTGACCTTCACCGATTACACCAACAATCCGGTGGTCAATGTGACCGGTCGTGATCCCCACATGCTATGGTACGCGCCTTCGAATTACTGGGTGATGGCCGTGTACGATTCAAACTTGGGTGGAATTGACTTTTTCTCAACGCCAGACTTCCATACTTGGACCTATCGCAGTGGTATTGTCGGGTTCGCTGAGTGTCCTGATATGTTTCAACTGCCAGTGGATGGCAACACAAATAATATGTTGTGGGAAATAAATGGTGGAAGCGCCGAGTATTTGCTCGGAACATTTGACGGAGCGGTGTTTACGCCAACCACCGCCATGCAGCCCGGTAATCTCGGCACCGGGTTCTACGCTTCGCAAACGTTTACGGTGATGCCAGCCGGGGACACGCGCCGCGTCAGGATGGGGTGGGCGAACGTCAGTATGCAGGGCATGCCATTCAACGAGATGCATTTCTTTCCAACAGTGCTTACTTTAAAAACATTCCCCGCGGGGGTCCAGCTATGCTCAACACCGGTTGCTGAGATAACCAACGCTGTCCAAAATTCTTATTCATGGACAAATCTAACCTTGAATCCGGGAAATAATCCCCTTTCCGGAATCAATGGCCAACTCTTTTATGTGCAAGCGCAGTTCACGCCCGGCTCTGCTTCGACGATCACTTTCAACCTGTGCGGGGTTACCGTAAGTTATACTCCCGTATCCCAGCAAGTCAGCTGCAACGGAGACACCCAATCACTGGCGCCTGTGAACGGAATCGTAGATCTGGAGATCATCAGCGATCGCCAATCCATTGAGATATTTGGCAACTCCGGCCAGCTTTACATGCCGATTGTGGCCACCCCCTACTCACCGACAAACAACGCATTGTCGTTGACGAGTCAGGGAGCTTCAACTTTATTCAATTCTCTGATTGTTAATCAGCTGCAATCAATTTGGCCCGGTGCAGGCAATTAAGTGTGGTTCAGGCCAAAGCAATTTTTTATGAATAAGCCAACGACAAAAATCATGAACACAAACGAGGCCCGCGCATTCCGCGACCGCCTTCAGGCTGGGGGCAAACGCCTGGCCTTCACCAACGGCTGCTTCGACATCCTGCACCGCGGCCATGTAACCTACTTGCAGTTCGCCCGCGAACAGGCTGACGCCCTTTGCGTTGGCCTCAACAGTGATGCTTCAGTCAAACGCAACAAAGGCGAAAACCGGCCCATCAATTCCGAGGAAGACCGGGCCTTTGTAATGGCCTCGCTCGCCGCCGTGGATTGCGTTGTGATCTTCGACGAAGACGAGCCCCGTGATCTCATCGCAAGGGTTTTGCCGCAGGTGCTCATCAAGGGGCGCGACTGGGCGCATTACGTTAGCGGCCGGGATGTCGTCGAGGCGAATGGCGGGACGGTCGTGCTCGCCGACATGGTTGAGGGAAAATCCACCACCGGCACGATCGAAAAGGTCCTCAAGGTCTATGGAAAGCCCGCTTAATCATGAACACCTCCATAATAATTACCGGCGCCGCGGGCTTCATCGGACGCAACCTTGTCGCGGAACTCAACCGCCAGGGACACACCAACCTTCTCCTCGTTGATCAGCTTGGGACTGATGAGAAATGGGCCAATCTGGTTGGCCTGCGTTTTGATGACGTGATTTCTCCAGCGAAGTTCATCGAAAGTGTGAAGGCCAACGCCGCACCGCAGGCGTCCACCTGTATCCATCTCGGCGCCTGCAGCGCCACTACTGAAAAAGACGCGGACTACCTCCTGGAGAATAATTATCGGTACACCCGCACGCTTTGCGAATGGAGCCTGCGCCAGGGTGTGCGGTTCGTTTATGCCTCCAGCGCTGCCACCTATGGCGACGGCTCGCTTGGCTACAGTGATGAGGACAGCACCACGCCCACGCTTCAACCGCTCAATATGTACGGCTATTCGAAACACCTTTTTGATCTCTGGGCCCTCCAGACGGGCGCAATTGAGCGCATCGTGGGGCTAAAATATTTTAACGTGTATGGTCCCTACGAAGACCACAAGGGTGGCATGCGCTCGCTGGTTCAAAAGGCCTACCACCAGATCGTGGAACGCGGATACCTTGAACTGTTCAAGTCACACCGGCCCGACTATCGCGATGGCGAGCAAAAACGCGATTTTATATACGTAAGCGACGCCGTGGGTATCACCTTGCACTTCGCCCTTGAGTCGCGATTTGGCGGCCTTCTCAACTGCGGCACGGGCGTGGCTCGCACTTGGCTGGATCTCGCTAACGCGCTCTTTTCTGCGATGGGGCGCAAGCCTGATATCCGATTTATTGAGATGCCCGAGATCTTGCGCGGCAAATACCAATACTTTACCAGGGCCGACGATGCAAAACTGCGTCGAGCCGGCTATGCCAAACCTTTTCTCAGTCTGGCAGACGGTGTGAGTGACTATGTTAAAACTTATCTCGCTGCCCGCACGCTGGAATCATCTTCGTGACCGAAAAAGTGAAGGGAATTGGCGCAGTATTGTTTAACATTTTCATTTCGCCTCGAATAGTTCCTCAATCTCTTCAAGCGTCTTTCCTTTTGTCTCCGGCAGGAAGAAAGTTGCGGCGACGAAATAGATGACGGTGAATCCTGCGAAAGCAAAGAACATAGTGCCGTAGCCGTACTTGCCGACGGTGGGCAGAAAGAATGCCGCGATGACGGTGGAAACGGTCTGGTTGACCAGCAACGCAATGCTCATGCCGTTGGAGCGGATACGCGTGGGCATGAGTTCCGAAAGCGCCAGCCACACACAGACCCCGGGTCCGAGTGCAAAGAACGCCATGAACACAAAAGTGCACAAAGCGACGAGCCAGCCATTCGTCGCGGACGGCACAAGCGTGATATTGGCGTTCTCGATCTTCAGCGGGGCCTGCCGGGCAGCGTCGAGATCCGCGAACGGGTTTTGGAAGAACGCGGCAACCTTGTTCGGCGGCAGGCAGCCGGCGCGCGAAATTTCCACGGGCGTTTTGTCCGCGTCATTCGACCGTTTTACCGCCGTGGCGGCGCGGAAATCTCCGTAGGAATAAATCACGACGAGATTTTTCGGACCGTTCGCAGATGTTTCGGCGGATTTATCCCCAAGCAGGCGGATGGCGGCGCCCTCGTCAAATACCAGTGATACCTTTTGATCGGCACTGACCAGGGCCTGGACCGCGTCCCGCACGTCCACCCGGGAGGCCTCCGCATGATGAAACAGAAGCCCGGCACCCAGCAATGAGACAATGATTCCACCGCTGCCCAGTGACAGCAGCAGTTTCCTGCCTTTACGGTCCACCAGCATCACTCCGAAAATGGTACCGACAAAATTCACCGTGGTGAGAATCACGTAGGTCCGAGAGGCCGGCTTGAAACAGAATGGTGGGGTTGTAACCGATGACGGAATTTACGCCGGTGGCCTGGTTGCAGGCGAGGATGACGCAGGCCAGAAGAAAAGGGATGACATATTTGCGGTGCCACAAAGATTCCCGGGTTGCGGGGCCCGCCGCGGAGCCCCTGGTTTTTTCGGCAGCCAGCGTTGCCACCATCTCCTGCAACTCGAACCGGGCCTGCTCCGAGCTGCGCGACCGTAACAGGGCGCTAAGCGCATCCTCCATGCGACCACGGCGCGCCAGCCAGCGCGGCGATTCCGAAACCAGCAAACTGCCTGCCACGAACAGGACGCCCGGTGCCAGCGACACCCAGAAGATGCTGCGCCAGGCGTAATCCTTGAACGTAAACAGTTTGGCCGGGTCATTCAGCGCCTTCACCGCGTCTACCCGGTAGCTGAAATACATGGCGATCAGTGCGGCGGCCATGATGCCGAGGGTCAACAGCCATTGAAACACTCCGGTGCCCTTGCCGCGATTTCCGGCCGCGAGACATTCGGCAAGGTATAGGGGTATGACGACACCGATCAAACCACCGCTGATGCCCTGAAGCAGCCGGCCAAATACGAGCGGCCAGTAATCGTGTGCCAGGGCGATCATCGGGATGCTGATGACAAAGAGGATACCACTGGCAGACATGAGTTTTTTACGGCCCAGCCAGTCCGCCAGCAGGCCGGCGAACAGAGTGGAGAACACGCTGCCCAGCAGGACGGCGGCGACGATAAAGGAAAGCTGGCCGGAAGTCAGCGACTGGCCGGTGGCGGTGTTCTTGAACGTATCCTGCAGATAGGGCAGGGCACCGGCGATAATCCCCACATCCACGCCGTAGAGCAATCCGCCGAGGCCCGCCACCAGCAGGAGGAAACGGTTGTAGGCGGTTTTTGTGCCGCCAGATCTTGAGGGGGTAATCATGGGCTTGTGGTTGCCAGGGTATTTAATCGATCGTCCGGTCTGAGAATGATTTTTTGGGTTTCGCTTTCGATTTTCATACCCGCTAGATCCGCAAAAAGATTTTCTGTCGATACAGCCAGAACAGCAGCAGCCAGAGCACCAGCAGGGTCATGGCTCCTTGAATCAGGGGGGCGTAAGGCTGGCCGAACACAGCAAAAGTCCCCTTGCCCAGGTGGGTGGCCAGGGCGTCCGAGATGAAGTCGCCACAGAGATGGTCCAGACAATAGGCGGCGATGGAATTGGTGCCGATGACGACCAACGGGAGGAACCAGCTTTTGCGATTCCAAACATCGGCCAGCAGGTAGAAACCCGCAAGCAGCCAGCAGCACCAACCCCCACTAAAGAACACCCAACTCGGCGTCCAGAGACGCTTTACGACCGGGCAGATCCCCAGCCAGCCCAGGGCGATGCCGGCCAACAACATGAGACAGCCGGCGACGAGCAGCCATTTGAGCTTCCGGGACGGGGCGGCAGGGGAGCGCAAGACGTTCCCGGCCAGCAGGCCGAGGATCATGGTGGCCAGCGTGGGAATGAAGCTCAGGGTGCAATAGCCGCCTTCGTTGAAAACGAACCTCGATTCGCGCGGAAACAAGTTGAGCAACCAGGTGTCGAATGCCCACGCAAGATTCGAGTTCTTGTTCCAGTGGGCCGCAAAGCCGCCGAGCCGATGCGGCCAGTCGCTGCTCACGCCCACCGCGGCATAATCAAAGCCCGGCCCGGGTGCAGGATAGAGGGCGAAAGCCGCCCAGTAGCCGGCCAAGATCAAGATCACTGCGGACCATTGCCAGCGCGCTGACTTGAACCCAAGCAAAAAGAGGAGGAAATAGCCCAAGCCGATTTGGGTGAGGGTGTCTTCAAAGGTCCAATAGGTTTGGCTTTGGCCGACACTGCGCAGGAACACGCCGAGTAAAATCAGGAGCAGGGAACGCCCCAGGGCATGCCATGCCATGCGGGCCATGGATTGACCGCGTGCGCGCCGGCTGGCGATTGAAAAGGGCAGCGCGGCGCCAACCAAAAAGGAAAAGGAAGGCTGGATCAAGTCATGCAGCGAGCAGCCGATCCATTCGCTGTGCGTTTGTTGGCCGGCGAGAAAGCGCCAGAAAGTGCTGGCCGGCAGGGCATCGTGGACGGCCCAGAACGATAGTGCCTCGCCCATCATCAAAAGCATCACGAGTCCCCGATAGGCGTCGAGAGATGTCAAGCGCGACGAGGCCGGCAAGTGTTCCGCGTCTTTGCCGCCCGTGTTCATGCACGTTTGCCGTTGAAGAAATCAATGGTGTGTTTCAGGCCATCGGAAAAATTTCCGGGTGGGATAAATCCGGCGGCGTGCAGCTTTTCGACGCAGGCGAGGGAGTGCTTTACATCACCGGATCGCGCGGGTGCATGCCGGATTGGGGAGCCGGATCCGGTGAGCTGCACGATATCCCGGGCTAGCTGCTTGATGGTGATGTGGTTTCCGTAGGCGACGTTATGGACGCCGGTGGCATTGGATTGCGTGGCGAAATACACGTTGGCGGCCACGACATCTTTTACATAAATGAAATCCCGCGTTTGTTCGCCATCGCCATAAATGGTGATGGGCAGTTGCTTCACCGCCCGGTCAATGAAGATCGGCACCGCCGCTGCATACTGGCTTTGGGGATCCTGGCGCGGACCAAAAACGTTGAAGTAGCGCAAGGCGGCCGTTGGCAGCCGGCCTTCGCTGGCAAACAGGTTGCAATAAAACTCGCCGTCGAGTTTGGTGATGGCGTAGGGACTCCTGGGTTCGGCCAGCATCGTCTCCACCTTCGGCACAACCGGATTGTCCCCGTAAATTGCCGCGGAACTGCTCAAGATGAGTTTCTTCACGCCGGCCCGGGCGGCTTCTTCGAGCACGATCAGGGTGCCGAGCGTGTTGATTTCGTTGCACTCAACCGGCTTGGCCATGGACTCCGGCACGCTGATCATGGCTCCCAGATGAAAGAGGTAATCCACGCCCCGCACGGCGGTACGCACCGCACTTCGATCCAGGATCGAAGCCTCAATCAATTCGTGGTCAAGGCCGGTGAGGTTGCGCTTGAATCCGGAACGCAGGTTGTCCAGCACCCGCACTTTGGCCCGGCCTTGGAAATGTTCCACCAGGTGGCTGCCGATGAAGCCCGCACCGCCGGTCACGAGAATTCTCATATCAAATGGTCTCCACGAGCCGGTTCATTTTTTCTTCCTGCAGTTCAATCGACTCGACCAGTTTGAACTGGGTGCGGCAGCGGTCAAGATTATGGCCATCGCGGTGGACTTTGAAATAGGTGTCACCCGCCAGGTAGTCCGTGAGGAACCGGACTCCGATCTCGAAGGCGATCAGCTTGCCCGAGAAGGGCAGCAACTTCCTTTCCGCCGCCGTCAAAAAATCGGCCGCGGATGCGAGGTAGCCGCGCAGCAAAGCCTCGAACATGGGAAACTGCATCGTGACCTTGGACAAATCAAGCTCGTCCTCCTTCACGGGGCTGGTCGTGGTGCGAACCATGTCGCCAAAATCATAAAGCGCAAGTCCCGGCATGACCGTGTCGAGGTCAATGACACAGATCCCCATGCCGGTTGCGTCATCCAGCATGACGTTGTTGAACTTGGTGTCGTTGTGCGTGACGCGCTCGGGCAGGTTGGCCGCGAGCAGGACTCCCGTGATCGGCTGATGCCGCAAGGCAAACTCGATTTCCGGCTTGGCCAGCCGGGCGCGATTGGCTGAGTCGGCGGCAATGGCCTTCTCCAGGGCGGCAAACCGTCCTGGCGTGTGATGAAAATCAGGGATGGTATCGTGCAGCCGCGGTGCGGGTAGATCGGCGAGAAGTTTTTGGAATTTCCCGAAGGCTTGAGCTGCCTGGAAAGCCTGGTTGGTGGATTCCACCGCGTCGTACGTCCGGGCCTTCTCGATAAAAATATAAACGCGCCAGTGATTGCCGAGCTGGTCGCAGTAATAGGGTTTTCCGTCCCGCGCGCCAATCAGCGTGAGCACCCGGCGATAGCGTTCGGACTCATCCTCAATTTTGGCCGCGAGATGGCCGGTGACGCGGGCGATATTTTCCATCAATGCGGCCGGCTGCCGGAAGATGTTGTGGTTAATGCGCTGGAAGATATAGCGGATGGCGGTGCCGCCCTGGTCAAAGACGACGCAATAAGTATCGTTGATATGGCCGCTGCCATACGGCGCGGCGCTGATGAAATCACCGGGGATCTGAAATTGACGCCCCACGGCGCGCACGTCGTGTTTTAATTTCATAACCGGGTTTTAGCGGGGCTCGCTCCGCTGTTGGCGGTAAAGCCCGGGACTGGTTCAGTCATGTTCAAAGCTTTTGCCATTCGGGTTTGTGGGCATAGACGTAGCGGTAATAGGATTTGAGCTTGAGTTTCGAGGCCGCATCTTCATCCAGTACCACGGTGGTGCGGACGTGTTGCTGCAGGGCGGAGGCGGGGCTCATGGAGGTGATGGGTCCCTCGACCGCGGCGGCGATGGCGCGGGCCTTTGGCTTCCCAAAGGCCAGGAGCAGGCAGTGCCGCGCTTCCAATATGGTGCCGATGCCCATTGTGATGACGTGATGCGGAACCTGCTCATGGCGGCCAAAAAAACGCGCGTTGTCACGCCGCGTCCGTGGGGTGAGGGTTTTGATCCGGGTGCGGGAGGCCAGCGAGGAGGTTTGTTCATTGAAGCCGATGTGGCCGTCAGTGCCGATGCCAAGGAGTTGCAGATCAATGCCGCCAGCGGCGGCAATTTTTCGTTCATAACGTTCACAAAAA
>Ga0302319_10025248_pt1 | contig 10529 bp, 15 predicted proteins | sample Bog_T0_2_FD_203319 | JGI IMG/M metagenome (GOLD analysis project Ga0302319, IMG submission 203319) | Peat permafrost microbial communities from Stordalen Mire near Abisko, Sweden - Bog_T0_2 | ecosystem: Environmental > Terrestrial > Soil > Wetlands > Peat | place: Sweden: Abisko, Stordalen Mire... | reverse complement strand
TCGGCCGGATCGAAGAATTATGCTTCGAGTGTTCTGTATGCGCCGCATGGGCCAACGAAATCGATTTCGTATTATAACGGGCTGAAGGAAACGGCTCAGTTCAACTCACGATTGCAGACGACACAGATTTCACTGGGGACGGCGGCCGTGCCGACGAGCCTGTGGAATATTGAGAATTGCTATGCGAGTTCGGATAACATGGGCTGCGTGGCCGCTACGGCAAATAACGGGAATCTGCAGCAGCAGATGCTGACTACGATTGGGGCGACGCAGACGTATGGTTACGATCCGCTGAATCGGTTGACCGGGGCCTCGGAAACGATTGGGGGCGCAGGGACGTGGTCGCAGACGTATATCTACGATCAGTTCGGCAATCGGGGGATGTTGGCCTCGTCCAGCACGGTGGCAACGCCGGCGCCGCTGGGGATTGCTCTGCCGACGGCTTCGGTGAGCGGATTATTTGTTAACAACCAGTACCAGGGATTGAATACGACGTACGACCAGGCGGGAAATCTGACGGGGGATGATGGGGAATGCGAAGACGTTCAGCGCACATTACGACGCCGAGGAGGGGCCGGTGTGCGAGAGCGTGGGGGTGAGCTGTGTGGGCGGAAGCGCGCCGCCGCTGAGCGATGTGTATGACGCCGACGGTCGGCGGGTGCAGCGGAATGGGGCGAGCGGGACGATTACGTATGTGTACGATGCGGCGGGGGAGTTGACGGCGGAGTATACGACGGGAACGGCAACGACTGTGTTGGGGACGCAGTATGTGACGGTGGACCAGTTGGGGTCAACGCGGGTGGTGACGGATGAGAACGGGGGCGTGTGGCGGCACGATTATGCGCCGTTCGGTGAGGAGATACCGGCGAGCTGGGGACGGGGCACGGCGGGGTATGGCGGGGTGGATGGGGAGGTTTTACGGTTTACCGGCAAAGAACGCGATTCGGAGACGGGGATGGATTATTTCGGCGCACGGTACTTCTCGTCGGCGCAAGGCAGGTTCACCAGCCCGGATCCCGAGAGCGCGAGCGCGTCCCTGTTTGATCCACAACGCTGGAACGCGTACTCGTATGCCGTGAACAATCCGATAAAGTTTGTGGACCCGAACGGCGAGAATCCTCTCCTCGCCACCGCCGCAATCGGCGCTGGCGTCGGTGCCATAGGGGGGGCCTTCTTTGATGTGAGCAACCAACTCCTTATGAATGGTTGGGATTTCTCCGCGATCAATGGTAGAGAAGTTGCGGGTGCCGCGCTCGGTGGGTTTGTTTCAGGTGGAATAGCTGGCCTAACCCTGGGCTTAATACCAGCGCCGGCCGTGCTGACAACCGGTTATTTGGTGACCACCGCAGTGGTCAATGGTGGGGCAAATGTCGTTGGCGGCGTCGTTCAACGCGAGGTGGATCCCACCGCTTCCGGCTCTGCCGTCTCGGACTTCGCCGCGGGGGCAGTTGGAGGCGCGGTGGGTACCAAGGTCGCCTACGCAAAATACCCACTTCCGAATGTCAGGAAAGAACTGGCGATCATTGCGAACTCGAGCAAAAGATCTTTGCGGCCTCAAAGGCTTGCCGATTTCAACCGGTATGCAGATCAGCAAACAATTCGAAACAACACTGCCGGCTCGGTTATCGGTACTTCCATCGCCAACTTCGCTACGAACCTGTGGTCCGATCTGACGTCGTTCTTCTCGCCGAAGAAGGAAGAGGTCACGACAAAGATCTGCTATGGCGGCCCGGGCTGCCCTACCGATTCGCCAACACCGCAGCCGCAGCAGTAGCCGAGGTTCTATGGAAGAAAGCCAACATGATAATCGGCACGATGACCCAGTCGCATGGGCGAGAGCGGAAACTGCGGCGTTTACAAAGCGGAAGCTCAGACGTTATGGGTTGCTGACCGCGGGAAACGTCATCGCCATGGCCCTGATCCTAAAGGGAATGCCAGCTCACGGCCTAGCCCCAATGATTGGCCTCCCGCTGACCATCTCGTTCGCCTGCTTTTTCGTACCCACACTGTATTACGGAGCGATGCTCGTCGGAGAGTGGCTGGACAAAAAGCAGCACCCGTAGCTTAGCCGGGTTTGGGTGCCGGCCGTGCGGAGCAGCCGCCTCGGGCTATCGGTAGGCCTCTTTCCGATTGCGGACGCGAAGGATCTCGATGATCTCCCCGTGGTCATAAAAGCGCACGCGATAATCGCCGAGGCGCAGCCGCAGTTCCGGCGGATCTCGGTGAGCCGTTTCACGTCGCCTTCCTCGGTCTCAAGAAAGCGCGCCAGGCGGTGCAGCAGATCGATAGCGGTCTCGCGATCGATAGCGCGAACGTCGGCCCTGGCCTGATCTGTCCAGGCAATCTTCTTAGCCATTGTTCCTTAGCCGCTGTCTTAATGGCTTGAGCGGCGCGGTTCCGGAGGCAGCGGAGTCCGGCCCATCTGTTCGAAGTCCGCCATGGTCAGGCCGAAGTCGGCGAGCACTTCCTCGTGCGGGATGGGCTTGTTATGCTTCAGCCATTCGCGGGCCTCCGCAACGGCGCGCTCTTCGTCCTCGCCGATCTCTTCGTCTTCCAAAGGCGCATTAGCCAGAGCGCGGGAGACCGGATCGAGCATCACTTCCATCAGATGGACGACTGCGGCCACCTGAGCGGGCGCCAGATGGCTGAGCAGTTGCTGAGCGTGCTCCAAATCGTTGTTCATGTCCTGTCTCATGCTCTCCGCGCGGCGCGCGCCGCGGCTCCTTCGAGAAGCGTATCGATGGTGCGCAGCAGCGCGGTCTGTTGCGCCACCGGCAACGCTTCGATCTGCTCCAGGCGGCGCAGCACCTTGCGGCTGGGCTTCTTCGATTCCACCGGGCCGGCCGGCTGCAGCAGAGCGTCGGTCGAAACTTCGAGAGCCGTGGCGAAGCGCAGAATCATGTCGGCGTTGAGCCGCAGCTTGCCGCGCTCGTAATCGGAAACCAGAGTCTGAACCATGCCGGTCTTCTCGGCGAGTTCGATCTGAGTGAAGCCGCGCTCCCGGCGAATGCGCGCGAGTCGCTGGCCCGGAGTCTCGTCGCTGGGCGGCAGCGGCATCAACTGGAGTTTGGAGGCCTTCGGCATGACGAACGCATTGTAACTCGGGGGGTGAAAAACTGGCGTTTGCATATACGGTATGTTACCGTATTTATCAATCAGGCGGCATACCGACCTGAAAGCCACTTGACAGGTTTTGCAAAGGAGGCCGTTTTCATGGCGCGGATACCGGACGAAGAGATCGAGCGGCTAAAGAAGGAAGTCCCGATGGAGCGCCTGGTGGTGGGCTTCGGCATCAAGCAGAAGCGGCAGGGGGCGGAACTGGTGGGGCGATGCCCTTTTCATGACGACCATACGCCGAGCCTGGTGGTATCGCCGAAGACGAATCTGTGGCACTGCCTGGGCGCGTGCAATGTTGGTGGCTCCACCATCGACTGGGTTATGAAGACGCGTGGCGTTAGCTTCCGGCATGCGGTCGAACTGCTGCGCGCCGATCATCCGGCCCTGTTCACCCCAACGACACCCGCCGGTGATGCTCGTGTGGTTCGCAAAGGTACAGCGGATCAGTAGGTAGGTTACCGCGCAGCATCCGAAATAGGGGCAAGAAGCCGCCGAAGGCGGCTGAAGTAGGGCTGCACGTCACCCAGGCGCGGGTGCTGCACAGCAACTTTCGGTGGCTGGCGGGCGCGCACCCTAGTTTCAGTTTCTTTGGTTCTCCGCCAGTTTACTGGTAAGCGTCCTTCCGGTCGCGGACTCGATGCACGGTAATCGTGTCCGCAGTCTCATCGAACAGAACGCGGTGGTATCCGACACGCAGACGCAACAAGCCTTCGAACTCTCCTGAGAGCGGCTTGACCCTTCCCTGGCCTCCATATATCGATGCAGCGCCTTCAGAATGTCGAGTGCAATGGGCTGGGGGATGGCGCGGACCTCCGCCGGCACGCTGGGCAGGAAACGGATTTTCTTCACGCTGTTTCAGTCTTTGTGGCCGAGGACCTGATCCATCGTGAAGCCGCAATCGGCGGCGAACTGCTCGAACGACACTCCAGGTTCGGGATTCTTCCGGAAGTGCTCGCGGGAGGCGGCGACAGCGCGGCGGTCTTCCTCGCTGAGTAACTCGTCGGCGGGCTCCACCATCACTTCGAGCAACTGCAGAACAGCCGCCACCTGATCGGGACCGAGTTGCTCAATCAACTCATGGACGTGCTGTCTGGCTTCGGGCGTATTAACGGGCATGGCGATCCCCCTGCGAGCCATGCCGGTTATCCGGAACCGCAGCCGCTAAAGAGTTAATCAGACGGATCACGGCGCGCTGATCCTTTTCCGGTAGCTGAGTGACCATCTGGAACCGCTTCCAGAGGCGGCGTGTCCCCGGATCGTCGTCCATGGCGACCGCCGGCTTGGCCCTGGGCGCCGGCTTAAGACCGAGCAGTTCATCGGCGGAGACGTGAAGAGCCTGCGCCAGCACCATGACGATAGAAGACGGTGGGACGCCATCGTCGTTCTCGTAGTAAGAGATCGAGCGCTGTGTGGTCTTCGTAGCTTCGGCGAGTTGAACCTGGGTCAGACTGCGAGCCTTACGAAGTGCGGCGAGGCGCGGTCCGAAGCTGGAATCCTCTTTCTTCTTGCGTGGCATCTCAGCGGCGATTGTAAAGCCGGAATCGCGTACGGGCCGGGAGTCTAAATAACGATGCACTCATTGCGTATACTCTCATGGACGGTATATTCTGGTCAACAGGCATACAAAAAGAGTGCGTTGCCACTTGACAGATTTTTGCAAAGGAGGCATTTTTCGATGGCGCGCATTCCTGACTCAGAGATCGAGCGGCTAAAGAAGGAAGTTCCGATAGAGCGTCTGGTCATGGGCTTCGGGATCGAGCTGAAGCGGCAGGGCGCGGAGTTGGTGGGACGCTGCCCGTTCCATGACGACCACACGCCGAGCCTGGTGGTGTCGCCGAAGACGAATCTGTGGCACTGCATGGGCGCCTGCAACGTGCCGGCTCGACTATCGACTGGGTGATGAAGACGCGCGGCGTGAGCTTCCGGCATGCGGTGGAACTGTTGCGCGCCGATCATCCTTCCTTAGCCGCCGGGGACGGCCGGGTCATCCGCAAAAGCACCACGGCGAAGCTCGATTCGCCTGTCGATGCCGACGACCGGCAGGCACTGCTCAGCGTGACGGCCTTCTATCACGAGACGCTGAAGCAATCGCCCGAAGCCCTGCGCTATCTCAGGTAACGCTGAAGAACAGTCTGCGAAATCAGGCGCCGGGACTGAGTCCTCAAGCCGTGATGGAGAAACTGGCGACCATTCAGATGATTGATGTATGGATACCGACGAAGGATAAAAAATGGCTCGTGCTGCCTCGTTACACGCAGCTATCGCTGGAAGTGCAGATCCTGCTGGACAGACTGAACCTGGAGTTGCCCGCCCAGCCGCCTCCCCGCATCAAGAATCCCGCCATACCTGTCGCTCTATCGCTGCCGGTTGAAGCACCCCTCTTCCGCTAATTCAGCACTCGTTTTGTGGTGAAGACCTTCGGACACCCTTTACTCATTCCATTGCGTTTATGCGCTCGAATACCCTCCAGGTGCGAAAGTCGGGTTAATTGCGCCTCAGCCACCATTACGGGGCGGGCTTCGGTTTGGCTGTAAGTAAAGTCCCGGAAGAAAGTTTCTTTACAGATCGGAGGCGGCGGCGAGGCGCCTCAGGGAGGAATCGCGGAGGAACTCGGGGTGTTTTTCGGGGTAATCTGTGCGGTAATGGGCACCGCGGCTTTCTTCGCGCCAGAGCGCGGCGCGGGCGATCAGGGCGGCGATTTCCACGATGTTCCGCAATTCGACGACGGGGAGGGAAAGGGCGCCCGCCGGTTTCCAGGCGATCCTTTCGAGAGCGTTCAGAGCGGTCTCGAGACTATGTCGATTTCGTGAAATTCCGCAGTATTGCCAGGTGAGTTCGCGGAGCTGAGTTTCGGTGATTTGCGGAACCAGCATTGAAGGGGGACTGCCCGAGTCGGGACTGAGCTTTCCGGCTTCGGACTTCATGGTCTTTCCCGCTCTGGCTCCGAAGACAGCTGCCTCGAGCAGCGAGTTGCTGGCCAGCCGGTTAGCGCCATGAACTCCGGTGCAGGCGACTTCGCCGGCGGCATAGAGGCCGGGAACGGTGCTGCGCGCGTCAAGATCGGAACGGACTCCGCCCATGGCATAATGCGCCGCCGGGTGCACGGGCGCTGGCTGGGTGGCGATATCTACTCCGTAGGCGAGGCAGGTTTCATAGACGCGGGGGAAGCGGGAACGGATGAACTCCGGGTCGCGGGAGGTGAGGTCCAGCCATACGTGCGGGGAACCGGTGCGGAGCATCTCGGCCACGATGGAGCGTGAGACGACGTCGCGCGGTGCGAGGTCTTTCAGGGAATGGTAGCGCTCCATGAAAGTTTCGCCGGCATTGTTGCGCAGCACTGCGCCTTCGCCGCGCAGGGCTTCAGAAAGGAGGAATCGGGGCGCGCCTTCGACATGCAGCGCGGTCGGATGGAACTGGACAAATTCGATGTTGGCGATTTCAGCGCCGGCGCGCCAGGCCATCGCTACGCCGTCGCCGGTGGCGACGTCGGGGTTGGTGGTTTCGAGATAGACTCGGCCGAGTCCGCCGGTGGCGAGGAGCACGGATCTTGCGTGGATGTCTTCCGCCGAGCTCGATTTTTCATCGAAGGCGGATGCGCCCACGACGCGCCCATTCGCCAGCAACAGATCCACTATCGCGGAGTAACTGAGGAAGCGAATGCTTTCGAGCGACGCGGCCTTTTTGTACAGGGTGCGGGCGATCTCGCGGCCGGTGGAATCGCCATGCGCGTGGAGGATGCGGTTGCGGCTGTGGGCTCCTTCGCGGGTGAAAGAGAGAGCGGCGCCTTCGCGGTCGAACTCGGCGCCCCAGGCGATGAGGTCCTGAATGGCGGCGGGGCCTTCTTCGACCAGGGTGTGGACCGCGAGCTGGTTACAGAGGCCGTCGCCCGCATAGAGGGTGTCCTGTTCGTGCAGGGCCACTTCGTCGTCATCGCTTAAGGCTACGGCGATGCCGCCCTGGGCATATTCGGAGGAAGACTCGCGGAGAGAATCTTTGGCGATGACGATGACGCTTCCGGCGGGGGCCAGCTCTATAGCGGCGCGGAGGCCGGCTACACCGGCTCCGATTACGAGAAAGTCACAGTCCATCGGCAATGCATTCTAACAATTGGTGATTTGGAGGGTGGTTGGGGAGCGTCGAGTGAGACTAGACTCGACGCGGGTTACGGCAGGGACGGCCATTACTGGCCGCCCCCGCACAGACCCATGCTGGCGCTCCTAACGCACACGGTTCCTACCTCGGATTCTGGCGTCGAAGCGTTCATTTGGATCGGGTTGCAGGGTTTGGATCTCAGGCCACCGGCTCCTCTGACTGCGCCGCCGTAGCTGCCTCAGCCAAAGTCGCAGGACTTTATGCCGGAATGTCTTCATTCGCTCCTCGTTGTCCGCGATTGCCTGGTATTGGAAATACCACACGCTTGAGCCACTTCACTGTATCCCCGATTTCCCCGTGCAGTCGTGCCCGCAGCGTGCCTTGATATCTTTCAGCTTCGCCGCCAGCCTTTTGCCCATGGTCTTCCGTTTTACCGTGAAGTAGCCCGTCTTGTGGCTCGTCCCACAGATGTGGGTGAAACCTAAAAAGTTAAAGGTCTCAGGCTTCGCTTCCCCACGCTTCTCCCTTCGCCCAGCGGAATAGCGCCCGAACTCTATCAGCGCGTCTTATCCGACCCTGGGCGAAGACGTAAAGGCCGTCTTATCCGGCGAAAAGTGGGCTGCATCTTCGATGTGGGTCAATAGTTCCAGTCCGTACTTCCGCCAGCCGTTCCTTCAGTTCCTCAGGGAATCGTTCGGCTTCGTCCCGATGCTGAAACCCCAGCACGGCGTCATCGGCATACCGGACGATAATGACATCGCCTTTGGCCTGCTTCTTCCGCCACTGCTCCACCCAGAGGTCGGGCGCACAGTGCAGGTAGAGATTGGCAAGTGTCGGCGAAATCACCGCGCCTTGCGGAGTCCCTTCCTGCGTCTCGCTCCACTGGCGCTGCTCCATCACGCCCGCCGTCAGCCATTTTCGGATCAGACGGACGATTCGCCGGTCTCCAATCCACCGAGCGGTCGTTGCCTTCCGTCGGTTTTAGGTATCCAGACACTTCGTGATGGTTACGGAGGTCTTTGAGTTGCTCCTCCAGGTCTTTCCCCTATTCTAACTTCCCATCCTTCCTTGCCGCTTCCCGCACACGTTCCAGCCGGTTTGGCCCGCTCTCCCGACTCTGCGTCCTGCACAGGTTAAGCTGGTCCGCGTTCTCCTCAGTCAACAGCCTTCCCTCCACAGCCTCCTTCGGCCCTCCGTGGCCTTTGCATGCATGGGGTCCACGACTCCGCAGAGCCCGCGACGGGCTCGCGTTTGCGCGCCGCCGTATTGCCTTCCTGATTGCGTGACACCGTCGGCACTCTCACGACTGCCCTCACATGGCTCGAGGTCAGAGCGGTTCGCTGCTCCTTCTCTGTATGACTCTGTCATTGACTACTTCACGCCGGTTTATCCCGACACTATCCACGCTGAGAGCGCTGAGAGCGTACGCCACATTGTTTTCAGGTACTTGTGTAATGGTGCCCAACGAATTGCGGGCTCGGTTCGTCAAAAGAACGATATGCGTGTGTTGAGTTTGTTTCTTGCGACGGTGTGGCTGGCGTTTAGCCAGATTACGTTCGAGGTGGCATCGATCAGGCCCGCTCCGCCGCAGGAGTTGGGGCACACCAGCATACATCGGCATACAGACAAGGGCCGGTTGAATTACACGAACGTGTCGTTGATGGATATGGTTACGGACGCGTATCGAGTGCAGCCGCGGCAGGTGGTTGGCCCGGAGTGGATCGACTCGGTGCGTTACGACATTCTGGCGAAGCTGCCTGAGGGCGGGAAAGAAGAGCAGATTCCGGAAATGCTGCGGGCGCTGCTTGCCGAGCGATTCGGGTTGAAAGTACACGAGGAATCGAAAGAGATGTCGATGTATGCGCTGATTGTGGCGAAGACCGGATCGAAGATGAAGAAAGCGGAGCAGGCCGGCGGCTTTAACAGCAATAACAATAATGGCCGCGTTCACGTCGCGGCGAAGACCACGATGGATAATTTCGCGAAGAATCTTTCGGGGCGTCTGGATCGGCCGGTTGTGGATCAGACGGGGCTTGAGGGCGCGTGGGAGTTCCAGCTGGACTACCTGGCGGATGGCGCGGAGAATGCCGCCGCCGATGCGCTGCCTTCGATTTATACGGCGGTGCAGGATCAGCTGGGGCTGAAGCTGAATCCAACAAAAGGCGCAGTGCGGATGGTTGTGGTGGACCATATCGACAGGGTTCCGGCGGAGAACTGATAACTGATATGCTGTTCGGAAGACGAGAGAAAGATGAGAGTTGGCGTATTCACAGCATTGCTGTCACAGTTGTCTCTGGACGACGTTTTGAAGAAGCTCACGGGGCTTGGGGTGACCACGGTTGAACTCGGTACCGGGAACTATCCAGGCGACCCGCACTGCAAGCTTTCGATGCTGCAGAATAAGACCGAGCTGAACGATTTCAAGCTTAAGCTTTCGGACAATGGGATTTCGATCAGCGCGTTGAGCTGCCATGGGAATCCTCTTCATCCGAATGCGGAGTTCGCTAAGGCGAATCAGGAAGTGAATCGGAAAACGATTCTGCTGGCGGAGAAGCTGGGTGTGCCGGTGGTGATCGATTTTTCGGGATGTCCGGGAGACAGCGATAAGGCTAAGTATCCTAACTGGGTGACTTGTCCATGGCCTCCCGATTATCTTGACTTGCTGGATTGGCAATGGGAGAAGAAGGTTACTCCTTACTGGACTAAGCGCGGGCAATTCGCGGCGGACCATGGGGTTAAGGTTGCGATTGAGATGCATCCTGGCTTTGTGACCTATAGCCCTGAGACGATGCTCCGGCTGCGTTCGATTGCGGGTCCGTCGGTAGGCTGCAATTACGATCCCAGCCATATGTTCTGGCAGGGGATCGATCCTATCGCGGCGATTCGCATTCTGGGCGATTGCATCTTTCATGTTCATGCCAAGGATACGCAGATCTATGACCGCAATTTGCCGATGACGGGTGTGCTGGATACGAAGAAGTATACGGATGAGCGGAACCGGTCGTGGATTTTCAGGACGGTAGGTTATGGGCATGGCGCGGAGTGGTGGAGCGAGTTTATTTCCACGCTGCGGATGTTTGGGTATGACTATGTGCTTTCTATGGAACATGAGGATAGCATTTTGTCCCCTGAGGAAGGGTTGACCAAGGGGATTCGGTTTCTGGATTCGCTGGTGATTAAGGAAAAGGCCGCGGCGGCCTGGTGGGTTTAGAGGGCTTTGTTAGCCGCGTCCGTGGCACGTCTTGTAGTTTTTGCCGCTTCCGCAGGGACACGGAGCTTGCTCCAGTTCCTTGATGTGTTCCGCGGCTTCAGTCGACCCC
>Ga0302319_10025245_pt1 | contig 10530 bp, 10 predicted proteins | sample Bog_T0_2_FD_203319 | JGI IMG/M metagenome (GOLD analysis project Ga0302319, IMG submission 203319) | Peat permafrost microbial communities from Stordalen Mire near Abisko, Sweden - Bog_T0_2 | ecosystem: Environmental > Terrestrial > Soil > Wetlands > Peat | place: Sweden: Abisko, Stordalen Mire... | reverse complement strand
CCCCCCGTGATAGCCACGGTAAACATCTGCCCCACACCCCTTAAAATGCCGCCACGCCGATATCCGTGCACCAAAGCCGCCGAGCGTGCCGAAGGTGGGCGAGACGCTGCCGGGCGCGGCGATCCGCCTGCTCAAGCGTCTGGGCCTCGGTGAGGTCATCGAACCCCAGGCGGCGAGCCATGCGTCGGCTCACTGCCCCGTCGGCGGCTTGCTCGTTGCATGGAACGACCCGACCCTGGTCGCCAATGACACGCTCGACGATCCCTATGGCCAAGGGCTCAGGCTCGACCGGCCGTTTTTTGACGCCTTCTTGCGTCGAGCCGCCGAGGCTGCCGACGCCTGCCTTTGGCCAGCCGATATTGCTGGGCTCGAACGCGGCGCAGCCGGTTGGTCGATCTGGCTCGACGATGGCGCGGTTGTGGGCGCGCGCTGGCTGATCGACGCAACGGGCCGCCGGGCGCGTCTGTCGCGTCTCATCGGCGCTCGGCGTCGGCGCTCGTCGCCGCTCGTCGCGATTTACAGAACCGGTTGGCCGGAAAGAAACGGCGATCTAACCCGGACGGTGATCGCGGCCGGTCCGGACGGCTGGGTCTATGCCGGGCGTCTTGGCGATGGACGATGGGCTTTCGGCTATCACACCACTCCGCAACTGGCCGCCCGGATGCTTTCGTCGCCAGCGGTCTGGGGCGATGCTGTCGCCGAATGTCATGGTCTTGCGGGGCTTTTCGGGGGACTCGCCTTCGCGCCGGACCTTGCTGTCCGGGACGCGCGCGGCGCGCGCCTCGATCCGCCGATTGGGGAAGGCTGGGTCGCTTGCGGTGACGCGGCGCTCTCCTTCGATCCAATCGCCGGACAGGGCCTCTTCAACGCGCTCTATACCGGCATGACCGCCGCCGAGGCTGTTCAAACGATGCGGGCCGGCGCGCCCCCCTCTGGCTACGCTGCGGAGCTGGACAAAGTCGCCGCGATCTACACCGCCCGTCGGCGCGGGCTATATAAGCAGGAGCGTCGCTGGTCTGAGCGGTCGTTCTGGCGGCTACTTCACGAAGAAGGATATACGCCGTCGCTTCCCGGTTAAAGACGAGAACATCTCCACTCTGCCTCTTGCTGATGTTCAAGTTTTCCGACAGCAGCGCGAGTAATGCCAGCTCGGGTAGGTTTTTCGATCACACCTAATCCAACGGCAGCTTTGCTAAGGCGTTAATTCGTAAATGATGTGCGGCGGAAATCACCTCAGTATCAAGGTTCTTCACGCCTATCGCATTAAGACGACGCACCATCACTTCCGAATGCGGCCCATTGGCCTCTATGCTCGCAACCACATCCAAAACGGTGTCCTTAAACTGAATATATTTCTTAAACTCATCATCTGTCATATTTTGGGTCGAAACAAACAGCTCATAGAGTAACCCAGAAACCGGCAAATGCGGAGTCGACTTCGCCACAGTAGGCGTCGTCCAGAATTTCGAATCCAAGAATATCATTGAAGTGATCGGCTCATTTTTGGATTTATCACGATAATATATTTTCGCAGCCTCTTGGAAGACTTCCTGGACAGTTCCACCGCGTCCCTCCGAAAAAACAATGCCACACCCAGCCAGAGCGAGGAGCACATCCTCACGAATGCTATTCAGAAAATATTTTGCGACATCGGTCGCAAATGGCGACAGTGGTTCATGGCCATAGTGCCAAGTTGGAACCGCGAGGCTACTGTTATCCGAGGTTAATTTGTCTTTCGTTTCAATTGCTAGGCGCCACGCTGGTAAGGCCCATTCGTGCATTTGCCGGGCGATGTCTTCGTTCAGCCACCATTGGCCTTCCGAATCGACCGTCAATATATTGGTGAGATTCTCTGGTAATTGGGCCTTTTGCTTCAGTGTTTCAATCGCGGCGTTAAGCTCGTGGTCCCCGCGCCCAGCGAAGCGCGCGCCAAGATGCGTCGCCTCCATGCAACCTGGCCCGCCGCCGCTCGCGAGAAGATAGCCGCGCTCAGACAAAAGCTTAGCGATCTGCGCGACCTTCACGTAAGTATCGCTACCACGCGGCTCATTGTGGCCCCCCATGATAGCGACGGGGCGTCGGCCGGCATTGGCCGCATCAGACAAAAACACGTTCATACCCCGCACGATCGAGGCGTCATGCAACGCTTCCATCATGCTGGCGTAAGGATCGCGGATTGTCGTGCGGCCCTGTTGTTGGAAATAAGCGTAACTCTTGAAATCTAGCGTCCTTGTGATACTCAAGGGATCGTCGGGTTTAAATGAGTCAAGCAATTCGGAAGAGCTGTAGGGACCAGAAACTACGGGATTAAATGGTGGATTTTTGATGAGCGGAAATTGTTTGGCCATATGATCCTCCAGCCTTGCAGACTTCCAGATGAGCCGCCGCCAATGTTTCCGTCGGCGTTCACTAACGAAACCGATCCCAACGCAGCTCGCTGCGGAAGCTACGAAGCGCCGATCAACTTGTGTCCCTTGTCTTGACGATGGTGCCGTCATCCTGACCAACGACCACCGAATCGATCAGCCCCAGGAACAGACCGTGAGCCAGGACGCCCGGGAGCGATTGCAGTTGCGAAGCCAAATCCTCCGGATTGTCGATTACACCTAAGGATAGGTCGAAAATATTGGCGTTTTGATCGGTCAGGAACGGTGAGCCGTCGGATTTTGTGCGGAGCACAACCGGCGCGCCGTATTCGGAAAGCCGCTTTTCGACAAAACGTAACGCGAAAGGATGCGTTTCGACAGGCAGGCGCGAGCGTCCGAGGACGTCCACTGACTTGCTGCTATCGACAATGATGATCGTCCGGGTCGCGGAGGCGGCGACGATTTTTTCGCGAAACAGCGCGCCACCGCCGCCTTTAATCGCGCGAAATTGGGGATCGATATCGTCTGCGCCATCGATGTCAAGATCAACGGCGGAGATCTCCGAAAATGGGCGCAGCGGAATATTTAGAGACGTTGCAAGCGTCTCTGTGGCGGAAGACGTGGTCGTCGCGACGATCCGCAGGTTTTCCATCGCGATCTTTCGGGCAATTTCGCGTACGGCGTAAGCCGCCGTCGTTCCCGTCCCCAAGCCGACCAGCATGTCGGATTGAACCTCGTCGACCGCCCGGATCGCCGCGTTCTTCTTTTGTAATTCGAGATCAGCCATCACCCAGCATCCTCTTATAGGCTGCGGCGAGGTCCGCGCGGCCTTCGCTCGCCGCTTTGGCGATCGCCTCTGGGACGCGCGAGATGATCGCGCGCGCGCTCTCCAGTTGTTTGAGCGCCTCGGAATAATGCGGGTCGTTTTGGTCGAGGGGCGGCCCTGCCCGTTGAACCAGGAAAGCATGTTCGATCAGCGTGGGGGGCAGGGCGTCCTGCGGAACGGCGAGCTGGCCCCACGGCACGATTTTGCCTTCCGCCTCAAGCAACTGACAAAGAGCCGCAACGTCGCGCGCGATGGCTTTGCCGATCTCGGAATCCTTCATCGTCGGATCTTGAGCCATTTTCGACTCAAGATCAGAATATTCGCCACGAGGCTCGTGTCGAATGCCCCAGTGCTCGCGTGGAATGTGATGGATCACGAAATTGGCTGCGCGCTCGATCCAGTCTACCGGAGTTTCGGGATTGCCAAGATGGTGCGCCGCGAGCCGATGGGCATCCATAGCATTTTGCACGCCGGTTTTCGTATCGCCCCACTTATACATAGAAGCGGAGAGGTGCGGATTGAAAAAGCCGACATTGACCCAGGCGCCGTCATCCAGTGCCTCCACATAATCCCTGTACCATTGGTCGGCGCTGTTCAGCCGCTCCTTCAAGTGTTTGCCGAGAACTACTTCATCGACGTCGTGACGATTCGCTGTGGGATGCGGATGGCCCAATGCGTCCAAGATGACAGCCAGATCGCGCGCATGCGACCAGGACAAAATGATACCTCGTCGCCATTCCTTGTGTTCTAGCGGCGGCGAGTCCGCAAGACCGCGCGCCGCGAGCGCCACGCCGGCGTTGATAACCTGATCCATGCGCGCCAAAACATCCGCAGGGATGACGCTCTCCATCATCTTATCGAAATCGTCGAGCGCAACGCTGTTGGCCGCGACGTCGGTTGGAAAAATCGGTGCATGGCCGGCCGCGAATTTTGTCCCGTCCTGCTTGGGATCAACATTTCGCGGCAACTGCAAAAAAGCATGACCGTCAGTGCCTTCATAATAACCGCGAAAACCTGGAGGGGTCATCTCATAATCTCCGTCAGCTCGGCAACATCCCCGCGTGTGAGCGCGGCTCGGAATTGCGCAGTCAGTTGGTCTAAATTGACGCGCGCGGCGATTTGCCTCGGCGCAACGCCATGTAATTCCTGTGCGATCAGCCGGCGTTCGGCCTGGGCGATCACTGGGTGCTTCAAGTAGCTTTCCGACTTATGGCGCTCCATCGCGATCCAAAGCAGATCAGCACGAATTTCCTCAAGGAGCGGGGCGAGGGTCCCGTCGCCCGCGAGACCGGAAGCGCCGGTGAGTGCCTCGAACAGGCGAGAACGCAAAGATTCGAGCGTATCTGTCAAAATCCCTTCGAAGTGCAGACGATCAAGTGTCGCCAACATGCCCGCTCCGACGCCGCGCGGCGTCTTCGCGGCATCGTCACGTGTCTTAAGAACGTCAAGAATCGCCTTTGGCTTGAGCTGGCCCATTACGCCAAGCTTGCGGTAATGCAGGCTGGTGCCGATTCCGACGCCGTCCACTCCGCTATAAACGCAATTCGCCATGTGCGAATTATTCATACCGGCTGAAATATAAGTCTCTAGCCCATTTTCATGCGCGCGATGAATGAGCGACAGCCATTGTGGAGCGGTGAAGGCGTTGATGATCGGGTCGCTAGTCGCCAGATTGGATGCACCATCCCACGTGACTTTCTCAACCTGTCCGCTGACCGCAAGGTCTATCGCGAGCTGTGCGATTTTGTAACGGTCGCTGACCCAGGCGGACGCAGCTGGATCGCGATCGTCAAAGATAGGGACATTGATGTTGAACGCCGCCGAAAGATATTGTCGATAGTGATCGCGAGACACGTTGCCTGCGACGGCCGTCAGGAAACGAATCATTTGCTGCGCCGTCATGCGCTCCATGCCTAATTTACAATCGGCGACTCCGCTGGCGAACATCACAGAACAGGCGCTCGCCGAAGAATGTGCCGTTTTCAATAGATCATCGTCAAATCGCGCTGCCAGCAGCACATTGCCCGTTGAATCGGGAGTTGCGCCGTTTTCGAATAAAGGGCGTCCGACGTAGGCGGTGCAGGGTGCCGCAATGCCTGTCTGAAGTCGCACGCGCGCGGCGTTGAGTGGCGCCGGCAGGCGATAGGCCTCAATGATCTCGCGATCGTCGATCGCGCCGCGGTCGATATGCTCAACATGCACGACCACCCCCGCCAACAGCGACGCGTTGAGGCAGGTGACGGAATTGTGCCCATCGCCGGGGTCAGCAAGCGATAGATAGGATTGATAGGGTCGAAAACCGTATACTCCAATACCACGAAAGGCGGCTGGGGGTGAAAAGCCGCTTTCGAGCGCATGATAGCCCACCGCCCGCGCAAATTGCTCCGGGCCAGAAAGGTCTCGCGAAGCAACGCGGGCGCGATCAATCATTCGGCTCAGCGCCGAGAAATATCTTTGTTGGTGATCCGAAGCTTTCACAGCGACGGTGAATTCGTCGCCGGTCGCCGTCGCTTCGTTCCACGCGTCCTCTTCGCTCGCGGGGACAGTTAGAATGATCGCGGCGTCGCGGGCTTCGATTTTGACCTGCGGATCACTCTTGGGCTCCCCCGGGGTCTGGAACAAGGTAGTCACGTCCGCCTGCAAAACGATCAAGGCGGCTGCGTCCGGGGCCCTTTGCGCTCGATTGGCGTGTTTTATAACGCCGTTTGTGAGATCGACCAGAGTCGGGTGTGCTGCGGCGATCGCATTTGCCAATTTCGTCAGCTCGGCGATCGCCTCTTCGAGCGACTCCCGCCGAATCAATGTCGCCGCGTCGCGGCTAACAAAATCTGGCGTCTCCTGCGCTTCGGCTCTCTGTCGCGCTTCAATCAGCAGGCGTCTGATCTCGCTGACGAGAACAAAACGAAAGTCGCCAATTTCGATTCTACAATCGATCGGCGGGTTGGACTCATCCAGCATGTGCATCTCGAATTTCATAAGAGCTGACAATAGCCGGCGCTTCAATCGCCGCGATCTCAGGACAAAACCCTATCGCTGCGCTCGCAATGTCCATGACGCCGCCGAGGCCAGCTTGCGCCAATTGTGAGGCTGAATGCTGGGCCGCGTCGATCACCGCGTTGCGATTTTCGTCGCGGTCGTCAATGATCGCGACGAGAACTCCCGCGCCTATATAGCTCTCGCTAGGCAGTGGAAATTGCGGCTGACCGTTTGGCGTCGTCGCGAAATAAACGCCCGCTGGCGTGCCCGCTTCAATCGCGCGAGCGGCGGCAGCCTTCGATGACGCGTCAAAATCCGGCCCGCCCGGGCCAAAGAAAGCAAACAGCTGCGACGGATCGTCGATCATGCTTTTCAACTTGCCGACGGTGACGTCTCGGGTCGACGGATCACGATTGGACATGAATGCGATTTCGCCGCCAGCCGCATGAATGCGGCTCGCCCAGTTTTGAATGCCCGGCGAGACATGATCCTTGGACAAATCGCGCGACCAATAGCCGCCCCGCAAAATCGCGAAGATTTTCTGGTTGATCCAGTGCTCAACGAGGGCGAGAGATTCGGAGGAAAAATTGACGCTGGCCCGGTTCTGAATCTGTGCAGCTATGTATAGGGAATAGGCTTCGATCGCCGTCGTTGTGTAGCCGGGGAGCAGCGCCGGCGCAGTCTGGCACCAGATTTCTTTGAGGCAATCGATCGCACCGCGATCCGACTCTGCAATCTGGCTCGCTAAATCGTCAAGCGAAGCAACCAGATTTGATACGGTCTCCACGGACTTTTCAGGAGCTAACAGGCTCGTCAGATCGAGATCTACGCCGATTACAGGGCGCAATCCGGCGCTCGATGCGCGCGCAGTGCGATCATACAAATCCGACCAGACGACCAATTGCGCCGCCGTGTCGACCCAAGGGTCATCGTCGCGCTTTCTTGCGGCAATGCAGCGAAAGCGTTGGCTGAGATCGGGCCTAGCGTCCATTGTTTCGCTCACAGCACCCATGCCGATCGGCAGTCGAAATCTGATTTCCCGTACGATATCATCCTTCAAATTCGAAGCAAGGGATATCCGCCATGCCGATCAGCGACGCCATCACTTTCGACAAGAGTCGAAATTTCGGAAAGTTTCTCTCGGCGGAGATCGTGGGTGCTGCGTACTGGTTTCAATCAGTTGTGAACCGCGCGCGCGCTAGCGGCGAATTGGCTTCAACGATCGCCGGTGCGCTTAGCGGCGAAGTCACGCCTGCCAAACTTCAGCCCTTGGCGGAAGGATTACTGCAAGCCGGCAATGCGCTCACAGCGCCCGCCAGCGGCTTTCAGCCGGACGCGCTTCGCCGCCTCGGGTTAGATTTTTACGACGATTTGCCTGCACCATGCGTGCGTGGCGCCATCCGCATGACGCCGACGACCAAGGATCTGGCGCAGCGGCTTTCCCTCGTCGTTGGGCAAAGGGACTATCCACTCGTCTGCAATGACGATGCGCTCGAAAGCTTCGCCGGCGATCTGAGCGCCTTCATGACAAGCTATGATGTCGCTGTCTATGGCTGGCCCGATGGTTATGGTCAGATTTTCGTCGAAGAGTCTGCGCCTGTTCTTAGTGACCCAGATATCGCTTTCACCGATTGGGCTCAGGGACGGCTTTTCGATAATGGCGTAAAGGACGGTCCTGTGAGTTTGCGGGTGAACGCGCGGCGCCAGATCGTTCTCAATGATGCCAGCATGCAAGAAAGGCTGCGTCCTTTCATCGGTACAGGCGTCGTGCTTTATGGCAACCGCGAGTGGCGTGCTGACGGTGCCATCACCTTAAGCTCCATCAAACCGCAACTGTGGTTTCTGACGCGACTGACCAATCCGCCCGACCCAACCGTCGCTTACAACGGTGCGCCGCGACCCCAGCTTGTGGGGGACCGCGCCTTGTGTATCGGCGCCACTCCACCCTGGAACTGGAGCGGCGCCAACATCGAAACGCATATTTTGGCACCGCAAATCGCAGCGTATTTGGCGCAAACTGAAGAGCGCCGTGTGGTTTACGGCGCGCCGCGCGCCGACTTGCCCGAAGGTTGGCCCAATCCCGTCAATCACGTCACGCGTGTGATTGACGCGACATGGGTCGCTGATTTGCCGATCAACAGTGCGGCGCATTTTGGCGCCCGGCTGTCACCACGCGGCGCGCTCATTCGAGGCATCAGGGGCATAGCGGAACTCACAAGTGCTGAGATAGCCTTCAAAGGCTAAGCAATATTGAGCAGCCCTGTGCATAGCGTTTTCAGAGTCGTACGTACGCGACGTTAATAGATGTGTCGCCCGCGAATAACGCATAACCGATTGAGGAGTGTAACCTAATAATGCTTGAGTCGAAGAAAGAGGCTACTGCGGTGCGGTGATAATCCTCAGTCGCGATAAGTGGCAATCAACGCGTCGATATAGCTTGCGTAGCGATCAGCCAGAGCTGTGTCTTGGATCAGAAGAATATTCTCGGCGTTGAACGTCGCGCTGCGAGAAAAATTGAAGCTGCCCGTCAACACCAGATCATCGCAGACGATGATTTTGTCATGCATGAAATTATGCTTGGAGTCCGGCGCATAGGGAATTGAGACCTTAGTCGCCAGACCGACTGCGACATGTTTAAACGAATCCACCCAATCGGTCCGCCTGATTTGCGTCCATGAGTCGAGTGTCTGCTGCATCTGCGTCTTATCGTAGACACCAGCAAAGGATGCGACCTGCGCGCTGTCAATAGCGTCGTCCAGAGCTGCGATGACGCCGCGCGATGAGATGAGCATAGAGGCGATCCGTATTCTGCGCCTAGCGCTGCCGATGATCGACGCGATACGTTGGTCGATCTTAGGGCCGTTGGCCGGAGAAAAATTCACCTCGACGCGGGTTCCTTCGACAATAACATTTGCGTAATCGCCGGCTCCGGTCCCGGCGATGTCGCCTGTGCTCCACAGATCGTTGAAGTCGTTTTCATAGAAGACGCAAAGCTCCGAAGATTCAACAATAATGATGTTGTTTTCCTGAAACGTCCATGCGTCGTCCGTAAAATTGGTCGATCCAGTCCAGACGGCGCCGGCGAGCGTGTTTCCGTCCCTGACGATATATTTATTGTGCATCAGCTTTTGACCGTGGATAGCCTTCAGCAGGACGTTGGACTCGGCAAATGCGGTCTGAAGAAATTGCTCCGTGCCGATTGGCGCGGGATCTGCAGCCGCGGCGGCGAAGTCGGCTGCGGCTGTCGCGAGAGCGGTGGGCTTGCCGGCGTCATAGGCGATCTTAACGTCGACGCCAGCGGCGGCGCGATCACGCAACGCGCGCACGACGTCGCCGCCCAGGTGGTCGCTCAATCGAAAATCATAGATTGCGAGATGCAGCTTGACTTGCGCACCGGCGATGAACTCCGCGAGTTTCATCGCAATGGCCGCGGGCTGTCCGGAGGCGCCGCCATGTTCAATGTCTCGCAACAATATCGGTGTGATGCTCATAGGTCGCTCCCTTTGCCGTGACCATTTTTAACCAGCCGAGACGTCGTAGGATAGCGCGTTATAGTGCGATGATCGAGTGATACCAAATGGCATGACAGCTAACTGAAGTGCGTCCATTCGCGCATTCTGATTGAAGAGATATTCTCTGGCCGATCGATGAGACTCCGCCTGGTGTCGCAGTCGGCGTCGGCAGTCTCGAACACGTCTACGATGCGCGTGCACGATCTTGCTCAGCAGAATGCCTTTGTCGGCGCCCATATAATCTCAGAATTTCCTCGACATTAGAATCGGCGGCCCGAGCGTTCATTGCTCCGGCTGTGATGGCGAGTGTCGAAACTGTTGCTGACAAAAAATTTCTTCGCGTAGGGTTTTTCCCGGTGATCGAATTCATAGCAGTGCTCCCAAATGGAAAACTGTCTCGCCGCTTTATCATTGCAAAGCGAGGGGGCGGACCTCGCTGAGGAACATTACGGGGTGTTGCCGTATACAGAAACGGATGGGAGTGCGCCTAGGTTGCCCGGCTAGGCCATGTTTTCGACGCAAACTTGCCTCAATCTGCCGTGTTTGGCAAGGCCACGCCCCGGGGGTCTCAATCCAGGCCAAACTCGCCGCAGCGAAAATCGAGTGTTTCCTTCGAGCCTAACAAGCCTTTGCAAAGCAGCGCGGCTCCTCATCTACCACGATCAGCGTGTGGCCAAGGAGAGCATGCAAGGATGGAGCAGCCGAACGCTTGATCTCGCCGACATGGTCCGTCTCACGACGCAGGATGGTTCCGGCAACGCTGCGATCAACGACGTATATTGCCGATAAGCTCACGCTATAATAAGTATTAAGGCAACGCTTTCCGTCCATGCGAACTCTGGAGATTTTG
>Ga0302319_10025244_pt1 | contig 10530 bp, 10 predicted proteins | sample Bog_T0_2_FD_203319 | JGI IMG/M metagenome (GOLD analysis project Ga0302319, IMG submission 203319) | Peat permafrost microbial communities from Stordalen Mire near Abisko, Sweden - Bog_T0_2 | ecosystem: Environmental > Terrestrial > Soil > Wetlands > Peat | place: Sweden: Abisko, Stordalen Mire... | reverse complement strand
GGATCTTGCTGTTATCGGCCTGAGTGAAGCTGGTCTCGAAGTCTCCTTCGAGCAAGACCTGCACGGTCCACTCGTTGAAGTCGTGATGGTCGTCGTGGCGCGTGATGCGCGACAGGCGCACGCGCGATTTTCCGTAGCAATTCTTACCCAGCGTTGCCATGGCGTCAGCTTCCTCTGTAGGTTGTGTAGCTGTTGTCGCTTAACAGGAGCGGCAAATGATAGTGCGGTTCGCCGCTGCAGGTAAAGAGGATGAAGATCTCAGGATAGATGCTGGTGCGGCCGTTGCGCGCGAGATACGCGCCGGTGTTCAGGGTGAGGCGGTAGACACCGGGTGGCGCATTCTGCGCGAGATTGCGGCAGCGTCCGTCTGCATCTGTGATGCTGGTGGCAATCGCGTTCCATTGAGCGCCCTCCTGCCTTTCAAGCAGGATAACCACACCGGCTGCGGGCTTTCCCAGCACCGTATCGAGAACGTGCGTCGTGATGGCACTCATTCGATGAGCCACTTTCCCAGACGAATCTGCGTGATTTGGCGCTGCTGCTCGGCGGCCTCGCGCAACTCGGTGGCGCGATCGCCGGCCAGGCGGTGGTTGAGAATTGCAAGCATCTCTGTGGCGCTTTTTCCAGTGGCGCACACGATGTATGTGAAGCCGAAGCGTTGCTCGTAAAGGGCATTGGCTGCGGCCAGTTCAGCCAGCACGCTATCGTCAGAGACGGCGACTGAAGACTGCTCCTGCCTGGACCACGCGGCCGATTTCGCGGTTGCGTGCGCGGGCTTTCGCTCGCCGATGCGGGGATGGCAGGCGAAGGCTTCCATCCAGTCGGTTTCTTCCATTGTGCTCCACACCCGGTCGGCTGCTGCGCTCAATTCTACGATGTCGGCGATGGGGCGCAAGGCAACCATGGCTGCGGCCCATCGCCGCGCGCCGCAGCAGGCGATCATCGCGTCGAGCGCTTCGGCCGGGGCGGCGGCATTCCAGGATTGAAGCGTGGAATTCATGTTGATTTGGCCTCGGAAAGCAACTGGAGCAGGAACTCTTCGAGCAGATTGGCGGCAACGCACTTGCGATATTCGGCGGTGGAACGGATGTCGTCAATGGGCCTGGCCTCGGCAAGCAGAACATCACGTGCGGATTGAATGGTGAGAGAGTTGATGGGCTGGCCGAGCAGCGCGGACTCGGTTTGATAGAGGCGGACGGGAAAGGCTGCGAGACTGGCTGCGGCGAGACGGATTTCAGTGATCACTCCGCCTGCCAGCGTGGCCGTGGCGGCCAGCGCAGTTTTTGAAATGGCCATGGCGCGGCGGGTTCCCACCTTGCGCAAGTATTGCCTGTGATGCGTGAAGCGCAGCGGCAGATGGACGGCGTAGAGCAACTCGTCGGGAGCCATGATGTTGCGCTTGTAACCGGTGTGAAAGTCTGCGTAGGGAATACGACGGCTGCCGCGGATTGAAACGAGTTCAATCTCCGCATCGTAGACGAGCAGCGCGGGCGAGGAGTCCGCGGCAGGCGATCCATTGACAAGATTGCCACCGACAGTGGCGCGGCTCTGGTTGGCGATGGAGCCGATCCAGCTTGCGGCCTTGGAGAGCAACGGCAACTGGGATGCAACGTCCGCGTGTGCACGCAAATCGCGAAAGGTTGTGCCGGCGCCGATGGTTAGGCTGCCAGGCGCGGCGCGGATGAAGCGAAGGTTGGGAATGCCCCACAGGCTTATGAGATTGCAAGCATCGAGCCGGCCGGCCGCGTGAGCCACCATGAGCTCGGTGCCGCCCGCAATCGGCGTCCACTTACCGGGCGAGGCGGAGAGTAACTCAAGCGCCGCGGCCAGGTTGCCGGGAGCGACGATCTGATGCGCCTGAGGATTACCGCGCATGGGCCGCCGGTTCTGATTCCTGCGCCGTGGATGGATTGGCGCTGACTGCGGCGATTACCGACTCAAAGATGCGGATAAAGCCGGTGCAGCGGCAGAGATTTCCTGCGAGCCCTTCGCGAATTTCGGCCATGCTGGGATGGGGGTTGATGGAGAGCAGTTGCGCCGCTGCCATGAGCATACCCGGTGTGCAGATGCCGCATTGTGCGCCGCCGCAGGCGAGGAATGCTTTTTGAAGCGGATGTAGCTCGCCGTTCATTGCAAGGCCCTCGACGGTTTGCACGGTGGCGCCGTCGGCCTGGATGATGGGCACAAGGCAACTGTTGACCAACTCGCCGTTCATGCGCACGGAACACGAACCGCATTCGCCTTCGCCGCAACCCTCTTTTGTGCCCGTGAGGCGCAGGTCTTCGCGCAGCACATCGAGCAGGCGCTTCATCGGGGGTGCATGCACGGCGCAAGGTTCGCCATTGACCGTGAAGCTGATTGTGGGGCGGCAATCGGTCATGGGACGGCACTCATAGGGCAAGACTCATACGGCGGCGGGCTCCACGATTGGCTGGCGCGCGGCGAGCTGGGCGAAGAGGTCTTCAGGCAGCAGGGGGATGGCGTGAAAGCCAACGCCGGTGGCGTCGCGGATGGCATTGAGGATTGCGGGAGCGGGGCCGTCGTGGGGAAGCTCGCCGATGCCCTTGGCCCCGTAAGCGCCGTGCTGGAAGGGGATCTGCTCAAAGAAAACATGGATGGGCGGAACGTCCTCGGCAGTGGGCATAATGTAGTTGGTCATCTGGTTGTTGGCCATGTGGCCGTTCTGCAGGAGCACTTTTTCATAGAGCGCGTAGCCGATGCCCTGCGCGATGCCGCCTTCGATTTGCCCGCCGGCCAGGACGGGGTTGAGGACACGTCCCACTTCCTGAACTGACCAGAATTCCTCAACCTCGGCGGAGTAAGTGACGGTGTCTACGGCGACCTGCGCAACCTGAATGGACCATGCGAACGCGGGATAGGCTTCGCCGCGATATTTCTGATCGTCCCAGAAAATGTTGGGCGGGGCTTCGTAGCGGCAGAGCGATTCAACCTTGCCCTGCGCGGTGCGATAACGCTCGCAAGCGGCGAAGAATTCTTCCGGCGCGAACTGCTCGCCGAGGCCGGCGTGGTCGCGCAGCATGGCGACGAGTTGCGAGCCGGCGCCTTCGATAAGCCGGCCCACTACCATGGAGGTGCGCGAGGCAACTGTGGGGCCGCTGTTGGGAACGATGCCGGTGTCGGGTGGCGCCATAATTACGTCGTCGTAGCCGATGCCGATGGCTTCCGCGGCAATCTGGGTGAGGATGGTGTTTGTGCCCTGGCCGAACTCAGTACTGGAGACGAGGACGCGCACCTTTCCTTCGAGAGTTACGTCGAGTCCGGCGAGGGAGTTCAGGTAGCGCTCGCCGGAGCCGGTGAAACCGGAGCCATGATAGAAGGCGGCGATGCCGATGCCGCGCTTGACGGGGCTGCGAGGATTGTCACGCGCAAACTGCGCGCGTTTGGCGTAGTAATTGCTTTCTGCGAGGGCGCGATCGAGGAGTTGGTCGAGGATGACAGGCTCGCGCATCACCTGCTCAGTTGCGGTTGTGTCGCCATCGTGAAGGAAATTATTGCGGCGGAGTTCGATGGGATCGATGCCGATGGCGGCGGCGATTTCGTCCATGTGGCGCTCGATGGCGAAGATGGCCTGGGGTGCGCCAAAGCCGCGAAATGCGCCGTAGGGCACGGTATTGGTGGCCCAGGAATGCGAACGGACGCGCACGTTGGGGCAGACATACGGACCGGGCGAATGCAGCGTGGCGCGGGAGAGTACGGTCGAGGAAAGTGTGGAGTACGCGCCGCCGTCGGTGGCGAGGTCAATGTCCATGGCAAGCAGTTTGCCGTCTTGGTCGAGCGCGGTGCGATGGCGCACGCGCGACGGGTGGCGCTTGGTGGTGGCGGCCAGATCTTCCATGCGGTCGTAGACCATCTTGACGGGATGGCCGGACTTGAGAGCCAGCAAAGCCGCATGGGCAGCGAGGATGGACGGATAGTCTTCCTTGCCGCCGAAGGCTCCGCCGGTCTCGGTTTGAATTACGCGGACCTTGTCTTCAGGAAGATCGAAGACGGCGAGCAGCGACTTGTGCACGTAGAAGGGACACTGCAACGAGCCCCAGACGGTGATGCCGGATTGCGCGTTGTACTCGGCGATGACGCCGTTGTTTTCAATGTAGAGATGCTCCTGCGCGCCGGTGCGGTATTCGCCTTCGACAATGTGCGCAGCGTTGGCCCACGCGGAGTCCACGTCACCTTTTTCAAGCAGGAAGCTTTTGAGCAGGTTATCGGCGCCCCATACGACCACGTCCTGGCGTTCGCTCTCTTCGATGGTAAAGATGGGTGGGAGCGGGTCGTATTCGATGTGCACGGCGGAGACGGCATCGCGCAGCGTGTGCTTGCAAGCGTGCGCGAGGAGCAGGATGGCCTCGTCGCAGTGGTTGACCTTGCCGTCGGCGAGGCAGGGCTGGTCGGCGACGATGAGGTGAATCTGATTCTTGCCGGGAATGTCTGAGGCGGTGGCGATGGTGAACTCGGTCCAGTCAATGCCGCAATCGAAGCTGATGGAGCGTATGAATCCGCGCGGAATTGTACTACGCACGGTGGCGCCGTAGATCATGCCCTCGCGTTCGATGTCGTCCACATAGCGCGCGCGGCCCAGCAGTTTGTCTACCCCTTCCTTGCGAGGGACGGGAGCGCCAACGATGCGAGTTTTCGCATTCGTGTTCATGATTTGGGAAGCCGAATTCGCAGTACGGGTTGAGGCATAGCATACAACGATGCGGCGTTGTTGCAAAATTGCCGATTATTCCGCAAGCCTAGCCAGGGTACGCGCCAATACATCAACCCCGCCAGCAATCCACTCGGGCGAGGCGTACTCGTCAGGCCGGTGGCTGACACCGCCGCGGCAGGGAATGAAGAGCATGGCCACGGGCGCGATACGCGCTATGAAAAGCGAATCGTGATAGGCGCGGCTGACCATCTTCTTGAAGGTTCTGCCCGCCTCAACGGCTGAGGCTTCCATCGCGGACAGGGTTGCGGGGTCGCAGGTGGCCGGTGGATCGGCGTTTACCTGCCTGCTGTTGACGATGACGCCGCGGCGGTTCGCGACATCGGCGCAGGCGGCGAGAAGGGCATCGATGACGCGATCGCGGCGGGCGCGGTCGGTGTCGCGAATGTCGGTTTCAAGGCGCACGCGAGAGGGAATGCTGTTGACCGCGCCGGGGAAGACATCGCACACGCCCACGGTGGCCACGGTATCAATGGCGCCGCTGGATTTGGCTGCGGTTTCAAGCGCGAGAATCAATTCTGCTGCCGCGGTGAGCGCGTCTTTGCGGCCCGGCATCAACTTGCCGCCGGCATGGCCGCCCTCGCCCTGGATTTGTATCTGCAAACTTGCGGGTGCGGCGATTTGAGTGACCAGGCCGAGGCCGATTCCTTCTTCTTCGAGGAGCGGCCCCTGCTCGATGTGCAGCTCGACGAACTGGTGGAAGTAGCCTTCGGGCAGCGCAACGGAGTCGAGGGGGCCCAAGAATCCGGCCTGTGCGCGCAACTCGTCCAGACTGTTGCCATGGTTGTCGCGCAGCTTGCTTGCAGCTGTTGGCGTGAGCACATGGCCCATCATGCGGCTGCCCAGGCAGCCGATGCCGAAGAGGGTTGGTTCTTCGGCGGTGAAGACGACCAGTTCGATCGATCTCCGGGGACGGAATCCGGCGCGCTGCAAGGCTCGAATCGCCTCAAGGCCGCCGAGCACGCCCACCGTTCCGTCATAGGAGCCGGCGTTGGGAATCGCGTCAATGTGGGAGCCGGTGCCGATGGGAGCGAGAGAGGGATCGGTGCCGCTCCAGCGCGCGAATGTGTTGCCGATGGCATCTTCGCGCACGGTGAGTCCGGCTTCAGCGAAGAGGCCCTTCACATAAGACCGAGCGCGCCGGTCCGCGTGGCTGAACACGACGCGCGTTACTACGGGAGGCTCGGCTTCAGAGATCTGCGCCAGCGCTGCCAACTCCGTTGACAGCAAGTCGATTTCGAGTTGGGGCTCAAGTTTGTGTTTGATGGGCATGGTCGGGTTAACCTCCCAGGGGATGCCTGCGCCAATCTTTGTAGATGAGATACTTGGCCGGATGCTTGCCGAGGGCGCCGAACCACTGCGGGCAGTAGGGGCCCATCCAGATAAAGTCGCCTGTCTCCACCGGATACCATGCGTCGCCGAGCCTGTAGATCCCGCCGCCTTCGAGCATGAGCAGGCCGTGCTCCATGATGTGAACCTCGACCATGCTGAGGGCCGCGCCGGGATCGTAGGTCATGGTGTTGACGGCAAAGTCGTAGGGCGGCGCGTCGGGCATGAGCGAGCGCACGCGGAGAGCATCGTCTCCCATCAACGGCACTGAGGATATGGAGGACTCATGGCCAATGACGATCTCCGGTGCATCGGAGCCGGGCTGGGGGACGTAGGGTTTTTCGATCAGAGCGGCGCGTGATGGCGAGAGCGCGCGGACGGTGTGGTCTGTGCCTTGCGGTAGGTAGGCAAAGCCTCCTGAAACCACGATGTGCGTTTCACCGGCAACGGTCAGCTCGAGCTCGCCTTCAAGGAGATAGAGGAAGCGCTGTGCGGGGGCGGGCGAAAGTGTGCCTTCCGCGGCAAACTCCGCCGTCATTTGCGTGAAGCGCGCGCCCAGTTGCGGCGCTACGTGGATGACGAACTCGACGCCGGCGGCACCGGGCAACGGGGTGCGGACGAAGGTGTTGGGCGTTTGCAGCAGGTGATCCGCCTTCAGGCTGCTTCGGGTTAGACCAAGATGATGCAAGCGCGACCTCGTTCGTGAATTTTAATCAATATCGTTGGCAAGCTGCAGCAGAAACTCGCGGCCGACATGCAGAGAGGCCTCAACGTCTTCAACGAGGACGGATTCAGCGGGGTGGTGGCTGATGCCGCCGGGGCTGCGGAGAAAGAGCATCGCAGCGGGCACGCGGGTGGCCATGACCATGGCGTCGTGGCCGGCTCCGCTGGGCATGGTCTTGAGAGGGAAGCCGGCGGCTTGGAGGGCTGATTTGAGGAGCTGGGAGAGATGCTTGTCCATATCCACGCGCCGCTCATCCATTTTCTTCACCCATTCGAATTCGATGCCGCGCCGGCGGGCAATGGTTCTCGCGTCGCAGATCAGCTCCGTTACCCCATGGTTGCGGGTTCGGCTGCTCATGTGGCGAAGGTCGAGGCTGACGTTGACCACGCCGGGAATCACATTGCCGGCGTTGGGCTCGATGGCAATTTTGCCGACTGTTGCGACCAGCCCTGCAGTATTGCACGCTGTGGTTTCGACGGCTGTGATCCACTCGGCCGCAGCGGCCAGCGCGTCGCGGCGAAGATGCATGGGCGTGGTGCCTGCATGGTTGGCCTGACCGGTGAAGCACAGGCCCAACCGGGTTTGGCCGGTGATGCCCTCAACAACGGCTAGCTGCAGGTTTTCCGCTTCCAGCACGGGGCCTTGCTCAATGTGGACCTCGACGAAGCCGAGGACGTTTTCATCGAGGGCGGCTTCGTGAATTCTTGATGGGTCAAGGCCGAAGGCGCGGATGGCGTCATCCATGCGGATGCCGTCAGAGTCTTCGTAACTCAGCATGGCCTGGTCGAAGACTCCGGCGACGGCACGGCTGCCGAGGAAAGGTACTGCATAGCGCACGCCTTCTTCTTCAGAGAATGCGATGACCTCGATGGCCAGGGGCAGGGCGAGTTCCTGCGCAAGCCCCACCCATTCAAGGGCGAGTGCGACGCCAAGAACGCCGTCGAACGCGCCGGCGTCGGGCACGGTGTCAATGTGCGAACCGAGGATAAGGCGCTTGGCGGGTGAGGCCGGCGAGCGCCACAGACCGCGCAGATTGCCTACGGCGTCGACATGGACGGTCATGCCGAGGGACTCCATGCGGGCGCGCAAGTGCGCATGGACGGCGTGCATGGGAGGGGTGAGGAAACGGCGCGTGATGCGGCCCGGCTCCTCGCTCATGGTGGCGATGTGCTGGCATTCGGCGATGGCGCGGAGGGCACGGTCTCTCATTGGCGGACCGGATTTCTGGTGAGCTGTTTGCCGCGCGGAGAGCCGATGAATCCGGTGCCTTTGCCGTTCGCATTGAAAATCTGCGCGCCGCGGAGCCAGGTTTCCTCAACGCGGCCGTGGAGATCGGCGTCCAGGTAGGGCGAGAGCTTGTGGCGGAAGTGAAGATGCCTGGGGGTGACTGTCCAGGCGATGAGGGGGTCGAACACGACGAAGTCGGCGTCGGCGCCGGGGATGAGCGCACCTTTGCGGCCGGTGAGACCAGCGAGCCGCGCAGGGCCAGACGCCATCCATGCGGCTACGCGCTCCGCCCTCTCGTTCAAATTGTATCCGCTCCAGTTGAGCGCGGTCCAGATCACCGGAAGCGCAAGGCCGAGGCTTGCGATGCCACCCCATGCCAAATTCCAGAGACCTTCGTCGCGGCGTTTCATTGCGAGCGGGCAGGGCGAATGGTCGGTGGCGATCATGTCGATATCGCCGTCTTCAAGGGCTCTCCACAGTGCGTCGCGATTGGCTCTGTCGCGAATGGGAGGGGCGCACTTGAATTCCGTTGCGCCGTCGGGAATATTCTCAGCGGTGAACCAGAGGTACTGCACGCAGGTTTCGACGGTGATCGGGATGTGGCGGGCTCGTGCATCGGCGAGGAGCGGCAATGCCTGCGCGCTGGCGAGATGGACAATGTGGATGGGCGTCTGGAACTCGTCGGCAAGGCGAATGAGCAGGTCGATGGCCTCGACTTCGGCGGCGTCAGGGCGAGAGGCAAGGTAGGTGGAGTATTTACGCCAATCCGCACCGGATGCATTGAGCTCTTCGGTGGCGGCATTCACAGGGCCGGCAACTTCAGCATGGGCCAGCAGAGGCAGACCTGTGCCGCGGAGTTTGGCCAGGGCGAGCCGCAGGCCGGATTCATTGACTGCCTGAAAGCCGTCGATGCCGGAGTGGATGAGGAAGCACTTGAAGCCGGGAACGCCCGCGCGGGTGAGCGGGAGCAGGGAATCGGCGTTGCCGGGAACCACACCGCCCCATGCGGCCCAGTCCACCCGGGCTTGGCCGCTGGCAGCAGCGCGCTTGGCTTCCAACGCTTCGATGTTCGTGGTTTCGGGGATGCAATTCAGCGGCATATCGACCAGCGTGGTGACGCCGCCAGAGGCCGCGGCCTGGGTGGCTGTCGAAAAGCCCTCCCAGTCACGGCCGGGGTCGTTAATATGCACGTGGGAGTCGACGAGGCCGGGGAGAAGAACGAGATCGCCGAAGTCATTCACGGGCATGTTGGCCGGGACGTCCTGCCAGGCGCGTACCTCGGAGATGCGCTCGTCTTCCACCAGCAGCGTTGCAGGTTTCAGGCCGCCGGTGGTGAGCACGTTTGTCGAACGGAAAGCTTGTGCCATACTGTGTTTACTTTCGACCCTCGCGGAGGAGTAAAGCAAGCTTACGATGTTACGCCAACCGAATCCGGAATTTTTGCGCCGCGCGATTGAGCTGGCGATTCAGAACGTGAACACGGGCAGAGGCGGCCCGTTTGCGGCGGTGATTGTGCGCGACGGCAAGATTGTTGGCGAAGGCGCCAACTCCGTTACGACGACCAACGATCCGACCGCTCACGGCGAAGTGAATGCTATTCGCGCGGCATGCAAGGCGCTGGGCACATTTACGCTGGCCGGCTGCGAACTCTACACCAGTTGCGAGCCGTGCCCCATGTGCCTGGCCGCTTGCTACTGGGCGCGAGTCGATGCGGTTTTCTACGGAGCCAGCGCGGATGATGCGGCGCGCGCGGGGTTTGACGACGCGTTTCTCTACGACGAGTTTCGCAAAGGGCAGGCGGAGCGCACGCTGCCTGCGAAACAACTGCTGGCCGGTGAGGCCTGGGCCAGTTTTGCGGCGTGGATTGCGTCGACCGACAAGATTGAGTATTGATGCTCGGGCTTCAATTTTCGGCTTGATCGAAGCCTGTGTTGTTGGTAGGGACGCTACTCCACAAGCGCATCCGCGATTGCCAAGTGCTCATCGAGTGCGGCGATGCCGAGGTCCAACTCTTCCTTGGTCACGATGAGGGGCGGGGCGATGACAAAGTGGCTGACCCAGGCCTGGATGGAGACTCCCTGCGCCATCATTTTCGCCGCGATTTGATCGACTACGAGCGGCTTGCCTTCCACCTTGTCGCGCATGGTGTTGAAGGGCTGTTTGGTGGTGCGGTTCTTGACAATTTCGACGGCAAAAAAGAGGCCCAGGCCACGCACATCGCCAACGGAAGGGTGTTTTGCCTTGAGGGCTTCAACCTTCGCACGCACGTAAGGCTCAAGCTCGGCGGCGCGCTCGACCAACTTGAGCCGCTGCATCTCCTCGATGGTGGCGACGGCGGGGCCGAGGGTCATGGGGTGGGCCTCGTAGGTGTGGCCGTGGGAAAAGTAGTGGTCCTCAAAATAGTCGGCAATTTTGGTGGTGGTGGCGCAGAGGCCGAGCGGCATATAGGCTGACGTGATGCCCTTGGCGGTGACCAGGATGTCGGGCTTCACATTCCAATGGTCGACGGAAAACCATTTGCCGG
>Ga0302319_10025243_pt1 | contig 10530 bp, 6 predicted proteins | sample Bog_T0_2_FD_203319 | JGI IMG/M metagenome (GOLD analysis project Ga0302319, IMG submission 203319) | Peat permafrost microbial communities from Stordalen Mire near Abisko, Sweden - Bog_T0_2 | ecosystem: Environmental > Terrestrial > Soil > Wetlands > Peat | place: Sweden: Abisko, Stordalen Mire... | reverse complement strand
ACTGAGATAGCTCCGCTACGAGATAGAGGACGAAAATGACCCTGGACCAAGTTTTTCATGGGGAAGGGGTCATGGGACCACACCCCCATGACCCCTCCCCGGCCGGAAAAAAACATTTTGCCCGATGTCTAGGAAGGCTGCCGAGTGGTAGAGGCTTACATAGAAGGTCATATGAGAGTGTCCCGCCCATGCCCCGGCATGCGTGGGGACTTTCATTTTTTTCGGAAATCGAGATGAAATTTTCCACTCCGGCCCGAACAAAAATTTATTCGCTCCCTAGCAGAGGGAGAAGAGGGTCATGGCCACCTCGCCCCCAGGGAAGTCAGCTGTGGCCACGCGGATGAGGTAGTCCTGGGCGTGAAACGTGATGTCGTCAATGAAGTTGTTGAGGGGAGTGCCCTCCATCGTAGAGGTGATGCGTTGCTGCAGCGAGTTGGCCGAGGTGAAGATGCAAGGTGACGTGGTGCCCGTCTCGCAAAGCGTGAGGAGTAGCGGACCAGCAAGCACGTTGGTGTCAAAGACGGGTCCAAACACGGCGATGCTTTGCACCGGACTGGATAGATTGTGTGACCAGCGCCAATTGATGGTGTTGTCGCTGCGATGGAACCGGGTGCTCCCCTGCAGATAGGTACTGGGTGGAGCAGCTGGTCCTGGGTAGACGAGCGCTCCGGACCCCCGCACGCAGTAGTGCCGGTCGTTCACGTAGTCGCTGCCCCTGATGAAGGAGAGCACGAGAAAGGCCACGCCGCCCACCATGACCACGATGAGCGCTGCCCAGAGGAACTTGCCGAACCAGTCCATTGCTCAGAGGCCGAGGGGGGAGAGAGGAGGAGAATCACAGAAGCAGCAGGATCATTATCACTTGGCCCGACGTAAGAAAAAAACGCCCCCCTCGAGTGTTGTGTCGTTCAAGTGCACTTCAGCAAGGACAAGATGAGGGCCTTTCTTGCTTACTGTATGGAGGCCACGTGGACTTTCTATGTCGCTCTACGACTAAGGGGTCGCCTTCCACGGGATCTGGCCACCCATGTGGTGAAAAAACACTGTTGTGGGACAGAGGCAGGCTGTTGGTTGTGTCTTCGACGTTTCCCGCTGGACATTCGTCATCCCAAATTCTTACAGTGGCAAGTCGGGGAGAAGTTCCCCGTATGCGGCATGGAGTGTGAAGGACTGGCTTGCATCGTGGACTACGTTGACCTCGACCGCTTTCCTGGTCTAATCATTCAACGGTGCACAGGTTGGAGGAGGCGAGGCCTGGCAACGCGAGGCCTGGCAACGCGTTTTGAGCGTGAATTCGGGCCGAGCGTAGCCACCACCACCATCACCCCCGAGGAACGTGCTGCCAGGATCAACCGCCAAGTGGAGGACATGCGCTGGTCGATGCGATTCTTGCAGGCCCTCCAGCCGAATCCTCGAACCGAAATATTTCGGTCCATGCCGTACATGGTCCCCCATCAGCACATTGCAGCAGACATACAGGCGTTTGACATTGCACAAGAGGAGGCTGCCAAGGAAGCAGCCAAGGAGGCAGCCCTCAAGAAGATGAACCTACGAGCGCGGCTCATTGCCGAAGAGCGCGATCGGGACAGACAACGCCGTCACGTGGGCGGAGGCGTCTTCAAGCGACGGGGAAAATGAACAATCCCTATTTCATTTCAATACTCCCTCGATTTCCCCCGTCTGTTCCGAAAGGGCTGGCTCCGACCGCGCCAGTCGTTTCCGGCCATTCAATTCACTCTCCTCGCTGAGAACGCGTTCCCTGTCTTGGCGAGCCCGCTGCGCAAAGGTGATAAGGACGTCATTGGACTTGCTGAGCTCGCCCCGCACATTATGCAGCTCCTCCACGACAGTGGCATTCCGCATCTGTTCCTCAGCCAGCTGGATCTTGAGCTTCCTTACTTGGGCTTCCAGGGCTCGCACTCGATTATCTGCGGCAGGCGAAGCAAGGCCAGAGCTGGGTGAATGACTGTCCGAAGCGTACGACGACGACGACGGAGACAGTGAACGCGATACCGACGACGACGGAGACAGTGAACGCGATACCGACGACGACAGTCCCAGACGGGGGGCCGATATGCTTCGATTCAGTGTCTCCATTTCGTGAAACGTCTCAAGATCCTGAGACGTCGGCTGTCTGGCATTCCGGCTGAGGGCTGTGGCGGCAGCAAAGGACAGGCCTCTTGACGCCGTCAGGGCCGCCAGCCGGGAGTCCACACTCGTCGACATATCGTTTGGGGGAGAACGGTTTCGTCTTGCTCGTCCCTTTCACTATGTGAAGACTGCCCTTTCATTGCGATCAGTTGCGATCAGACAACGAAATTCTTGGCCGAATTATTTGCCTCGCCAACAAATCTTACTCCTCCGTGCCCAGTGATGCGATTGGTGGAGCGGTGGAGGCCGCGCATGGGAACCACTGGCAACAAGTTGAGGAAGGCCCAGGAGCCCTCCACGCCCTCTGCTTCTTGGCCACTGGGTCGATAGAGGCCCAGCACCGTGGCTTGTTCCAGCGGGTCAAACAGATTACGTCGGACAGGAAGACGAGCGTCAGTGGCCCTTTCTCGCACATCAACCAACGTCTCGGCCAGCGGGTAGGGAGGACCCAATCGTTCCCGTCGCTGGGCAGTGACCACGGACCATAGAATGTAGGAGAGCAGAATGTTGCGATAGCGATCCTGGCGCTGTTCGTTTGGAGCAAAAGGACCCATGTTGGGGTCGCCCAGGAAATTGTAAACCCACGCACTCTGCGACGATCCATTGGCGAGGCGGATACTAGCAAACTCCCGGAATGGGTCGTTGAGTGTTTCGTGGTCAGCTCCCTGCCCTGCATGACTGAGAGCAATGTAGGCCAGCACCCCCGCGGATAGTAGGGAGTCGTTGGCTTCGTCTCGCATGTCCGTCTCGGGGAGCAAGAGGGCAATGCGATCCAGGTCCATGGCGCGGTCAATATCGTCGTTGTTGTTGTTGCCCTCACTGTTGTAGCGAGCAAAGGCCGTGTAGCTTTCACCGGGGTCAGCCATGGATTTCTCTTCTGCTGACTGCAGCATCCAGTCGTCGGGGATCAGGGGTTCCGCCCAGTACACACCATGAGGAGTGTAGCGCGGCCTCGTGACTGCATACTCGTTGGCCCGCGCCTCTGCAATGTCCATGATGAGACGGTAGCAGCGACGCTCAAAGAAGAGGGTCCAGGCATGGAAGCGGCGCCAAGCACAGTGTGCGTACTGAGCTTCCACCCCAGCCTCGGCATCACTCAGCCCTTGGCGAGCTTGCATCTTGAGGATCCAGGAGGGAGGACGCGGGCCCTCTGAAGATGGATGCAAGTAGGCCGGGGTCTCGACCCACTCTTCAGCCCATGCCGAGGAGCCATACTCTAGTACGTGGCGGGGGAAGTCACGGTGCCACCAGCGTCTCCATAGCGTGTTGGCAGTAGCCAGAACTGTGGCAAGCTCTGGAATGCCAGCCAGGCCCCGACGACGTTGCAGCAGGTACTTCTCACTCGTCTGCATAGCCAGCAGTTCCATCCTTTCAGCAGACAGCGCCTGGTACTTGCGCCGGGGACGGTCTTCAATGTCGTCTCTCCACTCGGGACCGGGCAGAAGCACGTCAAGGTCGCCCGCTCTCTCCACTGCGTAGGCACCGTCAGGCCTCTTGAGGAGTGCCATCTGGCGTTCCACCTCACGCAGCCTGGGGTCTTGAGGCAGCGGTCGGTCTGGCGCGAGACCACTGGCCAGGACCTCCACATCAAAGACGGAAGACTCCACCGCATCTCTGCCTACGCCGTCCTCAATGACACGCAACCAGACTTGATTGATGACATCCTGTGGCAAACGTCGATGCCATGCCCCGGGAACGTCTTCGTCTTCGGCACGCAGCAAGGGAGGAAAATCTCGATCGTCCCCTGACTCGGCCCGCATTTTGCCATACTCATCCTCCAGCTTCTGCAGCAACAGTTCACGCTCCACTGTACGCTCCATGACGGTCTTGAAGCGCTTCAAGGCGCGCCCCAGTCTCTGATCCTGAGGCGTGGGTGGTCCTTCCTCTTCTTCGCTTCCCTTGCGATTGGGAGCGTCATTGTCAAAGGAGTTGGCGTCCATCACGCCGCCGCTCCCCCCTCCTTGCTTGGACGTGCGCGGGGGAGTTTCTGTGTGCTCAACAAGGTCACATTTTACTTCCCTCCGCCCTGCGATGGACCACGAGCGCCTGGTGTGAAGAAGACATTCTCGGCTCCGCCCAGATCCGAATAGGAGAGCGCAGCATTGCGTGAGAGCAGGCCCCGCATGTTGCTGTGCTGGAGGTCCTTCCAGTAGATCTGTCCAATGGCCTTGCGCTGGAAGTGATAAAAGTTGGGGTCGGCATCACGCAACCGGCCCAGCTCCTGACCAAGCAGATTGGCTGCCGTCAAACCAATGCTACTGCCAGGGTAGATGGCCTCCTCCAGGAATCCTTGGTAGGCGTCGCGCGGGTCACCGGCAATGGGTTGTGTGCCAAAGCAGGTGTAGATGGCAGCCCAATCGGGAACCCTTAAGATGCGTGGCCGCTGCACGTGCTCAGCCACCAGGTCCTCAGGCTGGGTGCCATTCCAATACAAGTTACGCCGTCCGTTGATTACCCTGTCGTCAAAGGCCAGCGCGGGTGTCTTGATGAGGGCCGTCAACATGGATGTCACGCTGCCTGCCTGCTGAATGACGGTGGCGGCATTGACAACTCCATGTTGGGCTTGCCATGTGAGCGGGCCGTACGTAGCAGGGGTGAGAGTGTCGATGAGCGCAGGCACCAGTACGGTGGCCACCTCGAGACGAACAGCAGCCGGCGCCAGTGTGACAGTTTCGGCAGTCGTGAAGGGTGAGACGGGTGGCGGGGCCTGCGTGCCCAGCAGCGAGGGTAACCATTCGTGAAAGAGAATAAACTGCCACTCAGCCACGTTGAGCTGGCGTGCCTTCCAGAAGAGCTGATCGTCTGTCCACTCCCCATGCAGAGTGGACACGCGCATGGCCCATGAGTTGTGATTGAGCACCAGTAGCGTGTGCAACGCAATGAGGTCTGCTGTGTAGCCATCCCGAGGGTCAGCCAACAAAAAGGGAGAACCCGCCCCAGCATAAGGAAGCAGGGCCTCGTCGTAGGCATCAACAAGCATCTGACCGCCACGTCCCGCTCTCAAATAGAGGTCCAGCGCAGTGCCATTCACCCCGTACACATTGGAGAGATCGATGAAAGGCGTGGTGTACATCACAGGGTTGGGGCACCACGATCCATCGGGGGAGGTGACCCAGTTAGGAATGCTAATGTTAGCCGGGGTGGCGAAGAAGGGATCGGGGCTGGGAATGGGGATGTCGTACAAGGTTGATCCATCCCAGGCGGGACCGGAAACATCATTCAACACAAACTGCAGCACGCTGACGGTCAGCGCATTCAAGCCCCGGGCCTCGGGCGTGGGTGGCAGGTCTCCATTGGCAAACACTGTGTTGCTAAGGGTGCGAGCATTGGCAGAAGTGCGAACCACTACCGATGCGTTGCATTGACAAGTGCGCCACATAGGCGTGCCCACAGTATAGAGGCCCGGTAACTCGGGAGGGTACACAGCAGGGGCACACACTCCAGAGTCATCGTTGGCCGAGCACGTGGCCACTGGGATCCACAGTAGGCACGTGAACAGGGCCACCGTGAGGATGGTAATCAGCACCCATACACGGAACTTGTCTGGCCCCACCCAAGGCACGTAGAAGGACTGCATTCAAGTGAGCATCCGAGCTGAACGGTGCGGGCAAGGGCGAGGTCGTAGTCGTCGTCTTTCACGATGAGATGGCAGCTCGCACTGTGACAAATCAAACTTCAAATCAATATTCAATCACTTGCCCCGCACACTTTAGGCACCCTGGGTGGTGGTCAGAATCTTGACTGCGTATTTCCATGCCTCTCGCAACAACTGCAAGGCGGGCCTCGCTTCCAGGGACACTTGCATAGAGGCCAGCAACGCCTCGTTCTTGTGTACGCCGTCAATGAAGGACTGCAGAATGACCATCTCAGTGCGGGTGTCCTTGGCCTGATCAGAGCTGAGCCACAGGGCAAACTCCCGCAGCTTGTCTCCCAGCAGTGCAAAGGCACCACGCACTTGGAGTGCCGTCTGCTTGGAGTGCACGGCAAGCTGGGCAGCCTGCAATGCACTCCGAAAGCGCTCAGCCTCGGGCGAGCTTCGAAAGCGATGCGTCACCAACAAGTTGTCCAGGGCAGTGAGCGCGTACTTTGCTACCGTGGCCTGGGCAGCTTCCCTCTCCAGCGCCTCGATCTGTTCGTTCTTGGCAGCCACCTTGCGATCAAATATCTTGCGAACCTCTGCGATCTCCTGATCCTTGGTCTCCGTCGCCGAATCCCGCACACGCTCCCCTGCCTTGACGGCCGCCTCCCGTAGCCGATCGGCCTCCTTTGCGTCAGCTTCGGCCTTCCCCAGCCGACGCTCCAGTTTGGTGATCTTCTTCTTGGTCTCGGCCTCGCGCTCGGCAGCGTCGTGCTCCATCGACTTGACCTTGGCCTCGACAAACAACTTGTTCGACTGATCCATGCGTTGCAGACGGCGCTGTTCCTCGACCACGGCATCCTCTGCCAGCGCACGCCTCCTATCGGCATCGCGGGCCTTGGCCAGGTAGATAGTGCATTGGTTGCAGGTGGGACTGGCCAGCGGACCCAGCAACTGGCGCAGATCCTCCATTGTCTCTTGCAGGGACCCATGCTGCACCACAGCCCAGTGAGTGGGAATCTTCTTCTCCGCATCTAGCAGACGAGCAGCCAAGTCTCCCTTCTCCGTCTGCAGCTTCTCCACCGTGGTGCGAGCAGCAGCCAGACTGCGCTCCAGCGTCTGCACCTGGGCATGGAGCTGGCGTCGCTGTTCCTGGGCACTCACCAGGTCCTTGAGCAGCGAGTAGCCATCGATCTTGGCCGACTCGAGGGCGCTGCGACGTTCCACCCGAATGGCGAGATCCTTGTTGGTGCCGTGCTGCTCGAGGATGAGAGACTCAGCCTCCGTCATCTCCTTCTCCATGGCCGCTAGCTCCTTTCGCAAGTCGGCACACTTGCAGCGCTCCAGCTCGGCATCCGCCTGCTTTGCGTGCGCTGCCAGTGCATCGTAGGCCTTGACCAGCGTCTCATTCTTCTGCCCGGCATCATTAAGTAGATTGCAAACAATGGGGACCAGCGTCTTCAAAACAATGACGGCGCCCTTGAACATGTTGGTCAGCGTCTTGCTATCGATCGGCTTGTTGTTGGCCAACTTGCCAACGTGCATTCGCCACTCGTGATAGTCAATGTGCTCGGCCAACGCCTTGCTCTTGGCTTGAAGGTCCCCAATCTTGCAGGCCAGGCCCACTGCAATGTTAATGTAGGACACCAGTTTTGGGCTCAGGTTCTCGCTCGCCAAAACCGCTGCCTCCGCCGCCGGGGGTGGTGCTGGTGGCGCAGGCTGCCGTTTGGCCTCGGCCAGCTCCTCGCCCAGTCGACTGGCTTCCACACAAGCATCGTGGAGTTCCTCGTGTGCTGTCTTCAAGTGGCCGGTCACTTGGGCTAGCTGTTCGCTCAACGAGTCGCGCTCTGAGGCAACCTTGTTGTAGCGTTCGCCGACTTGGTTGAGTTCCGCGTTGACCTCCGCGAGTTCCCGCCGATGAATTTCCTCGGCCTGCCTCCACGAGTGGGCCAATTGGTCGTAGCGCTTCTCGCAAGCTTGCAGGGCATCCTCTCTCAGCGACAGTTCCCCCGTTCGAGTGGCCAGCGTTTCCAGTGTCATTTGCTGTTGGACCTGCGCCTTGAGCAACTCCATCTTGGTAGCCATGTACTCCTTATCCACGGCCTCCAGCTCTGCCTCGTATCTGGCCGCTTCCATGGTTCGCTTCCGTTCCGCATCCTCCACCACCACTGCAGTGGCACGAGCCAGCTGATCTTGGAACTCGGCGCTGATGCGAATCGTCTCTTGAAGAACTCGCTTGGCGGCCACCTCTTCCAATGCCATAAGCGCCCGATACGTCTCCCCATGCTCGGCACGTTCCTGGTCCAGCCACTGCTCCTGTTTCCTTGTGTAGGCCTCCAGCGTGTGGGCCCTCTCGTTGGCCTCGAGAAGTTGCACCTGCATCTCGTTGAGGCGCCTCTCCAAGGCAACGGGTGACGGAGTGGTGGCGGTCGTCTCGTCCTCGAGGCGAGTGCGCTTCTTAGTCGTGGGGGCGGCGACGACGGAGGCCTTGCTTCCATTCAGGGGCGTCGGACGAGGTCCATGAAGGTCCATGGACTGGACAAACCGCGCATGGTACGTGTCCCATAAGGGTTGCATCCAAGAGGAGGTCCGCAAAGAGCCGAAACGTAAACCCTCCTCCTTGCTGTCAGTGCGGAGGCCGAGGTGAAATTTTCTACCCTCCTCGAGAGAGGGCAGGCGAAAATTTTATCTGGGCGGGAAACCACACTTTGGGGGACTGTGGGCGGGAGGCGGAGAAAATTTTAACGACACCTCGGCTGCAAGAGGGTCTCGCACTTTTTGTCATGTCTGCCGATGTGCCCGCTCTCACGGAAGAGGTTCAAGCCGATTTCGTCGCTGCTGTCCCCGATGCCCCTGTCGCCGCCGCCGCCGTGACGAAGAAGGGCAAGAGGAAGGCCACTACGACCGCCGCCGTTGCAAAGGACAAGAAGGGATCGAAAACGAGCGACGACGATGAGGACGAGGACGAGGATGGTGCCAACAAGGGACCGCAAATCTCCGAGGAGGAGCGAGCCACATGTATCGCCAAGATGAGACGACTGCTGCAGTTCCAACGCAAGAAGTTGGCCCTTGAGTACACGCCCGACAAGCGCAAGGTTCACCAGGTCTCGGCGGCTGTGTTCACCAAGCATGCCATTGCACCCGACACTGTTTGTATTGTGTGCCAGGCTGCAATCATGGGTGGCTGCAGCACGTGCTACATCATCGAACACGAGGGCGCCAAGCATGCCGTGCACGCAGACTGTTTCGTGTGCACCAAGAACATGGACCCTGAGCACGTCTGTGGCAAGTCGCCGCTGGTCAAGGACGAGGACGAACAACCGGGGCACGACGACGACGACGAACTGGAGGGCGAGCACGTCTGCTATGTGGAGACGCTCGGTCGGGCAGTGCCCCTTCCAGTCTGTGACGATCACATTGATCTACGCAACCTGGACATCCCCCGCTACGAGACCGAGGACACCAAGCAGATTTTGCAATTCTATCGCGAGAAGGGCTTCGTGGTGATCCAAAGCGGCAAGCCTGCCGAGTTCTGGGATTCCAAGGCCGAGTGGATCTCCAAGGTGCTGGGCATGATGGTGGGTTGGACCGACAAGCAGCGCCTCGACAACATGAAGACGCAAGGCTGGGACTTTCACTTTAAGGACATCCCTGGCTTTGTTCAACAGTGTCTGGGTGTCACGGGCAAGGTGGCGAGCACCAAATATGCGGCGGACGTGCTGCAGTCCGCCGAGGCCTGGGACATGCGCTTCGCCGTCTTTGATCTTGCCCTCCCCCTCATGAGGGGCAACAATCCCACCGTCATGGCTGGCATGGCCCCGCTCATGGTGCAGACGCACTACTCACAGATCCAGACGCGTAACCTTCAGTTCTGCCCCTCGGAGACGCGTCAGACCAATGAGCGTGACGACAACAACAAGAATGGACGCGTCAACGCCATTCAGATTATTAACGGGCTCGCGGCGGCCACTGCTTGCGACAACTTTTCCATCATTGTGTGCCCTCAGGACTGGGAGCTCAAGGCGGGCGGGGTCACTTCCTTTGAGCGCCAATGGAAGGTCATCGAACGGCGTCAGGAGGCTGGCGGCAGATACGAAGAGGGCCATTGGGCTGAGGACATACCGACGCCCGTTCGACTGCGACCCGGGGACGTGATACTCTTCAACAGGGCGCGGCCCTTTCGCTTCTTGCCCAACACTGACAACTCGTGCGGGATCTTCCTCAACTGGCACACGGGTGTACCCAAGGAGCTGACGCAGAATACCCGTGCCGACGCCGTTACAGAGGGCGTGGTGTTGCGCAAGAACTCCACCATGGGCTCTCGCTACGTGAACAGCAACTGCGCGAGCAAGGTTGTCATTCCTCGCAACTTTGGCACCTTGGTCACTCCTGTCACCACCAGCACGTTGGGCCAGTACGCCGCTCTAATTTTTGGCACCAATTACAAGGACTTTGCTCGCTGGCCCAAAAAGTACAAGGGTTACGCTTCGCAGTCTCTTCAGTCTCGATCGGAAAGGAAGATGATTCGCGGCCGCGACGATGAAGAGGATGAGGACGATCTCGATGTCGTCCCGGTGACCGATCCCCCGGCCGCCGCCGAAGCTGCGACCCCGGCCTCTGCCAAGAAGTCCAAGGTGGCGCCGGCCCCCAAGAAGGCTCCTGAGAAGAAAGAGGCTCCCGCTGCCACGACGACTGCTGCCGCGAAGAAGAAGGTTGCCCCCGCCAAGAAGGTGGAGGAGCCGGCCCCAGTGGACGAGGAGGACGTGGAGATGGCCACGCTGGCCATGGATACTGGGCCCGAC
>Ga0302319_10025242_pt1 | contig 10531 bp, 9 predicted proteins | sample Bog_T0_2_FD_203319 | JGI IMG/M metagenome (GOLD analysis project Ga0302319, IMG submission 203319) | Peat permafrost microbial communities from Stordalen Mire near Abisko, Sweden - Bog_T0_2 | ecosystem: Environmental > Terrestrial > Soil > Wetlands > Peat | place: Sweden: Abisko, Stordalen Mire... | reverse complement strand
GGCTGCGCGGGCGTCATCGCCCGCAAGGTCCAGGGCGGACGATCCACGTTCTATTGCGCCCAATGCCAATCCTGATGCGCCGCTTCTCGTCGTGGATCGCTGTCTTGGTCCTGACGGCCGGCCTCCTGCTCGGCCCGGCGGCGGGCCCGGCCCTGGCCCAGCCTTCCGTCTGGGTGGTCCACGGCGAACACTGCACCATCACCCTGTTCGGTTCGATCCATGTCTTGCCGCAAGGCCTGGACTGGGAGCCGGCGGCCTTGGCGCAGGCCCTGACGCAGGCTGATGAACTGTGGTTCGAGATCCCCGTCGGTCAACGATCGGAGGCCCAGGCGGCGGCCGAGGCCCAGGCGCGGGGTTTCCTGCCCGAGGGAAAGACCCTGTCCGCCCTGCTGCCCGCCGACGATATCCGGCGCCTAGCTGATTTCGCCGATCAGCATCGCCTGTCGATGGCCAAGCTGGACCGCATGAGACCCTGGTTCGTGGACCTGTTGGTGTCATCGTTCAGCTATATGCAGGATGGCGCGGGTCAGCAGGACGGCGTGGAGGCTCAACTAGCCCAGGCCGCGCCCCAAGCCGCCCGCCGCGCGTTCGAAACCGCCGCCCAGCAGGTGGAGATGGTTTCCGGCGCGCCCCAGGACGCTCAGATCGCCTCGCTGGAGTCCAGTTTGCGTGAGGCGGACTCCGATCCTGACGAATACCGGCGCATGCTGGACGCCTGGTTGAAGGGCGACGGCCAGGAAATCTACCAGCACGACGTATTGACGCTGCGCAAGGATGCGCCGGACCTGTTCCGCATCCTGATCACGGAGCGCAACGCCGCGTGGACGCGCGTGCTCGCCGGTCGGCTGGGCGGGACCGGTCATGTCGTCGTCGTGGTCGGGGCGGCCCACCTCCTGGGCCCGGACGGCCTGCCGGCGCGATTGAGGGCCCTGGGCTTTCAGGTCGACGGCCCGTGACGCTGTGAGAGATCAGTGGGCGCTGCGCAGGGCGCTGGCCAGATCGACGGAGGCAGACAGACCGATATCCGGTTCTTCCTTGGTGATATTGGCCTTGGCCGTTTCCCACAGAAGGCGGATGGGATTGGAGTCAGACAGCCAGATTTGGGCGTCGCGCGCGCGAAAGCGCAGCAGGGTCAGTCGCGGATCGTCCTTTCCGTCGGGATACCAGGCGGACACCATCGGGCTCCAGTATTGTTCAATCCGTGACGGCTCCCGGATCGGTTCGATGGCGCCGGCCAGGCAGGCCTGAAAGGCCTGGTCCTTGGCTTGAATGATCAACATGGCCTGCGCCCCCCCGGCGCTGTCGCGCGCCAGATCCGTGTCGTCGCGCGTAAAAAACCAGATTTCGCCGGACGGCGGCTCACAAAAGGCGGTCATGGGCTGAAAGTGTCCGCCCGATCGGTCGCCGATCAGGCCCAACATCCCATAGCGAACCTTTTCGATCTCCCGCCAGAGGCGAAGCTTGGCCTCGGCCTCGTCATTCAATTCCACTGACATATAAGCCTCCAACGATGGCGACTCTCAAACCCCGTGATCCGGGGAGGGTTCCAGTCGCCGCCCGCGCCTGCCATGCTGATGAGACCGAAGGGTCTGAGGAGCCGCCGTGACGTTCGAAAACATCATTGTTGAATCCCATCCCGGCGCGGTGGTGATCCGCCTGAACCGGCCCGGCGCGATGAACGCCCTGAACAACGCCCTGATGGACGAAATGACCGCCGCCCTCGATGCCGCCGAGGCCGACCCCCAGGTGCGCGCCATCGTCATCACCGGCTCGGACAAGGCCTTCGCCGCCGGCGCCGACATCAAGGAGATGGCCGACAAGACCTACGCCCATGCCCTGGCCGAGGACTTCATCACCCGCAACTGGGAGCGCGCCGCCCGTTGCCGCAAGCCGCTGATCGCGGCAGTGGCCGGCTTCGCCCTGGGCGGCGGGTGCGAGCTGGCCATGATGTGCGACATCGTCATCGCCGCCGACAACGCTCGGTTCGGCCAGCCGGAAATCACCATCGGCGTGGTCCCCGGCGCCGGCGGCAGCCAGAGGCTGACCCGGGCGGTGGGCAAGGCCAAGGCCATGGACATGGTCCTCACCGGGCGGATGATCGATGCGGCGGAGGCGGAACGCTGCGGCTTGGTCAGCCGTATTGTCCCCCTGGCGTCCTTGATGGATGAGGCCCTCGCGGTTGCGGCCAAGCTAGCGGCCCTGCCGCCGCTCGCCCTGCTCACCGCCAAGGCCTTGGTTCAGGCCGCTTTCGAGACGCCCCTATCCCAGGGCATGAAGCAAGAAAGGCTGGCGTTCCAATCGATGTTCGGACTGCACGACCAGAGGGAAGGCATGGCCGCCTTCCTCGAGAAGCGCAAACCCGTCTTCCGCGGCGAGTAGGGCAACAGGGCGCCGAACTTGGATTAAAGGCTGGCAAGAGATCGACGGCGTGCCGCGCCTCGGCCATTAAAATCTTTCATTAACCCGGATGCGTTGCCTGAGTAGGGCAAGCCTCGCGTTGACTGCGCGCTCTGGTTTCAGTATATCCGCGCCTCCTGAAATCTCTCGCCGCCCGCCGCCTGACACAGCCGGCGCCGGCGAAGCCTGTAACCGACAAGGTCCGACTCCATGGCCAATACGCCCGGCGCCAAGAAAGCGATCCGCAAGATTGAGCGCCGCACCGAAGTGAACAAGGCGCGCCGCTCGCGCGTTCGCACCTTCCTGCGCAAGTTTGAAGACGCTCTGACCGGGGGCGATCTGGCCGTCGCGCGGGCCGCTTTCGTGGAAGCGCAATCGGAACTGATGCGGGCCGTGTCCAAGGGCGTGGTGCACAAGAATACTGGCGCGCGCAAAGTGTCGCGCTTGGCCGCCCAGCTAAAGAAGGCGGGCGTCGCCTAAGGGTTGCGGGGGCTGCGACAAGCGCGCCCCGGAATTCCCCAAATCGTTGAATTATATGAGCTGATCGGAGCATCTCCGGTCAGCTTTTTTTGACGTCTGGCCGACAGGCTCTCCGGCGCCGTGTTCTCCGTGAACAGACGTCGATTTTGCGGTTTTCCCTGCCTTGTGAAGGCGCTCTCTGAGTCAACAAATATATCCGCAACGCTCGTTAAGAATCACCGTTGACGCTCTTGGCGCCGAAGCTACTCTGCGTGGGTAACGCTCTTCCATCTTAACACGGATGATTAAAAGCGTCGCCGGGCCACGGACGTGGTCGGCGTGTAGAGAATTGTTTTTCTTTGGGATTTATCGAACACCGCCGGGGCGGTGCTCGATTTCAGTGGGCCGGGGACAGAGAAAAATGACGGCGGCGAGACTTGTGGGGGCCACGATGACGACGTCTCCTGGCGTGGTGTGGACCAAGGCGTGCGCGGCGCTGAAAAGCGAGCTTGGCGAGGGCGCTTTCGGGTCGTGGCTGGCGCAGGCGGCTTTGCGCGAATGCGACGGCGCCCTGGTGCTGGTGACCCAAACCGGGATCGCGCGCGACTGGATTCGCCGCAACGCCTGGAGACGCATCTCCGAGTTGTGGGCCCTGCACGATCCGCAAGGCCGCGCGATCGATCTGAAATCCCGTTTCGAGGTTGAGGCCGAGGTCGTCGCGCCGCTGGTCGCCGCTCCGGTCCAGGCTCAACCGCACGCGACGCCGGACGCCGCGGAGCGCCCGCGTCCGGTCCGCGCGACCGGTCTGCAGGACCGGCACACTCTCGACAGCTTCGTCACCGGACCGTCGAATGAGTTCGCCTTCGCTGTGGCGCGGCGCGTGGCCTCCTGGGCCGACGGCCACTTCAACCCGGTGCTGTTCCACGGCCCTTACGGCTTTGGCAAAACCCACCTGCTGAACGCCATCGCGTGGGAGGCCGGGCGCGCGGCGCCGGAAAAGAAAGTGGTCTATCTGACCGCCGAGCGTTTTCTGTCGACCTTCGTGCGCGCGGTGATGGACAAGGCCACCGCCGCCTTCAAGGACGAGCTGCGCACCGCCGACTTGCTGTTGATCGATGACGTGCACTTCATCGGCGGCAAGCAATCCAGCCAGGAAGAACTGTTCCACACGCTGATGGCCCTGACCGCCGAGGGGCGCCGGGTGGTGCTCAGCGCGGACCGGCCGCCGTCGGCCTTGGCCGAGGTGGAGGCGCGGTTGCGCTCGCACTTGTCCGCGGGTCTGGTGTGCGGCATCGAGCCGGCTGACCGAACCCTGCGTCTGGGCATTCTGGAGCGCAAACTGCAGCTTCTCGCCCGCCAGCACGACTTCCGCGGCCTGGCCACGGCCCGGCCCGAGGTGCTGGAATTCCTGGCCGACCGCTTCACCGATTCCGTGCGCGAGCTTGAAGGCGCGCTCAACACGCTCGTGGCCCGTCTGGCCGAAGGGGTCTGCACCGTGGGACTGGAAGAGGCTCAGGCCATTTTGCGCCCGCATCTGCGCGGCGGAAGCGAAAAGCGCGTGACGGTCGATGATATCCAGAAGGCCACGGCCGAGCATTTCGGCCTGAAACAGGTCGATCTGGTGTCCGAACGGCGCAACCGGGCCATCGCCCGCCCGCGCCAGGCGGCCATGTGGCTGGCCAAGCAACTGACCACCCGCTCCCTGCCCGACATCGGCCGCCGCTTCGGCGGGCGTGACCACACCACGGTCCTGCACGCCGTACGCCGTATAGAGGAGCTCAAGGCGCTGGACGCGCAGCTCAGTCGCGACTTGGAAGCCCTGGTCCGCAAGTTGCGCGGCTGAGGCGGTCCTCGTCCCGGCGGCCGTCGGTCTTGCGGGTGAAAATTGACGCTGCGGGGCGAGCGCGCACAAGGCGCAAGGAACCTGCGCGCTCCCCCTTTCCCGCTTTGCGATTTGGGCTAATCTCACCACCCCTTTCGCTGGCGGGCCGCGGGGGCATCGATTCGGCGGCGCCGCAAGACTGGACGAGCCAATGAAGTTCACAATCGAGCGCGCTGGGCTGCTCAAGGCGCTGGGTCATGTGCAAAGCGTCGTGGAGCGGCGCAACACCATACCCATCCTGTCCAATGTGCTGATCTCGGCCGAGCGGGGGGGCGTGGCCTTCTCCGCCACGGACCTGGACATGGAGATTGTCGACTTCGCCCAGGCCCAGGTGGACACCCCCGGGCAGATCACCGCCTCGGCCCATACCCTCTATGAGATCGCGCGCAAGCTGCCCGAGGGCGCGGACGTGGAGCTGCGCTACACCGGCGACGACCCGCGCTTGCAAGTGTCGGCCGGACGCTCGCGCTTCAACCTGCCGGTCCTGCCCGCCGGCGATTTCCCGGTGATGTCCTCCGACGGCCTGTCGGGCCAGATCACGGTGGATGTGGCCGACCTGATCCGCCTGATCGACAAGACCCGCTTCGCCATCTCCAACGAAGAGACGCGCTACTATCTGAACGGACTTTATCTGCACACCGTGGGCGAGGGCGCCTCCGCCAAGCTGCGCGCCGTGGCCACCGACGGCCATCGATTGGCCTTGGCGGAGATGCCGGCGCCCGAGGGCGCGGCGGGCCTGCCCGGCGTGATCATCCCGCGCAAGACCGTGCAGGAAGTTCGGCGCCTGATCGAGGACGCCGGCGAGACCGTGGATCTGCAGCTGTCCGCTTCCAAGGTGCGCCTGGCCTTCGGCCGCGCCGCCCTGACCTCCAAGGTCATCGACGGCTCCTTCCCCGACTATGGCCGGGTGATCCCCAAGGACAACAACCGGGTGCTGACCGTGGACAACGCGGTGTTCGCCTCGGCGGTGGATCGGGTGGCGACGATTTCCGCCGAGAAGTCCCGCTCTGTGAAGCTGGCCATCGAGCCGGGTCGCATGACCCTGACCGTGCGAAACATGGAAGCGGGGCAGGCCGTCGAGGAGCTGGAGGCCGATTACGACGGCGAGGCCTTTGAGATCGGCTTCAACGCCCGCTATCTGCTGGATGTGGCCGGCCAGGTGCAGGGAGACGTGGCTGAGTTCCGCTTCGCCGATCCGGCCTCGCCGACCCTGGTGCTCGACGCCTCCGATCCCGCCGTCCAGTACGTGCTGATGCCGCTGCGGGTCTGATGGCGTCGCGTGGACGGCGCAGGCTGGGCCGAGCGCTGGTGTTCATCGGCGCGGCGCTGTGGGTGCCTGAGCTTTTCATCGCCTGGACTCTGGTCAATGCCCTTCTCACGCCCATCCGTGGTCCCAACGGCCAGCGGGCGCACATTTACGCCCACCTGAATGCCAGCGCTTGGGTCGCGGCGGTTCTTTGGACCCTGGTGTGCTGGGGGTTGGTGGGATGGGGCGCGCTGATCTTGCTTAGGAACCGCGCCTCAAAATCGTTCAGCCGGGCGCAATCGGATTGAAGATGAACCACAAAGCGCACGAGGACCACGAAGGCGCCTTGGAGTTTATCGTGGTCTTCGTGGTTCAAAAGTCAGCGCAGCCTGGACAGGACGGGGTCCCCGCTTTCGCGGGGATGAGCGGAGTTGGGTAATTGACCCGCTCCGTCATTCAATCCATCGCCCTGACCGATTTCCGCTCCTATGAACATGCGAGCCTGCAGGCCGCTGGCCGGTCGGTGTTTTTGTTCGGGCCCAACGGCGCGGGCAAGACCAATCTGCTGGAAGCGATTTCGTTTCTGGCGCCGGGGCGCGGGCTGCGGGGCGCGGCCATCGCCGAGGTCGGACGCCGCCTGCCGGGCGAGCCGCAGGGGCGGCCCTGGGCCGTGTCGGTGCTTGTCACGGGGCCTGACGGCGAGGTGCGTCTCGGCGCGGGAACCGACTCGCCCGCCGCCGTGCGGCGGCTGGTGCGCATTGACGGCGAACCGGCAGCGCCCGGGCGGCTGACGGCCCATGTGCGGCCGATCTGGCTCACGCCGGCTCAGGACCGGCTATTTCTGGACGGGGCGGGGGACCGGCGACGCTTTCTGGACCGCCTGACCTTCGCCGCGGAGCCCGGCCACGCCGAGATCGCCTCGGCCTATGAGAAGGCCATGCGGGAACGTATGCGCCTGCTTGGAGACGGGCCAGCCGACCCGGCGTGGCTCAATGCCTTGGAGGCCCGAATGGGGCAGTCCGGGGCGGGCCTGGCCGCGGCGCGGGTTCGCACGCTTGGGGCCCTGCAGCGGGAGATCGATGCGCGCGCGGACCGACCCTTCCCCCAGGCCGTGCTGGGCCTGACGGGCGAGTGGGAGGCGCTGGCCGCGCAGGGCGTCGCGCAGGGCGAAATCCAAGCCCGGCTGACCAACGCCCTGGCCCGTGGACGCGAGCGCGATCAAGCCGCCGGGCGGTCGCTGACCGGCCCGCACCGGGGCGATTTGACCGTGCTGCATCGGGACAAGGACCGTCCGGCGGCCGAATGCTCCACCGGGGAGCAAAAGGCCTTGATCTTGAACCTGGTTTTGGCCCAGGCGGCGCGACTTTCCCGTGCGGATTCCGCGCCGAATCCTATATTGTTGCTGGATGAGGTCGCCGCCCATCTGGACAGGCTCCGGCGGGCGGCCCTCTTCGACGAAATCACGGCGTTGGGGCTCCAGGCTTTTCTGACGGGCGCCGATGAGGCGCTGTTTGTGGACCTGAAGGGACGGGCAATGCCGGTAAGCGTCGACGCCGGCCGAATGACCGTTCTGGACGACTGAAAATCATGGCTGAAGACGAAATCGAAACGGGCCCCGAATTGACGGGGGATGAGGTCGCCGCGGCGGCCCAGGCCGAATACGGCGCCGACTCCATCAAGGTGCTCAAGGGCCTGGACGCCGTGCGAAAGCGGCCGGGCATGTATATCGGCGACACCGACGACGGTTCGGGCCTGCACCACATGGTCTATGAGGTGGTGGACAACGCCATCGACGAGGCCCTGGCCGGCCACGCCACCCTGGTGGAGGTGATCCTCAACGCCGACGGCTCGGCCACCGTCACCGACGACGGGCGCGGCATTCCAACGGACATCCATGAGGGTGAGGGGGTGTCGGCGGCCGAGGTCATCATGACCCAGCTGCACGCCGGCGGAAAATTCGACCAGAACTCCTACAAGGTGTCCGGCGGCCTGCACGGCGTCGGCGTTTCCGTGGTCAACGCCCTGTCCGACTGGCTCAAGCTGAAGGTCTATCGCGGCGGGTTGGCGCACGAGATGGAGTTCCGTCGCGGCGACGCGGTCTCGCCCCTGGTGGTCACCGGCCCGGCGCCCCTGCGCGGGAATGGCGATTTCCTCACCGGCACCCAGGTCTCCTTTCTGCCTTCGCTGGAAACCTTCTCCGCCATCGAATTCGACCGCAAGACGCTGGAGCATCGCCTGCGCGAGCTGGCCTTCCTGAATTCCGGCGTGACCATCAAACTGAGGGACCTGCGCGAGGCCGAGCCTTTCGAGGAGGTCATGTCCTATGAAGGCGGGCTGGAGGCCTTCGTGCGCCATCTGGACAAGGCCAAGACGCCCATCATCAAATCCCCCATCGTCATCCGCGGCCGGCGCGAAAAGGTCGAGATCGACCTCTCCCTGTGGTGGAACGACAGCTATCACGAGCAGATGCTGTGCTTCACCAACAACATCCCTCAGCGGGATGGCGGCACCCACCTGGCCGCCTTTCGCGGCGCGCTGACCCGGGTGATGTCGTCCTATGTGGAAAGCTCCGGCGCGGCCAAGCGCGAAAAGGTCGGGGTCACCGGCGAGGACGCGCGCGAGGGCCTGACCTGCGTTCTGTCGGTCAAGGTGCCCGATCCCAAATTCTCCAGCCAGACCAAGGACAAGCTGGTCTCCTCCGAGGTGCGTCCGGCCGTCGAAGGCCTGGTGGGCGAGGGATTGGCTCAGTGGTTCGAGGAGCATCCGATCGAGGCCAAGGCCATCGTCGGCAAGATCGTGGAGGCCGCCGCCGCCCGCGAGGCCGCGCGCAAGGCGCGCGAGCTGACCCGTCGCAAGTCGGCGCTGGATATCTCGTCCCTGCCCGGAAAGCTGGCCGACTGCCAGGAACGCGATCCGGCCAAGTCCGAACTATTCATCGTCGAGGGCGACAGCGCCGGCGGCTCGGCCAAACAGGCGCGCAACCGCGAGAACCAGGCCGTGCTGCCCCTGCGCGGCAAGATCCTCAACGTGGAGCGGGCGCGGTTCGACAAGATGCTGGGGTCTGAACAGGTCGGGACCCTGATCATGGCCCTGGGCGCCGGAATCGGGCGCGACGAGTTCGACATCGCCAAGCTGCGCTACCACAAAATCGTCATCATGACCGACGCCGACGTGGACGGAGCGCACATCCGCACCCTTCTTTTGACCTTCTTCTATCGGCAGATGCCCGAGGTGATCGAAAAGGGCTTTCTCTATATCGCCCAGCCGCCGCTCTATAAGGCGGCCAAGGGCAAGTCCTCGCGCTATCTGAAGGACGACGCGGAAATGGACGCCTTCCTGATCGACGAAGGGGTCGACGGGGCCAGTCTGGACCTGATCTCCGGCGAGCGCCTGACCGGCCAGGATCTGCGCGCCCTGGTGATGATCGCCCGCACCGCCCAGGCCAATATCGAGCGCCTGTCCAACCGCGCGCCGGCCTTCGCCGTGGAGCAGGCCGCCCTGGCGGGCCTGTTCGGCGAGGCGCCGGACGCCGCCGCCGCCGCCCAGCGGCTGGACCTCTACGCCGAGGAAGGCGACGGCCCTTGGACCTTCGAGCAGACCGTGCCGCCCGGCGGCCACGTGTTCGTGCGCGTGCGCCGGGGCGTGTCCGAACGCATCGTGCTGGAAGAGGCCCTGCTGCATTCGCTGGACGCCCGGCGCTTGGCCGAACGCGCGCTTGACCTGGCCGAGACCTTCTCCAAGCCGGCGACGTTCCGCCGCAAGGACAAGACGGCGACGGTGCGCGGGCCGCTGGACCTGGTCGCCGCTGTGCTCGACGCCGGGCGCAAGGGCCTGTCGATCCAGCGCTACAAGGGCCTGGGCGAGATGAACCCCGAACAGCTGTGGGAAACCACCCTGGACGCCGACGCGCGCACCCTGCTGCAGGTCAAGGTCACCCATGCCGACGACGCTGACGACATGTTCTCCCGCCTGATGGGGGACCTGGTCGAGCCGCGCCGGGAATTCATCCAGGACAACGCCCTGGACGCCGAGGTGGACGTCTAGGTCACGTTCAAGCCAACCCTTCTGCGCCTGTGAACGGCCGATGAACGGTCGTCGCCGTGCGCTGTTCAGGCGCGATCCGCGATTAGGTGTGCGTGAGTTTAATCTTCAGCCCGGCCCTTCCGTCGCCCTCGTGGCCTCGGACGGCGCCAACCGAGAGGACACCCCTATGAAGAAGACCCTGTTGATCACGGGCCTATTGGCCCTTGTGATCCCCGGCGCGGCCATGGCCCAGCCCTATGATCCCGGCTGCGTGCGCTCCAATGAGAACAATCAGGCGGCCGGCACCGTGCTGGGCGCCATCGGCGGCGCCTTGTTGGGCGGCGCTGTCGCGGGCAGGGGCCACCAAGGCGACGGCGCCGCTGTCGGCGCGCTGGGCGGCGCGGTGGCCGGCAACGTGATCGCCGGCTCGCAAAACCATCCCTGCCCGAGCGGCTATTACTATCAGGGCCCTGCCGGCCCGCCGCCGCCCCCGCCGCCGCCGCATGGCGACTTCTGGTACGGCG
>Ga0302319_10025241_pt1 | contig 10531 bp, 11 predicted proteins | sample Bog_T0_2_FD_203319 | JGI IMG/M metagenome (GOLD analysis project Ga0302319, IMG submission 203319) | Peat permafrost microbial communities from Stordalen Mire near Abisko, Sweden - Bog_T0_2 | ecosystem: Environmental > Terrestrial > Soil > Wetlands > Peat | place: Sweden: Abisko, Stordalen Mire... | reverse complement strand
CGGGTTGCTCGGCATCCATGTGAACATGCCCGCAACCGTGCCGACCGAGGTGGCGAAAGCGATGAACGCGGGCGATCCCGCCCCGGCTGGTTTGTCGGTCCAAGAGCGGGCCGCGTATGACTCCCTTAGCACTTTCTTCAATAAAAATGCCGGTTACGGCATCATGATGGTGACCCGGCCACAAACCGTGGGCTATGGATTAATGGATTCACCGGTCGGACTGGCGGCCTGGATGTATGACAAGTTCGCGCAGTGGACGTATAGCGGCGGCGACCCCGAGAGATCCCTGACGAAAGACGAGATGCTGGACGACATCACGCTTTACTGGCTGTCGAAAAGTGCCATCTCCTCCGCGCAGCTTTACTGGGAGAACAACAATAACAATTTCAACGCCGCCGACCAGAAGACCGCCGACATCAAGATTCCTGTCGCCGTCACGGTTTTTCCTGGGGAGATTTATCAGGCCCCGCGCAGCTGGACCGGGCGGGCTTATCCCACGCTGAGTTATTTCCATGAAGTGAACAAAGGTGGTCACTTTGCGGCCTGGGAAGAACCGCAACTCTACACGGAAGAACTGCGGGCGGCGTTTAGACCATTGCGCGGAATTCCGGGCACCGCTTTAAATCAATAAACTCCAAACCCATTAATGAGCCAATATGAAAACCGATAAACGATTCAAATTCCTCCCATGGACCGGCGCACTACGAAGCTTTGCCGCGCGCGCCACGATGGCAACCCTCGCCATGGCAACCGCTGGCAACTCATCGGTGGCTGCCAATGAGTTGGATGCAAATGTGGTGGCCGGCCAAACCAACATTATTCGTCCTTTTCACATCCACGTTTCGGATGCGGCACTCGCGGATCTGCGCCAACGCATCGCGGCCACGCGCTGGCCGGAAAAAGAAACTGTCGCCGATGAGTCGCAGGGCGTACAACTCGCGACGATGCAGGCGCTCGCCCGTCGTTGGGCGACGGATTACGACTGGCGCAAATGCGAAGCAAAACTGAACGCTCTGCCGCAATTTCTCACGGAGATAGATGGTGTGGACATCCATTTTATTCAGGTTCGTTCCAAAAATAAAGATGCGCTGCCGATCATTATCACCCATGGCTGGCCGGGTTCGTTTATCGAACAGTTGAAAATCATTGGTCCGCTGACGGATCCGACCGCGTTCGGCGGTCGCGCGGAGGATTCCTTCGACGTCGTTATTCCATCGATGCCGGGCTACGGATTTTCCGGCAAGCCCACCACGACCGGCTGGGATCCGGCCCATATCGCGAGGGCTTGGACAGTGCTGATGAAGCGTCTGGGATACACCCGGTTCGTGGCGCAAGGCGGCGATTGGGGCGATGCGGTTTCGGAACAAATGGCGCTCCAGGCCCCGCCGGAATTACTCGGCATTCACGTCAATATGCCGGCGACGGTCCCCGCGGACGTGGCCAACGCACTACAATACAACGAGCCGCCGCCAGCGGGTCTCTCAGCTGATGAACGGCACGCCTTTGACCAGTTGGACTTTTTCTATAAGCACGGTCTGGGTTATGCCATCGAAATGAAGAACCGCCCGCAGACGTTATATGGCATTATGGATTCACCAGTCGGTTTAGCCGGCTGGATACTGGACCATGACGCCAGCAGTTACTCGCTCATCGCCCGCGTCTTCGCCGGGCAGCCGGCGGGACTTACCCGCGAAGACATTCTCGATAACATCACACTCTATTGGTTGACCGGCACGGCTATTTCTTCGGCCCGGCTTTATTGGGAAAACGACCTGGCATTTTTTGAACCCAAACATGTTTTGATCCCGGTGGCCGTGAGCGTCTTTCCGGACGAAATCTATGCCGCGCCACGGACCTGGACCGAACGGGCTTATCCCAATCTCATCCATTACAAAAAGCTCGGCACGGGGGGACACTTTGCGGCGTGGGAACAGCCGCAACTTTTCGCCAACGAAATTCGGGCGTCGTTTGCACCGTTGCGCACCGCCATTACCGCGAAGAACTCAAGCAACTGAACTTTCAGATTTAAACCATAAACCGGACACTACACATGAAAAAGCACAACTACCTAGCAATTGCCATGGTTGGAACGGTATTGGCGATCGCGTTTGTCACCACCAAAGAAAAGGTGCGGGCGCAGAGCGCCGCGCTCCAGCCGGCGGAAACGACGGGTGGAATCAGCGTTAAAGCCGCCGATGCGGGGTTCGATCATGCGGGCAGCCTGCCGGTTTTCGTCACCGAAATCCCTCCCGGATATCGCGATTGGAAGTTGATATCGGTGGCCCACGAAAAAGGCAGCCTCAACGATCTGCGTGCCATTCTGGGCAATGATATTGCGGCCAAGGCGTACCGGGAAGGGAAGCTGCCCTTCCCGGACGGGGCGATCATTGTCCGGTTGGCGTGGAGCTATATCCCCTCAGAGGTCAATAATGAAGCCTTCGGCCGGGAACAGTCTTTCGTCGCCGGTCCACCGACGAACGGAATCCAGTTCATGATCAAGGACTCGAAAAAATACGCGGCCACGGGTGGCTGGGGGTTTGCACAATTCAACGAGGGAAAACCCGCCAATCATGCTTTGATACAGCGATGTTTTCCCTGCCATGAGGCGATCCAATCCCGCGACCTTGTTTTCACCCCGTACTCCCCTTGATTACCGGCGCACGCCGGCCATAAAAACATAACAAAACAAGAATGACCATGAATATCAAAGAAACATACGAAGACAGCATCATAACCCAACCGGCAAAATTGCTCTATACGGGCAAGACTCATACGACGGGCGACCGCGACGGCGGTTTAGCCGAGAGTTCGGATGGTTGTTTGCGCGTGAAGCTCTCAACTCCTGGCGCGACCGGCAGCGGCACCAATCCGGAGCAACTGTTCGCCGCCGGCTGGTCAGCCTGCTTTATCGGGGCGATGAAAATTGCCGCCCGCAGGTTTAGGATCCAGCTTCCGCCGGACGTGGCCGTGGACGCCGAGGTGGACCTGTGCCTGGCTGACCATGCCTATTTCCTCCAGGCCCGTCTTAAAGTCAGTCTTCCGGGTTTGGATATCGTAACGGCCCAGGAATTGGCGGTTGCGGCCCATCAAACATGCCCCTATTCAAAAGCCACGCGGGGCAACATAAACGTTGAGATCAGCATTGTCTAAAATGAGCCTGTCAACTTTCCGCAGTTGCAATCAATCAACCAACCAACAAATAAAAACAGATGAATACCATCAATGTCAAAGACGGATCGCAAATCTACTACAAGGACTGGGGTGCCGGGCAACCCGTGGTTTTTAGTCACGGCTGGCCGCTGAGCTCGGATGCGTTTGAAGACCAGATGTTCTTTTTAGCCACCCACGGCTACCGTTGCATCGCTCATGATCGTCGGGGTCACGGCCGGTCCAGCCAGCCCTGGAACGGCAATGATCTCGATACGTATGCCGATGATTTGGCGGAACTCGTCCAAGCCTTGGATTTAAAACACGCGATCCATGTGGGCCATTCCACAGGCGGCGGTGAAGTGGTCCGCTATATCCGGCGTCATGGCCGGAGGCGAGTCGCGAAAGCGGTATTGATCGGCGCGATCCCGCCGCTCATGTTAAAAACGGACGCCAATCCAGGCGGGTTGCCAATGGCGGTGTTCGACGGGATTCGTGCCGGCGTGGCTGCCGACCGCTCCCAGTTCTTCAAAGATCTTACGCTGCCGTTTTACGGTTACAACCGGCAGGGAGCAAAAATATCGGAAGGCGTGCGGGAGGCGTTTTGGCGGCAAGGAATGATGGCTGGCTTTCCCGCGAGCTACTTTTGTATCAAGGCGTTTTCGGAGACGGATCTGACCGAGGATCTGAAACACATGGATGTGCCCACGCTGATCATCCACGGCGACGACGACCAGATCGTTCCCATTGCGGATTCGGCCTTGTTGTCGGCGAAGCTGGTGAAAAACGCAACCTTGAGGATATTTAAGGGAGCATCCCATGGACTATGCACCACGCACAAGGATGAGGTCAACAAAAGTCTGTTGACATTCATTGAATCCAAGGCCGCCTCGGAAGTCCATCCCAGGTGGGAATAAAGCGGTTAACCATCATGTCGTCCGGGTTCGCGTTTTACTGCTTCTTGAATTGCGTTGCGCGCGCCTCCGGGGAACGGAAGGCGAACTATTCCCGGTCTCGGGGCTATCCTTAAGTAAACCGTGCTGAAGTAAGGATTCCGGGCGGTTTATCCCCATTGCGAACCAAAATATGAAAGGCAAACACAAGTTGTATGAAAACCAAAGCTGGCAAAAGTAACCAATCGTTGAGCCAAAACCTGAATCAGGTTCTCGCCGATTCCTATGCCTTGATGTCCCTGACGCATTTGGCGCACTGGAATGTCGAAGGACCGGGGTTTTTCGCCTTGCACACGGCTTTCCAGACGCAATACGCGGAACTGTTCGACGCAATTGATGAAATTGCCGAACGCGTTCGCGCGCTGGATGCCTACGCCATTGGCGGCGTGGGCAAATTCGCCAAGCTGGCGCGGATGAAGGAGTTCGCCGCCCCGCGGACCCAGGAGGAATACGTGAAGATGCTTCTGGCCGCGAATGAGAAGTTGGTGGCCGACGCGGTGAAAGCACGCGATCTGGCCGGTATGGCAAACGATCCCGAAAGCCAGGATTTGATGACCGGACGCATCACGTTGCACCAAAAAACCATCTGGATGCTAAAAAGCTTCCTTAAAAGCTGAGTGGATTGGGCGGCTGGAGTGGCCGGTAGTAGGAACCATAATGTGGTTGGTGTTTCAGGCCGGGACAAAACTGGTGCCTGCCAAGCGAAGCGCATGAGGTTTAATTCTCCATTTACGCAGCCACCCGCAACAACCCATCGTTACAGGTCATTTGCGGGCGCGGCTTGTCGTGGATTGCATTATGGACTAAAGCGCTTTTCTTAGGGATTCAGAAGATTTTTGGAGGCCGCAGAAACACTTTGATTTACAAGGTGTTTTCAGTGGTGCACCCATCAGGAGTTGAACCTGAAACCTGCTGATCCGTAGTCCGTTTTTTATAGACGCACTAATCATGCCAAGCCCCGCTTGGTTATTATATCGATGTGCATACCGTCCTTTGTTTATAAGGTTGTAATGCCATTCACTTTTTTTAACACAATGGGCAGCATCAAGGGGTCAATTTATTATAACTGGGTAAGGAATTTTTATATGGTGGGTGCCAGTTGTCAGGATTTGTCAGGAACGAGGCGACCCCCCTTGCCGCTCGCCCTGACTGCTCCGGCGGCGGTTCTGGTAGATGTGCACAGGAATGGGATATGGCACGCTTAGCGGTGGAAGCTGGTGATTTCGGACGCATGTGTCAAATTCACTGTGGGATTGCTACACGTTTTCTATTCTATTGCCACCGAATGTGTCCCCGTCTAGTCTGATGCTATGAAAAAAATCCAACCGAACCAATTCAAAGAGGCTTTTCTGAAAGTTGTCGAGTCCGAATCTGTTAAACCGAACTTGGTTGCTTTTTGGGACGAGGGCAAAAAGTATACGGCCTTTATGATCGAAGAGGCATTCCGGGCGATTGCGGGCGAGTTGGGCATTTCTGTTTATGCCGGGAACTATTACTACTTGGACGCAGTGTTTTATTCAGAGCGGGACACCGAGCATTTTGCAGCCACGACTACGTTCGCCAAGTGTCTCAGCATAGCCATGGAGCATGAGAACAAGATCGAAGGCTCTGCCGTGGAGATGAACAAGCTCCAGATCTTCAACGTCCCCTTGAAAGTCCTCATCACTTACGCTCAAGATTCAACCGTCCGCAATTTTCACCTGACTCGCTATGCGAAGATTGTCCAAGGTGCAGACTTGTTTGGTGACTTTGCCACCCTTCGCCGTCAGTTGGTCATTTTTGGCAGTATCGCGAATGACGTCATCACTTGGCATTTTTACGCCTACGAGTCATCAGGGTTTCAAGAGATTTGAGCGACCAAACGGCAATCTGCCCCGCTCCCCCCGCCCTGCCCTGATGGCACCGGGTGCGGTTCCGGGCGTTTGGGGGCAATTCAGCTCTCACCGCCAACCCCGGACCCGTTCCTGCGGCTCTGGCGAGCGTGCAAGGATTTTGTGAACAGGAGCCACAATCCTTGGTGGCGGGAAATCGGACTTGCTCCGGCAAAACTTGTCGCATTCAATTGTCGCCGAACGTGATGAGCCGCACGCCATACATCTCAGAACCCAAATTCCTTCAGAGGCTGCATTGCCCCGAGGTGGTCTGGCTTGCCTACAATGCCAAGCTTCTGCTCCCAGAAGTGGACGACGCCCTTTCAGCGGTGTTCAACCAAGGCCCAAAGGTCGGTTCACTCGCCAAGAAGCTGTTCCCCAAAAGTGTTGAGGTTGATTCCGAAACCACCGATTTCGAGGGGCCAACTTATGGATGAATATAGCGACCCAACCCCAATAGCGACCGTCCAACAGTTCAAAGCTGCATTGCTCAAGGTGAAGAATATGGGTGGCTTGGCACAAAGAGATTTGATTCTGCTACGAGCACATTGTCATGCCGCCAAACACACCATTTCCTCGTTCCAACTGGCCAAGGAACTTGGCTATGCCAGCTTTGGGGTCGTGAACATTCGCTACGGTAAATTGGCCCGTAAGGTTGCCGATTCGTTGCCATACACCCCCAAGCCAGATTCCAAAGGTAATTTTCATTGGTGGCGTACACTATCTTATGGCAATGACGGCACGCCGCAGACAGATGACGGCCATTACAAATGGATTATGAGGCCGGAACTGGTTCAAGTACTTGAACAATGGAATTGGGAATGTCTGTCCACAGCTTTATTCATCAACGGAATTTATGACGCCGTCCTGAAGGATATTCTCGCCGCCCAAGTCGCTCAGGGTGGTGGCGAATCGTTTCTCCAGCCCTACAAGGGAAGCGTCATTTCCATGCTCAAGGAAAACCCGCCAACGCCAGCTTCGCCTGTTCCGCTCTACATTTCAACGACTGAGAACCTGTCCAAAATTTGCTACACGGCAGAAATTGTTAAATGGGAGGACAAACGCGAACTTTCTGAATCACGTCGCCAGACTGTTTTGGGTTATTTGGAAACGTATCAGTCCAAAGAATGTGCTTTATTTCGAGGGACGAAATTGGGTGACGGCAAAGCGGTAAATCTCATCACGGTCCGCAATCTTCGGCTTCTGTCAATCTGGCCTCCGGCGGCCCTGTTGACCAAAAAGAGCGATGGCTTACCACTCAAGGAGAGAAAAAGGGCCGGGGGATGGAGCGAGGTTTTCAAGCGGGCAGACTTGGGCGTCTTTGCAATTTCCCGAGCGGAAACAGAAGCAATGTGCAACCTTAAACTTGCTGATGAAGTTCAACGTGCGAAAAACCTCGCCCCTGATGAACTACAAAGAAGACTGGCCGCCGCTCCGAGGATTCCAGAACGTGTGCAAATAATTTCGGTTGGCTACCGAAGAAACGCTGATGTCATCGTGTCAGTTCTGAGTCGTGCAAACGGAATTTGCGAGCGGTGCGGGAAAACCGCACCCTTTTTAAGAAAATCGGATGGAACCCCATTTCTTGAAGTTCACCACCGAAAACCCTTGGCCGAAGATGGCGAGGATACTATTGAAAACGCCTTGGCTCTCTGCCCAAACTGCCACCGTGAAGTGCATCACGGCTGACCAAATCCCTACCGTTCAGGGTTTACGGCCATGAACTTCAATTCCTCATCCGTGGTGACATCCGTTGAAACTTCGGTTTGTCCAAGGGTCATGGCTTTGCCATCAACCGTCTCAACATCATACTGCTTCGTTGCCGGGGCAAACGCAGTGCATCTAACAACCTGTTTCGTTGATTTGACCCGCAAATACCTGTGGCCAATAACCGGGGGATTTGGTTTATCCCCATACACGCTAAACATCGTTTGCTTACTCATCGCCAAACATCGCACAGGCTTTGGGAACTCGCAATAGTATCAAGTCTTCGTCATAGCGGTGTTCTGACCCTCCATACCAACCCCAACCCCCATCACTTCGTCCCGGCGTTTGCTCAGTGTTGTCGGACGCCCGAGACGAACACCGCGATTACGGGCGGCGGCGATACCGGCATTCACCCGCTCTTGAATGATGGCCCGCTCAAATTCGGCGACCGCCATCAGGACGCCCAGTTGGAACTTTGCGACCGGGTTTCCGTTGCTGGTGTCTATGCCTTGCGAACAGCATACTAATTAATGGGACTTGAAGACGCGTCATCTCGTCAATGACCAAAGCCAAATCTGTTAGCGACCTGCCGATTTTGCGTTGAAATCATCCCTGGATACCGTTAAAAACAATGCATGGCTGACCCAAAGCATTTGGAAATCCTGAGACAGGGAGTCGCGACATGGAACCGTTGGAGGGAAGACAAGACCATAGTTTCGCCCGATCTCGAACGTGCCGACCTTAGCGACACCAACTTCAAGGTAGTCAATCAATCCGGCCTCAGCGGTGCCGACCTCAGTGGGGCCAATATCAGATTCGCCAACCTCAGCGGAACCGATCTCAGACACGCCGGTCTCAGCGGAGCCGACCTTGCCAGAGCTAATCTCAGACAGGCCAAGCTCGACGGAGCTGAGTTCGTGCAAGCCAGCCTCATCGAAGCCGACCTTAGCCACGCCAATCTCATTGGAGCCAACTTCTACGGGGCTAATCTCAGCCATGCTAATCTCACTGGAGCCGATCTCGGACACGTCAACCTCGACAGAACCAATCTAAGCGATGCCAACCTTAGCGATACTACGCTCAGCAATACCAGACTCAACAGGGCAACTTTCAGCCGGGCCAAACTAAAAGGAGCCCACATTGACCACGCAGAAATTGGGCAAACTGTAATTGCGGACACCGACCTCAGCGAAATCATGGGCTTGGAAACGGTTACGCACCATGGGCCTTCAACAATCGGCCTCGACACATTCTTCCGTTCACAAGGAAAAATCCCTGAATCGTTTCTTCGGGGGGCGGGTGTGCCCGACATTTTTCTTGAATACGCCACTTCGCTAGTGGGCAAGGCAGTCGAGTTCTATTCAGCGTTCATCAGCTACTCCTCAAAGGATGAGGACTTTGCAAAACGCCTCTATGCATCCCTTCAGGCCAATGGCGTTCGATGCTGGCTCTTTCCAGAGGATGCGAAGTGGGGAGAAACAGCATGGGGCGAAATTGACCGTGGAATCAAGGTCCACGACAAGCTTGTGTTGATTTGTTCCGAGCATTCGTTGCAAAGCGAGCCAGTGCTTCGGGAAATTGAACGTGCTCTCCAGCGAGAGGACAAGGAAAAGAAGAGCATCCTTTTCCCCCTCCGCATTGACAATTACATCTTTGAGAAATGGGAACACCATCGAAAAGCGGATGTTGTGAGGAAAGTAGTAGGCGACATGCGAGACTGGACAAACCCCGATTCCTATAAAAGAGCGTTTGAACGTCTTTTGCGGGATTTGAAGTCCGAGAAGCCCGCAAAATAGACGCGGTTGAATCTGCCGCCAGAACGGCCCAGAAATTGAAATTTGTCTGGATACGAGACAGGCTTCTTGCGGCTGCAAGGGTGCCAACACCGCCCCGCATTGAGCACTCCGCACGGCGGTGTGCCTAAGTGGAAGGAACATATTCAAATTGACAAAACTCTTCGGCAAATCCAAACCAGTACTGCTATGGTTCCAAAATCGATCATCCTGTGAGACCCCGAAGGAAATCATACTCACGGCGTAGCAATGGTGGTTCCTATTTCACCACTTGCAAGTGGTGCGACGAGCGTATTCATCTGCGAGAAATGCCATACGGGCAGTGGTTGGCATTCAATGCAGACGATTCAGTTCACGAGTGTGATGGGCCAAGCGGTTACGACAATTCAGCATCACCAACCTCAACGGGGCAAAGCTCACCCACACCACCTAACGTGTCGAGGCCCGCACCGAAGCCGACCGTTCCCAAACTAGTCCATCAGAATGCTGACCAGAGCCAAAAGACTTATTTGTCCACGGTAAAGAAGAAAGAGATGCCTGCTTGGCTCGATTTGTTGTTTGGAATCATTGTGCTGATAATCATCTTGTTCGTGCTCTCGTTGTTTTCCAAAAAATAGGGAATCAAAAAAGACACAGATGTCTTAATTCTCGGGTCCATCGCCAACAATGATTTCCGAAATCATCAAGTCACGGGCAAGGCGTGTGGCATTTCGAATATTGCGAATGCGGTTTGCAGATTGCGTCGACAGGCATTGTGCGGCAGACTTTCGCCGGGACGATTCCTTGATCAACGGCTGCATCCGTAGCTCAATTGGATAGAGCATTTGACTTCGGATCAAAATGTTGCAGGTTCAAGTCCTGCCGGATGCACCATTGCCGAAGGGCCGCCATAGCCAAATTGGCGGCGGAGTTAAACGCCGGACGGACCGGGTTTAGACACCGGTCCTATGCGGCCAGTACCGGCTGATCACGGTTTTCCATCTCAACGCGCATCTTTTGCAAGGCCTGCTCTTGAATCTGGCGGATGCGTTCGCGGGTGACTCCCAGCCGTTCTCCAACC
>Ga0302319_10025239_pt1 | contig 10532 bp, 6 predicted proteins | sample Bog_T0_2_FD_203319 | JGI IMG/M metagenome (GOLD analysis project Ga0302319, IMG submission 203319) | Peat permafrost microbial communities from Stordalen Mire near Abisko, Sweden - Bog_T0_2 | ecosystem: Environmental > Terrestrial > Soil > Wetlands > Peat | place: Sweden: Abisko, Stordalen Mire... | reverse complement strand
GCCCCTGTTCTCGGCGGTCTGCTGCTCTTTTTCGTCATGTCGCTCATAGGCATTCCGTTCACTGCCGGCTTCTTCGGTAAGTTCTACTCTTTCTCGACCGCTCTTCAAGGCGGTGCAGTTTGGTTAGGCCTGATCGGCCTGCTCAACTCCGGCCTCGCCGCTGCCTATTACCTTAAACTGGCCGTCTCGGTGGCCCAGCCTACCGTTGCCGACGCTTCCAAGGCTGCTAATGTCCATGCGCCTATCCGCGTTGGAGCCGCTGTCGGCGCGGCGCTGATTTTCTCTGCGGCGGCCACGCTGATTCTCGGCATTGCGCCTTCGCGTGTTTTAAGTTCTGCACAGGCCGCCGCAGCCAGTTTTCGCAAGGCACCTGCCAGGAGCATGACCACCGGATACAATCCATTGTCCGGGATCAGTGGCGCCGTCAAAGCTTCCGGCGAATAACTGGTTCAGATCCAACTTCCGGACTCGTCTCATCGGAAGCTGTTCGCAGCTGTGCTGACTCCGATGGCGTCAAGAGATGCCGATAGAACTCGGCTGCCAGCCCCAGCACCCGCTCGCGTGTATACCGCTCCTGCACCATAGTCCGCCCGGCAATCCCAAGCCGGCGTCGCTTGTTCGGATCGCGGAGTAGTTCCAGCACCGTCCGGGAGATATCTTCCGGATTTCGCGGCGGAATCAATAAACCAGTCACCTCCGGTAAGACCGCATCGCGTGCGCCGGTCGATTCGGTTGTGATTACCGCCAACTCGCAAGCTGAGGCCTCCAACGCAACATTTGGAAATCCTTCCCGGTGCGTGGGCAGCACGAATAAATCCATGGCACGGTAGTACGCAACCGTATCGAGGATGAATCCAGTACAGCGAATACGAGGATGCGTGCCAATTTTCTCCCGCATTCCCGTATCGAGCGCGTCTTCCGCGTCGTCAAACCAACCCACCAGGAGCAGCCAGCAACTCGGTTCGGTTCTGACAATTGTGTCGAAGGCCGCCAGGAGCTCCGGAATCCCTTTGTCTCTGGTTAGCCGCCCGACGAATCCCAACACCAAATCGTCCGGCGCAATGCCCAGTCGTTCCCTCACTGTGCTCGAACCAGGGGAAAATCTCTCCGTATCCACCCCGTTGCTGCTTCCATCGCCCAGAAGCCGTATTTTTTGCACGGGAGAAATACGCAAGTCTTGTGCCCGGATCCGTAAACTGGCGCTGTTGCAAAGCACAAAATCAGCGCACCAACTCGCAACCCGTTCCGAAAGCAGCAATAGCCCGCGTTTCGCGCCACTTGTTCCCTCCAGCTTCAATCCGCGCAGTGTGTAGACACGATGCGGAACGCGCACCAGCCACGCTGCGATGTTTCCCAACAAGCCAGCCTTCGGAGTGCTGAAGTCCGTGATTGCCGGCCGCAATCGCCAGAGAAGCCGGAATAATGCAACGAACGAGACAATATCCGATATCGGCGCGATGCCGCGCTTCATGGGCAATGGGAAAGCGTGGATTCCCTCTTCCGCCGCGATCCGGTCCAGCGACTCGCCTGGAGAAGAGATCAGGGTGACTTCGAAACCGGCCAGGCGCAGCGACCTCAGGCGTCCCCTGAGCACCAGGCAGGTTTGATCACTGGTGACCCCGACGACCAGCCGCACTTTCGCACGCTCGTGATGCCCCGGCGTGTCATGCCGGGAAATCGGAGTTTGGAGATTAGTTTCCAGTGAATGGCTAGCCATCGCGACCCTTCATGAATACGCCACGCAGCCTGGGAAAAGATGAAAATCTTACAATAATTCCAACTTAGAACACAGTCATCAGTTCAGTTTGGCAATCGTACCGTAATGGGACTAACTCGGGTAGTCATATTCGAAAAGTCGGCGTAATCTCGAATGCAATTCCAGCTAGAATGGCTTCGGCAACTCCCATGCAGCAGCCCATTAAGTTACTGCTCCTGATTCCTCATCTCGGCGGCGGTGGGGCTGAGCGTGTCATCGGCCACTTGGCGCGGCATCTCGACCCTGAGCGCTTTGAGGTACACATCGGCCTCATCGCTCAGGATTTCCCTGGAGCCGAAGTGTTTCCATCTTCCGTTCAGGTCCACCAATTGCAGTGCGAAAGAGTGCGCCGGGCGGCGCTTCCGTTGCTGCGAATCGTGCGTGCAATTCAACCGGACATCATTCTGAGCGGTATGGCTCATTTGAACTTTCTCATTCTGCTGCTTCGCCCGTTGCTTCCGCGCCGCACCCGTGTCGTGGTGCGGCAAAACACCACGGCATCCTCCGCCTCGAACACCCTGGGAAGCCGGCTCTCCTACCGACACATCTATCCGCTCGCAGATGGAATCATCTGCCAGTCTCGGGCGATGGCGGACGATCTTGCGGAACGATTTGCCATTCGCTCGTCAAAGCTGACCGTTCTCGCCAATCCCGTAGACATTCCACCGGTTCTGGCTTCGCCCTCTTGCACCATTCCTCTTTGGCCGCAAGAGTCGTGGCCGCGCCTGCTCGTTGTCGGGCGGCTTGCGCCGGAAAAGGGTATCGACCTGCTGCTGCGTGCCATGCCAGAAGTCATCCTGAGATTTCCGCGAACCCACGCCGTGATCCTTGGGGATGGACCGGAAGCTTCTTCCTTACATCGATTGGCAATGGAACTCGGCGTGAACAGTAAGGTAACTTTCGCCGGGCATAGATATAATGTGGCGGAGACTTTCGCGGCGGCGACAGTCTTCCTTCAGCCATCGCACTATGAAGGAATGCCGAATGCCCTTCTTGAAGCCGCTGCTGCCGGTTTACCACTCGTCGCCACTCCGTCTTCCAAAGGAGTCTGCGACTTGCTGCAAGGCGCGCCCGGAACTTGGATTGCTCCTACGATCACCGCGGAATCCCTGGCCAAGACTCTCCTCTACGCTCTTGCCACCATGAATCCGGATGACCCGGCTCCGCAACGATTCAAACACACCTTTCTGGCGCCCTTCGCCACACAAACTGCCATCTCAGCCTACGCCGCATTCCTCGGATGCTTCGCCGTATCTCCAACCCCAATTCATATCGCAATCATTATCCCGACGATCGATGTGATCGGAGGCGCAGAGCGTCAGGCGATTCTGCTCGCCAGGGAGCTGGCAGTTCGCGGCAATCGGGTGACGATTGTCGCGCTGTCCGGTAATGGGTTTGCTACGGCAGATGAGTTATCCGAGGCCGGAGTCGGATACCTATCGCTCAGAATGCGCAAAGCTTGGATCGATCCAAGAGGCTGGTTTCGCTATCTTCGCTGGGTTCGTCGCAATCGGCCGGACATCGTTCACAGCCATCTCCCTCACGCCACCTGGTTCGCTCGCTTGATTCGTCTCCTCGCTCCCATGCGTGTCGAGATCGACACCCTCCACACCAGCCGGACCGGTGATCGGGTTCAGCAAATGGCCTACCGCATGAGCTCTTTTCTCAACAACGCTGTTACCTGCGTTAGTTCAGCCGTTGCTGATTCTGCATCCGCCGTCGGCATTGCTCTCAGGGAAGACCTGAAGATCGTGCCAAACGGTGTGCCGCTTCCCGGAACCAAAACAGACTCAGGCCTGATTTCGCGGGCTGTGCCGTTCCGCTGGATCGCCGTCGGCCGCTTAGCGCCTGTCAAAGATTACCCGACAATGCTGGCCGCATTCGCCACCCTTCCTGGAGAGCCGCGACTGCAGATTGTTGGCGCCGGCCCAGAGGAGGCAATGCTCCGCGCCCTCGTAGTTCAACTGAAGATCGATCGCCACGTCCATTTCACCGGCTTCCAGAGCGACGTATATGCATTGCTCAGGGATGCCGACGCCTTCGTCCTCACTTCGAAATGGGAGGGCCTGCCCGTGGGGGTACTGGAGGCCGCCGCCATTGGACTCCCGGTCGTCGCCACGAATGGTCCAGGGACAGTGGAAACGATGCGTCCAGGCGAGACCGGCATCCTTGTCCCCGTCGGAGATCCGGCCGCACTTGCCGAATCCATGGCCAGACTAATGGCTATGCCGGACAAAGAGCGAAAAGCGATGGGCACGCGAGGGCGCAAGTTCGTCGAGCTTCACTTTTCGCTGCCCGCAGTCGTCGATCGATGGGAGGAGCTTTACGCCGATTTTCTGCATTCTCACCCCAGACCATCTCGCTGGAGTTAGCGAGCGCCCAATCGCCGCCGAAAACGAGCCAATTGGATGCGTAACAGGAGACGCCGATGAAATACCCTGTCCGCCAACGTTCGCGCTGGAAATGGCCACTCCGCGATCACTCGATCCACGGAGGTAAATTGAGACGAAAATCGTTCGAGAAAGACTTCGAGTGCTCCCACCTGTTCGTCTGTCGCGGAATTGGCGTGCAGGCAGATTGTCCAAAGTCCGCTTCGTTTCTCGATCGGCTCCCATAGCTGCTGCGGAATCCATTTCGCAGTATGCTCCCGAAATGGCGCCCGGGAAAATCCATCGGATACGAGTTCGATTCCTTCTCCTTGCAGAACTCGAAGCGTCACCTGGTCGAAGCCGTGCCTCGGCGCGACCCATATTTTCGGAACCAATCCCTCCGCGCGTAACCTGGCGATTCCGCGGCGAATCCACACACGCTGAGTTTCCTCCGCCAAGCCGGCAAATTCCGTGCGGCTGTGCAGCGGAATGAGGCTGCGGCCGTATCCCTCGCAAAGATGCCGATAGCCATGCAGGCCAATCGCCGCGCCGGCAGCCTGGAGCTGCCGCATTTCCTCCCAAAAGCCGGTATCCGGCGCATTCCGCTCCAGATCGGGATCGCGGTTCTCCGGCACCACAGCGAGGATCGGAGACAAGCTGAATCTCCGAATAAGCGGCGAGAAGCGCTCCCACCGTGCCCGATCCATGGTCGGGCAAAGATCGTCAAAGCGCAGGAGGTATTGCGCAATCGGCGCGCTCATGCCAGCTGGCCCTCCGCAGGGGGCAGCAAACGGTACGCCCAGAACCATAGGAACAGGAATGAACTCACCGTCCATAATGAGGTTGCCAGAGCAATGCCAGCCACCCCAAACCAGCGCATCAGGAGCAGATTCAGGATTACATCCAGCACCAGGTTGATGATGCCGCAGTAAAGAATTAAGGTCGTCCTGCGAATCGCCACCAGGTACCGGTAAAACACCCGGCTCACCACAAAAAACGGCAGCTGAATAGCGTACATAGCCTGCACAGGAGCAACAGCGGCAGTATCCACCGCGCCGAATACTCCATGCTGGAACGTAAGCCGGATCATCCAATGCGAGCCCAGAATCATGGCCAATGCCAGGGGCACCGAAACCAATGCCGTCAATCCGACATAGGTATTCATCGTATGGCGACACCCTGCCCAATCCTGCCGCGCTACCAGCCGCGAGAAATAGGGAGTCACTGCGGTCGCAATCGCACCCGCCAACAGGTTGAGGATTACTCCCACGAAACGATTCGCGTACGCCAGGGTCGCCACGCTGCCTGAGTTGAGCGATGCCGCCATGCCTTGATCGACCAGAATTCCACTGGAGGCAACCAGCCCGCTCAGCAGGATCGGCCCGTACTGTCCTGCCACTTCCCGTGCCGCCGCACTCGCGCCGTGCCAGCGGAGATTAAAACGATATCCATGGGTATGCATCATCCATATCATCAGTAGGGCATGAATGAGCGCGCCGGCCACATTCGCGCAGACAAGCGCCCAGATTCCAATGCGCGGAGAAAGGACCCACGCACCCAGCATCAACGCCAGCGGCGTCACCATCGGAGCCAGAGCTGGCCAGGCAAACCGGTCAAACGTGTTCAGCACCGCGGTGCAGTTGGATGCGATTCCGGCGATCAGGACCATCGGCAACAGCGCGTAGAACAATGCTTCCGTCAGCAACAGCTTGGCCGGCGAGAAGTGCGGAACAACCATCGGAAAGAAAAACCGCGCCGCGACCGCCATCGCTAAGGATCCGCAGGTGAGCAGCATGCAAGTCCAAATCATTGCGCTCGATAGCAACTGCTGGGCCTTCTCCGGCCCTTCCTGTTCCCTGACTCTCACGAGAGTGGGAATCAGCGCCTGATTCATCGACTCGGAAAACAGATTCACCAGCAACCCGGGTACCATGAAGGCAATGAGAAAAGCATCCATGGCATCGCTGCGCCCAAACGCGCCGGCAACCACAAACTCCTTCAAGGTCGCCACTATCTTCACCAGGACTCCGGCAAAGGTCACGATCATGGCAGCCCGAAAAATTCGCTGGTTGATGCTCGGTCCCAATGAGTTAGCCGATTTGGCAACTGGATCCAGCGAAAGCTCGGGCATAAGGGTGTTGCCAGTCTAAGGCATTTCCCTAAGTACTTTGGTCTTTCTTGAAGAGCCCATGTTGATTTTGCGGCCCGCAGGCAAACTCACGAGTGGCCACTCAGGTCTGCGATTTTCCGGAGAATGGCCCAATTGGCTGCAATTCTCTCGCTCGAATGTCTTTTTCTCTTTCTCCGGAAAACATCCCTGCTACAGATCGAGCCTTTGACTTAGACAACCGGCCGCCCAGCGCCATCAAGCCGAAAAGCAGCCAGGTAGCTCGATTCTCCTCAACGGACCCAACCATCGATGTGATCGTCCAAACTGCCAACGTCGTGCCGAAAGCGACCCGCAGCAGACCCTCCGCTCGGATTACCGACCAACCGGCTGCCGCCACGACCGCAGAGAAGATTGCTGTCCCCAGCAGGCCGCCGGTCACCAAAACCGCCATGACGGTGTTATGCGCTGTATCTCCTGAAGCCAATCCGGAGGCGGCGGTGAATGTTCCGGCGCCCGAGCCCCACCAGGGCGACTGATGGAAGGCATGCCAACCTGCATCCCAGATATTAAGCCGATCATTCCAATCGCCGCTACCGACTTCCTGCGGAATAGTCGCAAGTCGATCCAATGATCCGGCCGGAACGAACATCCAGAGGGCCCCGGCCATGACAGCCAGAGCCACAAAAACTAAAGACGCTGCGCGAGGCCGGGCCATCACCAGCAATACCGCGGCACCGAACAGCGCAGCTATGGCTGCCGAAAAGCCTCCCCGCGAAGCTGTGAGCAACACCGCAAGCAAGCCTGCGGGCACATATCCGAAGGCCAATAGCCGCAACGGCCAACGCTTCTCGGTAGCAAGAAGGAGCGCTGCCAGCGGAAATCCTAGGTCCAGGAACCGCGCAACATCATTCGGGTCCTGTCCGGTAGCCACAAAGCGAACCTGACCTGCCGCAACGGCGCTTGCGGAAGTGAAATCCATGAACGTCAGGATGGCCAGCACCCAGCAACCCGCAACGAACGCTTGCAGCATCGCACGCAGTTGCCCAGCCGTCTCGGCCAACTCCCACACCAACCAAACCGCCATCATCACCTGGAAATACGAACGAATTTTCTCAAGCGTTGCCACTTGATCCACTGTCCAGAAATAGCTGCAAACGAAGTAAAGATAGAAGGCGAGCACCAGCCACTGCAGCAAACCAGGTCGGCGCACCGTCCTGCACATCAGCAACCACGGAGCTGAGAACAGCAGAAGCAGGATTCCGGCAATCCGCGCTACATTGCCAAAAGGCTCACCCAAATCCAACGAATACTCCCAGGGCACGGCAAAGGAATAGATCAGAAGCAACCCGAATGTCAGCCTCGGCATTTGCCGTACCTCCTGCGCTCCCGGCTCAAAATCGCTGGGAATACACCAGTCCCGCGTAGATCGAGACTCCGATCGCCGATTGAATCGCCGACTCCAGGCTTTTGTTCAACAAGTTCTTCGCCGTGCTGTCGGGGACGAACAAGATATCCCGATCCCGCACGGGCTCATCCGGGTCCTGACCGCGAATCATCCGCCGCAGATTCAACGTGGTGAGCGTCCGTCCTCCCGCCTGATCGCGAATGAGAATCGCCTTCGAAGCCGCGGCATTCGGCGTCGCCCCCCAGGCAAGTGAAAGCGCCTGCACCACCGTCAATCCCTGTACCGGATCGACTGCAAAACCACCCGGCCGGATCACATCTCCCACCACGTACACCAGCCCTGCGCGGCTTACCAGCACCGTATCGCCAGGCTGAAGCTCGGGATTATGGTCACCCTTCTTCTCGGTGCCTGTCGAGTCCAGGACAAAGGGAAGGCCAGTCCGGGCGTCTTCGCGATGAAACACGCTCACCAGCCGCCCGGCGCTTGGCGAAAGCCCGCTGGCCGCAGCGATCAAGTCCAACAGGCGGTGATGCGCCGTATACGGGTACACCCCTGGCCGAGTCACCTCGCCCATCACACTCACGTCCTGACCGACAGCAACTGTCACCAGCACGGAAACCTGCGGATGCAGCAACATCCCTCGATCCAGGAGCGCCTTTTCGACTGCTTGCGCCGCTTGCAATTCGGACAATCCCAACAGATTTACCGGACCGATCAGCGGTAGCTCGACCGTCCCTTCCGCGGCCACCCTCACCTGGGAATGAAACTCAGGCAGATGAAACTCACTGATCTCCAGGAAATCACCGGGGCCGATCGGCAACGCCATCGCTGTGCCGACGACGCGGCCATTTTGTTCAGGTGTTACCTGAGCAGAAGCAGGTGCAATCGAATTCCAGACCGGCGGAGCCTGCTGCGCATTCGGTCGGGCACCGACGGGCGCATCCTCTGGAATCTTCACCACTCCACTCGGCAATCCCTGTGTATTGGGAGTCGGGGCCTGTCCAAAACCGCTCGAAGCGGCCATCAACACCAGCACCGCCGCCAGTTCTTTCAACCGGCTTCGCTTGCCGCCAGTCGTGCGGATGGGTCCCAATGCGTCCACCGCCAGCGCCCCACCTAATGCCACCCAAATGCTGGCAAACAGCGTGATTGCCAGGTAAAGCGGTAAATCTGGCGCAACAGGTTTGAAGGGCACACGGGCGCGATCCACCACCGTGATGCTCGAGGCATGAACACCTGCCGACAGTCCTGCCTCCTCGATCCGCTGCCGGAGTCGCGAACACAATTCCCGCCCCGAAAGCATCTCTTCATGCATCACGGTGTACTGGATCGTGGCATCGTTCTGTGCCAGACCGGCGGCTCTGCGAACTTCCAGTTCTTTTCGCGACAACGCCTCACGGTCTACCGCTGATTTGTAAGTTCGCTCGAATGCCTGTAGCAAGTTCGCATCTTCGGCGGCAATCTGCCGGTTTATATCCTCATCTGTCCGCACCAACTCCACGACACGGGGATAATTCGGTCCATGCTCGGCCCTCAACTGGACCATTTCCACATCCACCTCGCTCAATTGCGCACGTAGCTTTTGCGCCAGCGTTGCACCCCCTGGACCCATCTCCGATTGCAGTTCAGGATTGGCGGCCAGTACCTCCTCTGGACTACCCTTCTGCGCCTCTCGATACAGCGATTCCCGCAAGATCCGGTCTCCGCTCGCTGCAACCCACTGCCGCTCAGCTTCGTCGACGGCATCCACTACCGAATCGCGCAGAGTTTCCGTCGGCTGGCCGCCCGGTACTGTCTGTTGCGTGGTCATAAAACCGTGCTTGCGCTCGAACTCCGCCAGCGCCTTTTCCTGCCTATCTACCGTTGCCGTCATCGTCTTTAACTGTTCTCCAAGCCATGCCGAGTCGTTCGCCGTCGCTGACATCCTGTTTTCGACTTCCTGCGCCTGATATTCGTGCACCAGAGAATTGACCACGGTTGCCGCCTGGGTTGGATCTTTGCTGCGAAAACGAATCTCGATCAACAACGTTCTCGGCACGGTGTGAACATGCAGCCGCTTGGCAAAAGCGTCCAGCAGATAGCCCTGCGCCGCGGGCGTCGGTTTAGCCGGATCGAAGGTTGGAAATTGCTCAGAGAACTTACGGCTGAATGCCGCCGAAGTGTACAATCGCTGGCTCGTAATCACACGCCAACTCAACTGCTCACTGCGCAGTACATTGGCCAGCGTCTCCAACTGCAATGGCGTGCTCAGGATCGAAGCAGGTGCAAACGTCTCCCCAATATCTACGTGCAGGGAAGATGCCGGCTGCATCCGGAGAGCGACTTTCGCCGAGGCCTCAAACTGATTGGGAGCGACAATGCAGTAGATCGCACAAAGCAGCAGGAGAGAAGCGATTGTCCCCAGGATGAATCGCCACTGGCGGCGCAAAAGTCCAGCAAACTCCAGTAGGGAATACATACCGCGTCCGCGTTCCGCTTCCGGCAACGCGGGGACCGAGTTCTGTTCAGCATTGGCAGCAGGAGAATCCGTCACGCGCAAACCTCTGGCTCGGAAGCAAGTTCCAGCGAGATATGTAAGCGCAGATGGGAAGAATCAAATCAAGTGGTGCAGTTGGAGATACACAGAAGTGTCCTGCATTCGAGCAATTCCGTCAAATTTATCTTGGCGTGGTTGAAAAAGCGAACAAACATTCCCTATTCCCGACTGCCTGCTTTCCGGTACCACTCAACTGTCCGGCGCAATCCTTCTTCCAGGCTCACCGATGGCGAATACCCCAGCAGCTCTCCAGCCAGCGAAATATCGGCCAGCGAATGCTTGATATCTCCGGCGCGCTCGGGGGCATAGGCGACCGATCCGTTATACCCGGTGATCCCGCGCAGCACTTCGACGAC
>Ga0302319_10025238_pt1 | contig 10532 bp, 9 predicted proteins | sample Bog_T0_2_FD_203319 | JGI IMG/M metagenome (GOLD analysis project Ga0302319, IMG submission 203319) | Peat permafrost microbial communities from Stordalen Mire near Abisko, Sweden - Bog_T0_2 | ecosystem: Environmental > Terrestrial > Soil > Wetlands > Peat | place: Sweden: Abisko, Stordalen Mire... | reverse complement strand
CCACGACGACGAGCTCCCGGTTACATCCTTAATGTCTCGACGGGCCCTGCCAAAGTAACATTCTTAAATGGCTTGATACGCCTTACGCGTCGGGCTTTGAGGGCTGTTGCATAGGGCACTGCAATCTGTCGCATGAGAACTGGAGACTGAGAACTGATGACTGAGGACTGATGACTGCTTACCACCCGCATCCTCCAACAGATTTGTTTTAGCCCAGCGCTGTGATATATTCACCTCAGGGTCATTACCATTTAATCGGGAGTTGCAAAGATCTTTCCAGGGGCGGGCAGGTGCCTGGGCCAGTTCTTGTGGTGGAAGACTGACTCCGAAAAAACCGCAGCCGCCGTCCTGAATCAGGCAACCGCCATCGAAGCAGCAGGGAGAAACTCATGAAGAATTTGCCGCAAGAACGCCGTTCGAGTCATTCGCTGATGGCAAGGCCCATCGTCCGCAGGGCGGGCATCAGACCGTGCCTGCTGGCGATTCTGGTTCTGTCCGCCATCCCGTGGGCAGCGGCGCAGGATGTCACCACTTATCACAATGACATTGCCCGCACCGGCCAAAACCTGAATGAATCGATCTTGAACACCAGCAACGTCAACGTGAACACCTTTGGCAAACTCTTCATTCTTGCTGCGGACGGCAAAGTGGATGCCGAACCGCTCTATCTTTCCAACTTGACCATTGGAAGCGCGGCGCACAACGTGGTTTTTGTCGAAAGTGAACACGACAGCGTCTACGCCTACGATGCCGACACGGGAACGTTGCTTTGGCAGGTCACCATGCTGAAATCGGGCGAGGTTCCCTCTGACAATCGTGGCTGCTCCCAGGTCACTCCGGAGATTGGCGTCACGGCAACCCCCGTTATCGACCGCCTGAGCGGCCCGCATGGCACCATCTACGTGGTCGCCATGAGCAAAGATTCTTCCGGCGGATATCATCAACGCCTGCACGCCCTGGACGTCACCACGGGGGCGGAGGAATTCAGCGGCCCTGTTGACATCACTGCAACCTACCCCGGCGCCGGCGCTGAGGGAAACGGCACCACTCTTACCTTTAACCCGGCTCAGCACAAGGAACGCGCCGCTCTGCTGCTTTTGAACAGTGTGGTTTACACAACCTGGTCATCGCACTGCGATAACGCTCCCTACAATGCCTGGATTCTGGGCTACGACGAGAGCACGCTGGTTCAGACGCAGAAATTGAATGTGACTCCCAATGGCAGTGATGGTTCCGTCTGGCAGAGCGGCGCGGGCCCGGCCGCCGATTCCAGCAGCAACATCTACTTTCTTACCGCGAATGGAACGGCGGAAACCACTCTCAACGCGCAGGGATTCCCCACCCTCGGCGATTACGGCAACGCCTTCATGAAGATTTCCACCAGCAGCACACTGGCGGTGGCGGATTATTTCAACATGTACAACACCGTTTCGGAATCAGCCGCTGATGAGGACCTGGGCTCCGGCGGAGCGCTGGTGCTGCCTGATGTTACCGACTCAAACAGCGTAACCTGGCACCTTGCCGTGGGGGCCGGGAAGGACCGGAACATCTACCTGGTGAACCGCGACAACATGGGCAAGTTCAACGCCAGTTCCAATAACATCTACCAACAACACACGACTCCCCTGGCAGGATCTACTACGGCTCGGTGGGTGATAACGTCAAGATGTTCCCGCTGGTCAACGCCAAGCTGCAGACCACGCCCTCGTCAAAAACCAGCATCACCTATGCCTCACCGGGCGCGACCCCCAGCATCTCCGCCAATGGCACCACCAATGGCATCGTTTGGGTCACGCAGAACACCAATCCGGCCGTGTTGCACGCCTACGATGCCACCAATCTTGCCACCGAGTTGTACAACAGCAGTCAAGCCGCGAACAGCCGCGATCAATTTGGCGCAGGCAATAAGTTCATCACTCCCATGATTGCGAATGGCAAGGTCTATGTGGCCACCACCACGGGCGTGGGAGTCTTTGGGTTGATTTCAACCACCACGGGCCAGTTGGCGCCCACCAGCCTCACCTTTTCCAGCCAGGCGGTGGGAACTTCAAGCACTTCGCAACCGATCACCCTGACCAACCAGACCTCCACGGCCATGACCATCAGCAGCATCGCCGCCACGGGAGATTTCAGCCAGACTGACAACTGCGGATCCGGCCTCTCCGGCAACGGGAGTTGCACCATCAACGTGACCTTTACACCCACCGCCTCCGGAACACGCACGGGTACGTTGACGGTTACGGATAACGCCAGCAACAGCCCCCAGACCGCGACTTTGACGGGAACGGGAACCGGAACCGTGCCGACCGCCAGCGTCTCACCCACCAGCCTCACCTTTTCCGGTCAAATTCTGAATACGACGAGCACGGCCAAATCCGTTACATTGACTAATTCGGGAACGGGCACGCTGACCATTTCCAGCATTGCCGCCACCGGCAATTTTGCCGTGAGCACCGGCGCCAATGCCTGCGGCGCCACTCTGGGCGGGGGATTGAACTGCCTGGTCTATGTAACGTTCACGCCGACGGCCACGGGGACGCGCACGGGAACACTCTCCATCACCGACAATGCCAGCGGCAGCCCGCAGTCAGTGAAGCTCTCCGGAACGGGCATGGACTTCTCCGTCAGCGTGTCGCCCACCACGCGGACGATCAATTCATCCGGCGGGTCCACCACCTTTACATTAACCGTCGCGCCGGTCAGTGGATTCACCGGGACGGTGGCGGTTACTTGCCCCAGCGTGCCTGCAACCTTCTCATGCACACTTTCGCCCACGTCGGTGACATTGAGCGGCTCAAGCAAGACGTCAACCGCCACAGTCAAAACCGGAGTGGGAGGGACAACGGCGAAAGGCACCTATAAGCTGACGCTGACAGGAACCTCCAGCCCGCTTACTCACAGCACAACCGCCTCAGTGACCGTGAGATAGGGACAGGAGGGCGTGAAGCGAACGCCCTCGACGAGCTGTTTAGGATTGCGCCAACCAGTGGGCCTTCCAGGATGTCCGCAAATGGCGCGGGTTTCTCAGATTCAGGGCTTTTGGGGAAACCGCAGTTCTGGCAAGTGAAATGTCGGCTGCCGCAGACTTCGGTTCTTTGAAGTCTGCGGCCACCGACCGGGCCCATCGTATTTTCAACCCCACCCACCAAAATCCGAGCGGAAATTTCCCCCTCTTCCGGTAACGAAGGGAGAGGGGCAATTTCGAGTTTTTAATTTGAGCAGCCAGGCCACTCCAGCAAATTTTGCGTATCTTGGATGGCCTGTTGCGTTGTGAGTACAGCGGTATCCCACTTATCTTTTACATTTTTAGGTGCGTGGGTGGGAATGAATTGGGCGGCGAGAAGGTGTTTATTCGCCTCCTGGAGTGAAGCTAAGCCTTCGCGAACCTCCCCACAATGAACTGGTGCAGGCATGGCCGCGGGCAGAGGGGCAGGAGCAGCAATGGCCACAGAGGAGTTGAAGCGTGGCGACCTGGAAGTTCCGGACAGGTACCCGAGGAGAAAGACAGCAATCACAGCGGTCAAAGTGATCATCGTTCTTTTCATCTTGCCTCCCAAATTGAAAGTTTGTGCCACAGAGAATGGATTGGAGACGCATCTTAACAAACTGGTATTGCTTTCGCAAGGAAAGCAAGAAAACCCGAGGGTAAGCGGTGCAGGTCCTGGCCTTGAATGTTGGGAAGGGCAATCTTACAGTCGCACACCGGCCAATGGCAAGATTGCCTGGGCTTCGTGGGCACCAAAGACTGATGACTGACGACTGATGACTGAAAACTGACGACTTCTCTAAAGCGCTTCGAAGCATGGCCGCGCGGAGGTGCAGGCTTCCAGCGTGACGACCAGGCCATCCGGACCCATGCACTTCTGGGTGTGGACGCACCAGCAGATGCTTGTGCCGGAGCGGGGCACCGTGTGGTCTGGTTCGGCGTCAATGAACATCCACTTGGAGCGAAGCAGGCGGCACTGCACCTGGGGCTCGGCAATTTGACGAATGGGTTCAGTGATCATCAGGCCTCTCCCTTCGCGGCAAGCAGAATGGCGCGCTTCACGGCCACTCGCGCCAGTTGAACCTTGTAGGCGTTGCGGGAGAGCGGCGTGGCTTTTCTCACCGCAATCTTGCCCGCTTCCCACGCAATCTCCTCATCCAGGGACTTGCCCTTCAGCACATCCTCCGCCTCGGGCGACGGCCACGGCACCGGAGCCACATGCCCCAGCACCACGCGCGCGCTCTGCACCTTGCCGCCCTCCAGCTTCAGGACTACGGCGGCTGCGGCGAGGGGCCAATCCAGTGCTTCCTTCTGCCGAACTTCATAAACCGCCATCTTCACGGCACCCGGATTCGGAATCAGGATTTCCGCAACGATCTCGCCCTCGCGCAGCGCGTGTTCGGTTTCGTTTTCACTTTTGGGGGTGACGAAGAAATCCTGCACGGCGATTTCCCTCACACCCTGCGGCCCATGCAGTTTCACCTTCGCGTCCAGCGCAATCAGGATGGCCGCCAAACTGGACGGGTTGACGAAATAGGCCGGCCCGGAATTCCCCAGGATGGCATGGTAGCGATTGTCGCCCTCGGGGACCAGTGGCTTGCCCTTGTAGACGGCCAGCAAGCCAAATCCGGCGCGGTAGTACCAGCAGCGCGGGCGCTGGCAGAGGTCGCCACCAACGGTTCCGATGCTGCGGATTTGCGGGCTGCGAACGCCCTCCGCGGCCTGAACCAGGGCGGGGTAGTGCTGCTTCACCTCGGGGTTCTCAATCAGCTCCTCGAGCGTGACGCCTGCACCCAGGCGCAAACCGGAGCTTTCCCGGAACGAGATTCCCTTCAGTTCATTGACATGTTGCAGGCTCACCAGCCGCTTGGGCGTGGCCACGCCATCCTTCATCAGGCTGATGAGGTCGGTGCCTCCGGCAAGAAGGTGCGCTTCACCTCCCGTGCCGGTGAGCAGCTTGATGGCTTCCTGGGTTGACTTGGGACGGGCATATTCAAAGGCTTGCATCAGGCAACGCCTCCTTTCGCCAGGGCGGCCAGGACTTTGTCCGGTGTTAACGGGATGGTGGGCACGCGCACGCCGATGGCGTTGGCCACGGCGTTGGAGATGGCGGCGCCGGGAGAGATCACCGGAGGCTCGCCCAGGCCAATGGTGCCGCGCTCGTCATAGCCCGGGCCCGTCATCATGTGGACAACCAGTTCCCCGATATCGCCGATTCCCGCCAGCTTGTAAAACTCCAGGTTGTTATTCAGCATGCGGCCGGTGGCCTGGTCCATGATTCTTTCCTCGAAAAGCGCGTAGGTGATGCCCATGATGAGCGCGCCCAACACCTGGCTTTCTGCGGTCTTCATGGAGATGATCAATCCGCAGTCCTGCGCCGCCACCATCTTGTTGATCTTGATCAGGCCGGTTTCCGTATCCACGGAGACGTCGGCAATCTGCACGCCGCCCACGCCGCTATCCCCCAACTTGCCTTTACCTGCGTCGGGATTCTTGCCCGTGGCCTGGATCGTCTTCACCTGGAGTTTGGCGCAGGCTTCCTTCCACGAGAGTTGTTTGGAGCTGTCGCCTTTGGCTTGAATCTTTCCGCCCGTGGCCATCAGATCGTCCGCGGGGACGCCCAGAATCGGGGCGATGATGGCAAAGAGTTGGTCCCGCGCGTCCACGGAAGCCCGCCGGGTTGAGGCAGAGACTCCGCCGATGGTGGTGCTGCCGCCGGATGCTCCCGAAGCAGGGAATTTGCTGTCACCAATGTTCACCGTAATGGCTTCAACCGGCAGTCCCAGGGTTTCAGCCGCCACCACGGCAATCGCCGTTCTCGTTCCCGTGCCCAGGTCCTGGCTTCCCAAAGTTGTTTCCACCGAGCCATCCGGGTGGATGCTGACCATGCAGTTGCTGTTGTGGCCACGACCGCCCCAGGTGTGCATGCTCACGCCCAGCCCGCGCTTGATGTGGCCCGCGGTCTTGTCTCCCCGGGGGTGCCAGAGCTTTTTCCAATCGCTGAGCTCGGAGGCAATCTGAAGCTCTTCCCGGTAGACTTTGCCCCGATCCCCGGCTGAAAGGTCCGCGTTCAGCGTGAGCAAATCGATGGGGTCCATATTGAGCTTGGCGGCCAGGTCATCCAGAGCGCAAATGGTGAGCGCCGCTGCCTGCGGATGATCGGGCGCGCGCCACGCCCGGGCGGGCCCGGTGTGGGTGCTGATGGAAGTGTGGGCGGAAGAACGGTTGGGGATGTCGAGCACGTAGGGAAGCGGCGGCATCCCCGCGCCCGTGGGACCACCTGTGCCCCACGAGTGGGAATCCCACGCCACCAGCGTGCCGTCTTTCTTCGCCCCCACCTTGATTTTGGCGTAGCAGGAGGGCCGCGCACCGGCGGCCTCCATCTCCATGTTGCGATCGAGCATCAGCTTCACGGGCTTGCCCGTGGTCTTTGCCAACTGCGCGACGTGAATGCCCCATTCGTCGGGAGAGAACTTGCTGCCGAAGCCACCGCCAACGTAGTTGCAGACAGTTTCAATGTTCTTGTCGGAAACGTCCAGCCCCTGTTCGCGCAAGGCCTGTCCGATTTGGCCGGGAAGGCCGGAAACGTTCTGGGTGGAGGAATAGGTGAGCAGCTTATCGCCATTCCACTCGGCGATGTTTCCATGCGATTCGAGACAACAGTGGGTGATGCAGGCGATGCCGTAGTAGCCCTCGGAAACGACCAGGTCAGGATCCGTGAACGCCCCGGCGGGTTCGCCCGCGGTCTTGTTTCCTGCCTTCTTGGCGAAGGAACCCGCTTGCTTCAAGTCCTCTTCCACCACCAGGTGGGGAAGTTCTTCAAACTGAACTTTGATTTTGGCGAGGGCGTCGTTGGCAACATCCTCGCTCACGGCGGCGAGCGCGATAATCTCATCGCCCACCCAGTTGACCTCTTTTCCCACGCCCAAAATCACTTGAACAGCTTTCACGCCGGGAAGCTTCTCCGCTTCCGAGGTGTCAATGGCGGTGATTTTTGCATGGGCGTAGGGCGAACGATAAATTTTGCTGATCAGCAGGCCGGGGCGGTTGATGTCATAGGTATACTTGGCGCGCCCGCTCGCTTTGGCAGGGCCATCGACGCGCTTGACCCGCGTGCCGATCAGGCTGCGGTCGTTCTCCGATGGCCAGTCATACTTGGTTTTATCCATTGGCGCGTCCCCCCTTCAGCGTCTGGGCCGCTTCCAGCACGGCCTCGCGAATTCCGGCGTAGGTGCCGCAACGGCAGAGGTTCCCGCCCAAGCCATGCTCCACATCCTCGCGGCTGGGATCGGGATGTTTATCCAGGAAGGCTTTGCAGGCCACCACAAAGCCGGGCGTGCAGAATCCGCATTGCTGGGCATCGTGGTTCACAAAGGCGGCCATCACCGGGTGGAGTTCACCCTGCGTGCCCAGGCTCTCAATCGTCTCAATGCGGCGACCCTCCGCCTCAATGGCCAGGATGTTGCAGGCGTACACGGGGTGGCCCTCCATGATGACCGTGCAGGCGCCACAGACCCCGCGGTCACAAACTTTCTTGGCGCCGGTCAGATCCAGTTGATTGCGCAGGGCATCAAGCAGAGTCACGCGGGGCTCAACACTCAGGCTGTAGGGCTTGCCGTTGACCTGGAGCGTGATTGGCACGGCCGCCGGACCCAGGATTTCGGATGAATGTTCCGGCGCTGCCGCCGCTGCTTCCGGCGCCACCATCAATCCTGTCGACGCCACCACGCTGGCGCCCTTCAGGAAGTCGCGCCGCGAAAAGCCCTGCGGAGGCTGTTCCGGCAGGATTTTCTTCTTTGGCATAATGGAACTCCTTGATGCCGAAAATCGAACTCAGAGACTCGATATTTGAAACTCACCCAGCCTTGCACGGTCAAGTTTATTCGAGCTTCGATCTTTGTATTTCGCTTTTTTCCCTGAACCAACCCTAACCCGAGGCCCCGCATTATACCATTGGAAACCGGCATTGGCGGCGAGAACTGATGTAGAGCTGACCTTTAGGTCAGCATCGTTGTCCATGCGGCAACATTGCCGACCTGAAGGTCGGCGCTACAACCCGCAACCCGTGCGACGCATTGCAGCCCATGATCTTATCTTGGCATCGGGGGGGGGAAAGTGGATAATGGAGATTCTGGCTCAGGCGCGATACTGTTCACTTCAGGTGTTTCAAGACCGCATCAATCAGTAGACCGGCGAGTCATCAGGGCAATTTCCGAAAAATCCAATCAGGGATCTGTAGCGTTGAGGAGCAACCTCAGCATGGCCCAATCTCAAAATCGAAATGCTCTAGTTATCGGCGCGGGAGTCTCCGGTCTGACGACCGCATTAGCTCTTCATCGCCACGGAATTCAAACCACCATCATTGCGGAGAAATTTGAGCCGGAAATTACCTCTGTGGTCGCCGGTGCCCTATGGGAGTGGCCCCCCGCCGTTTGTGGTTATCATCAGGATCAGGCCTCGCTGGAACGGGCAAAGATCTGGTGCATGGTCTCCTATCGAAAATTTGCAGAGCTCGCTGCTGCACCTGAAACCGGAGTCTATCTTCGCCCCAGTGCTTTCTATTTCCGTAATAGAGTTGAGGAGCACGAGCCGCACCTTCGCAAGATGAATGAATTCCAAAATAAGGTAAGGGGCTTTGTTCATGACGCCGAATTGATTCAGCAGACGGGGGTGAACACGGAGATCGGCTTGAAGGACGCCTACAGCTACCTGGCCCCGATGGTTGATACCGATGTCTACATGAAGTGGCTGCTGCGAAAGGTAAAGGCTGCCGGGAGCAGAGTGATTCAAAGAAAGCTTGAAGGTGATCTTCGTCCGCAGGAAGAGCATCTGAAGGGGGAGTTTGGCGCGGACGTCATTGTTAATTGTGCCGGGCTTGGATCCCGCGAGTTGGCGAGCGACCCGATGTTTCCTTTGCGCGGCGCCCTGGTGCGATTGGTCAACGATGGAAAAGACTTTCCCCAGGTAACGCGCTCATATTGCGTCTCCCACGATGATGTTACTAGCGCCCAGCAGGTGGTTTTCATTGTGCCCCGGGGAAATGACAGGCTGATTCTCGGCGCTCTGGTTGAGCCGGATGAATGGAGCACCGACATCAATTTGGAAAACCATGAACCCATTCGGCGCATTTATGAACGATGCGTTGAATTCCTGCCCATTCTCAAGAAGGCGCGCCTCGATCCTGCTGAGCCGGTGCGCGTGGGCCTTCGCCCCTTCCGCAAGCAGAGCGTCCGCGTGGAAGTGGTGCCAGGGACGGCCATCATCCACAATTACGGCCATGGTGGAGCGGGCGTAACCTTCTCGTGGGGATGTGCGGAGGAGGCGGCGGAACTTGCCTCTGAGTACCTAACGTCGGGCGAAAAGCCTGTTTCCGCAGTCGCCGGTGGTTCTGCCGCTGGTTCCCTCTGAAGTGATAACTCAACAATTGGCTATTTAAGCTGAGCCCGAAGGGCGGTGGGCGTCCGCAAGGGTTCCCTTGACACCCGCAACGCATTCACAGCCCTGCGCGTCGAACCTTCATCTAACAACATCATCTAACAACATCACTGGCAACTTCGAAGCTGATACAATATACTTCGACTCTTTTTGCATCATCATCTCAGCGTCGTGTTACCTCACAGGCCCTTAAAATGTGGAAAGAAGATCTGGTGGCGGATTGGGAAAGACTTCGGCGTGGTGGACTTTCCCGCGCCCATTTGAAGGACCTTTTCCTTTCCAGCGTGCATTATCTGTTTGAGACGGAGGTGCACGCCTACGCGTTCTCCATTGCCGCCAATGCCTATCTTTCCTTTTTCCCTTTCACGTTTATATTGCTGGCCATCTGCCGGCGCTGGCTGCACTGGGAAAATGCCTACCTGATGGTTCTTCAGCTTTTGCGCGTACACCTTCCGGTGGGGGCGGACTCCATTATTCGCAATCTCGTGGCGGTGGTTTCGGGGCGGTCACGCTTGCAATTGGTTTCAGTGTTCATGCTGCTTTTCACCAGTTCGGGGGTATTCCTGCCACTGGAAATTGCCCTGAACAAGGTTTGGGGATTTCATCGCAATCGCACTTTTCTGAAGAACCAGGCCATGTCTTTTCTTCTTGCGCTGGTTTCAGGCGTGCTTGCCTTAAGTTTTATCCTGGCAATTACGCCCACCGAGGCGGGGATTAATTTCCTGATCGGCTGGATACCCTCACGGGGCTTCCTCACTGCGGTTTCGCGCCTGGTTTTGGAAGTGGCCTCGGTGCCGCTGGTGGCGGCGATCTACTTCATGATCTATTATCTCTTGCCTAATGGAAAGGTCCCTGTGGCACGGGTTCTGCCTGCCGCCATTGCCGCGGGAATATTAACCGAGGTGGGCAAGCTGATTTATTTCGTTACACTCCCGATGTTTCGGTTCCGCGAAGTTTATGGTCCTTTTGCCCTGTCTGTGACCCTGCTTTTCTGGGCCTACGCGGGGTCCATGATCCTGCTCTTCGGCGCGCACCTTTCCGCTTACACCTTTGTGGTAAACGAGGCACCTGCGGAGGCGCCAGTCGGAAGTGATAAGATAGAAGCTAGAAG
>Ga0302319_10025236_pt1 | contig 10532 bp, 14 predicted proteins | sample Bog_T0_2_FD_203319 | JGI IMG/M metagenome (GOLD analysis project Ga0302319, IMG submission 203319) | Peat permafrost microbial communities from Stordalen Mire near Abisko, Sweden - Bog_T0_2 | ecosystem: Environmental > Terrestrial > Soil > Wetlands > Peat | place: Sweden: Abisko, Stordalen Mire... | reverse complement strand
TATGGTCTGGATACGGCCCAAGCAGCTCTGCCAGTTGCACTTGGTCGCTTGTATCTGACTCCAGCCAAAGCGATTCCTGCTGAGGCATTAGTATAACTGGCATGCGGTCATGCACTGCGCCCATCTCTGTATTTGGGGTAGTTGTGATGATACTAAAGCTGTATAGCGGATAATCCTCCACGTCCTTCCAAACGCTATACAACCCTGCAAATGCAAACAATTCTTGATCTTTTGGATGAATAAAATAAGGTTCTTTGTGCCCCGCCGGCAGTTGCTTCCATTCGTAAAAACCGCGGGCTGGCACCAGGCAGCGATGATGTTTTGCTGCTTCCCGCCACATAGCACTGCCAAATAGCGATTCGGCGCGCGTGTTAATAGGCCGTCTATCTTTGCTAGGGTCTTTTGCCCAAAACGGTAAAAAGCCCCACTGCATAACCTCTAAAGTATTTACACCTTCGTTTTGATAAATAATCGGCAACCTTTGCCGAGGCGCCACGTTGTAATTGTCTTTAGATAAAAAGCTTTGGGCATTTGTAGCCAGGTTAAACCTGGGCCCCAAATCTTTAGCCTCAAACAGAGTGTAACGGCCGCACATAAACTAATTGTAACCGAAAGGGATTATTCTGATGCGTGAAATTATTAACGAAGAGGTTAGCGTGGTGATGGTTTATAGCGCTAAAAAACGTCTGGCTCTACCTCACATTATTGGTTGGCATAACAAAGAATACAAAGTTGGCGAGATTGGCTACCATCACATAGTTAAAGACGGTGATGTCAGGCATCACATTTTTGAGCTTGTGGATACCAAAGATACCCTCTGGTTCCGGTTAAACCTGGATACCAGCAATCTACATTGGAAGTTGGAGGCCATACACGATGGACTTGCAACTTAACTACAATGACCCACTAATAATGCACATTGATCTGAATTCCTGTTTTGCCATAATTGAGCAGCAAGCCAACCCATTAATCCGTCACAAGCCCGTTGCTATTGCCGCCTACGATACGCCGCGCGGCGCTGTGATTGCCTCTAGCTATGAGGCCAAGGCCAAGGGCATAAAGCTAGGTGTTAATGTCAGGGAAGCTAGATTACTGGATAGAAACGTTATCGTAATGATGCCGGATGTCGATAAATATTTCGATGCCCATAATCGTTTTAATAAGGTACTACTTAATTACACCAACGAAGTGGTGTCTAGATCGGTAGATGAATTCGTCGTTGATTTTGCCGGCTCTCCAGCTGTCAGGGAAGGCCAAAGTCTGGTTGATGTTGGCATGAATATAAAGAAAGATGTTAAAGCAGCGCTAGGCGAATACGTCACAGTTAATGTTGGTATTGGTACAAATAGATTTTTGGCCAAGCTAGCAGCAGGCTTGCATAAACCTGACGGTCTAGATGTTATTAATGCTGATAATTTAAGAGAGGTCTATTCCAAACTAGAGCTTGTAGATTTACCTGGCATTAATAGAGGCTACCAAGCCAGATTAAATATGGCTGGTATATATACCCCCCTTCAGTTTCTAGATGCTCCAATGTTGCTGCTAAAGAAACAGGTCTTTAAAAGTATATGTGGCTATTACTGGTATCTAAGGCTTAGAGGGCATGAGATCGATAATGTAGACTATGGCCGAAAGAGCTTTGGCCAGCAATACGCCTTAGGTGATAAAACTACTGATCGTAATCAAATATCTAGGCTACTTATGAAACTATGCGAAAAGGCTGGCAGAAGAATGCGCAAAGGCGGCTATACCGGCCATGGTGTTCATCTGTGGCTGAACTTTGAGAATAGGATGTACTGGGCTAAGGGCAGAAAAACTAAGAGCGGTATATATGCCACCCAAGATATCTACCTGAATGCTCAAAAACTATTAAATGAAGTTAGTATCCCAGGAAGAGTGAGTAATATAGGGGTGACAGTCTTTAACCTGGAGCCTGTTAACCCGATACAATTAGGCTTGTTTGATGATTCAAGATTAGACGCAACATCCCTAGCCAAGGCGGCCGACATAATAAATGACAAGTACGGTGAGTTCACTCTAGTGCCAGCCATTATGGTCAATATGCAAGATATAATTTTGAAAAGAGTGGCTTTTGGTAGCGTGCAAGATATTTAAAGAAAATTATTGTTATCCAGAAGAGCCACTCAGGGGGAGCGTTTATAATAGAGTTACTCTAGGTTCTTGCAGTCTTTACATAGAGGACGATCACCCATTCCGGATGTTCGATGCCATGGCTTTATTCTCTTGCCCGCAGGACATTCGCTTTGGTCATGGTAAACATTTCGTTCATCACCATACTCAGGAAGAATGGTGTGAAATGGAGTTACTTTACCCATTTTTTCTCCTTAGCGGTGTTTATTTTAGTTAGCGCCAACCACCGCACTATTAACACTAATTCTAGTCTAAGTCCGTAATATTAGATTTGCAATAGCAGTATATTAGTTATATAAAATGCTTATGCTTTTGGAGGGCCATCATATATTCTGTAACGTCCAAAACCAAAACAAATCAGAGGTTGCATATTGTCAGACGTGCCTAGTCCATCAAATTAGAGACTCACTTTTGCTGCTCTTATCTGATCAAGAGTTTGTTTTAATTCTTCCTGCGAGATATGCCTACGACCACCCGCACTAACTATTCTAGCTGACGCATCTACCGTTCTAGCAGCTCTTTCAGAAAGTTCATCATTTCCCAGAGACAAAATGTAATCAAGGCTTACATGGTGAGTATCAGCATAGTCGCCGTTTTTGCCATATTTGGCATAGAATTGCTTGATATGCTGCACGTATTTTCCATACTGCTTACTGGGTAAGTTTGTGTAGAGCATAAACTCCTGATGTCTATTGCCCATGTCTATCATAAAGTCTTGTTTGAATATTTTGGTGGTCATGTCGTAGGCCATGAAGCCAATCACTAAATCACTAGGCACATTTTTAGTGCTAGAAGTGAGCACCATGCCTAATGCATAAAACCTATCAGGGTTTGATACTTTCAATGCTTCCTTGAACTCGGGGTGCTTATGGCACCATGCAATTATCTCATCGGAAAATGGCATAGCCTCTATGATTACGTCTGCGATACATAGTTCGTCAGTTAGCATGTACCTACCATTTTGACCTTTTGACGGCATTCACCATAATACCTTTTTCAACAGATGAGTGATAGTCACCTCGATTTCCAACGAACATCGGCTCGGTTGCGCCTATTGACAGCTGTGTGATTACGCCTTCATTCATAGAATCTACCTTTACCCATATTTTATAGCCGTTCGGCAGATAGGCTTCATAGTGAGCCAGCTTATTAATTCGTGTTTTAGCAGGAAAAAGTATGCCACCAAACTTGCCATCTGCACTCTCGAACTTCTGTATCGAGGTTGTGTAATCATTTGGTGTGCCGGAGTAGTCATCAAGAATCATCTGGCGCATCTTCTCCTCATGAATATTGCCGACATTAGTACCCTTAAACTCCTCAAGGCTCGTGATTGATGCTCTCCAAATATATGAGATGCAAAGAACGGGTTTTAATAAGCTGCAACGAAGCTATCTTAGAGATCAGGGTTGGATATAAGCGTATTAACCACCTAGCTCTAAATTAGACCAGTAGTATAATTTAGCTAGTACCTTATTATGCTGACGGAACAAATCCGGCGCCCATTTTGAGTCTTTAGATGGCTCCTATGCCGTTACCTGTCCTCCACAATATCTGAATAATCAGATGTTGTGGTGGGGACATAGGTTAACGGCACGGACTACGCCTCTAAATATCATATTCGTACCGGAAAGGAGTTTTGGGAGTTATGAATTATACATTTCATCTCTACCAAGATAATGCAGGACACTGGCGCTGGCGACTAGTTGCTGGCAACAATCAAATCATCGCTTCAAGCGGTGAAGCATTCTACTCACGTGAGAATGCACATCGTTCTGCACAACTTGTCCAACAGGTTGCGAGCACTGCTCCAATAATCTAGGATAAGTTGAACAGTTCCGTCAGCTTAATAGGGTATTATTGACCCATCCATTCTGCCATGCCCACCCTTACTCGATTATCAATAATTTCAAACAGTGATATTAAACTATGATTGCCGGTTTGAAGATCTTGGGCAATCTGCAAACTTCTTGGTGTCTCTGGGTATCTTAAGTCATTGATATTATTGTTAAACAGATTATATGCATTTAAACAGTTCATAACTTCAGCACTCATATCAGATGGAGCCAGCAAGTATATGACTTCGTAAATCTTTCTGAAATCATGGCCTAAACTTCGTAGTTTTCTGGGCCCAGCATAAGTATCATCAAGTAGAACTATGTAGGCTTTTAGACGTAATTCTAGGGAAATGAATAAACAATACATTCCGGGCAATAATTTTTGTGTGCTGTGTGGAGATTGTATGGCCAATAGATAAAAATCTTCCCATACTTTTGCACTATTTACGAGCATCAAAGGCGTGGTTCTTGGCATAAGTTTCTCCTTTATGTAAAGATTACGCTTGTTAAAAATAACAGACAAGTCTGAGCAAGAAGTTATTTAAGCAACAATAAGTGAACTCTTTCACTTAAGGCTAAATACGCCTTTGCTAATCACAGCGATAAATCCATGGGGGAGTATCATTAATATTGATAAGGAGAAATTATGAAAAAGGTATTATTAATAACAGTGGGAGTTCTGTTAATTATTGGAGTTGGTTACACAAGCTATACAAGCTACCAAACTCAAAGAAAAGTTAATAGTTTAACTGCTGGCATCTCTAACGTTTCAAGCCAAGTAACGGATGTTTGCAATGAAGTTAATGGAACGAATGGACCAAACATATCATGTTAGACTGTTTACTTGCTGCGAGGGGATAGCCACTAAAATAAGGAAATAAGTTCGTCTGGCTCAAATATATTACTCCAGATTGATATATTAATTTCTTATTTTAATGACACTCTAGTCCAAATACCAGAGTTATTACTATATGGGGTTAATAATGCATTTACTGTAGTAGTATAGATATCTAATTCATCTATACCGGCATCTTCCAGCTTATCTTTAATATAATTCTGCAGCTTGTTTTCCATATAAGCGTTCGGGCAGGCAAATAGCAGGGCCGGATAGTCGTTCTTAGTCTTAGATTGCCAATCACCTTCATCAAAGTGATCTACATAAAGGGCAAAGCGCTTCTTTATGATGTAGAACAAGGGACTATCGAATATATCCAGTAAGTAATCATTAGGCTTATCTTCGGATGGAGCTATCCGGCTCAAGTAGAGATCTGGAGCTGGATACGGGAAATAGCTAAGTCCGTGCAGCTCATATTTGCTGTATATATTGAATGTATCCGGTGTATTACTGTCTAACTGGGTATAGGCGCTAAAAACGTCAAGACAGTGGTCTACGAACGTCTCGTTGACTGTTTTGTTCTTATAGAAGGCATGCAGAGCCTTTTCGTTAATTCCCTGTTCTTTTTTCAAGTACAGCAAGCCTTTTGGGGCTAGATAGTATCTGGCAGCTTTACCCTGTAATCTATACGACTTCTTATAGCTTCTACCTATGTAATCTTGCTCTTGCAGTATCCTTAAGGCATTGTTAACAACCACATGACTACTTAACTTCAAATGCTTGGCTAATAGCGTAGATGTAACAAACCTGAACTTGAATATTAGTTTCAGTAAACGTATTTGCTTGCTGTTTAGATTGTACTTTTTTGATGGCTCTTTCATAATCCCTACTTTTGAATATGAGACCTTCCCCCACTCGCTCCTAACTCTCTTCTTGTATCTCTATATAGTATATATATAAGAAAGAGACTAAATAAGCAATAACTGCTCTGTTAAAAATAGATGGTTTATATATTTTCCACGATATATAAATTGTGTATAACTTTTGCTATAAAAGACTTGTAATTATACACGCGTGTATAGTATTATATTAGTATACACGTATGTATAGTTAACAGAGGGCTACTATGGCTAGACATAAAGGATCAAAGAATAAGAACTCATCAGCACTTCCGATGTACTTTGCCCTGTCTACCGAGGAAAGAGTTCTGGTCTTAGCTAACCTGATAGTCGACCGCATACAGGCAGATCAACGAAATGATAGCCATCTACTTAAGAAGATCTTGGGGAGAGATTATGGACGAACAAGCACCAGCAGAAAACGCCATTGCAGCCATCCGCGTATCTTCTGTTAAACAGGGCACCGATGGCGATTCGCCGGAAGCCCAAAAAGAACAGATCGAACAGTTCGCTAAACTGCACAATATCCACTTAATAAAGACCTTCATCTTTTTAGAATCGGCCTCCAAGGTCGCCCAGCCAATGCAAGAAGCCATTGATTACTGCAAAGATCCCAAACATGACGTTGAGTTGTTTATCATAAAGTCGATTGACCGTTTTACCCGCGGCGGTGCAACACCTTATGACTACTTAAAGATGCAGCTGGAAAAGTACGGCGTCAAGTTAGTCGATTTATACGGCATTATTAGCCAGAATAGGATCAACACCCTTGAGCATCTGGGACTTAAATACCGCTGGAGCGAATACTCGCCCAGCCAGAAGACCGAGTTCCTGGAAGCCGAGCGTGCCAAAGACGAACTGAGAGACATCATGAGCCGTATGATTGGGGCAGAAATACGCTACACGCGTCTAGGCTATTGGATGAGACGGCCACCATACGGCTACCAGAATGTAAGAGTCGAAACTGGCAACGGCAAACGCTACATTCTGGAACCGCATCCAGCTGAAGCCGAATTCGTTAGAAAAATGTTCGAGTTGCGCAAACGCGGTACCTTAAGCGATAGCCAGATAGTCGACGAGATCAACAGTCTAGGTTACAAATCAAGAGTCTTTAATCGCCGTGGCAACTACGACAAAACGGAGATAACTGCCCGCATCGGCGGTAATAAGCTGACCTTAAAACAATTATGGCTGCTTATTAAAAACCCTATATATGCCGGTGTCTTATGTGAGAAATGGACAGACTTTAAGCCGATAAAGTGCCAGTTTGAGGGTTTAGTCAGTTACCATACCTTTAATGCCGCCAATAATGGCAAGCTAGCTATCTCTGAGAGAAATGGTATCGTCAACCTAGTTAAACAAGAAATCCCTGAATATTTTCTACGTAAAGGCTCGCACAATGCCGACTATCCGTACCGGAAAATCATAACCTGCCCTTGTTGCGCCAAACCGCTCTATGGCAGTGCTTCCAGGGGAAAATTAGGCATATACTACCCGGCTTACCACTGCACTAAGCGCGGCCATTATTTCAGAGTTCCAAAGCAAGAATTCGAGGACAGCATAGTCAAGTTTACTCACAGCATTGCCTTCTCCGAGCAACATATTAGTGATCTTACCCAGGCTATTGAAACAGTTTGGGAGCAAAGACAACACACGCTAGGCCAAGAGGAGACAAGTATAGATAGACGCATCAATGAACTTCATGCTCAAGCTAATGCCACGGTCGATAAGATAAGGCTTTTAAGCAGCCAGGCAGCCATTAAATATATGGAGGATGATCTAATGAAGATAGAAGAAGACATTACTAACCTAAAAAACCAGAAAGAGCAGAAATCTGCTGAAAATCCGACGAGTATCGACGTAATTATTAAATACGTAAAATACTTTTTGGAACACCTCGATTATCTACTGCTCCAACAGATTGATCCAGTCAAAAGAGCCAACTTTTTCGGGGTACTTTTTGATAAAGCACCAACCTACCAGGAAATAATTTCTGGAACCCAAGATATTAATAAAATATCAGGGATAAACGAGCTTTTTACTGTAAAAAAAACTAATTTATCCCTGATGGTGCGCGAGAGAGGACTTGAACCTCCACACCTTACGGTACTAGCTCCTAAAGCTAGCGTGTCTACCAATTCCACCACTCGCGCAGGTTTTTAACTGTTAAAAAGTATAGCCTATTTCTTTCGATAAAAAAATAATGATCCGTCACCATATTCTTTTGATAGTTCTATTTCAAAATCTTTAAACTTCAAACTATGGTAATCCGTCGGGAGAGAAATTATAAGTAGACCACCAACAATAACATTACTTGCTAAGCCCTCTAGCTGATTATCATGGATATCGTCATATGGTGGATCGCAAATTACCAAATCAAATTGAGTAGAAATATGGCTTTTACTCCAGGTAATACAATTAGCATTTACAACATGAACTTTATCACTAAGGTGTAAGAGATTAATATTTCTAACGATAGTTTTAAGAGCTGATTTATCATTTTCAGTTATAAGTGAAGATTTAGCACCTCTACTAATAGCTTCAAAAGATATAGCTCCAGTCCCGCCGTATGCATCAAAAACAGTTAATTTTTCTATGTCACCCAAAATATTAAATAAAGCGCCTCGCATTTTTTCACTCATCGGGTGGGTATGCGTATTATTAGGACTTTCAAAATGCAGGCTCTTTAAGTATCCAGATATAATTCTCATGTTTATAGGATACGCTTTTGAGATAATAACTAAAGTCGACTTTACTAGACGTCGATATATATATTGGCTATAGTCCAGATATTAAGAGGTTTAAATAATGCCCTACGAAGCAAAAATACACGACGCCCAAACAAGCATATTAAGAGAACTTCTATTTAGAATGTCAGCTGGATATTCGGAATTACAAAAGCCAACCGGCCTAAGTAGCGATCACTTCAATTTTCATATATCACGCTTAGTGGATATTGGTTACGTCGAAAAAATGGCTAGGGGCAAATACAGGTTAACTCCTAGTGGAAAAGAATATTCCAATAAACTTGATACTGACGAAAGAACAATCGAACGCCAACCTAAATGTGCAGTCATACTTGGTATTCAAAAGGGTGATAAATGGTTGTTTCAGGAACGGCTTAAACACCCGTATTACGGTTTTTGGGGCTTTCCTAGCGGTAAAATACGCTGGGGTGAAACTATACTCCAAACTGCTGCCAGGGAACTTATGGAAGAGACCGGATTATGTGCCGATTGTGAATATAAAGGTGTCTATCATGAGCAAGTTGATCAAGCCGAGTCTGGAGAATCCTTAGAGGATAAAATATTTCATATTATTCACTGCACAAATATTACAGGTAAATTACATTCAGTGTTCGAAGGTGGACGTAACAGCTGGATGTCACCAGAGGAAGCCAAAAAGAAACCAAAGATTTTTGACAGCTTTGACTATGAGTTCGATATTATTACATCAAAGACGAACTTTATTGAAAGACGAACAACTTATACTAAGGAAGTCTTTTAAATTTTTACGAATTCAATACCAGCATCTTTAGCAGCAAGATACCATGCAAGTGTTACTGTTTGAGCCATTCTGGGAGCCAATTCTCGCCTTGTAATTTTTGCAAGCTTTGGTGTCCAGCCCCTTTTATAGAATAGATCATAAATATCAAGAAGTGCCACTTCCCTGGCTACCCTTTTATAGTATTCAACTATACCAAGGTGCTCGACAGTCTTTAGCTCATATCTGTTAGGTATAGCTATTCGTTTCGGAAGAGTCGACATAACAGTAGCCGCTCCCCATTCAAAGAGATAATGGGTAGTAAACAGTCCTTTGGCTCCCCAAATACTCCAGTTCTTTTTTATGGTTTCAGTTTTAGTATCTCCGGATGCGATCAATTTTCTATATATCGAATCCCGACTATCTTTATTTTCACCTCTAATCTTTTCCAGTTCCTGTTCCATGGGATATTGGTGGGCTGGCGTTAAACCATCCATAATTGCATGGGCCATCCATGCAGCTTCAAAAGCCGCTCGTTCTTTGTTGTTATTCTTAAGTTCACAAACAAGATTTTTATAATGCATTTCAATCAAATTAAGTAATTCGCCTTCATCTGGATCGAAAGGATCGTAAAAATACCAAGGCTCATTCTGGCCGGTAGACTTAGTCTTTAGCCCATCGGGTCCGTTTTTACCTTCGAAATGCAGCAATAGCTTCTTAGAAGGAAAGTCATTTTCTTCAATAAGTAAACTATTAAGGGCTTTTCTAGAGCACCGATCCACCTTTTGGTGGACACCTAATATATTTCCTGACAAATTTGTTAGAGTAGAACCGGCGTACATAATTTATAAAATTGGTTGGCTGTTTTTAGTTTAGATAAGTAAGCTTACTGGCACGCTGAACTTTATCAGCCAATTGTTTATATTTTATCAGCTTTTCACTGCGATCGTTAAAGTCTTTTAAAGCCAAGCGAGTCTTTGCAATTAATTTCGTATCTGTATATATGGCCCCTGGCCCCCTAAGTTCCAAATCAAGTTCGGCCAACTCAAATCCATCATCAGTATTCTCGATTGCCCTCAGCCTCTTTGATGGTGCCGATGAGTCGCTCATTAGCATATAGCAATGGCCCTTGTGCTCTGCTCTACCGACTCTACCTCTTAATTGGTGCAATTGTGCTAATCCGAAATGATCAGCAGATTCTACGATCATTACCGTTGCATTGGATACATCTACACCAACTTCAATCACAGTGGTAGCTACTAATACATCTATCTTATGGTTTATAAACTGCTGCATGATTTTATCTTTGTCTTCAGATTTCATACGACC
>Ga0302319_10025233_pt1 | contig 10532 bp, 8 predicted proteins | sample Bog_T0_2_FD_203319 | JGI IMG/M metagenome (GOLD analysis project Ga0302319, IMG submission 203319) | Peat permafrost microbial communities from Stordalen Mire near Abisko, Sweden - Bog_T0_2 | ecosystem: Environmental > Terrestrial > Soil > Wetlands > Peat | place: Sweden: Abisko, Stordalen Mire... | reverse complement strand
GGTTCATTACCAACATGGGGTTCGCCAACTTCGTCACCGCGGCAGTGGAATCCGACGACCCGCGGCTAAAGGGCACCTGCATGGTGATTCTGGAGGAATCCGACCCGGGCATTTTCGACCGCGGCACGCCCACGCGCAAGCTGGTACACCAGCTATCCTCTACGCGCGACCCCATTTTCAACCTCCAAGTCCCGGCGAGCCGGATTATCGGCGGCTATAGCGTCAAGGACGGCGTGATCGTTCCTCGTTATAGCCATGGAGAGATTATCGAAGCCGTGTTCCGGCGCACCCGCGTCACCGTGGCCATCATGACCTCGGCCAAACTGCTCTCGGCCATCGAACCCGTCATTCGTTATGGCCGCGGGCGGTTCCGCGGCAGCGCCGTGGCCACGCCGGGTACGCCGCGTTACGACCTGGGCCTGCAGATGAAGCAGGACGTGGTGCACCGTCTGGTGGATGTGTGGGCCACCGGGGAGGCCAGTGCCGCCCTGGGATTCGCGGCGGCGCGCGTTTTCGATCAGCTCGACCCGCTGGAACGCCAGAAAGACGAGATCTTCGCCGCGCGCGGCATCAGGGAAGGCGGCTCGGCCCGCATGACGGCCTTGCGCCCCATCCAATTGCGCGCCGGGGAGTCCGACCCCGGCGCGCGGCCCGAGTTGCAAGACGACGTGCTGGTGCAATATGCGCTGCTCGATTCCGTGGCCAACGTGCTCTGCCCGGCCTGCAAGCTGTGGAATACCGGCCACGGCGCCGGCATGATGCGCGAGGCCGTCAGCCTTATGGGCGGCTATGGCATCACCGAGGATTGCCCCGGCTTCCTGGGCCACAAATGGATGGATGCGCAACTGGAAGCCACCTACGAGGGACCCGAGGCCGTGCAGCGCCGCCAGCTCAGCGTCACCATGACCGACGACTTGTTCCTGGCGCAGTTCAAAGAATGGATCCGCGAGATGCGGCTCATCGCCAACGACAAGCCGGGTACCGGCGCCTGCGCCCTGGCCACGGCCATGCAGATGTGGCTCTGGACCTTGAACCACCTGCTGATTTCCAAGGACGCCAGCGGCGCCAAGCTATATCAAAGCTCCCGTCAGGGCGTGACCTTCCCCCTGGCCGACGCGCTGTGCTGGCTGCTGGCGTCGCGCTGCCAGATCCTGGACCTGCTGGAGCTGGAGAAGCACGGTCCCGCCAACGCCACCGTGGCCGAAGGCCTGCCGGGATTGCTGGGCTTCCTCACCGACCTGTGCCACGTGCAGGCCGCGCACGCCGCCGGCGAGGTGGGCCGCGTCTGCGCCGGATTGGTATTCGGCTACAACCGCCATCCCTCATGGGAGACCGAAGGTTGCTCGTCCTGCTACCACGCCGAAGACCTGGATGCCATGGAAAGCCTGATTCCGGGGATTTCCAGCCTGGCCCGCGGCTACACCGACGTGATCGAAAGCGACGGCCGGCACACACCCAAAGCCGGCCCGTGCGTGCGCTTCGACGGGCTCGACCAGTTCTCCCGCCTGCGCGTGCGCATGGACGGCTGCCTCACCGGGTCGCAGCTTGCCAAGGATCGCGCCGCCGAAGCGCTCACCAAGGTCATGATTCCCGAAGCGCTGGATTACCCGGTATGAGCCGGCCTGATCCGGAACGGCAGCAGATGGATGTCGACGTGGTCTGCGTCGGCTTCGGTCCGGCCACGGCGGGTTTCCTGGCCACGCTGTCGCGCCAGTTGGTTAACGCCGATGGCTCGCCCGCGGTAGAGAGTCCATCGAACCCCGGTCTGCCCTTGCAGGTGATGTGCTACGAGCGCGCCGACGATATCAGCTTCGGCGTTTCCGGGGTGGTGACGCGGGCGCGCGGCATCCGCGCCACGCTGCCCGACCTCGACGCCAATCAGATCCCCATGGCGACGGGTGTCACCAACGAGAAAGTCGTTTATCTTCTGGACCCCGTGGGCGCCAGCCGCCGCTCGCGCCCGCTGCGTCTGGCGGACCGGCTGATTCGCACCCTCGGCCTCGCCCGCGACCATGGCGTGGAACTGCCCTACGTGCCTTCTTTCCTGCATAAGAAGGGCGGCCTGGTGATGTCGCTGGGCCAATTTCTGCAACACGTGGGCAATGACCTGATGGCTTCCGGTACGGTGCAGATCTGGCCGGGGGCGCCGGTGGAAGAAGCGCTCATCGATCCTGTGGGCGAGCGCGTGGTGGGCGTTCGTCTGTGCGACCAGGGCGTAGACCATGACGGCAACCCGGAAGCCGGCTTCATGCCGGGGATGGATATTTACGCGGCCCTGACGGTGGTGGGCGATGGGCCGGTAGGAGCCGTGGGCCGGCAACTCGACGAGGAGTTCGGACTGCCCGCCGGCCATCATCAACGCGAGTGGGCTGTGGGTATGAAGATGGTGGTGGATCTGCCGGCAGACAGCACACTGGAGCCCGGCACGGTATTTCATACACTGGGCTATCCCGAACCGGAGATCTTCGGCTTCCTCTACGTGCATCCGGGCCGGGTGGCCACCGTGGGGATCTTCGTGCCCTCGTGGTTCCGCAGTCCCGTGCGTTCTTCGTATCGCTACCTGCAGCATTTCCTGCTGCATCCGTATTTGTGGAAGCACCTCCAGGGCGGCAAGCTGCGGTCCTGGGGTGCGAAATCGCTGCAGGAATCGGGCCGGCGCGGGGAACCGCTGCTCGCCGGCAACGGCTATGCGCGCATCGGCGAGGGCTCGGGAAGCACCAACGTGCTGACCGGATCGGGCGTAGATGAGGCTTGGACGACTGGTTCGCAACTGGCTGAAGCAGTGCTGGAATTGCTCCGCGCCGGCAAGCCGTTGACCCAGGAAAACCTGGAGCAAACCTACGTGGCGCGGCGGCGCGCCAGTTGGGTAGAAAGCGAAGGCCGTGTGGCGGAAAAAGCGCGCGACGGCTTCCACCGCGGCGTGGTCACCGGGCTGCTCGGCATGGCGCTGACCGGCCTTACCAACGGCAAACGGTCGCTCTCCGGGGAGCCGAAACTGTTGCCCGAACTCGCCGAGTATTATCGCGGCAAGATTCCGGCCGGCGAGCTGGAACAGATTGTCGAAGATTGCCGGAACCGTGGCGTTTCCTGCCACGATGCCCTGATGGAGCGCTGTGGCTGGCCGGCGATCCCCTACGACGGCGAGCTACTGATCACGCACCAGGACGCCCTGCTGATCGGCGGCAAAGTGCAGGCGCCGGCCGGATTTGCCGATCACGTACGCTTTCTCTACCCGGATTTCTGCGAACGCTGCGCGGCCAAGCTGTGCATCGAGATGTGTTCCGGCCAGGCCCTGACCGCGGGGCCGGGAGGGGTTCCGGCATTCGACCGCGAGAAGTGCGTGCATTGCGGTGCGTGTCTATGGAACTGCACGGTACCGCAACAGGACGACCCGCAGCGCGGCAACATCGCGTTCCGTGCGGGCGCGGGAGGATTGCACTCGCCGGAGAATTAGCGGGAGAACCTCGGCGTGCCCTCCCGCAACACGCTCAAGTACTCTCCCAAAGAGGCGTCCAGCCGCCGGTAAAGCAGATTGTCAAAGTCCGCGGCATCTTGCCCGGCTTGCGCCTCCTGCAGGCTGCGGATATAGTCCGCGCGGTCTTCGGGACGAATGGCCAGCGGAGGATAGCCCGCACGAATCAAAATCAAGTTCATCAGGAGTCGCGCCGTACGGCCATTGCCATCGTTGAAGGGGTGAATATCCACCAGGCGGCGGTGCGCCGCGAATGCTGTTTCCGGCGTATCGGATGCCTGTCCCAACCATGCGGCAAAGTCACCCATGAGAGCGGGGATTTCCGCTGGTGACGGAAACATGTGCCGCCCCGTCTCGGTGCGAACGTAACGGGCAAGGTCGGCGTAGCGCCCGGCAATATCGGGCATGGACCGCTGTACCACGAGCCGCTGCAAATTGCGGATGTCGCTTTCGGTAAGCGGGGCCGGATACCGGGCGATTTCCCGGATGTACAGCATGGCATCGTAGTGATCGAGCGCTTCCAGATGATCCTTGAGCGGTTTCCCTCCGATGGTGATGCCTTTTTCGATGACCAGAGTGGTCTCGACGGGACTGAGCGTGTTTCCCTCGATGGCATTCGAAGTGTAGGTGATTTCTACATCGTAGTAATGGTCGAGGCTGGCCAGCGCCGCCGGAGAGAGGGGCCGCAATTGGTCAAGCTGTTCCTTCTTAATGGCGATCGCGGCTAAGATCTCATCCATGCGCTTTCAGAGATACCATGGGCCGAGAGGTTGCGCAACGGAAGGGGGACTGGCTTCAGTTGGCGGTAGGCTTCTCTGCGTGATCGACGAGGATCACGTCCAGAGGAGCCTTGCCCCGCGTGAGCTTCAATCCGAGTTGTTCCTCCAATGCGGCGAAGATTGACGGGCCACTGGGATCCGCCGGAGGCGACGGCAGCTCGGGACGCGTCTCGCCGTTCAATTGAATTGGTCTCGACATGGTGTTATCGCGGACGAACTCGATGTGCACATCGAATCGTCCCGCCAACTCGGTCCGATCCACCACGGGGAGATCCACATTCCCCGCCAACATCCTGCCGGCGAGTTCGGGCATACTCACACCGTACCAATCGGTCACTAAGAGCGACCCGCTCATTTTGATCTGACCACCGAGCCCACAGTATCGCGGCGCCGCCTCACCGGGTTTGGGACGTGTCGACGAAAGGTCGTTCAGGTCCAAAGGCGTACAGCTTCCCTCCTTCGCCGGCCGCAACTTGGAACCTCCCTTGGCCACGGTTAGGGTGTACACAGAGGAATCCCTGGCCTCCTTATGGACTTTCACTTTGAACCTGTCCTCAAGGAGGACCTGGAGCATGGTGGCCACCGATTGCGCGGTGGATTCATCTCCCTGCGATTTCGCTGCAATGTCATAGTTATCGCTATCGAGCCAACTCGGCCCTCCCACAACTTCCATACGGCGCGAACCGAGATTTGCGCCGACCAGCATGTCGCCGTACGCCAGGCGAATCAGTCCCCGGAGGGTCACACAGGGAAGGTTCAGGTTGCGGGCAGAAATGGCAGGCCGGCCATTTCCGGTCTGACAGTTGGCGTCAAGCTTGACCGAAGCCACGTCAAACGCGGGCCGCGGAGAGGTTGATTGGCCGTAGCCAGCCAGGGGAACGAAAAGCGCGGCGAGAGAGAAGAACTTCATTTCGTATTTCAAGGCAACCGCTCCGTGACCGTCGCGGCTCGGATCAGAGCCGCGCGCGTTAGCGAGCGGTTTCCGATACGTCACCGGAATTCCGAACGTCAGTACTTATTTACTGTACTGGAGACGCTGAAACCGGGCAAACATTTCGTGGTGGCTCGCCTTTACGTTCGACAGCACCAGCCTGGTGCACTTGGTATTCTGAAGGAATGAAGAGCCTGTCCAAGCCGCGTAGTCGAACGGCGTCATCCGTCCGCCAGAGCGTTACCATTCCCGCGAAACTGGCAATGGAGGTCGAACGAGTTGCCCGGAAACAGCACCTTACGATGAGTCGGGCACTGGTGGTATTGGCCCAGCGCGGAGTAGAGGCAGAAGCCGCGGCGCGGGAGAGTCTCAATGCTACATATCGCCGGTTCCTTGCCGAGCCCAATCCCGAGCGCAAAGGTGAAGCGGGGAAGGATCTGATCCGGGCGATTTTCGGGAAGGACGCTATTGCCGAAGATTCGATTCTCTAGCCTTCCTCGTCCTGTCTGGGAGCACATTCTTGCGCGCGTAGAGGAACGCCGGATTTCTCTGCGGGATCTCCGCCGGTTGCAGTCTTGGGTGAATGCAGGCCCGTGGGCGCCGGAAGGCGATTGGTACAAGGACTTCGGCTCGTTCACGATCTGCGGTTCCGGCGAATTACCGAAGACCGTGCTGACCGGGAGCATGGCGCCGTTCGGGACTCGGCTCGAATAACACCTACGTCCCGGTTACCCTTCCACCGACAGTTCCACCCAGCCGGGCAGCGTGGCCGGACGGTTGCCCATGAAGACGATGCGGCGGGTCTTGGGGAACGGCAAATTGGTGGCCAGCGCGCGGTTGTAGATCTGGTATTGTTCCAGGATCTGGCGGTAGTCCGCATTGGTGGTGTCCAGCCATGCGCTCTTCATGGTCAGACCGCCTCCCCAACCGAGCGGGAAAATGCACGAGCCCTTTTCGCGCGCTTGCACGAGCTTCTGCTCCAGTTCGTCCAGGTTCTTGTCCAGCAGGCCCATGCCGGCCCAGGAGGCGTACTGGCGCTGCAATGCCAGCAATCCTTGCGCGTAGACGTTGACCGATTCGAAAATACGAGCGCGGTTGAACGATTCCGGCCAGCGGATGGAACGCCGCACGTCGGGTTGCAGGAAGAAGGTCTTCTCGTCCCACACACCGCTGAACGCCGTTCCAGGAACGGCCATCTCGGCGAAGGTGGGGGTGCTATCGTCGGGACGGGCGCCATCCACGGTGCCGCGCGGGCTTTGCTTCCAGCCTAGTGTGAAGCTGGCGCCGCGCGGCTGCAGCGTCGAGGTCCGCAGCAAATAGACTTTGAAATTCGAAGTGGCAATGGGCGCCGAATCGCCGGCGCCGATAAAGCGCATGCGGCTGGTTCCGGCCGGCCCGAGGGCGTGTTCCTCCACCATTTCCGCGGGCCTCCGCGGCGGCCGCTCGCCTTTCACGCGGTTGGCCACATCCTGTAGCATGCCGTCGCGCCAGTTGGCGAACACCATGCCGGTGCGCAGCGCGCCTTTGATGGCAGTGCCGGGAATATACGGGCCGGAAGCGCCCGCGGCGAACGTCGGAATATGCAGGCTGTCTCCCGCGGCGCGATTCCAGTACGTGGAATAGGCCGCGTTTTCAAAGGGGATGCGGCGCCCGGCGAAGTTCTGCGCGAATCCGCCCCAGGAGGCGAAATCCAGCTTCTCGGCGTTCTTGAGCTGGGTCAGGTAGCTCTCCAACCGCGGCCCCTTGGCCAGCAGGCGGAAAATACGCCACTGGTCGAGCACGTTGACATGGTCCTTCCAGACCATGTAGTCGATGGGGCTGAGCCGGCGGCCGTCTCCGACGAGCAGCGGGGTCAGACATGTGACGCGATAGCGCATCAGCTCACCTCGGGCAGCGGGATGGCCAGCGCAAACCCGGAGCGGAACACCGGATGGGCGAAGCCGTCGGGCGCCACGTTGGCGGCCGACCCGCGCGGCGCGGCCTCGGCGTAAACCACCGAGCCCTCCGCCACCATATGGATCTGTTTCTTGAGTTCGCCGGAGCCGGCGGGGCTGTCCACACGGCCGCCGCGGGCGAGTACGGTATAGTTGCCGCGCTGCCAGTCGACCGTGTCGGCTGGGGCTGGGGTAAAGACCGAGAGGAGCCAGTGCGGGTGCGTGGGGGCCGAGGGTTCCGCGGCGGGTACTTCCGGCTCGGCGACGGGAACTGGTTCCGCAGCGGGTTCCGCGGCGACCGGCGCGGGCGCTGCGGATTCAGTGCCGGCTACGGGCTCGGGGCCCGGTGCTTCGGATGCCACAGTTTCAGACGCCGGTGCTTCCGGTTCGGTAACGGGAGCCGGTTCGGGAGCCGCGGCTTCGGTCGCGTCTGCCGCGGGCGCTTCTGGTTCGGCGCCGGCAACCGGCTCGACGGCGGGCGCTTCGGGCGCTGGAGCCGCATCATCTGCGGGGATCTCGGGAACGGCCACAGCCTCTGCCGCGGGCGCTTCCAGCTCAGCGATGGGAACCGGTTCAAGGACCGGGGCCTCGGCCGCGTCCGCTGCTGCCGTTTCTGGTTCAGTGATGGCAACCGGCTCGACGGCCTCCGCGGGGATCTCGGGAACGGCCACGGCCTCTGCCGCGGGCGCTTCTGATTCAGTGCCGGCAGCCGGCTCGACCGCTAGTGGTTCGCCTACCGGAGCCGCCGCGTCCGCGGGGATTTCGGGAACGGCCACCGCCGCGGGCGCTGCCGATTCGGTGTTGCCGGCCAGTTCGACGGCAGGTGATTCGGGCGCTGGAGCTGCCGCCTCGGCGGGGATCTCCGGCACGGCCACGGCTTCTGCCGCGGGCGCTTCCAACTCGGCAATGGGAACCGGCTCGGATTGGGCTTCGGCCGCTTGCCCGGAAATCTCGGGGACAGCCGCATTCTCCACCCCCGCCGCTTGCAGTTCGGCCTCGGAAAACTGCTTACTCTCCGGAGCTTCCGCGACTTCGGGCTCTGGTTCCACCGCGGCGGCCGGTTTCCTGGGCGCCGCTGCCATCGGCGCTACGCGCGCCCGCTCTCTGATGGTTGCGGCTCTGACAGGAGGCTGCGAGTCGGCATCGGCCGTTTCGGCGGCAGCTTCCACTACTTCGCTGCGCGGCGGCAAAATCAGATCGGGGAGCATTCCGTCGGTGAATTCGGGGGCTTCCGAACGGCCCCAGCCACGGGATCGTTCGCCGCCAAAACCGGTATCGGCCAGCAGACGAAACACGCCTTTTACCCGGTCCGCCCAGCGGGCTTGCGCTTCCTCGTTCTGAAACGACACCACGGTCCAAAGGCCAGAGCCCGCACGAAACTCCAGGCAAGCGGTGGAATGCCGTTCGGTGACGCCGCTCAAACGGTCTACGCCGGCGCTCCAGCGGACCGCCGTACGGAATGGACCGGGACGGCCGGCAGGCACCAGGCAGTCGCTCGGGCCATCGACGCTCCATTGATTTTCGTCCAGACGCCGGCCGGCTAAAATCGACTGCACCACCGTCAGGGGAACGAACCGGGCGCTCTTCCAACGAACCCTCGCGGCTTTGGTCGAATTGGAAACCGGCGGCCAAACGGTGCGCGGGGGGACCACGAAGCCAATCTCGTCCATGTAGGGAAAACAGGAGCCGAAAGAAACCACGGACTCGCCGTTGCGCGCGGTGGCATCCAGCCACTCTTCCAGCCAGCCCAGCCGCGCCATCGCCGCCGTGACCGCCGAATAGAGCGAGTCGCTGTGGTAAATCACGTCCACGCGGTTGCGCGCGCCCGAATCGGGTCCAATCCGCCATGGACCGGAAGGACGGAGTTTGACGACCAGTCCCGGATTCATTACTCCTCGCGCAGGAAGGAGAAAGCCGATTCCTTGACAGCCGTCTGGATGGCTGCCAGCGTGGCTCCCGCGCCGATCTCCTTTTCCGGGGCTCCGGACGCGTAGTGGTTTCTGCCGCGCCAGACCAGGCGCAGTTTGGAGAAGCTTACCCGCCCGCTGCCGCGCGAACCGCCGCCGCCGAGGGTGTCGTCTTCCAGCAGACGAAGGCCTTCCATCACCCGCAGGAACAGCGGGGCGTCTTCTTCGCACAGCACGTCCATCACCAGGCGCATCTTGAAACGGGCGCCCGCGGGCACGCGTTCCAGGGTGCGTGGATTGGCCTGCGAGGTGATGCGGTCGATGGCGTTTTCGCTCTTCACCTCGGTCAATTCGTCGTCCAGGTTTTCGCGCATTTGCGCCGTAATGCTCTCCGGATCGAGCGGAGCGTCGAATACCGCTAGGCGCGCCGGCGTGGCCTGGGAAGTCTCCAGGGTTTCGCCCTGCACGCGCTCCATGCGGCCGGGATTGCGGCCGAACAGGAGGCAGATTTCGTCGTCGGGACGGTCGCTCTGGTGGATGCGCACCTCCTGCCCCTTGCGCCGCGACAGGTAAACCAGCTCAGCCGGGACCGCCAGACCGGAGGATTGCTCCAGCAGCGAGCGGATCTTGCCGCGCAAGGAACTGCCTGGCACATAAGGCCGGCCGAAGGCGTCCTTGACCACGGGGTTATCGGAGCCGCCGATTTCCAGCGATCCCTTGCCCGCACCAACGTGCAGGCCGGTCTCGCACGTCATCTCGCCTTCCAGAATCAGCTTGCCGACGAGTTTCAACTCGGTTTGTGAGGTATGTGCGCTCATGCTTTACTCGTTATAGGCCACGATGGCCTCGAAAAGATCCTTGAACCGTTCGTATCCGCGCGCATCGTTCCGGCGCGTCACCTGGAGCAGCAGTTTTTCCAACTGATCGAGGCTGCGCAGACCGTGCCGCGCGATGGTATAGGCCAGACGCGCGCGCAGCATGACGAACTCGTGCTGCCGCTCGCCTTCGGGGGCGCGGACGGCCCGCCGCACCGCGCTGTAAAGACGGCGCAACTGGCTCTTGGTGCCGGAATCCATATCGCGCATGCGGCTGACTACGGCATGCGCCTGGTTATCCAAATAGAGGCTGTCGCCGATCAGCTTCTCGAGTTCGATCTCCGGCGGCCCTTCGGGGCGGCCGCGATCGAAACCACGGCGTTCGCCGCGGTCCCCGCGATCTCCTCGGTCACCGCCTTCGCGATGCGGCGGTCCGCCCGCGGGACGGTCGCCGCCGGGACGATCGCCGCGGGGTCCGCCGCGAGGCGGTCCGCCGCCTTCGCGCGGGGGACGGCTTTCCTTGCGTTGCTCCTGCTCTTGTGGCATGTCCTAAACCTCAGTCACCAATCTGGCCCATTCCAGGGCCACCAGGCCCGCGGGCCGTAACTTTACTTCCGCCGATTTCCGCCCCACCATTTCGTTGATCAGGTGGGTGCGCAGTTTCTGGAATTCGCGGTCGCGCGTGCCGCTCAAA
>Ga0302319_10025231_pt1 | contig 10534 bp, 9 predicted proteins | sample Bog_T0_2_FD_203319 | JGI IMG/M metagenome (GOLD analysis project Ga0302319, IMG submission 203319) | Peat permafrost microbial communities from Stordalen Mire near Abisko, Sweden - Bog_T0_2 | ecosystem: Environmental > Terrestrial > Soil > Wetlands > Peat | place: Sweden: Abisko, Stordalen Mire... | reverse complement strand
TTTTTCCATGGCTCCGGCGCGCTCGATGGCGATGCCGATCATGCTGCCCAAGGCTTCCAGAGTGGCGCGAGAGAGAGTTGGGCCGGCGATGCCCACGGCTCCCGTGGTGCGGGTTCCTAAGTGCAGAGGAGTGAGAGAAATTCCGCGGGCGGAATCGATGACGGGCTCGCCCCGCGAGCTGACCATTTGCAGATCCTGCAGCGCCAGCCATGTGGCTTTGGGGTCGGTGCGATAAACCTGCTGGGAGCTGAGAAGATAAATTGCGGCGGCCTTGGCGCCGAAGCCGTCACAGACGTAGGCGGGGATTGCGTTCATCAATTCGGCCACGTTGTCGGTAGCGAGCAGGCGCTGGCTGAAAGCGTAAAGGCGTTCCACGTCCCGGCGGCGTTGATTGGCGTCGGCGGTTTGACGGCGGGCACGGTCGGCGAGTTGGCTGGCGATGCCGGCGGTCACCAGGAAAGCGAACAGTGCGACCCAATTCTGCGGGTCGGCGACGGTGAGGGTTCCGATGGGGGGAAGAAAATAATAATTGAAAGCGAGCGTGGCCAGGATCGCGAGAAAGACAGAGAAACGAAAGCCCCAATAGGCCGCCAGCCACAAAACCATCAGCAGAAAAGTCAAGGCCACGGTGGTGGGGTTTACGTGCAGGACACGGCGGCAAACCTGGACGACCAGCTCGGTGGCCACGATGCAGGCGGCATAGCGGAACGCGTGCTGTGGCCACTGCGCCTTCACGGGCACGATTGTAACTGAAGAGCGGACTTTTACCACGGAGGCACGGAGACACTGAGAGAATCTTTTGGGGATTTTTTCTTTGTGCTCTCCGTGCCTCCGTGCCTCCGTGGTGAACAGATTCGACAATTTCCGCTCGGGCGTGGAGAATAAACGGCGATGACTAAGACTCCTGAAGAATGGCTGGCGGAAGTGGAGACGGACAAACGTCCGGCAGTGTTCAAGCTCTTTCTGGGCTACGCGCCGGGCGTGGGCAAGACCTACGCCATGCTGAGCGAAGGCGTGCGGCGGGCGAGCCGCGGCGAAGAAGTAGTGATCGGAGTGGTGGAAACGCACGGGCGCAAACCCATCGTAGAGCTTTCTTCGCGGCTGGAGACGGTCCCGCGGAAAAAGCTGGAATACAAATCGACCATCTTTGAAGAGATGGATGTGGACGCCATCCTGGAGCGCAAGCCGCATGTGGTGCTGGTGGATGAACTGGCCCACACCAACATTGAAGGCAGCAAGCATGCGAAGCGTTATGAGGACGTGTTCGAGTTGCTGGATGCGGGCATCGATGTTCTTTCCACGTTGAACGTGCAGCATATCGAGAGCCTGGCGCCGACGATCCGGGGCTTGACCGGGGTGCAGGTGCGGGAGACGGTGCCGGACTGGGTGATCCGGCGCGCGGGCGAAATTGTGATGGCGGACCTTACGCCGCAAGCCTTGCAAACGCGCATGAAGCGAGGGGACATTTATCCGCTGGAGCGGGTCGAGAGAGCGCTGGCGAATTTCTTTCGCAACACCAACCTGGTGGCGTTACGCGAGCTGGCGCTGCGGCAGGTGACGCAGGCGGTCGACCGCACTTTGTCGGAACTCAAGAATGAAGATGGACAGCTGTTGCAGGTGCGGGAGCGGATCGCGGTGTGTATCAGTTCGAATCCGGCGGCGCAGTATTTGGTTGCGCGCGGGGCGCGCATGGCGCAGGCGCTGGATGGCGATCTCTACGTGCTTTACGTGGACACGGGAGCGGACGAGAGCGATGAGAACCAGCGCACTCTGGCCGACAACGTGCGCTTCGCCGAGAGCGTGGGCGCGAAGGTGGTAAAGAGCGAGGGCAAGGTGGTGGCGGAGACGGTGGCGGAATTCGTGCGCGAGAACCACATTACGCAGGTGGTATTCGGACGGTCGGCGACGAAGGGCTGGAAGAGATACTTCTATCTTTCTGCGATTCATAAATTCCTGCGCGACACGCCCGCGGTAGACGTTCACATCGTGACCCAGGAAATGCGGTAGGAAGATGACGACGGAGCACCGGCGAATCCTGGTGGTGGATGATGAGCCGCAGATCACGCGGGTGCTGCGCACCACGCTTTCGGCGCAGGGCTATGACATCCGCGTGGCCAACGACGGCGAGATGGCGCTGGAGTTGATGAAGAACTGGACGCCGCACGTGGTGGTGACGGACCTGGCCATGCCGAATCTGGATGGAGTGGAACTGTGCCGCCAGGTGCGGAAAATGTCGCAGGTGCCGATCATTGTGCTCTCGGTGCGCGGGCAGGACCGCGCGAAGGTGGAGGCGCTGGATGCGGGCGCCGACGATTACGTTACCAAGCCTTTCAGCACGAATGAACTGCTGGCGCGGATCCGGGCACAGTTGCGGCGGACGCCGGCGACGGAGGAACAGCCCAGCGCGATTCTGGCGGGGGATTTTTCCATCGACTTGGACGCGCGTTCGGTCAAGGTGGCGGGGCATGAGATTCACCTCACGCCAAAGGAGTTTGATTTGCTGCTTTTTTTGGCGCGGCGCCCCGGGAAAGTTGTAACCCATCGTACGCTGCTGGCCGCGGTGTGGGGCGCGAACAGCGTGGAACAGCCGGAATATCTGCGCGTCTTCATTGGGCAGTTGCGCAAAAAAATCGAGAGCGATCCTGCCGCGCCGAAGTATCTGCTGACTGAGCCCTGGGTGGGGTACCGCTTCGAGCCGGGGTCGTAAATCCTCTCGGTAATACTTCCGGCCTTCTCTCTTTATGAACATTTTATGGACCCTTTATCCGGCCTTGTGGAGGTTCCGTGTCCAATGGTTGTGGGAAAGAAAAATCCCATTAACGCAAACGCGGGTTCAGGGAGACTTGAATTTATGTGGACTAATGAAGTGGCGCCGGAGCGGTTAGCGGAACTTTTCCATCACTATCACCAGGCACTGCTGCCAGAGTTGCCGGGGAAGGGCAGCGAGGGGCGCGGATCGTGGAAAGAAGTCCCGCAGCAGGAGAAGAGCCGCCTGGTGGCGGCGGCGCGCTTGGCGCTGCTGGAACTGGAATCGATGAGCCGGGAACGGGCCAAGCCGCGGCAATACTTTGCGCAGCCGGGCGAAGCGGAGTGGGGGTGCTGAACGTTCCACGCCGTGCGGTTACTTTGCTGGCTTGGAAAATATTCGGAGCGCGCGGGTCTTTATGAATTCCTTAGAAATTCCTTAAACCACCTTTACAGAGGAAATGGTGCACTAGGGTGCTGGCGCGGGGATTCGCGCAGGGCAGGAGGCTGTAAGATGTGGGCAGCCTGGGTAATTGCCGCGGTTGCGTTAGTAGGGCCGCGTTCATGATTCAGTTCTTAGTCGCACTGTTGCGAGAGGGTGCGCCGTCGATCTGCTTCTGGGTTGCGCCGGCCGCGAGGAGAAGCGACAGACTTTCCGTGGCAGGCATCGACACTGGCGAGGAAGCGAAGTGGCAGGCGATGCCGTGGCCAGCTTCTGCTGCGCGGGGCGCGTCCTTGGCTCCTGGGAGTCGGATGTTTGTCAGGTTGAGAATCGAGCCACCGTGGCAATCCAGATAGAGTTCTAGCGAAACCGGAGCGAAGCCAATCATGCAGGATGCGATTTTTCTCGCGGTGACGATTTTATTTTTCGTGGTCTCGCTGGCGTACGTAGTTTTCTGCGAGCGCGTGCGTTGAGGCATTTGGGTTGAGGCATTTAGGCTAAATCATCTATGAGCGCTGAACCAATCATCATGCTGATCATATGCGCGGGGCTGCTGGTGTATCTGGTGTACGCCATGTTGCGGCCGGAGAAATTCTGATGACGGCCAATGGATGGCTGCAAATCTTCTTCCTGCTGGCGGTGGTATTGCTCATCACCAAGCCGCTGGGCGCATTCATGGCGCGCGTGTTCAGCGGCGAGCGCACCCGGCTTGATCCCGTGATGAGGCCGCTGGAGCGAATTCTCTACAAGCTGACGGGCGTGGACGAAAGCCGCGAGATGGATTGGAAGGAATACGCGCTCGCATTGCTCCTGTTCAGCGGTGTTTCTATGCTTTTGCTGTACGTCCTGCAGCGGATTCAGGTCTGGGCGTGGTTGCCGTGGAATCCGCAGAAGCTGCCGGGAGTGCCTCCGGCACTGGCGTTCAACACCGCGGCCTCGTTTACCACAAACACAAATTGGCAGAACTACGTGCCCGAGACCACCATGAGCTATCTGACGCAGATGGTGGGTCTGGCGTATCACAACTGGGTTTCGGCGGCGGCAGGCATGGCGCTGGCCATTGCGTTTATTCGCGGCATTGCGCGGCGCGAGCAGAAGACGATCGGAAATTTCTGGGTCGATATGGTACGCGGCACATTGTGGATCCTGGCTCCGCTCTGCCTGATTGGGTCGCTGCTGCTGGTATCGCAGGGCGTGGTGCAGAACCTGAAGCCATATGACACCGCGCAATTGCTCGATCCTTACCAGACGCCGCAACTTGGCTCCGATGGCAAGCCGGTGAATGGGCCTGACGGCAAACCGGTGATGCAAATGGTGAGCCAGCAGTTGATCGCGCAGGGGCCGACCGCGTCGCAGGAGATCATCAAAGAACTAGGCACGAATGGCGGAGGTTTTTTCAATGCCAACAGCGCGCATCCTTTCGAAAACCCCACGCCTTTCACGAACTTCCTGGAGATGTTCTGTATCCTCGCGATTCCTTCCGCATTTACCTACACGCTGGGAAAAATGACAGGCTCGCCTCGCCATGGCTGGGCAGTATGGGCGGCGATGACTCTGTTGTTTCTGGCGGGCGTAACCACGGCGTATTGGGCCGAGGCCCGCGGGAATCCTTTAGTGACGGCGGCGGCGCAGCACGGCGCGCGGCATTCAAGCGCCGCGGCGCGCGTGGGCAATCTTGAGGGCAAAGAGGTGCGCTTCGGCGTGGCGAATTCGGCGCTGTTCGCCACCGTCACCACTGACACAAGTTGCGGCGCGGTCAACTCCATGCACGACTCATTTACGCCGCTCGGCGGGATGGTCCCGTTGATCAACCTCATGCTGAGCGAAGTGATCTTCGGCGGCGTGGGCGCGGGCATGTACGGCATGCTGGTCTTCGTGATTCTCTCCGTGTTCATTGCGGGATTGATGGTGGGGCGCACGCCGGAATATCTGGGAAAAAAGATTGAAGCTTACGACGTCAAAATGGCGATGCTGGTGGTGCTCATCTTTCCCCTGGTAATTCTGGTGCTGACCGCGATCTCCGTTCTGTATAGCTTCGGCACCTCCGCGATTTCGAATCCGGGGCCGCACGGCTTCAGCCAGGTGTTGTATGCCTTCACTTCGTCGGTCGCTAACAACGGCTCGGGCTTCAACGGTTTCAGCGGTAACACGCCCTGGTACAACTCATCCATGGGTCTGGCCATGCTGCTGGGGCGGTTCATGATGATTCTGCCCATGCTGGCGATTGCCGGAAATCTGGCGGGGAAGAAACAGGCGCCGGCAACGCTCGGCACTTTCCCCGTGACCGGACCGCTGTTCACTGTGCTGCTGATCGGCGTGGTGGTGATTCTGGGGGCGCTGACTTTTTTTCCGGCACTGAGCCTGGGACCGGTGCTCGAACACTTATTGATGATGGCGGGAAAGACTTTTTAGGCGGCTTCCTTAGAAAAATATGGCCAGCAAGAAATCAAAACGAAGTTTGTGGGACGTGAACATCGTGCGCCGCGCCGCGTGGGATTCGCTGGTGAAGCTGCATCCCGTCACCATGATGCGCAATCCGGTGATGTTCGTGGTGGAAGTGGGCAGCGTGGTGACCACTGTGCTGCTCTTTGCGGAACGATCGCACGGAGGATTCGGGTTCAATCTCCAGATCACATTGTGGCTGTGGTTCACGGTGCTGTTCGCCAACTTCGCCGAAGCCATGGCGGAGGGACGCGGCAAGGCGCAGGCCGACGCGTTGCGCCGCGCCAAAGCGGAGACCATGGCGAACCGCCTGCTTCCCGACGGGAAAACCGAAACGGTGCCGGGATCGAAATTGCGCTGTGGAGATTTGGTGCTGTGCGAGGCGGGTGAGTTTGTTCCCGGCGATGGCGAAATCGTCGAGGGCGTGGCGTCAGTGGATGAGTCGGCGATCACGGGAGAATCTGCGCCAGTGATTCGCGAAGCGGGCGGCGACCGCTCGGCCGTGACCGGCGGCACGCGTGTCCTTTCGGACTGGGTAAAGATAAAGATCACGTCGAATCCGGGCGAGACATTCCTGGATCGCATGATCGCGCTGGTGGAAGGCGCGGAGCGGCAGAAGACTCCCAATGAAATTGCGCTGAACATTTTGCTGGCTGGGCTGACGATTGTGTTTCTTCTGGCAGTTGTTACGCTGCAGCCTTTTGCGATTTATGCGGGCGCGCCGCAGACGGTGTTTGTGCTGGTGTCTTTGCTGGTGTGCCTTATTCCGACCACGATTGGCGGGCTGCTTTCCGCGATTGGCATTGCAGGCATGGACCGACTGGTGCAGCACAACGTTCTGGCTATGTCAGGACGCGCGGTGGAAGCCGCAGGCGATGTGAATACTTTGCTGCTCGATAAGACTGGAACCATCACGCTGGGCAATCGCGAAGCGACAGAGTTCGTTACAGCTCCGGGCATTACAGAGGCGATGCTGGCGGATGCGGCGCAGCTTTCTTCGCTGGCGGATGAGACACCCGAGGGGCGCTCGATTGTGGTGCTGGCGAAAGAAAAATACGGCCTGCGCGGACGCGAGATGAGCACCCACGACGCCGAGTTTATTCCTTTCAGCGCGATGACTCGCATGTCAGGCGTGAACCTGGACGGGCGCGCGATCCGCAAAGGCGCGACCGATGCGATCGCGAAGTACTTAGAGGAACAAGGCGGCTCTCTGCCGGCGGAGGTGCGCTCCGCGGTCGAGGCGATTTCTCGTTCCGGAGGCACTCCGCTGGTGGTGGCCGAGAATGGCCGCGCCATGGGCACCATTCATCTGAAGGACATTGTGAAGGGCGGCATGCGCCAGCGCTTCGATCAATTGCGGGCCATGGGAATCAAGACGGTGATGATCACGGGAGATAATCCGCTGACCGCGGCCGCGATTGCTTCCGAAGCTGGTGTGGATGACTTTCTGGCGCAGGCCACGCCAAAAGACAAGCTGGATTTGATTCGACGGGAACAGGGCCAGGGAAAGCTCGTTGCCATGACTGGCGACGGCACCAACGATGCGCCGGCGCTGGCGCAGGCCGATGTGGGTGTGGCCATGAACACGGGCACGCAGGCGGCGAAAGAGGCCGGCAACATGGTGGATCTGGATTCGAATCCGACCAAGCTGATTGAGATCGTGGAAATCGGCAAGCAGTTGCTCATGACGCGCGGCGCGCTGACCACGTTTTCGATTGCCAATGACGTGGCGAAGTATTTCGCCATCATTCCGGCGATGTTTGCCGGGACGTTCCCGGTGCTGCAGGCGCTGAACGTTATGCATCTGGCGACGCCGCAATCGGCGATTTTGTCGGCGGTCATCTTTAATGCGCTCATCATTGTTGCGCTGATTCCTCTGGCGCTGCGCGGCGTGAAATATGTTCCGCAGGGCGCGGCCGTTCTGCTGCGCAGGAACCTTCTCGTCTACGGGTTCGGCGGAGTGATTGTGCCCTTCATCGGCATCAAGCTGATCGATTTGCTGATTGTGCGGGCTGGGCTGGCATAGAGACGATCGGCGTAAAGCGACCGGCGTAGAGGCGACTTGTAGAGGCGACTTATGAAGAAGAATCTGATCACGGCAGTGCTGATGACATTGGTGACCACGGTGGTGTTCGGCCTGCTGTTTCCCCTGGTGATTACGGGCCTGGCGCAGGTCTTATTTCCGAAGCAGGCGAACGGCGAGCTTCTGACGCGGAATGGCAAGGTGGTGGGATCGCGGTTGATCGGGCAATCGTTTTCGTCGGCGGGTTATTTTTATTCTCGTCCTTCCGGCGCCGGAACTGGGTACGACGCGAGCAATTCCGGCGGATCGAATCTCGGGCCGACCAATCAAGCGCTCATCGCGCGCGTGCAGGGAGATGCCGACCGGTTGCAGGCGGAGAATCCTGGAGCCACGATTCCGATCGACCTGCTGACGACTTCAGGTTCGGGACTTGATCCGCATATCTCGCCGGAGGCCGCAGAATTTCAAGTGCCGCGCATTGCGAGAGAACGCAAACTGAGCGAGGATGTGGTTCACGAAGCCGTGCGCCAGCATACGGAGTCGCGGCAGTTTGGATTTCTGGGCGAGCCCCGTGTCAACGTGCTGGAATTGAATCTCACGCTGGATGAAATTGCACCGAAGCCGGCGGCTCGCTAGGTTTTTCTTCCCATACAAATCCGGCAACCTGCCCGATTTCGGCCAGCTCTGGCCGAAATCCACCATGCCCATGGAGGAAACTAAACTGTCTCTATTGGGTTTACCCGGATGTGGTTACGATGGAGCACGTAGCTCTCGTACTCACCGAGGAAGAGATTATGAAGACTTATACGAAGACTCAGAAGCGGTGGTGGAGTTGGGCAGTGGCCGTGGCGGCCTTGGCGTTCCTGCTGCAGGGGCCGTTCGAACTCAAGGCGCAGGAAGCGCCATCGTCCCCGGATGCGCAGGCTTCACAAGACGCACAAGATTCGCAGAGTCCAGATCAGGACCCTCCGGGCCGCGTAGCGCGGCTGAATTTCACGCAGGGATCGGTATCGTTTCAGCCCGGCGGCGAAAACGACTGGGTTGACGCCGTCGTCAACCGTCCGCTCGTGACCGGTGACAATCTTTGGGCGGATGAAGATTCGCGGGCTGAAGTGCATGTTGGATCGACCGCGCTGCGCCTGGGGGAGAAAACTGGGATTACGTTGCTCGAGGTGAGCGACCGGGCCGCGCAGATTCGTCTGGCGCAGGGCTCCTTGATTGTCAAGGTCCGGCACGTGGACGACGAAGACTCCTATGAGATCGACACGCCGAACATCGCATTCACGGTGTTGCAGCCCGGCGACTACCGCATCGCCGTTGCCGCGGACGGCAATCGTACGGACGTGACGGTGTGGCACGGACGCGGCGAGGTCACCGGCGGTGGTTCGTCCTATACAGTGGTCGCGGGGCAGTCCGCCACGTTTACCAGTGCCGGCGCCGATCATCTCGATTACGATCTCGGCCAGGTCTCAGCGGACGACGATTTTGATCGCTGGGCGCTGCAACGCGACCAGGCGGAAGATCAATCCGATTCCGCGAATTACGTTTCGCGCGAGATGACGGGATATGAAGACCTCGATGAATACGGCGACTGGAGCTATGTTGCCGGCTATGGAACATGCTGGCGCCCGAGAGTGGTGGTTGCGGGCTGGGCACCGTACCGCTTCGGGCACTGGATTTGGGTGGGACCGTGGGGTTGGACCTGGGTAGAAGACGAACCTTGGGGATTCGCGCCCTTCCATTACGGGCGTTGGGCATTCGGAGGCACTGGCTGGTTCTGGGTTCCGGGGCCGGTGTATGTGAGGCCGGTGTGGGCGCCTGCGGTGGTGGGATGGGTGGGAGGCGGCGCGGGATTCCGCTTCTCGGTCGGCCTGGGCGTTGGATGGTTCCCGCTGGCTCCGGGAGAAGTGTTCCTTCCCGTCTACCGCGTGAGCCGAGGCTACGTGAATAGCGTGAACCTTACTAATACCAAGGTGAATGTCTCGCAGGTCACCAACGTCTACAACGAGGTGGTAGCCAACCGGAATGTGAACAGCGTCCCCTATGCAAACCGCAGCGTGAACGGAGGTGTGACCGTGGTTTCGCGCGACACATTTGTGAATGCGCGATCGGCGGCGCGGAATGCAATGCCGGTTCCAGCGAAAGAACTGGCTTCTGCGCCGGTGGCGCAGAGATCCGCGATCGAGCCGGTAAAGAGCAGCGTATTGGGCGCGGGCCACTCGGCCGCAAACCGGCCTCCAGCAGAGGTCACGAGTCGTCCTGTGGTCGCGTTGAGAACGCCAGCGCCCGTGCCTCGCTCGCTCGCGCAAAGGCAGGCGGAATCCAGCCCCGCTGGGCAGTCATTGGTCCGGCAGGAGACGCCGGGGCAGCCTGTGCCGGTAAAGGTAACGCGCCAGCCACAACCGCAAACCCAAGATGGCTTCCGTTCGTTCGGGCCAGCCAACGGAGAAAATAATCAGCCCAAGCCGAAGCCGCGGGTGTGGGAGGCAGAGGGAAATCCGCAGCCGGAAAAGAGCGCACAGGCCCAGCAGAAAAACCAAGCCGGGCAGCCTTCCCAGAAGTGGTCGCATCCTCTGGCCAAGCCGGTCGCTCCGGTGCAGGCCGGTAACGAGCAGCAAAAGGAGCAGAAATTTAACAACTGGCAGCAACAGCGGCCAGCCCCCGCTCCCACGCCTGCGCCGAAGGCGGCTCAGCATTCCTCTCCGCCGCCCAAGCCAGCGGCGCCGGCGCCGCCGTCATCGTCCAAGAAGTGACGTTGACGGGAACTGCCGAGCTGCGGTTTGATAGGTTCGCATACGACGCAGATGGCAAGCCCACCGACGCCAACCTAAGGCGATCACGATTCCGCCGGGGTGCCAGCCCGCTCCCGGCGTACTTATTGC
>Ga0302319_10025228_pt1 | contig 10534 bp, 9 predicted proteins | sample Bog_T0_2_FD_203319 | JGI IMG/M metagenome (GOLD analysis project Ga0302319, IMG submission 203319) | Peat permafrost microbial communities from Stordalen Mire near Abisko, Sweden - Bog_T0_2 | ecosystem: Environmental > Terrestrial > Soil > Wetlands > Peat | place: Sweden: Abisko, Stordalen Mire... | reverse complement strand
TGAGGGACCAGGGACTGGGACTGAGGGACTGCTTCTGCTTATTCGGTGGGGAAGTGGACGCCGAGGGCTTTTCTTGCGGATTCGAGTAAGTGGGCCATGCCTAATGACATGTTGTGGGGGATGATCGGGCTTTCGCGGAGGCCGCTGCGGATGAGCTGGCAGAAGTGGTCGGTTTCGTAGTTGAAGCCGCCGGACTCGAATGGGACGTGTAGTTCGACTTGGCGGCGGTCGAGGTAGTGGATGGTGGCGCGGGTGGGGTTCCACCAGTTGGCGTGGATGAGGACGTAGCCGCGAGGTGCGGAGAGCAGGGCGTCGCCGTGGCTGAGGAGATCGAGGCCGGTATAGAGCTGGGCCATGCCGTTTTCGTGCTCGGTGTGGATGAGGGCGAAGGAGTCGACACCGGCGGCGTTGAGACGGCCGAGGGTGTGGACGCGCTTGAGGGGGCCAAGCCAGTCGAGGGCGAGAAAGGCTTCGTAGGGGCCGATGCCCATGATGCCGCCACCGCCTAGCTCAGGGAAATGAAGTGGGTGGTCGGGGGCCAAAGTAGAGTCGCAATGGCCGGCGCGCACGAAGCCGACGGGACCGATGGGGTCGTCGGCGAGGTGCTGGCGGAGACGCTCGTAGAGGGGAAAAAATGGCGGCTTCATGGCTTCCATGAAGAGACGATTGTTTTGGTGGGCGGCGGCGAGGACCTGTTCGAGCTGGGCAACGGTGAGGGCGGAGGGTTTCTCGCAGAGGACGTGCTTGCCGGCGGCGAGGGCCTGGATGCAGAGATCGGCGTGGGTGTCAGGGTGGGTGGCGACGTAGACGGCGTCTATGTCTGTGGCGAGGAATTGATCTAACGTGGCGGGGGTTTGCGGGACATTGTGTTTTTGGGCGAAGGCTTGAGTTTTGGCGGGATTGCGGCCCCAGACGGAGTGAAGTGTTGCGTTCGGGACGGCGGTGAGGCCTTCAGCGAAGCGGGCTGCGGCGCGGCCGGGGCCGATGATGCCGAAGCGGATCAGTTGCGATTCATCTGTTACTTGAGGGCGCTTGCTGGATCCCATAGGTACAGGCTAACTCTTTTGAAATGGCTCGGGATTGGAGTAGCTTGGGTGGGGAGATTGCGGATGAAAAGCTGGGGTGCGGTGGGACTGATTGCGGGAATGGTGTGGTTGGGTGTGGGTTTGGCAATGGGGCAGGAGGCTGCGCCGACGGTGGTGAGGACGACTCAACCGCCGGCTAGGGTTTATGACATTGGGGTGGATGTGGTTGCGCCGCAATTGCTTCCGATGCAATGGCCGGTGATTGCGCCCGACACCTGCAAAGAGCCGAAGGAAGGGTTGGTTTCACTGGTCCTGGAGGTGGATGCTGATGGAGTGTCGCGGAACGTCTCGGTTGCGGGTGCACAGGGCACGACGCTGGAGAAGATGGCTCTGCACATTGTGAATATGGACCGATTCAAGCCTGGAACTTTGAAAGACGAGCCGGTGGCCGTGAAATGGATGGCTGAAGTGACCGTCAAGGGTTGCTTTGCGACAAAGACGGATGATGCGGGAAACACCAGCGGCGTATTCCGGCTGACGGCGCAACCAGTGCAGGAGTTTGGCGCTACGGCGCGGCAAAAGGAATCCGCGGAAATAGCGAGTGCGATTGCGGGAGTGACGCCAGAACCTGGATTATCCAAGGTGGGAAACGCGGTTTTCCCTCCTGCCGCGCTGAATCATGTGGAGGCCCGCTATAGCGACGAGGCGAGAATTAAGCATATTGAAGGGGTTTGTCTTATCTCAGTGATTGTGGATGCGCAGGGGATGCCGCAGAATGCTCGCGTAATTCGATCACTGGGGTATGGGCTGGATGAAAAGGCGATTGAAGCGGTGAAGAAATACAAGTTCAAGCCCGCAATGAAGGACGGGAAGACTCCTGTGCCGGTGATGATCACGGTTCAGGTGAACTTCAGGTTATATGAGAGACCGAACTGAGGAGAAGGATCCGAGGGTGTCTCATTGGACTCGGTGAAAGGTTCGGCTCCAGCGGGTTTTGTCGAAGAAGTGGACGAACTCGTGGATGGTGGATTGGGCCTGGTCGGCCAGAGGCTTTTCTTCGATGCCGGAGTCGGGAATTTCGATTGACCAGTAGACGAAGAGCGGGCGGCCAACGATGTTCTCTCGTGGCACAAATCCCCAGTAGCGGCTGTCCATGCTGATGGTGCGGTTGTCGCCCATGACGAAATAGTTGCCGGGTGGAACAACCAGATCGTCGCCCTGCATGTGGGTGGGCAGATCGACGGTCCAGGCTGCTGTGACGTCGGGCTCGTCGGTGGGAACGACCGATGGGAAGTCGTTTACGTAGGGATCGTATCTATCGGGCGTGGGCTTGGCAGCTTGCGGCTCGTCCTGCGCAACGCCGTTGAGATAGACGATGCCGTTGCGGAGGTGGATGCGATCTCCGGGAATGCCGATGAGGCGTTTGACGAGAGGGATGTGCTCTCCGTTGGTTTCCGCGATGGGCTTGAAGAAGACGACTACATCGCCGCGGCGCGGATCGCGTTGATGGACGAATGGCGTCCACCGCGCAGTCGGCGAGAAGGTGACGCGGTCTACCAGGACGTGATCGCCGGTGAGAAGGGTGCTGGCCATGGAGGAAGAGGGGATGAGGAAGTTTTGGAACAGGAAGGCGTAGATGAAGAGGACGACGGCGATGGTGGTGAGATTCGAGGCGAGGCCTGCGATGAAGGATTCGCGAGGCTGATCGGGTTCGATTCGCTTTAGCTTTTTGGTTTTCATTTGTCCTCTCGATGGGAATACGAGGTGGAATGGGCTGTTGTTCCATGTTGCGGAAGGCCGTCGAGCTAACAGAAGGCGGCAGGTGTCAAAATTGTCCGAAGAACATCCCTCAGCGGCTGAAGCCGACACTCATTTCAGAGCGTTTTTGGCACGATTAAAATCGTGCCCTTTCAAAACTTTGCGAAGAACGCTATTGGAAGCGACACTTTCCGCAGTCTCTAAGGTCGTGCCCTTTCAAGACCCGATTCTCAACACAGGCTGCTGTCGTGACAAGTCTTCAGCGCTAGCGTAACAAGTCTTCGAGGGTTGTGGACAAGGTGGTTTTTTCGTCGCGGTATTTGACGATGATGGGGGCGTAGAGCGAGAGGCCCCAGGCGTCGGCGTTGGGATGGGCTTTGCCTTTGGTCACGGCGCGGGAGCCGGGGACTACGACCGCGTCTTCCGGGATGATGAGGGGCTGCTCGTCTGTGGCGCGGAGGATAGTGCCGTGGACGAGATCGAAGACGGGCGTGCCGCGGGTGAGGATGGTTCCGGGGGCGAGGACGGCGCGCTTGCGGACGATGGTTCCTTCATAGACGCCGGTGTTGCCGCCGACGAGGACGTCGTCTTCAATGATGACGGGGCTGGCGTTGATCGGCTCGAGGACACCCCCGATTTGAGCCGCTGCGCTGAGGTGGACGCGCTTGCCGATCTGGGCGCAGGAACCGACGAGGGCATGTGAGTCGACCATAGTGCCTTCGTCGACCCATGCGCCGGCGTTGATGTACATGGGCGGCATGCAGACGACGGTGCGGGCGACGTAAGCGCCGGCGCGGATGGACGAGCCGCCGGGGACGATGCGAACTGCATCTGTGGCGGCGAAGTGGCGAACGGGATAGGTGTCCTTGTCAATGAAGGAGAGCTCGCCGGCGGGATAGTCACGCAGGACGCCGAGACGGAAACCGAGCAGGATGCCCTGCTTCACCCAGGGGTTGACGCGCCAGCCGGTGGGGGCGGTTGGGTCGGGCGAGGCGGAACGGATTTCGCCGGACTCGAGGGCGGTGCGGAGGGAGAGGAAGGCGGTCATGGCGTCTGCGTCGCCTATGGCGGCAGGGCCGGCAGCGAAATGGCGCTCGATGGAGTGTTGGAGTTCGATCAGGGACATAAGGACAGCTTACAGCGAACAGCTAACAGCAGACAGTGAGCAGATCCGGCCCACTTATCGCATGAAGCCGCGATGAATTGAATGGGCACAGGTCGTTTCCAATTCTGGCGAACGACCTCAGCGAACGTACAGAAATGTCCCACAGAGATTTGGCGAGTGGGCAATGGCGTCGAAAGTGAACACCGGAGCCTCTTCGCCGGAGAAGAACGCAACATTGAGAGTCTTGCCTGACGCAAAGGCTGCCACCCACTGCGTATCCTGCGTTCCGCAGAGTGTGTTTTTGCGGACGAAGCGCTGCTCTGCCGGTATCTTCAGACGGTAAAGCGTGCCACCGGTTGCGGAATTCACGTCTGCAGTCAAAGACTGCGCTTACCTCCTCAGGTTTGAGGTCGCGGATGGACGCGAGCGGAAATCCCTTCAGGTTGATGGAGATCTTCGCGTCAGAGATGGAGATGTCGCCGGTAATGGAGGCAGCGTTACTGCTTGCCGCCTGCCAGTAGCCGTGATCCTGTTTCTGCGCTGCGCCAGGCAGCGCGAACGCGAGTATCGAAATCGCCACTGCTGCAGTCAACAAGCGTCGCATCGTAACTACTCCACTGCAATCGGTCCGCCGCAATCGGCCAAAAGGCCGAGGATATCCTCGGCCTTTCGGTTCTAACTCCGCCTGGACTACAGCTGGTTCATGTTCGCGAGGAACTCGGCGTTGTTGCGGACCTTCTCGAGACGGCTGATGAGCAGCTCCATGGCTTCAACGGGCGAGAGCGGGTTGAGGACCTTGCGCAGGATCCAGATGCGCTGCAGATCTTCCTTGGGAATGAGCAGCTCTTCCTTACGCGTGCCGGATCGCTGAATATCGATAGCCGGGAAAACGCGCTTGTCGACGAGCTTGCGGTCCAGGATGATTTCCATGTTGCCGGTGCCCTTGAACTCTTCGAAAATGACTTCGTCCATGCGGGAGCCGGTATCGACGAGGGCCGTGGAGATGATGGTGAGCGAGCCGCCTTCTTCAATGTTGCGGGCCGCGCCGAAGAAGCGCTTGGGGCGCTGCAGGGCGTTGGAATCGACGCCGCCGGAAAGTACCTTTCCCGAAGGAGGCACGATGGTGTTGTAAGCGCGCGCGAGGCGGGTGATGGAGTCGAGCAGGATGACGACGTCGCGCTTGTGCTCGACGAGGCGCTTCGCTTTCTCGATGACCATTTCAGCAACCTGCACGTGGCGTGCGGCGGGCTCATCGAAGGTCGAACTGATGACTTCGCCTTTGACGGAGCGCTGCATGTCGGTGACTTCCTCAGGGCGCTCGTCGATGAGCAGGACAATGAGGACGACTTCAGGATGGTTGGTGGAAACGGAGTTGGCAATGGACTGCAGCAGCATGGTTTTGCCGGTGCGGGGCGGAGCGACGATGAGACCGCGCTGGCCTTTACCTACGGGCGTCAACAGATCCATGACACGTCCGCTGACGGCCTCGCGCACGGTCTCCATCTTGATGCGTTCCTGGGGATAGAGCGGGGTCAGGTTGTCAAAGAGGATCTTGTTGCGGGTCTCTTCCGGCGACTCGAAGTTGATGGCTTCGATCTTGACCAGGGCGAAATACTTCTCGCCTTCATGGGGCGGGCGGACGTTGCCGCTGATGGAGTCGCCGGTCTTGAGATCGAACTTGCGAATCTGCGAGGGCGAGACATAAATGTCGTCGGGGCCCGGCAGGTAGTTGTAGTCGGGGGAGCGAAGGAAGCCGTAGCCGTCGGGGAGGATTTCGAGTACACCCTCGGCGAAGATGTGGCCTTCTTTTTCGCTTTGCGCCTGGAGAATCTTGAAGATCAGATCCTGTTTGCGAAGGCCGCTGGCGCCTGGGATTTCCAGGGTACGCGCGATGCGGCTAAGTTCAGTGATGTTCTTTTCTTTTAGTTCTGCGATGGTCATGTTCACCTGCAATAAGGCGGGATGGGTTGTGAGGAGGTAGAAGAGGGGGAAGTACTCCAAGAGGAGATATTGCGGGAGTTACCGGAAAGTGACGGAGGCACCCGGGCTTCAGGAATCCCCCGGGATCACGGATCGTCTCAAAAGAGCCAGAGACGCACAATGATTTTCAAAAGCAAATTGCCTTGAAACCTTTGTTTAACTCAACTATACCCTGCGGGAGACGACATCAAGCGGCGCGGCGGCGCTCAATCTGCGGGACCTCGGCTTCCGGTTTGGAAGCCAGAGTCCCGGGGTTGGTGGTTTGAAAGCGGCACAGAACTTCATTTGTGGTGTCTTGCAGCCGTGTGTTCGGCTTGTGCAGCTTACGGGTAGCCTTGCTGGCCAGTTGACACAGCTGGTAGCGGTTGGACACGTGAGAGAGTGCCCCGAAAACCAAATCAGAACGCATTACAGTATCTCCTTCAAAAATTGCCTGCCCGGACGGAACTACCTGGCGCCGCCGGTGCAGCCGGGGCGACCAATGTGCTTCTGGGGCCCCTGATTTTTATTCCCAACTCTTAGACGCACGAACCACGCCTGTAGTTCAAAATCTTGACGCACTATTGCACGATGTGGAATAGGACTTACCACCCACCCTTAACGCAATGTACCGTCTTGGGAATCCATTTGCCCGCTTCCCAATCCCGGCGGGCAAAAAACGCACCGAGGCATCAAAGGGTGAGCCTCAGCTCAATATGATGCGGGATAACACAGATGGGCTGTGCAATTTTGCTCACTGCAGCATGCCCTTTTGGATGGTACTCATGACTTTAAATCGATTTTGGCTCTGGGTCAACAGTTTTTTTGGGGAATTAACGTTGATGAAAGGTAGCCCCAAAGTTGGTGCTAGATATCCTTCTAACTATTTATTATTCAGCTAGATACGGCGGAAACGTCCCGCGTCGAATCTTGCTGATATTGAACGCGGGGGAATTCGCGAATCGATGAAGTCCCGTCTGGGGAGACTTCGAGACACTATCTAACGAAAAAATGTGGAATTGAGCTTGCGAAGCGCTTGCCCGAAGGTTTTTCCATAGAAGAACGGGAGGCAAAATCTTAGCGTTTCGCTGAAGGATGGGCTTTGTCTGCAGGTGGGGGTAAGGCTGCTGTGACGCTTTGCCGCATACTTACGCCCAATAGCTGCGGTCGAGGGTGCGGTACTGGATGGCTTCGGCGAGGTGAGAGACGGTGAGGCCTTCCACGCCTTCGAGATCGGCAATGGTGCGGGCCACTTTAAGGATGCGGTCGTGGGCGCGGGCGGTGAGTCCCTGTTGCTGCATGGCGCGCTCAAGGAGCTTCTCGGCGTCGGCGCCCAATTCGCAGTGAGCGCGAATCTGGCGCGTGGTCATTTGGGCGTTCGCGAAGATTTTGTCGCCGGCTTTGCGGAAGCGATTGCGCTGGCGGTCGCGAGCAGCCATGACACGGTTGCGGATTTCGGCTGAGCCCTCGGCGGCTGCGCCTCCGCGAAGCTCCTTGTACTGGACTGCGGGCACTTCGATGTGGATGTCGATGCGGTCGAGCAGAGGGCCGGAGACTTTGGAGACGTAGCGCTGAATCATGGGCGGAGTGCAGCGGCACTCGCGAGACCGATCGTTGAAGTAGCCGCAGGGGCAGGGATTCATGGCGGCGGCGAGCATGAAGCGCGCGGGAAAGGTGAGCGACATGGAAGCGCGGGCGATAGTGACCGTGTGATCTTCAAGCGGCTGACGCATCACCTCGAGCACGTTGCGGGGAAACTCCGGAAGCTCATCGAGAAAGAGGAGGCCATTGTGTGCGAGGGAGACTTCGCCAGGGCGCGGAATGATGCCGCCACCAATGAGGCCCGCGTCGGATATGGTGTGGTGCGGAGCGCGGAAGGGGCGCTGGGTAACGAGGCCAGCCGCGGCGTCGAGGACTCCTGCAACGGAATGAATCTTGGTCGTCTCAAGCGCTTCTTCAAACGTGAGCGGCGCGAGGATGGAGGGCAGCCGCTTGGCGAGCATGGTTTTTCCAGAGCCGGGCGGTCCGATCATAAGAATGTTGTGGCTTCCCGCAGCGGCTACTTCAAGAGCGCGCTTGGCGGTCTGCTGGCCGCGCACATCTTTGAAGTCGACGGCGAAATGCTGCAGCTCGCCGAGCAAGGCGGCGGTGGCAACGCGTACCGGCTCGCGCTGAATGGTGCCGACCACACTTGAGTTGAGAAGGTCGAGCACATCGAGAAGCGAGGAGACGGGGTAGACGTTGACGCCTTCGACGACAGCAGCCTCCTGCGCGTTTGCGGCAGGAAGGATGAGGTTGGGAATGTTTTTCTCACGCGCGAGGATGGCGATGGGCAACATGCCGGGCACGGAACGGACACTGCCGTCGAGGCCGAGCTCGCCGACAAGAAGGAACTGGCTGAGATCGCTAACGCGGAGTGCGCCGTATGCGCCGAGAATACCGACAGCGATAGGCAGGTCAAAGCCCGCGCCTTCCTTTTTTATGTCGGCGGGCGCGAGGTTGATGGTGATGAATGTAGGCGGGATGAGATAGCCGGAGTTCTTGATGGCGGCGCGGACGCGGTCACGGCTTTCGCGCACGGCGGCGTCGGGAAGGCCGACGGTGTGGAAGGTGTCCTTCTCGGCGACCACGCCGCTATAGTCCACCTCGACGTCAATGAGGTTGGCGTCGATGCCGTAGACCGCCGCGCTGAGGGCTTTGAATAGCATGTTGAAAGTTGGACGGAGTCTAGCATTTGCGAATGGACTCAAAATGTGACGCACCGCACCTGATAATCAAGCTGCCCGGAATGCTTTGCATTGAGGTTGACGAAAGCCGATCGAGCGCGGAGCGGAGTCGCCATTCGGTGCGTCGTGTATCAGGTTGATCTCAGGCGCGGATGCATCCGCGCTACAATCTCTGCGTGACTACGAGTTTTTTCGATCTTTATAAAATCGGCGTTGGTCCTTCGAGCTCGCACACCATGGGACCAATGCGCGCGGCTTGCCGGTTTGCGCGAGAGCTTGAGCCGCGTGGATTTCTGGATCGAGTTGCGCGCGTGCAGGCGGAGTTGTATGGGTCGCTGGCACTGACCGGAGTAGGACACGCGACGGACCGTGCCGTTCTGCTAGGACTTGCGGGTAACGAGCCAGCGAAGATTGATCCCGCCGTCATTGAGTCGACGGTGGAAGGAATTCGCGCGACGCACCGGCTTGAGCTGGCGGGCGCGCGGCAGATCGATTTTGACGAATCAACGGATCTTCTGTTTGAGCGCACTGTAATGTTTCCACCGGGAGCATTTACGCATCATCCGAATGGAGTGAGGTTCAAGGCTTTTGACGAGGCGGGCGCGTTGCTGGACGAGCGTACCTTCTTTTCGATTGGTGGCGGGTTTATTACGGAGGATGGCATCGATCCTTCGACGCAGGCGAACCAGGCGGCGATTCCATTTCCGTTTCACAGCGCGGCGGAGCTGCTGGCCTTGGCACATGCCAACGAACTCTCGATAAGCCAACTGATGCTTGAGAACGAATGCGCACTGGTATCGCGGGACGAGGCGCGAGCGCCGGTGGAAGTTGTGCGCGAAGGCATTGATGAAATTTGGAAGGCGATGAAGAGTTGTGTGGAACGTGGCATGGCGGCCGAGGGGATATTGCCCGGAGGGTTGCAGGTGAGAAGGCGTGCGCATCGGCTGGCTGCAAGGTTGCGCGAGAAGGAAGCCAATGGAATGCGGAGCGATCCGCTGGCGCCATTGGATTGGGTTACGGCGTACGCGATGGCGGTGAATGAAGAGAACGCCGCAGGCGGGCGCGTGGTGACCGCGCCAACCAATGGCGCCGCGGGCGTGGTGCCGGCCGTGGCTCACTATTACCACCACTTCATTCCCGAGGCGGATCACGAAGGACTGATGCGGTTCTTTCTGACCTCGGCGGCGATTGGCATCCTATATAAGGAGAACGCGTCGATCAGCGGGGCAGAGGTGGGTTGCCAGGGCGAGGTGGGCGTTGCCTGCTCGATGGCGGCGGGCGGACTGACTGCTGCGCTGGGCGGGACGAACGGACAAGTGGAGCATGCCGCGGAGATTGCGATGGAGCATAACCTGGGCATGACGTGCGATCCGATTGGCGGGCTGGTGCAGATTCCATGTATCGAGCGCAACGCGATGGGAGCGGCCAAGGCCGTGCAGGCATCGCGCATCGCCATGAACGAGTCTGAGTTGCACAAGGTATCGCTGGACCAGGTGATCCGCACCATGTACCTTACGGGCCTCGATATGCAATCGCGCTACAAGGAGACGAGCCTTGCGGGGCTTGCGTTGAACATCATTGAGTGCTGACGAACTGCGCAGGTCAACGTCCTATGGGAAGGCAGCAGCCAAGCATTTCCATTTTGTGATTGCGTGATGGCTTCAAGGTTTTGATGGAAGTGTTGGGGTAGATTGAAGAGGAAGATTCAGATCGACGATTGATCCGCTGATGCGATTAAGAGCGGTATCTATGCGCGTTCGATGAGGACCGAATAGGATCTTCGATGCAACGCGAAAAAATTGTTGCCTCTTTTTCCACGTATTGCACTTTTTTTCCTTGACACTGATCACGCATGAATCTATACATTCATCAACTGCAATAGTTATATTGCAGGATCGATGCAAACCATCGAAAAGGGAGAATAGGAAAAATGGCAACGAAGAAAGCAGCTAAGAAGGCAC
>Ga0302319_10025222_pt1 | contig 10537 bp, 8 predicted proteins | sample Bog_T0_2_FD_203319 | JGI IMG/M metagenome (GOLD analysis project Ga0302319, IMG submission 203319) | Peat permafrost microbial communities from Stordalen Mire near Abisko, Sweden - Bog_T0_2 | ecosystem: Environmental > Terrestrial > Soil > Wetlands > Peat | place: Sweden: Abisko, Stordalen Mire... | reverse complement strand
GGCCACAAGGGAGTTGGCTGTAGACTTAGCGTCCGCTTTTGGTAACCAAGAATCGTTGTTCCGTTCTCTTCTAAGCCAATTCGAGCAGCTGGCGATCGTTGGCCAATGGTCCCGGGCACAATCCGTCTGGAACCAACTCGACCCGATGGGACGCACCTGGTCGCGAGAAGTCTATCGACCGGGCTACGCCGATTTGTGGCACGCGCGCTTTCAATTCTGGCAAGGCAAACTACAGGAAGCGCAACTTACCGAAGGTCAAAGACTAGTAGAACTTGCCAAGGATCGATCCTTTATCCGAGACGGTCATTCCCTCCGCGGCGAATGGCATCTTAGGCAAAGCGAATGGTCCCTAGCCGCTGCCAGCCTTCACGAGGCCGTCGCCATGGCCCGCGCGATCAGCCAAACCGACACTTCATCTGAAACCCAACTCGCGGTCGCCCGCTTCCACCTTAGCCAACTTCCCGACCCCTACCAAGAAGCCGACCGCCTCGCGAATCTGCCGAATATCGACAACCTTAGCCTCGCCGAACTCTACCTCGCCCTCGGCCACCCCGCCCGCGCAACACACTACGCCCTCGAGGCCTACGAATGGGCCTGGGCCGACGGCGAACCCTACGTCTACCGCTACTACCTCAACAAATCCCGCGCCCTTCTCGAAAAACTCAACGTCCCCATCCCCGACCTCCCGCCTTACGACCCATCCAAACGCGAGCCCTTCCCCTGGGAACCCGCCGTCCATGCCGCCATCGCCAAACTCTGCGCCGAAAAAGCCAAAAAAGAAGTCAAATCCCGCGCCAAACCCGCTGGCACCGAATAACCACCCCGCCTCTCCCCCTCGCCGAAAGGTGAAAACTCCGATTGAGGAATGCGGCGCAGCCCGCCTCGCGTGTAAAACACAAACGTTATATTCTGTTTGAAGGCCTGGAAAAAAGCACTTAAACTAAAAGTAATAGAAACCGTTTCTAGCTGAGACGTTAGGCCGTGAATACAATGAACATTCTTAAGTTCTGCGGAAGCTACATGAAAGCAAGAAGGAGCACAGATTTGACACCGGACCAGCTAACCACAATTTCACGTATGTTTTCCTCCACGGTCATTCGGGAACTGGCGCGTAAGGGAAGGTCACATCTCTTTTCACGACTCGCGAACCAATCGCTTTTGCTTTCCGACCTTTCAAGCCGGTCAAGCACCGTTTCCAGCCTGTATGAACTTGCATTTTCAATTCTGAAGCGACAGGGTTACAGGGACGAATACATATACAAGGCCGCGCTGACGCAAAATGTCTTGCTCGGAAAGCACAACCTTCGCACGGCCTCAATGATCACGGAATTTCGCGTTGGTGAATGCAAGGCCGACGTTGTGATCCTAAACGGCACCGGCACAGTCTACGAAGTAAAGTCCGAACGAGACTCGTTGAGTAGGCTTGAGCGCCAGATTGCAGCTTACTCCAAGGTGTTCGCCACCATCAACGTGATCGCAGCTGAATGCCACGTTGACGCCATCACCAATCTAGTTCCAAATGATGTGGGGATTCTGTGCCTTGATCGACGCAACCACATTACGCCAAAACGTGAAGCCCTGGAACGACCCGAGCGCACACGCCCCGCAGAGATTTTCGACTGCCTTAGAACAGAGGAAGCACGACGGGTACTGATTTCGCAAAACGTGTTCGTTCCGCAAGTTCCGAACACCGAAATGAGCGGCGTACTCAAGCAGCTATTCATAAAATTAGAGCCAGCCGTCGCCCATCGGGGCATGGTAGATGTCCTCAAGAAGACACGTAATCTTTTGCCGCTTTCGCAACTGATCGAGCAGCTTCCGGCCTCGCTTCAGGCAGCGGCGTTGTCTGTCCCGCTGCGAAAGCTAGACCATTCGCGTCTTGTTAGCGCAGTGAGTACCCGTTTGGAAGATGCACTGGCTTGGGCATAGCGGCATGTATCATCCCTATTTTCGAGGCAAACAGTACGAGCTGATCACCATCAGGGAGATGGCGCACGTTTTTAGAGCCTCGGATTTTTGTCCAATTATTGAGCCGGTCAAGGAGTCGCTCAATGGACTGCAGAAAGCACTTGAGGCACTTGCCCGAGAGGTCGCAAACGCAGTAGTTGTTGTGAACCCGGAGCATGGCGACCATTCCGGCGCTAGCGCCGCACTAACGCAACTGTTGAAGGACAAGTTCCTCATCTTGCCGGATATGTCCGCCGGTATCCTGCTGAAGCAAAACACGACTGTGCGGGAAGCGCTCAATTTGTACCGCGAGCATCAAGATCAGCGGCCTGTCTTTATTCATGCTGGTTTTGCCGATCCCAAAGCTTTATTGGCTGGTCTGGGCCAGCAAACAAAAGAAAACCGGCATGTTTTTTTCGAGGATCATTGCGTAACGCTGTATCGGAGGCACTTCAAAGAAGCGCACAGGGTCCTTCTAAGGGATGGGTTCAAGAAAAAGAAAAACAGAGAATACGATCTTATCGAAAACTTCTCAGATCTGCACGTCACGTACACGGATGAGGGTATGGAGGGTTTCGGCGACTTCCTCACCGTGGGCGACGATTACAGCGAGACGGGGGGACCCGCCTACGCGGTTGCCATTCACTTGACGTTCATCGATTCCGATCAAGAAGACGTCATGCGCATATTCCACTTCAAATCACAACGCCAAGACACGCCCCTTGACCCGGCGGGCAAGTTCGCAGAGGCGTTGTCAGAAATGATGCATCATATTGGTCAGCCCAATACAAAAGTTCTTGAGACAGCAGCCGTCAAAGAGTTTCGCACTCTCCATGCGCGACGCCACTTCCCCGGTCTTGGCTACGTCAAAAAGCTGTCGATGAACCATCACATCGAAACCCTGGCCGATTACTTTAAGACAGCGGCGGCATAGTCATCATGTATTGCTGCGCTGAATGTTTCGGTGATCGAGTTCTTCGCAAGGCGATTCGCGACTTATCAAGTCAGAGCGGCAAGTGCCCGTACTGCGACTCGGAGACTGTGCCGCTGCTTGAGCCCACAGCCTTGCGTTACTACTTTGAAACCTTGATCAGCGCTTACCACCCCGACCCGAGCGGGAAGCTTCTCGCCCCTCTGTTCCGAGAAGAGTGGGGAATATTCAAACACTCGCGCATGGACGACTTCCGCGCTAAGGACTTGCTAGCTGAAATTTTGGATGATCATGATATTGTGCGGCAGCCATTCCTCCCCGCACCTTACGCAGGAGCCGACTGGCTAGGATCTTGGGAAAAGCTACGCGACGAACTGATGTATCAGAACAGATTTTTCCCGGACGTCGACATTGATCTCACCTTCTTTGAAGAAATTCTTGATGGGTTAATGTTGGAGCCCTATGAAGTTCCCGACGCCTGGTTTCGGGCACGAATTCAGAATCAGGACACCCCATTTCCGGTAAACCAAATGGGACCGCCACCAAGGCGCATCGCTTCCCATGGGCGCGCAAACCCGGCTGGCATCCCTTACCTGTACCTAGGCTCGAAGCCTTTGACGGCAATTTCGGAAATACGCCCACACACCGGAGAATTTGTCTGTGTTCTGGATTTCAAGCTGCCAAACGATCTGCACGTCATTGATCTACGCCATGCCAGAGCATCTTTCTCGCCCTTCACATTCGATGATGCTACCCGGATTGGAAACGTTCGCAATGCACTACCTTTCCTCGAGCGCCTAGGCGATGATTTGACAACCCCGGTTCTCCCACAAGCTGCCGCCATTGATTACACCCCAAGCCAATTTCTCTGCGAATTCATAAAGAAGTGCGGATACGAGGGCGTCATTTATCGAAGCTCGGTAAGCGACGGCATAAATCTAGCCCTCTTTAATCCGAAACGGGCCGCCTATGGAACGGATGTCATCCAGTACAAAGTTACACGAGTTTCCGTCGAAGCAACGGCATGAAATCACAGCACCATGCCAGGCAAACCCGCTAGCGCCGAATAGCTAAGTTCCTGGTCACAGATCTTCGCGAAAAAGCTAAATATTTTTTAGTCGCTATTTATCAGCCACTTACCAGCCATTCCGCTCACCGCAAACCAGAAAATCAATTCAGCCATCGGCGACAAGCAGTTAACTTCGCTTCAGGAGCGACTTATGTCTAGAAAAGAACGCAGAGCCGAAATGTTCAAGGCCAGAAAGGCCGCACGCAAGGCAGGTTTTGTTAACAACCCGCCTTCCGAATCCACCAAAGAGACCAACGAGACTGTCGAGCCGCCGCCGCCGACTGAACAAACACCACCACCATCGGAGCAACCTAAAATGACGAACCCAATTTCTGAAGCGCGCCTCGCCGCAAATCAGGCCAACGCGAAAAAATCGCACGGCGCAATCACTCCCGAGACCAAGGCCACCTCGGCACAGAACCACACCATCCACGGTATGGCTCGCCATCAAAACGGCAATTTCAAAATTCTCGCAAACGAAGATCTCGCCGTTTTTGAAGCTCTCAAGCAATCGCTCTGGCAGGAACATCAGCCATCGACACCCACCGAGGTCATCCTCGTCAGCCGCATGATTGAGTCTGAGTGGCTCGCTCAACGGGCCTTGCGTCTTCAGGAGTCCTCCCTCGATCCGGAAACCGGCATCCCCTTCTCCGATCAGAAGTTTTCCTTATATTGCCGGTACCAAACCACGCACACGCGCGCCTTTCATAAATGCTTAGCCGACTTAAATAAGATGCGCGCCGACAAGCGCAAGGTCGAGCTTGGGGTCGAAGCGCAAAGAGCCAAAAAGGCCAAAGAAAAGCTCGAAAACGAGCGTCATGAGATGAAAAAAGTCACGCACATTATCGAAACTTTCCAAAAAGATGTCACGGCGCAGCATGATTTAACGAACTTGACCCTGGCAAGCATGAAGCACGACAAAGAAGTTCCCGGTTTCTACGAGAAGTACACCGAGACACTGGCAAAACACGGTCTCGATAAGGACTGGTGGGAGGTGAAAGCGCAGGCCGCTTAGCTCAAACTAATCGCTACCGCCCATGCGCAAACCTCACGTGTGTCCGGCCTTAGCGAGCCACGCGCGTCAGCAAGTGGTCCTCTCGAGGCGCAGCCCCTACTTCCCCGCCAACGCATAAGCATGCAGCGTATCACCGCCGCCCACCACCACATACTGCTTGCCGTCTAACTCATAAGTAATCGCGCCGTTCATCTGATTACCGGCCATCGTCGCATGCCAAAGCGTCCGTCCGTCGCGCGCGTCCAAAGCCAAAACGTGTTTCGACGAATCGCCCGCAAACACCAGTCCGCCCGCAGTACTCAGCAAACCCGCGCCCATGCCGCCGATATCATGAGTCCATTGCGCCTTACCCGTCTGGTAATCAATCGCCTGCACCGATCCCGAGAAGGTCAAAAAATCGTCGCGGCCGGCAAAGCCTTCCGCCTTCCCTTCACCGGTCAGATAGAAGATACTGTAGTTTTGCGAAGTCGTAACATAGAAAATCCCCGTCTCCGGACTGTAAGTGGGTGCGAACCAGTTAGTCGCTCCATTTGAACTTGGCGCCACCAGCGTACCGTCGCGCGATGGCTCCTTTTTCGGATCGGGAATCGGTTGTCCTTTTGCGTTCAGGCCAAGGCTCCAGTTTAGATCAATAAAAGGCGCCGTTAGCAAATGCTCGCCGTTAGTCCGGTCAAGCACGAAGAAGTATCCGTTCCGGCTGGCCTGCGCCAGTAACTTGCGCGGCTTGCCTTGAAATTCGCCGTCAAACAAAACGGGCGTTTGAATAGCATCCCAGTCGTGCGTGTCATGCGGCGAAACTTGGTAATACCACGCCATTTTGCCGGTGTCGGGATTGAGCGCAACAATCGAACAGGTGTAAAGGTTATCACCTTTCCGCCCCGCGCCCGCATGGACCGGATTCGGGTTGCCCGTGCCCCAATATAAGAGGTTGAGTTCCGGGTCGTACGTGCCGGTAATCCAAGTCATACCGCCGCCGTGGCTCATCGAATCAACGTCGGGCCAACTTTCGCTGCCCGGTTCGCCTGGTTTCGGCTCTGTGTTCCATTGCCATTGCAAGGCGCCGGTTTCCGGATCGCGCGATTGCAAATAGCCCGGTTGGTCGAGCGAATCGCCACCCACACCCGTCACAATGTGATTGCCGATCACCAGCGGCGACATCGTACAGAAGTACTCAAGCTTAGTGTCGGCAATTGGTTTGCTCCAGCGCTCTTTGCCGTCTTTTGCGTTTAACGCAACCAGGTTGCAGTTAGGTGTTTCAAAATAAAGCCAGTCGCCCCACATCGCAACGCCACGGTGGCCAATGTGGAAGCCGGGCGTCGGTGGAGATTTGTAATGCCACAATTCGCGCCCGTTGCGCGCGTCCACCGCCCATACATTCTCAGGCATCGTGATGTAAATAACGCCGTTCACCATCAGCGGCGTGGCCTTCAGGGTATTACCGAAGCTCGGCGTGCCGTAGTTGGTCACCTGGTAAGTCCAGGCTGTCGTAAGAGTACTTACATTCTTCGTATCTATTTGTTTAAGCGGACTGTGGCGTTTGCCCGAGTAATCGCCGTTATAGGTTGGCCAGCCGCTCCCTTTGCTGAGCTTGGTTAATAAGGAGGGGTTGAGTTCTTGTGCGAACAGTGCGGCGCTCGCTAAGAGGAGCGTGTAGGCGAGCCTTTTCATTTTAAGGTCTCCAAATAAGCGAGCGTGTCATGCATCTGCCCATCGGCAATTCTCGGCAGCAGCGCTTCATGCGCGGCAATCGGGTTATCAATTTCAACCTGCGAACCGGGCGTCCGGTCGAAAGACGTCGTGGCCCCATTTTCATTAATGGTCACGGTGAATTCGTCGGCATGGACCAAGATGCCGCTATGCACCTCGCCCCCTGGCAAAGTTAATTTCACTTTTGAAGGTGCGGGCGGCTTCACCTTCTTGCCCATAAACACGTCCATCATGTTGGGAGTAGGAAGCAGCATCCGGCGCTGCAGTTCCACTGGCTCATATTTGCTGGCGATGTGAGACAGATCGCCAGTGGCCGAGTGGCAGCTCGCGCACTTCCCTGCTCCATTGAAGTAAGCTTCGCCTTGTTTGGCGTCGCCCGTCAGCAGGCCTTTAATCTCGTAGCCGAACCGGTTTGTGATGGCCAGTGTGCTCGCTTTGAAAAAGGCGGAGAGATCGGCAATCTGTTCGTTCGTCATCCCACTGAAGGCGGGCATCCCGCGCTCGGGTCGGCCTGCGCGAATCACGGCGCCAATCTGGCTGCCGTTTTCGTCGCGCAGAACCAGGCTCGACCGCAATAAGTCTGGGCCGCTTTTACCGCGCGCGTCAAGCCCGTGACAAAAACCGCAAGCGGGTTCAAAGATCTTCTTGCCTCGCTCAACTGCCGCGGCATCCGGAGCTTGCGCACCGGTCATGCTGATGATGGGAGCGGGCTTTTTGTCTTGCCGCCCTAATTGGTCGCCTTGCGCGTAGATGAGCGAGCAACTGATGCCCGCCAACAAAGTTGCTTTAAACATGGAGGTTGTGCAGGTAATCGTAATCCACTTTCATCGCTTCCAGCGCAGGCATCTCCTTAAACGGTGGTTCCTGCTCTACGAAGATGTGGTCGATGTGTTTGGCCGCTTTAAAGATGGGCGCGTAGTCAATGCTGCCGCGGCCTAGCTCGGTCGCCACCGGCGCACCGTCGCCTGTCTCGCCGAGCTTACTAGTCGGCGTGAAGCCTTTCTTGAAATCTTTGATGTGCAGCATCTTGTAACGGTCCGGGAACTTGTGCAGATATTCCACCGGGTCATGCCCGGCCACCGTGACCCAGCCGCAATCCATTTCAAGCTTCACCAGGTTCGGGTCCGTCAGGCGCACGAACTCGTCATAGCCGGTCACGCCGCCCTCGTACTTCTTGAACTCAAAGTTGTGGTTGTGATAACCCAGCTGCAGGCCGGCAGCCTTGATCGGCTCACCAATCTTATTGAATTGCTCGGCGCTCCATTTGAAATCGTCAAGCGTAAACGCCGACAGGATCGCCATGAAATACGCCATCTGCCCATCTTTGGGATCAGCTTTCACGCGCGACATGTCTTTAATCCACGGCACGGTCACAACCATGTAGTGCTGGCCCATCTGCTTGGCAAATGCTAGTTTGCTATCCAGATCCTTCATCAAATCGGGCAACATATAGTGGCCAGCCGGATTCGCCAGCCCATTGTCGTCCAGCATCTTCTTGAGATCTTTGGCATCTACTTTAGAGAGAGGCGAAAGCTCCACCTCTTTGTACCCCGCCGCAGCAACCAGCTTCAACGTGCCGGCCGGATCTTCGTCCATCTCTTTGCCAACGGTGTACAGTTCCAGCCCAATGGGCATTTGCAGTGTGCGTCCACTCATCTTCGAAACCTCCCCGCTCACCAACGGGATTGCAGCAATTCCACCAGCAAGCTTGCCAAGCAGGTGTCTGCGCGAATAGTCTGTTGTCATGGCCTCAACGATGATATATCAACCCTCCCGCCGCTCCGTCTTGTTGGGTTTGGCTGGGGCAGCGTCGTCTTTCGCGATGTCCGCCAAACCGCCCGCTCCTTACGGCGTGCTGCCCAGCGAGGCGCAACAGCGCTGGAGTCAGCTAGGCTTTTACAACTTCCTGCACTTCACGGTCAACACGTTTACCGACAAGGAATGGGGCGATGGAGATGAAAACCCGGCCATTTTCAATCCAACTGCCTTCGATGCCGACGCCATATGCGCCGTGCTCAAAAGCGCTGGCAGCAAAGGTGTCATCCTTACCTGCAAGCATCACGATGGCTTCTGCTTGTGGCCCACCAAGACCACCGAACATTCCATCCGCTTCAGCCCCTACAAAAATGGACAGGGCGACATCGTCCGCGAACTCTCAACCGCCGCAGCCAAAGCCGGCCTCAAGTTCGGTGTCTACCTTTCGCCTTGGGACAGAAATAATGCTGCCTATGGGACGCCCGCCTATCTCGATATCTATCGACGCCAACTGCGCGAGCTGCTCACGGAATATGGACCTATCTTTGAAATCTGGCACGATGGCGCTAATGGAGGAAGCGGCTTTTACGGCGGTGCTCGCGAGACGCGGACCATTGACAAGAAGCACTATTACGATTGGCCCACCACTTGGGCGCTCGCTCGCGAACTGCAGCCGAACGCTGTCATCTTCAGCGACGTCGGCCCTGATATCCGCTGGGTGGGCAATGAAAAGGGCATCGCCGGTGAAACGTGTTGGGCCACTTACTCGCCGCTGGCAACCGACGGCGGTTTGGCCGTTCCCGGCGATGTGCGCGAGAAAGAATCAACTGTCGGCACGCGTAACGGCAAATTCTGGATGCCCGCCGAATGCGACGTTTCCATTCGACCCGGTTGGTTCTGGCATCCAGCCGAAAACGGCAAAGTAAAAACAGCGCAGCAGTTGTTCGACCTCTATTGCGAATCCACCGGACGCGGTGCGAGTTTCCTGCTCAACGTTCCGCCCGACCGGCGTGGTCTCATCCATGAAGCTGACACGGAAAGCTTGCGCGGCTTTGGGCGAATCATGACTCAAACCTTCGCCCACAATTTGGCAACCGGAGCCAAAGTCAAAGCGTCAAATAGTCGTCCAGGTTATTCCGCCAACCACTTGCTCGATGAAGCAGAGCAGACTTACTGGGCAACCGACGACCATACAACTACTGCCGAAATTATTTTTAAGCTTCCTCGCGTAGTCAACTTCGATTTAGTACGAGTGCGGGAAGCCATTGCTTTGGGCCAACGAGTCGGCGGCTTTAGTGTGGAGTATTGGAAAGACGGCACTTGGAAAGCTTTCGCCGACGGCACAAGTATTGGGGCATGCCGAATCCTGCGCAGCGACCGGCCCGTTGAGTCCGACCGGGTGCGCCTGAAAATCACCGAAAGTGCGGCATGCCCGGCATTGTCAGACTTCGGAATTTACAGCGTATTTCGCTAAACCGCAGTGGACGCAATTTTCGGCTAAGATGCCTTTGTTGTACCACCATTTCCCGGTAAACGTCTTCTCGCAGCGCGGGCAGCTGAAGGTCCGCACAAGGTAACCGACAACGGCAAACGCAACCATCCAGAATGCCGCCGCTACAAAACCAGGCAACATTGTATGAAAAGCCCAATTGCAAAAGAATGCGATCGCGACGCACGCGGGGGCATAACTTAGGAATATGAGGAGGTAAACCTTCCTAAGCCGTCGGTATCGTGTCCAGCTCTGTTGATAAATCTCGTTAATGCAGCAACCCCGTAAGGCGTTTCATCTCCAAATATGCTACAACGCCGTATACATCAGCTAGCTCGCGAACGTCGCGCATCAGATACGGTTGTACTTTGATTTTTTTGGCTTCCGCGCTATTCCCAACTTTGTCCAACGAGGATGCGTACATGGCGCGCACACGTAAATCTGCGCCTTCGGTTGCATCATAAGCTTTCTTCCATTCGGCAACAGCCTCTGGGTAATGGCCATTCAGAAAGAAGCCGTATGCCAGAATTGTTTGCTTCATGGCGGGGTTGGCTTGCGAAGCGTCAATTCTCTTGCGCCAGTCATCAGCCGACTGGTCACCGCTCACAAGAAGCGAAGAGAGAA
>Ga0302319_10025221_pt1 | contig 10537 bp, 14 predicted proteins | sample Bog_T0_2_FD_203319 | JGI IMG/M metagenome (GOLD analysis project Ga0302319, IMG submission 203319) | Peat permafrost microbial communities from Stordalen Mire near Abisko, Sweden - Bog_T0_2 | ecosystem: Environmental > Terrestrial > Soil > Wetlands > Peat | place: Sweden: Abisko, Stordalen Mire... | reverse complement strand
TCGGACGATACCTCGAACCGTCGCCCGGCGCGGCGAATCTAAATCTGTTCAAGAATTTGCGGAAGGCGCTTCGCCCCGTCATTCGGACGGCTCTGCAAGCCGTGCTGAAGTCCGGCCACGCCGCCGTTCATGACGGCGTCAAGATGAAGATCGAGGACAAAACTCGAACCGTGTCCGTCATCGTCGAACCGATATTCAATCAAGACGGCGAAGCGGGGCTATTCGTCATCGCCTTTCGCGAAATGGGTTCAAGCGTCGACGAGGCGGAAAAGCCGGAGACGAACACGATGGACGTCGCAAGCGTTCGCGCGGCTGAGCAGGAACTGCGTTCGGTAAGAACTCAGCTTCAAGCCACCATCGATGAGTTGGAAACAGCGAACGAGGAGATGAAGTCAGCCGCAGAGGAATATCAGTCAGTCAACGAGGAACTGCAATCCACAAACGAAGAATTGGAGACCTCGAAGGAGGAAATGCAGTCGATCAACGAAGAGCTTCAGACCGTCAATGCGGAAATGTCGTCCAAGAACGATTTGTTGATGCACCTGAACAGTGATCTGAAGAACCTTCTCGACAGCACGCAAATTCCGACGATGTTCCTCGACAATTCTCTTCGCATCAAGAGTTATACTCCCGGAATGACGCAGATTTTTCACCTGCGGGAGGGCGATCGCGGCAGGCCGATCACCGATATCGCTACCTTGCTCACATACGACGATCTGCGGCACGACGCGACGGCGGTCCTGCGCGACCTCGCGACGGTGGAACGCGAAGTCGAACTCAAAGGAGCGGACGCGACGTTCATCATGCGCGTCAGGCCTTATCGCACCATCGACAACGTGATCGACGGCGTGGTGATGACCTTTGTCGACATCAGTCAGCGCCGGGCCGCGGCAGAACGCACGGCGCTGTTGTTGGCCGAGTTGGACCATCGCGTTAAGAACATTCTGGCGGTCGTTGCTTCGGTGATAGCGCAGACCCTGAAAAGCAGCCCGAATCCTGAGGAATTCGGTCAAGCCATGGAGGGCCGCATCGCCGCGATCACTCGGGCCCATAGCCTTCTGACCCATAGTGGCAGCGAAGGCGACGCTTCGCTGCGCGATCTCTTGACGGTCGAGCTTGCTCCCTACGAACGAGGCGCTCCCACGTTTTCGATCTCCGGCGTCGACGTTGTCTTGACGCCCCGGGCTGGCCTCTCCCTCGCGATGGCTTTTCATGAACTGGCGAGCAACGCCGCAAAATATGGAGCGTTGTCGGCGCACTCAGGCGCGCTCGCGGTGTCTTGGGCGGTCGAACTTACATCGCAGACCCTGCTTAAAATCGTATGGGAGGAGAGAGGAGGACCCGCCATTGTAGAGACGCCGACGAGGCGAGGGTTCGGCTCTACCTTGATCGAACGCACGCTGACGTACGAAATGGACGCCGTCGTACGCCAGGAATTCCGCGCTTCAGGCCTCTACTGCACCATCGATATTCCGCTGAATGACGACATAGGCCAAGTCCGCGTTCCTCCGCGCTGAAGGAACTAAATTCATGTCAAAAGATAGATTTGCCGGATGCCGAGTGCTCGTCGTCGAAGACGAGATGCTCATAGCGATGTTGATAGAGGAACTCCTTCAGACCTTGGGCTGTCACGTCGTCGGGCCGGTGGCGACATTGGAAAAGGCCCTGGAACTCGCTCGGAGCGAGACGTTCGACGCGGCCCTGCTCGACGTAACTATCCGGGGCGGCAAGGTCTATCCGGTCGCGGAGGCGCTCCTTGCGCGAGGCATCCCCTTCGCTTTCGCGAGCGGCTACCGAGACTGGGCGCTCCCGGAGGCGTTACGCAACCATCCTCGCCTAATGAAACCTTTCAACAAAACGCAATTGGAAGAACAAGTCGCATCCCTTTGCAACGCCGTTAATAGCGCAAGCCGGTAGTTGATTGGAGGTGTGGACTCCGAGAAAACCTTCGCGTTAAATTTCGTTGCTTCGTTCCTTGCGATGCCATGTGCGGGTACTCGTTTCCGCTGGCGATATGGACGCGTATCGACAATGACGCCAAATTTCGCCTCGTTACGGGTGCGGATCAGCAGCGATCTCCTAAGCCGCGGCGCTTTAGACCTCCATCGTGTCGGCGGCGCTGCCGGAAACCGCGATCGCCGCGCCCGGACCCGAGGCCGATACACCGACATCGGCGTGCAGATGTCTCGCGAGCGCTTCGACGATCGCGGTGCCGAGCCCGGTTTTCGGTCCGGAAGGGCAGGTCGACATGCCGACGCCGTCGTCCTTGACGGAGAGAGGCGCGAGGTCCCCTTCTCGACCAGTTGCTCGATGGCGCCAGGCGCGTCGTCGACGGCATACGGCAGGACGAGAGGCGCGGCGGGTCCTTTAGTTCAATCGCGGAACATGTCGGCTCCGCGATCGCTTGCCCTACCGCAGCGCATCGCTGCCCGGAGCGGCGTCATGATGTTTCCCTGGGTTTCCGCCGCCTTGCTTTCCGCCGAGTCCGGCCACGTCATCGGCCTGAGACTTTCCAGGATCGCGTTTGGGGGAGTCGCGGCGGTCGACGAGTGTTTTCTCATGGTCAACGAGAAGATCGACGCCGCCCTGGAAGCCCAGGTGGCGATGGTCGCCGGCGGTTCGGCGGCGACGGTCATCGAGAGATATCGCGAGCATGTCGCGTCGAACGAGAAGCGGCTCCGCCTGAGCTAGCGTATCTCGCGCGCGCCGCTCGAATGACAACATCCGAGATATGACCCCGACCGACGGGTACGCCCGCCCGAGCCACGCCGAGTTGTTGGTCGACGGCGCCGTCCACGCGTCGGCGATCGTTGCCGGTGGAATCGCGTATGCGATACTTTTGGCCAAGGTTGCCGCCGACGGCGACGCTTGGATGGTTTCGGCGATGGCGGTCTACGCAGCCGGCTTCTTCCTCATGTTCGGCTGCTCGCTCGCCTACAATATGACGCCGTCCTCGCCGTTGAAGCGGATGCTGCAACGCTTCGATCACGCGGCGATCTTCGTCATGATCGCGGGGACCTACAGGCCCTGTTGACCGCCGCGGGGCTCGGGGGATGGACGCGGTCGCTCCTCGGCTTCGTGTGGCTCGGCGCGGTCGGTGGGGTGCTGCGCAGATTCCTCCTGCCGGCCCTTTTCGAGCGGTTCTCGATTTTCTTCTACCTCGCGCTCGGCTGGGCCGGCCTGTTCGGGATCTGGCCGCTGTCCCAGCGGTTGCCGGCCTCCGCGCTGACGCTGCTCGTCGCCGGCGGCCTCACCTACGTCGCCGGCCTCGGCTTTTTCTTTTGGAGTGGATTGCGATTTCAGACCGCGATTTGGCACGGCTTCGTCGCCGTCGCCGCCGCGCTGTAATTCGCGGCCGTCGCCCTGGCGCTGTGACGTCGGGCCGGAGTCCCTATGTCGATGAGCTATCCTCGAACGCCTGACGGTCGCTATTTCGTCGTGCCCGGCGTTGCCGCCGAAGGTCAGGGGTTTCGCGACATCACGCTCCCCCACAATGTCCGCGAGCCGGCCGATGTCGAGCGGCTTCTCGCGATCGCCAAGGCCGCCGGCGGCAGGATCACCAAGTCGGCGCAGGACGCCTTCTGGGGCGGGCGGACCGGTTACTTCGCCGATCCCGACGGCCACCTTTGGGAGGTCGCCTGGAACCCGCATTTCACGTTGCCCGAGAACGGCGCGCTCGAACTGCCGTAAGTTGCGCCGACGTCCGTCGCACCGGGTTCCATCGCCCATCCGCCGCCCGACGTCGCCCTGGTTGATTGACCGGAAGGCCCGGCATTAGAAACTTGTCTTGCGGGCCCTCCCGGTGACCAAAAAATACAAGCCTGATCGCTGGTCCTCGCGCGAAAACGCGGAGAACGGGGAGAGTGCGATGGCGAGGGAACTTACGCGACGCGAGTTCGGCACGGTCGCCGCCGGCGCGACGGTCTTCGCCCAGGGAACGAGCCGGGCGCGGACCAAGAGGTCGGAAGAGGAGGACGCATGACGACGCCAAGGATAATCGGCCCGAACGATGGTCCTCTCGCCAAACTGGGAGGAACCAATGCCAGGTTCCTCATCGAAAATGATGACGCGGAGAAACGGTTCGCGCTCGTCGAGCATCCTGTGCAGCCGCGCGCGCTGGCGGCGCCAATGCATCGACATCACCGCGAGGACGAATACAGCTTCGTGCTTGAGGGCCGCATTGCGGCGATGCTCGGGGACGCCGTCGTGATCGGAAATCCGGGGGACCTGATCTTCAAGCCGCGCGAGCAGTGGCACACGTTCTGGAACGCCGGCGACGCGCCGGCCCGGATATTGGAAATCATATCGCCCGCCGGATTCGAGAACTATTTCCACGAATTGGGCGCCGAGTTGCTCAAAGGCCCTCCTGATCCGCAACGGCTCGCGGCGCTTTGCGCGCGGTACGAACTCGACATGGACATGGGCAGCGTTCCGGGCCTCGTCCAACGGTTCGGGGTTCGATTTCCGGGCGCGCCGCATTGAGATTTGTCGGCGCCAGAAACCCCGCGGCCCGCCTCGCGGGCGCAGAGTACATCAGGTTCACGGCGAGGTAACTGCTCACAGTTCGTGGATGAGGAGATTTGCGCCGCCGAATGCGTTGGGCCGATGAGCGACGAGCGCCACGCCCAACAGCAGCAAGGCGAGTGTAAGCACGATGGGGAAGAGGTCCTTCCCGCGGCGCGGCGCCGCGGATCACGCGGCTCGCCACCGTCGTCGTTATTTGGGCGGAGGCGGCAGCGCCCCGATTTGGTGAAGCAGCGCGAACCGATCCGGGACGCCCCAATGCTCGACGAGCTTGCCGTCGGCGAAGCGACAGACGTCGATGACGTCGATGGCGACCGGCTTGCCCGAGTGCGGATCGGCGCCCGTAACCTTGCCGCGCGCCCAAACCGTGTCGCCGTCTTCGACGGCGGCTTCCACGGTGAACGTCAGTCCCTTGATGCCGCGCCTCGCGTCCTCGATCTGGGCCTTCAGGATTTGCGGTCCGGGCAGGTCGATCCTCGCCAGGTACTGATGCTCGATCAGCGCATCGGCGCAGACCTCGTCGGCGACGGTCAAGTCACCGCGCGAAAAGCCTCGCTCGACTATCGCCTTGAAGCGTTCCAGGTTCGTGGTCATCGGTGTCTCCGCGCGGCCCGTGTCCGCGACGACCAGCGCCGCGGCGGCGGCCATTGTGCCGAACTCGCGTCGCGTGAAATTCGCCGCCATGGTGGTTGCTCCGTACGGGCGAGTTTTCGCGCGGCGACCAACGGCTAAGCTTGTATTTTTTGGTCGCCCGCCGGGAAAAACACGTTCTCCCACTCACCTACGAGGCTGGACGGCGGCAGCCCGGCGAATGCGCGGCATTCGCGGATGAAGTGAGCCTGGTCGAAATAGCCGAGATCGTGGACGATGTCGGTCCAGGTCCGGCTCGGATCGTTGCGGCGCGCGACCAGCGCCGCGTCGAACCTGACCGTGCGCGCGAACAGCTTCGGCGTCATGCCGACCCGAAGCGCGAACCGGCGTTGAAGCCGGCTGGCGCTGAGGCCGGATTGCCTGACCAGAGCGTCCACGCGCGGGTGGCCGCGCTCGGCGACCAGCAGGCTCGACGCGCGGTCGATCGCCGGGTCCGGCCCGCGGGCCTCCATCATCATTCCGAGCCACGTTTGCGCGGCGGCTACGCGTCCGGTGAAATCCGGCGCCGCTCGCACCGCGTCGCCCAAGCCGACGGCGGACGCGCCCACGACGTCCCTCGCCGAGGGGTCTTGGTCGATCAGCGTCCTCATGTCGATCCCGACCAACCGGTGCAGGCCCGTCGGCTGGAACAGGATGTTGAAAACGTGGATCGAGCCCGTCATGTGGACGTGCGCGCGACGGTGGGTCTGCGGCCCCACGATACCGGTTTCCGGGGTCCTGCCGAGCGGCCCGCCGTCGATCCGTACCCGATAGGACTCCGCCAGATGGATGTTCAGTATCAGGTGCGGTCGCGCGGCGACGGGCCAGGACAGCGTAGTGGCGCCAAGTTCCAGACGCCTCTCCTCGAACGAGCGCACGACGGCCCGAAGGAGGGGATGCGGCAATGCCCGTCTGACGTCCATCGTAGCCTCGATCTCCGGACACTAGGTCGCTCGGACGCCGGAGAAAAGAGCTTTGGGGAGCCGATCATCGCACCGGCGAGAGAAGCGCAGATCGGCGGGTCTGGGAACGGCAAGTCTTCGACGGTGCAGTCGCGCTACTCGGGCAATCCCGCAGCGCGCAGCGCGTCGCCCATGTCCCTTGCAAGCGCCGGGGCGCAGTTGACGCCGGCGAACTGGCGTCCAAACCGGAAGGCGGGTTGAAGCTCCAGGACCCTTGCGGCAGCAGCCTTCGCCTCCGTCATGCGGCCCATCTGAGAGAGCGCCGCCGCCAGTTTCACATAGGTGATGCTGTGCGCGGGGTTGGCCTGCACGGCCTTGTGCGCCGCCCGGCAGGCGTCTTCGTAACGCCCGAGCAGGAAGTGGCTCGTCGATTGGGCGTCGTAGGCGGCGAACGCCCACGGATCGAATGGACTGAGCCGCATTCCCCGCTCGCTCCATTCGATGGCGCGCTCCGTTTCCCCGCCCCAGGCGAGCATCACGGCGCCGAGAATGTAGGTCAGCGCCGACGACGGACTGATCGCCAGCGCGGCCTCCAAGGCGACAAACGCCGCCGCGCGGTCGTGCCCGTCCATGCCGATGGAGAAGCCCGCCAGCGTCAAAGCCGCCGCGTCGTCCTGGCCATGAAGCATCGCGGCGCGCGCGTGGCGGATGGACGCCAATCGGTTCGCTTCCTGGAAACCGGCGCGGAGGAAGAGGCAGTGATGGCACATCGCGGCATTGCCGTGCGCCAGCGCATAGGCGGGATCGAGCACGATCGCTCGTTCCAGCAGCGAAAGCGCCCTTGTCACGCGGTCCGGCATCCCGGAATCGACGTCGGCCTGGGCGCGCAGCACTAGGTCGTAGGCGTCCAGGCTGTCCGGTCGCTTCCGCCTTACCCGTTCGACCTCGGCGCGCCGCAGGCTCGGCGCCATGGCGCCGACGGCGGATCGCGCGATTTCATCCTGGAGCGCAAAGATGTCGTCGGAGTCGCGGTCGAAGCGGTCTGCCCAGACGTGGGCGCCGGTCGTCGCGTCGATCATCTGGCAAGTCACCCGCACCCTGCGGTCGGCCTTCCGCACGCTGCCCTCGACGACGTAGCGAACGCCAAGCTCGCGTCCGACCTGCTTCACGTCCACCGCGCGCCCCTTGTAGGCGAAGGTGGAGTTCCGCGCGATGACGAAAAGCCAGTTGATGCGCGCGAGGCCGGTGACGATGTCGTCGACCATTCCGTCGGCGAAATAATCCTGTTCCGGATCGCCGCTCAGGTTCGAGAACGGCAGGACCGCGACCGACGGTCTGTCCGGCAAAGGCGGTCCCGCGACGGAAGCGGGTTCGACGATCGTAACCGGCGGCCCCACGTAACGGTATCCGCGCCGCGGCAGCGTTTCGATCCAGGCGCCCGCGCCCGCAAGTTCCTCGAACACTCGGCGCGCTGCGGCCATCTGAACCGTGAGATTGCTGTCCTCGACCGCTTGGGCCGGCCACGCCGCCTCGATCAGGGTGCCCTTAGAAACGGGAGCGCCCGCTTGCTGGACGAGGGGCGCGAGGAGCGCGACAGCGCGCTGGCCGAGCGGCGCCGGCTCGCCGTCGTGGAACAGGGTTCCGGCGTCAAGATCGAGGCGAAAGGGACCGAAGGTAAGGATGGGCGGCATGCCCCGGGAAGGGACACGGTTCGCGATCGTTTTGCAATCATTTCGGAACGCTTTCGCGACTTCGCAGCGCGCGGGCGCCATCGTCGACTTCGGAAAATCGACCCAGTCGGGAGGATCACATGAGGGCCAAACCCGTGATACGCATGCCGGAGGAAAACAACGGAGTCACGCTTCGAGGCCACACCATGGTCTTCCTGGTCACCGGCGTGGACACGAAGCACACCAGCATGTTCGACTGGACGATCCCGGCCGGCTTTGCCACCGGGCTGCATGTCCACCGCGTTCAGGAGGAAACGTTCTACGTGCTTGAGGGCGAGTGCGTGTGGTGGATCGCCGAGAAGGCGATCCGCGCGACGCCGGGCACGTTCCTTTTCATCCCGGCGGGCACGCCGCACAACATCACCAACGTCGGCGACAAGCCCGCCCGCGTTCTCATGACCGTCTCCCCGCCGGGGCATGAGGGGTACTTCGTGGAGTTGGCGAAGCTCGCCACCAACGGGGCGCCGGACCCGACGGCGCTCGCCGCTCTGCGCGACCGCTATGACACGGATCAGCTTTCGACCCTGACGACGCGCTCCTAGCCGGTGACGACACCCGCTTGGCCGAGACAAGACGCCATGAGGCGAAGCTCGTCCATCAGGCGGTCGGCGACGCCAGCCAGGGCGTCGGGAGCCATGTTCGTCCCGAGGTCGACGAGCGCGCCGCGCCGGCGGCAAAATCACCAAGTCGGTGCAGGACTCCTTATGGGGCGCGCGGACCGGTTACTTCGCCGATTCCGACGGCCACTTCTGGGAGGTCGCCTGGAACCCGCATTTCACGTTGACGGAGGACACCTATCCGCGCACCCCGGATGGCCGTTACTTCGTAGTGTGGGGCAGGCTGTGGCGCTGCACGAATCCCGCGCTCGACGACGGGGACCAAGCGGGCTTGACCGCCGCCCTCATGTACGCCCGTCGCGCCGTCGGTGCCGCGCTGAAACAGGCGGATCAGGCTGCGCTCTAGCGACCGCGCGCGCCGCAGTGAACGAGGCCAAGATCGCCTGGGCGAACGCGGCCTCGTCTGGTAGACCGACGCAGCCCCCCAACTTCAATCGGCTCCTAGCGCGCACGACACCCTATGCTGACTTGTATCGGTCGCTTGAGGATTTCGTCGCCGGTGCGGATCAGGAGCGGTAAGGCTCGCCTTCACGGGAGCATCGGACTACGTCGTGTCGGCAAGCCAGCCTTTTTTGCCCGGCGGGATCAAAGCTTGGCTACCTTTGCGTTGGGATTGCTTGTAAGCTGACGCCTCGCCCTTGGGCTTTTCATCGTTCGGTTTCTTGGCTTCTTTGTTGCCGCTCGCGTGGCTTTTGGTCATCTGGGCCTCACGGGTTGACCGAGGGGTGACCAAACGCCTTCGGCTGCGCCCGCCTAATCAATTCAAGCCGGCGAAACGCCGTTATTTATTACCGCTTCCGTTAAGTGGATCGAAATCGGTCGGCGTCGTCGCCGACTTTCGCAGACTGACGCCATCGGCGCCGTCTTCCGACACGAACTCGATGCCGGCGTCTTCGAGCGCCGCTTTGATCCGTTGAAGCGTACTGCTTCGGGCGATCCTTCTGCCCGACTCGGTGTAGGCCAGCGTATTCAAGCTGATCTTGACCCTCGACGACAGTTCCGCCTGTGGCCACCCGAGTAAGCGTCGGGCGGCTTTCATCTGTTCCGGCGTAATGCTCACTTCGACGCTTTCTTTAACGCGACCCGCTCCGAAGGAATTTCGCCTCTCAAATACGTCACGGACCGCGCGGCGGACCACCGCCTGCTGGAAGTCGACCCGGCCAACGGCGGCTTCAAGCGCAACGAGGGCAACGTCCTCGAATGCGATCTGCTGGTCGTCGATGAGGCCTCGATGGTCGACGTAATGCAGATGCAGGCGCTGGCGAAGGCGACACCGGGGCGCGCGGCAATGCTGATCGTCCGCGACATCGACCAGCTTCTCTCCGTCGGGCCCGCACAGGTGCTCGCAGACATCATCGATTCCGGCGCCGTCCCCGACGTTGGGCTGACCGAGGTCTTCCGCCACGTGGCGGAAAGCCGGGTCATCCGCGCCGCGCACGGCATCAACGCGGGCACAATGCCAGACCTCGCCGCGCCTGCGGGCGACAGCGATTTCTATTCGTTCCGGCGGACGCCGTGAAGAAGATGGTCGAACTCGCGAAGGCGCGCATTCCGCGGCGTTTCGGCCTCGATCCGAGACGTGCAGGTGCTGTGCCCGATGAACCGCGGCGGCGGCGGCGCGCGGGCGCTCAACGAGTGGTCGGCGAGCCGATCGCCGCGCTGAGTCGTAAGCGATTCCCTCCCAAAGACAGCCATTTACCTCCGCTCCCGCGTAAGTTAGCTTCGCACCTCGAAGCGGCTCAAGGAGCGCGCGATGACGGCAACAGCAAAGTCTGTCGCAATGGGAGGAGTCGAAGGCCATCCGGCCCTCCCCGCCGCCGCGCTCGCCTGCATGGGCGTCGTATTCGGCGACATCGGCACAAGCCCGCTCTATACGCTCAATGTCGCCGTCAAGTCCGCTAGCCCCGGCGGGTCGGCGTCGCCCGAGGCGGTCGTCGGCATCGTCTCGTTGATCTTCTGGTCGCTGATCGTCGTCATTTCGATCAAATACGCGGTTCTCATCATGCGCGCCGACAACCATGGCGAGGGCGGCATTCTGGCGCTGCTCGCGCTCGTCAGCCCGCGACGCGCCAAGAAGAACTCCTGGCGCGCGGCGCTGGTCGTGGTGGGTCTCGTCGGCGCCACTTTGCTCTAT
>Ga0302319_10025218_pt1 | contig 10538 bp, 4 predicted proteins | sample Bog_T0_2_FD_203319 | JGI IMG/M metagenome (GOLD analysis project Ga0302319, IMG submission 203319) | Peat permafrost microbial communities from Stordalen Mire near Abisko, Sweden - Bog_T0_2 | ecosystem: Environmental > Terrestrial > Soil > Wetlands > Peat | place: Sweden: Abisko, Stordalen Mire... | reverse complement strand
ACTTCATCCAATTGCGCATGGCGGAGGCCTTTCAGTCCTTCGCCGCGGAAGATGCAGATACAGCCATCTCCATTCTGGAAAGAGTGCTCGCCATCCAGCCCGATCTCATCGACCCAAAGCGGCTCTTCGTCGCGCACTACTGGAAGGGCCGCGCCCATCGGCAGAAGGGCGAGTACGAACTGGCCATGCACCACATCCTTGAAGCAAAAATGACAGCGCAGCATCTTCACGCGTCACGCCTCGTTGCGGTCGCCCAGATCCACGAAAGCTGGATGCTGTTCCAGCGCGGCCGGCGCAAGGATGCATTTCGGCTCCTCGATGACGCGGAGCGGGAGCTGAAGCTGACTGGCCACGATCTTTCCCTTGGCAACATCGCATCAGCTCGCGGCCGCTATGTGCGACGGTCTGGAGAATATACCAAGGCGCTTGAGCATTTCCAGCAGGCGATTGCGATCTACTCCGAGCACTCGCCAAACCACTCCAACCTGGCCCGCGCGCTGGTCAATGCGGCTTACGTCAAGCGCCTCATCGCCATCGACTTGACCCACACCGCAAAGGAGGGTCGCGCCCGCGGCGTGCAGCACGACCACTATCTGCGCATCTGCGCAGAGGCACTGGAGCTGCTTGAACGCGCCGATCGAATCTATGCGCTCAACCGGCACCGGAGCGGAACCGGCAACGTACTGGTCAACGCCGGCCACCTGCATCTTGACCGCGATGACATCGACCGTGCCTGGGAAGAAGCCGCGAAGGCATTTGCGCTCGGCCAGGAAAAGCACGATGTGATTTTAATGGCGCGGGCCCGCACGCTGCAGGCCGCCATCAAGAACAAGCAGGTGGAGGAACAGGTCGGGGAAGCGGAAGACATCGCCAGCTACGGCAACGCCGCGGCGCAGTTTGCCGACGAGGCCATCGCCCTTGCGCAGCAGACACAGAACAAGAGATTGCTGGCCGGCGCTTACATCGCGCGCGGGTCAACCGCGGCTAACGATTTCTTTGAAGAGTGGGAATCCGCCAAGCAGTTCGCAAGCCTGGCTGGAGATCTGCTCAGTCCCGACGATCGCGATCATCTTTCGAAGGAACTCGCCGTGCTCAAGGAGCGCATCGACGAGACCCTGCGCTCCTGGTCAGACGGGATTACCGGCGACAAGACGTTCCAGCAGATTACCGAGGAGTTCGCAGAGATTGTGATTCCCAAGGTATGGCTGCGCGAACGCCGCAATATCAGCCGGGTTGCGGCCAAGCTATCGATTTCGCCAAAGAAAGTGCGGCGCATTTTGCGCAGCGTCAAACTTCTCCGTTGAAAGCAGCTGAGTTACCGCGCGCTGTCCGCACTCAGGGCCGCGAGGCGTAGTCCAGCAGGTGCAGGTACGATTGGTAGACCATGCCCGTTGAGCGCGTCATGCCGATCTCGCACGTGCGGCTGCTCGAGAAATACCCATCGTGCCCTTCGGCCCTTGCCTGCGCGGCCTCAACGCTAGTGGCAGAAGCTGTGAACTCTGGAAACAGGAACCCGCGATCGCCGGCAAACGCGCAGCAGTTGGCGTCGCGCGGCACAAGTACCTGTTCGCTGCATGCGTTCGCGATCCGCACCAGCTTGGGCACAATCGCCATTTTGACTGCCGAGCAGACCGGATGCAGCGCCGCCGAGTGGACCTTGCGCTGGATTGCCAGCGCAGGCAGTAATCGGTCATGCGCAAACTCGACCGAGTCAACAATCGTGAGCTTGTCGAAGCGCGCCTGATTCTCTGCGCTCAGATGTGCGCGCGCCGTCTTGAGTCCGTATGTGCAGGGGCTGGTATCGACCACGACGGGCAGCCTGCCGCGATCTGACCAACGGTAGAAATTCTCGATGGTGCGGCTTACGGTGATATCGTGTGCAGCTTCAAATCCCTTGGAAGAGAAGGGAACGCCGCAACAGTTGCCCTTGATATCGTCGGGCACGTAAAGCTTCACGCCTGCGCGGTCGGCGACGTTTAACAGGGCCTGCATAACGGTGGTCTGTTGTTGTTCGCCCGGCAGGGCGCCCATGATGCGCGAGATACAGGCAGGGAAGTAGACCGCATCCGCGCCTGCGCTAGGGCGCATGGGCAGCGCGCCGCGCCGCGGCCGGGGCATCTCCGCGCACCATTGCCAGAAGGGTTCGTCCATCAGGCCGCGAGATATTTTGCCCAGCACGAGTGTGATACCGCGCATGAAACCCAGGCCAAGGACGCTTTGTGTTGCGTGGCCAACGCCAAGCGCCACGCGTGCGCCAAGCTCGGTGAGCTTCATGTTGCGCGCAATGGCTACCGCGATGCTGTTTGCCAGCGCGGTATGCCGCAACTGACGAAAACGCTTGACCAGTTTGCCGGTATCAATGCTCACCGGGCAGGCGGTCGCGCACAGTCCGTCCACAGCGCAGGTGTCGAGCGCCATGTACGGGAAATCGCGATTCAACGCGTCGTACTCGGCCGTGCCGGCTTTGCTGTCTTTGATCCGCTGCATCTCGCGTCGCACCACAATGCGCTGCCGCGGCGTCAGCGTCAAATCCCGGCTGGGGCACTTCGGTTCGCAATAGCCGCACTCGATGCATTTGTCGACCTCGGGTTCGACCACCGGCATCTTTTTCAGGTCCGCCATGTGGGCCGCCGGATCGGGATTGATGATGACGCCGGGGTTGAGCAAATTGTCGGGATCGGCCAGCTCCTTGAGCCGCTGCATCACCTCGTACCCCGCCGTTCCCCATTCGGTTTCGACAAAGGGCGCCATGTTGCGCCCGGTGCCGTGCTCGGCCTTGAGCGCTCCATCGTATTTGTGCACCACCAGGTCGACGACATCGGCAATGAAGTCGCGGTACTGCGCGATCTCGCGCTCCGTGTTGAAGCCCTGGGTGATGACGAAGTGGAGATTGCCGTCCTTGGCGTGGCCGAAGATGATCGCATTCGTGTAGCCATGACGGGCGAACAGGCGGGTCAGGTCGACGGCCGCGTCGGCCAGTTTCTCCACGGGGAAGGCCACGTCTTCAATGATCACCGTGGTCCCGCTGGCCCGCACCGCGCCCACTGACGGAAACATGCCTTTGCGGATATTCCACAGGCTCTCCTGCTCGGCGGGATCGCTGGTGAACGTGGCCGGGATCAGCAGTGCCAGTTCTGCAACGGCTGCCTGTGCCTTGGCTGCATTTTGCTCCACGGCTGTTACGTCCGCGGTTTGAAACTCCACCAGCAACGCCGCTGCTGCTTGAGGAAGCGTGCGAATCGCGGGGGGAATTCCCGGCTTGTCTTCGACCGAGCGCAGCGAAGCGCGGTCCATCAATTCGAGTGCCGCCGCGCCCGCATCGCGCAACGGCTGAATGGCCGCGCAGGCCGCGTGCAGATCCGGAAACAGCAACAGCCCGGTGTACTTCACGGGCAGATCGGGCACCGTGTCCAGCACCGCTTCGGCAATGAACGCCAGCGTGCCTTCGGCGCCGATCAGCAGGTGGCTGAAGATTTCTACAGCAGTTTCAAAATCGAGAAACGCGTTCAGCGAGTAGCCGGTCGTGTTCTTCATCCGGTACTTGGCGCGAATGCGCGCGGCCAGTTCCGGGTTGGACTCGATCTCCTGCTTGAGCGCAAGCAACCCCTCGGCCAGTTCCGGCTCAGCGGAGCAGAAACGCGCATCTGCATTGTCGGCGGCGGTGTCGATCGTGGTCCCGGATGGCAGCATGAAGGTCAGCGAGCGCAGCGTGTGATACGCGTTCTGCGCCACGCCGCAGCACATGCCGCTGGCATTGTTGGAGAGGATTCCGCCCATTCGCGCCGCGCTGATTGACGCCGGGTCGGGGCCGATCTTGGTCGCATAGGGCTTGAGGATGTTGTTGGCCTGCTGCCCAATCAGCCCGGGCTGCACACGCACCGCGCGCCCGTTCTGTTCCGCGCTGGCCCCACGCCAATAGCGGCCCACATCCACCAGGATGCCATCCGTGATAGCCTGGCCGGAGAGGCTGGTTCCACCTCCGCGAAAGGTGAGCGGAATCCGCATGGCGCGACTGAACTGAAACAGCTGCCGCACTTCCTGCTTGCTGATCGGCTGCACCACCGCGCGCGGGATCAGCCGGTAGAGGCTGGCGTCTGAAGCGAAAGCAATCCGGTCGATGGGCCGGGTGAGGATGCGTTCTGGATCAAGGAATGCGCGCAGCTTCTCGCCGAGGGCCGCCGTGTCCAGCGAGCTTGTAATCGCACTGCGCGTTTCCGCGGAAGCAAGGGTTGTGACCACAATGTTCTCCTGATGCGCCGCGCCGGATCAGACAGCGGGCGCCGCACTCAAGGTACTGCGCCTGCCTGCTCCCGCGCAGTGATTTACCGCACAACCAGCCGGGTGAACGGATACACATAGGCCATCAGGAATACCACCAGGCCGGCCATCGAGGCCAAGCCCAGGCTATGCCAGAAGACGAAGCGCAGGATCGACCCCTCCTGCCCGTACTGCTGGGTTGCGGTGCTGGCCACAACAATGCTTTGCGCATCGATCATCTTGCCCATCACACCGCCGGCTGAGTTGGCTGAAGCCATCAGCACCGGCGAAACCCCGATCTGCTGCGCGGTGAGCTTTTGCAGGCTGCCGAACAGTACATTCGAGGACGTGTCGGAGCCCGTGGTCGCCGTGCCCAGCCAGCCGATCAGCGTGCCGAAGAACGGATAGAGCACTCCGGTGCGGGCAAAGGCAAGCCCCATGGTCGCGTCCAGCCCGCAGTAGCGCGTGATGAATCCCAGCGCCAGCATGGCGGAGATGGTGATCACGGTAAAACGGATGTTGACCACGGTTTTCAAAAGGGTCTTAAGCAGCGCCATCGGCCCCAGGCCCATGAGCAAACCCGCCAGCAACGCCGCGACCATGATCCCCGACCCGGTTGCGGCCGCCCAGTTGAGCTTGAACACGGCGGGCTCGACCGCAGCTTTCAATACCACGGGTGGAGTCCGTTCGACGACTTTGTCCAGGCCCGCTACGGGCACGTTGACGGTGGTCGCCACATCGAGCGGTTTGGAAAATTGTTTGAGTCCCCACACAAAGACCACTACGCTCAGCACGAGCCACGGAAGCCAGGCCCTGAAGGTGTGGCCAGCACTGTGGTCAAACCGCTGCCGGGACGCGCCGGTTATGTCTTCGCCCTGTGCGTTGAGCACCCGCCGGGGCTTCCAGAAGCGGAGAAACGTGATCAGCACCACGATGGTCGACGCAGCGGCCACGATGGCCACCAGCGACGGTCCGAAGTTGGCGGCCATCAGGTATTCCATCCCTGAAAACGTGACCGCAGCCACCAGAATCGCCGGCCAGATCTCCACCATGCTCTTGAAACCTGCATACACCCATATCAGCCAGAACGGCACCAGCATGCAGAAGGGCACCAGGATCAGCGAAGTCATCCGCGTGAGCTGGAACACATCGAGCCCGGTCACCGCCGATAGCGTCACGATAGGAATGCCCAGCCCGCCGAAGGCCACCGGCGCGGTGTTGGCAATCAGCGACAGTCCCGCGGCCTGGATCGGTTTGAAACCCAGGCTGATCAGGATCGCGCCGCACACCGCCACCGGCGTGCCGAACCCCGACGTGCCTTCAAAGAATGCGCCCAGCGCAAAGGCGATCAGCAGCAACTGCAAGCGGCCGTCCTCGGTGATGTTGGTCAGGCTCTCCTGCAGAGCCGTAAAACGGCCGGTCTTCACCGTCAGCTGATAGAGAAAGATGACCGGAAGAATGATCCAGCAGATCGGAAAGAGGCCATAGCCGGCGCCGTAGACCGTCGTCGTCAAGGCCAGGCGCACCGGCATGTGATAGACAGCCATGGCGATCACCAGCGCGGTGAGCAACCCGATCACCGCCGCCACGTGCGCCTTCAAATGCGCAACGGCCATGGAGCCCAGCAGCACGACGACGGGCAGCGCCGCCAGCAGCGTCGAGAGCCACCAGTGCCCGGCCGGGTCGTAACCCTGCACCCAGATCGCGGTGGTCGGGTTGGTCTTGAGAAGATAAGCCGCGCCGGCAACAAGAGCAAGAAGCGCTGCGGCGATCAGAGTCTGTGATAGCGCGGAACGAGAGCCATCGCCAGTCTTACGCGCAGCACGGGCGCTTGGGGTGGGAACTGCAGGAGCCATGAAAAGTCCAATCTCAAAAAAAGTATCGGCTTTCCAGTCTCCCTTGCGCAATGCGGTTGCAGTGAAGTGCCACGGGCCGAGTTTCAAAAGGAGTTTGCTGTCCCAAATGCGTCACCGTCTGTGATAAGGATCACTGCCAGACCGGTTCAGATTGCCCGAATGTCGGACTATCAGCCAGAGCCGTCCGAGACACGCAGTGCATGAATGAGTCCGTACCTGTTTGTGAAGCATATGGGACGATCCGAGTCCTTCGCAAGCGGATGGAAGCCGCCGCCGAATTCTGGCCGCGCTTCCTTTTTTGGGTTTCACTTTTTTGATACCGATGCAAGTTGGGAAGCAAGTCCTGTTTATTTTCTCTTCGCGGCAATGCGGGTGATCGAAGCAGAACAATTGCAGCAGACCCACAATGCGATCACGCACGATCTGAAAGGAAACAGGGCCACTATGAAGTGCAAATTTCAAGCGATTGCCACGGCAATTGCTGCCGCAGGTTTCATTGCGTCCTTTGCTTATGCCAGCGATCCACCATCGTCCACCGCAAAGCGGGCGGCGACCAGCACGTCCAAGAAGCCTGCTGCGCCCACGGTGGAAGAGCAGATTCAGTCCCTGCGCCAGGCGCTGGAAAATCAGGCCAGCCAAATTGAAATCCTGAAAAGCGGCATGACCGCCAAAGACGAGCTTCTGAAGAGGGCCGAGCAGGAAGCAGCTGACGCCAAGGCCGCAGCGGCCCGCGCCGAAGCCGCAGCCGAGGGCCAGCAGCAGGCACTCACAGAGAACGCCACGGCCGTCACCGCGCTTCAGACTGCGGTCAGCTCGGTGAAGGGCAGTCAGGCAGCGCTGGTTGCGTCCGTCGCGGACGAAACAGCGAAGATCAAGAAGGCGGTTGAGAACCCCACCACGCTCCGCTACAAGGGCATTGCTCTGAGCCCCTATGGCTTCTTCAACGGTGAGTCGGTGTACCGCACCCACGCCACCGGCGGCGAAGAGGCCACGCCGTGGAGTTCGATTCCGTATGAGCACGCCGATTCCTACGGGCTGAGCGAGTTCTTCCTGACCGGCCGGCAGTCGCGGCTCGGCATCAACATGGAAGGCAAGCTGCCCTGGGGCACCATTCGCGCCACGGTGGAGGGTGATTTCCTTGGCGTTGGCACCACCTCGAACGACAATCAGTCCAACAGCTACATCTTCCGACAGCGAATCGCCCTGGCCGAGGCTGAAACCAACAGCCATTGGACCTTCTCCGGCGGCCAGGGCTGGACGCTGGCCATGGAAGGCAAGGTGGGCATCACCACCGCCGCATCCAACCAGGCGTTGCCGACGATGATCGATCCCAACTACGTGGCCGGCCTGGTGTGGGCGCGCATGGGCTACTTCCGCCTGACCAAGGCGTTCCCCAGGGCGGCCTTCGCCGTCGCAGCGGAGAACCCGCAACTGCTGTACACGGCCACGCTGGCCGGCAGCACGCCCTACGCCGTTGTTGGCAGCGCCGGGCTGAGCGCCAGCCTGCTCAACCAGACCATCAGCTCCTGCTCACCCGCGACCTCCATCGTCAACTACACCAACCAGGCGCAGACTGACTCGGGCGCCAACACCGTCAACCTCGCTGTCCCCGTCTACAAGACTGTCAACTCCTGCGCCAACCTGGCCAATATCTCCTTCAACGAGGCGCCAGACATGCTGGTCAAGGCGGCCTTCGATCCCGGCTTCGGTCACTATGAGGTCTTCGGAATCGCGCGCCTCTTTCATGAGACCGTCTATCCGGGCGAGACCACAAACGGCAACCTCTACGGGGGTCTGAAAGACATTGTCTCCGGCGCAGTCGTGGCCCCGTCGCTCTCAACGGCTGGAGCCTACACCAACAACATCACCCTCGGGGGCATGGGCGCCAGCATGCGTCTGCCCATCGTGGTCAACATTTTTTCCGTTGGCGCCAAGGGCCTCTACGGTCCCGGTGTGGGGCACTTCGGCGCCTCCACGCTTTCCGACGCTACGTCGAACGCGGCCGGGGAACTGGTGCCCATTCACAACCTCAGCGGCCTGCTCACCGCCGAGGTGATGCCCAGCCCGCGCTGGCAGCTTTACTTCTATTACGGCGGCGACTATGCCGGCCGCGAAGACGAAGCGGGTGCGACCGCAACCACGCTGGCGGCGCCAACCGCGGCACAGAGCGCTGCCGGCCTGTGGGGCGGGACCTGGAAGGCGCCTTCGCTGGCTGCTGTCGGCTATGGCTCACGACTGCTTGCAAACTCAACATGCGTTGCCAACGCCAGTCCCACCTACAACGGCAGCTCCACCGGGTACTATAGCGGCGCGGGCTGCGGAGCCCAGACCCGGGACGTGCAGGAAGGCACGGCCGGCTACTGGTACGACATCTACAAAGGGGACCGCGGCCGCCTGCGCCAGGGCTTCCAGTACAGCTATGTGGTGCGCGAAGGCTGGTCCGGCGCTGGTGGAGTCGGCGCCAAGGGAATCGAAAACATGGTCTTCACCTCGCTGCGCTATATCCTGCCTTGACCTGAGGCCCGAGAGTGCATCCGCTCGAGCAAAACCACGATAACAGTGCCCAGTTGAGCGGTGTGCGGGGTGTTGATTTCTTAAGGAAATCAACACTTTGAAGATGTGGCTTAGGGTAAATCTATCGTGATTTTGCTATAAGGGGCAGCCTGCACGCATGGGCTGCCCGCCCGCATCTGCTCGATCTGTTCCGCATTACAATCGGGATGGAGAATGATCATGCCAGAGTTGAGCAGAATCGGAGTTTCGCTCGAAGATGATTTGTTGCAGGAGTTCGATCGGCTCATTGCCAAGCGGGGTTACCAGACGCGATCGGAGGCGTTCCGCGATCTTATTCGCGAAAAACTGCTGTCGGACAGAGTCGAATCGAACAAGCCCGTGGTCGGAACCTTGACCATTGTCTACGATCATCACATTCCCAACCTGGCCCAAAAGCTCACGGAAGTTCAGCACCATGCCGGCGCAATGATTCTGGCAGCTACGCACATTCACCTTGATCATCATTACTGCCTCGAGGTCATCATCATGAAAGGCCGCAGCAAGGACCTTCAGGCGGTCGCCGACGGAATGGTGGCTCTGCGCGGGGTTGAGTTGGGAAAACTAGTCCTCACAAACTCCGGGGCCAGCCTCAAACGAGTCACGCACGCGCACTAAGCCATGATTTTGGGGGATCAACCGTCAAACGACTTATGCCGAGCAGGCTTTATCTCCCTGAAGGGATTTTCCGAGGTCCGGTGGAGACACATGCTCCGTCGGACCGGCGAACCGAGCTTGGCGCCCGTTCTTCACACAGATGGCGCCAAAGATGAGCGGCATTGCCGGCAATGACGCCCGAGTGAGGGAGCGGTTCAAGGTTTCGCATGTTTTTTGACATCGTGCTACCCTATTTTTGGAAGCTTTCGAGTCGAGAAACTGCGGACGAGACGCCAGGCATCAAGCCCCCACAGTTTGCGTGCTGCAGGAAGCGGTGGCACCGGCGGCGATTGGCGCAGGGAAGCCAGAAGGAATACAGTGCGGTCGTTGCTGAAGAATCGGACCTATGACAATCCGGGCGGCACCAGGGCCAGGGTGATTGGCCTATTCGCTGGATTGGGAGCCTTCAATCTGGCGGCATGGGGCTGGGCGTTTATCGCGTTTCATCGCTTTCCGGTACTGTTAGGCACGGCATTTCTGGCCTACAGTTTTGGACTACGCCACGCGGTCGATGCCGACCATATTGCCGCGATCGATAACGTTACCCGCAAGCTGATGCAGCGGGGCAAGCGTCCCGTCGCTGTTGGGTTGATGTTCTCGCTGGGCCATTCCACCATCGTCATAGTTGGCTCCATTGCCATTGCGGCTACGGCGCTTGCGTTGCAGCATCGCATCGACATGGTTAAGGAGATTGGCGGCCTCATCGGCACTCTGGTGTCGGCTCTGTTCCTGTTCGGAATCGCGATCGTTAACCTGGTTGTGCTGCAGTCGGTGCTGCGCAGTTTCAAGCGCGTCCGGCGGGGCGAGCCGTACGTGGAAGAGGACTTTGATCTGCTGCTGGGCAACCGCGGCTTCCTTTCCCGGCTTTTCGGCCCCATGTTCAATCTGATCCGGTCCAGTTGGCACATGTATCCGCTCGGCCTGCTCTTTGGCCTCGGATTCGATACCGCAACGGAGATCGGACTCCTGGGGATATCGGCCGCTGAAGCGTCCAAAGGACTATCGATGTGGTCGGTCCTGGTCTTCCCGGTCCTTTTCGCAGCAGGCATGTCTCTGATCGATTCGACCGACAACGTTCTCATGCTGGGAGCTTACGGCTGGGCCTTCGTAAAGCCGATCCGCAAGCTCTACTACAACATCACCATCACCTCCGTATCTGTGGTGGTTGCAGTGGCCGTCGGCGGAATCGAAGCCCTTGGCCTTCTGGCGGGGCAGTTC
>Ga0302319_10025216_pt1 | contig 10538 bp, 4 predicted proteins | sample Bog_T0_2_FD_203319 | JGI IMG/M metagenome (GOLD analysis project Ga0302319, IMG submission 203319) | Peat permafrost microbial communities from Stordalen Mire near Abisko, Sweden - Bog_T0_2 | ecosystem: Environmental > Terrestrial > Soil > Wetlands > Peat | place: Sweden: Abisko, Stordalen Mire... | reverse complement strand
AACCGAACCGGGGTCGTGACCTCCGCGCTCTCCCAGCGCCATTTGCCGATCGAGACAAACTGGAGCGCGACGCCGCGTTCCCAGCTCAAGCCCGGGCCCGCGCCGCGGATGAAGAGGCGGTTGCCGATGCCGATGTAGGCGGTGACGATCAGGCGGGTGGCGCCGTCAGCCGACACCGAGTTGGTCGGCTGTCCTTCATCGGGAGCGAGCTGGGAAAATTCGGAGAGTTCGGCCAATTCCGGATCCGGCTTGGCCGCCTCGGGCTCGGGCGCCGGGTCGACCCCGAGTTCGCCGACCGTTTCCCCGGGCGCGGGCGGGGCGGGCGCGGCGGAGGAATCTTCCGGCTTGGGCAATTTCTTGGCGCGCTTGCGCGGGGTTTTTGGCGGGAGTTCCGCCGCGGCCGGATCGGGCGCGGGTTCGGCTTCATCCGCCGCGGCGATCTCGAGGGCGGCCACCGCCTCGGTCACTCGGTTCTCGTCGGCCGCGGGCTCCGGCGGCGGGGCTGGGGGGGGCCGGGCCGGCTCCGCCGCTGGATCGATGCCGAGTTCGCCCACGGTTTCCGGCGTGGTCGGCAGTGCGGGCGCGGCGGCTGCCGGCGCGACCTGGATCCGGCCCAGGTCGTCGACCGCCCGGGAAATCTTGTCCAAGACGGCCTCAAGGCGCGCCACCTCGGTGGAGCGCAACCCGGCGAAATCCTTCTCCAGCTTGCGCTTTTCCTCCACCCGCACCGTCGAAAGCCGCGAGAGAAACTCTGCACTCGTCTTCTGCAAATGCTGCTGGACCTGCTCGGCCTGCTGCAGATTGGCCTGGGCCAGTTCGGCGATCTGCTGGTAGCCCGTGGCGGCGACGCCGATCTGCTCGGCCGCTGCGGCCGCGCTGCGGCTCAGGGCCTCGAGGGCCTTCTGGCGCTCGTCCAGGGCTTGGTCGGTCTGGCGGGCGTAGTCGGCCAGGAAGGGGATCGCCCCGGCCATCGCCGCCACGACCCCGCAGATCACGATGCTGACAATGGCCGTGGTGGAGAGGGGGTGGCGGGCGTAGTCGGCGATCAGCCAGGCGGCGGCGAGCAGCGCGGCATCGCCCAACAAAAACGGCCATTTGGAAAGTCGGGGCGTCGATTCAGGCAAAGGCATAGGGGAAGGCCGTCGGAGCTGGGTATGATTTGCGGCCCCCGGGCTCCGAGTTCAATCACGATTATCCGAACCGGGCGGCGATGGCGGCCCGGAGGCGCTCCCATTCCACCGGATTGAGGTCGTCCTTGCGGCCGGGCGCCACCTGCCGGTGATCCGTCATCCATTCCAGGGTCCAGCCGCGCGCCCGCCAGCGCGGCTCCAGCCATTCCAGGGCGGAGGCGATCTGGGCGTCGGTCAACGGCGCCTGGTAGGTATTGCCGGCGAAGGAGACCCCGAGCATGAAGCCGTTGCACAGCTCTTGGCCCTGGAAGCGGGAGACCCCGGCGTGCCAGGCGGTTTCCCCGTCCGGCACCAGGGTGCAGCGGGTGCCATCGGGGGCAATGAGGCAGTGATAGCTGACCCGGCTTTCCTCCCGGGTCATGAGGGCGATCGTCTCCTCGTAGCTGATGGCGCTGTGATGAAACACAACACCCCGCTGCGGATGCGGCGGGGTGTGGGTGCGATTGGGCGAAGGCCGATCGACTTCGGGGAAGGGCAAGGGTTACTTGGCGTCCGCCGGGATGCGCATGCTGTAGAAGCTGCGGTAGACGAAGACCAGGCCGATCAGGAAGATCACCCCGCCGATCATGTGCTTGAGGTGGGAGTCCATCTGCACGGCGATCTCCACGGCGAGAAGGCCGAAGAGGGTGGTGAACTTGATCACGGGGTTGAGCGAGACCGAGGAGGTGTCCTTGAACGGATCGCCCACGGTGTCGCCGACCACGGTCGCGGCATGGAGGGGGGTGCCCTTCTGCTTCAGCTCGACTTCGACGATCTTCTTGGCGTTGTCCCAGGCGCCGCCGGCGTTGGCCATGAAGATGGCCTGGAACAGGCCGAAGAAGGCGATCGCGATCAGGTAGCCGATGAAGAAGAACGAATTGAAGAAGGCGAGGGAGAGGGCGAAGCAGAAGACGACGATGAAGATGTTGATCATGCCCTTTTGCGCGTACTGGGTGCAGATCTTCACGACTTCCTTGGAGGCCGCGGTGCTGGCGGTGGCGGCATCCAGCTTCATGTTGTCCTTGATGTAGACCACGGCGCGGTAGGCGCCGGTGACGACCGCCTGGCAGCTCGCGCCCGTGAACCAATAGACGACCGCCCCGCCCATCAGCAGGCCCATGATGGGCTCGGGATGGACGAGCGACAGCCGCGCGATGGTGTCGGGGTAGATCCGCTTCAGCATGATGATAATGCCGAAGACCATGGTGGTGGCCCCGACGACCGCCGTTCCGATCAGGACCGGCTTGGCCGTGGCCTTGAAGGTGTTGCCGGCGCCGTCGCCCTTTTCCAGCTGGTGCTTGGCGTTTTCGAAGTCGGGCTTGAAGCCGAAGTCGCGCTCGATTTCCGCGGCGATGCCGGGCTTGGACTCGATCTGGGAGAGCTCGTAGACGGACTGGGCGTTGTCGGTCACCGGGCCGAAGCTGTCGACCGCGATTGTGACCGGGCCCATGCCGAGGAAGCCGAAGGCCACGAGGCCGAAGGCGAAGATGGGGGCCGCAAAGCGGAACTCTTCCGGCATGATCGCCTGGATGGCGTAATTCTGGGAGAAGTGCCAGGCGCAGAACATCAGGACGAGGATGGTCAGGCCCTGCCAGAAGGCGGAGAAGTTGCCGGCGACGAAGCCGGAGAGGATGTTGAGCGAGGCCCCGCCCTGCTTGGAGGAGATGACGACCTCCTTGACGTGGCGGCTCTCGGTCGAGGTGAACACCTTGGTCAACTCCGGGATAATGGCGCCGGCGATCGTGCCGATCGAAATGACGGTCGAGAGCACCCACCAGAGGTCGGGCTGCCCAGCCATGTCGCCCAGGAGCACCTTGCTGGCGGCGAAGGTAATGGCGATCGAAACCAGGGAAGTGATCCAGACCAGGCTGGTCAGGGGATGCTCGAGGTTGAAGTCCTTCTTCTTGCCGAAGAGGGCGCTGCTCAGGATGCTGTTGATCCCGTAGCTCAGGATCGCGGTCAGGATCATGAGAATGCGCATGGCGAAGAGCCAGACGATCAGGGTGCCGCAGAGGCCGGGGCTGGCGGCAAGGGCGAGGGCCAGGAAGGCGATGAGGGCGACGCCCGTGACGCCGTAGGTCTCGAAGCCGTCGGCGCTCGGTCCGACCGAGTCGCCGGCGTTGTCACCCGTGCAGTCGGCGATCACGCCGGGGTTGCGGGGGTCGTCTTCCGGCAGGTTGAAGACGATCTTCATCAAGTCGGCGCCGATGTCGGCGATCTTGGTGAAGATACCGCCGCAGATGCGGAGGCAGGAGGCGCCGAGGGACTCGCCGATGGCAAAGCCGATGAAGCAGGGGCCGGCCAGATTGGAGGGCAGGAACTGCAGGATGCAGATCATGAAGAACAGCTCGGTCGCCACCAGGAGGAGGCCGACACTCATGCCGGAACGCAGCGGAATCAGGAGGGTGGCCAGCGCGTTGCCCTTGAGGGCGGAAAAGGCGGTGCGGGAATTGGCGACCGTATTGATGCGGATGCCAAACCAGGCGACCCCGTAGCTGCCCAGAATGCCGAGGACCGAGGAGAGCAGGATCACGCCGACGTGGCGGATGGATCCGCCTTCTAAGTGGCCGAAGTAGTAAGAGATACAAATGGCGATCAGGATCCAGAGACCGAGCAGAAACTTGCCCTGCTGCATGAGGTAGGTCTTGCAGGTTTCCCAAATGATATTGGAAACGGAGGCCATCGAGGCATGGACCGGCAGGTTCTTGGTCTGGATGTACTGCATCACCCCGAAGAGCGCTCCAATCACGCAGACCACGAGGCCGATCAGCAGGACTGATTGGCCGCTCAAGCTCCCATTGAGAAAGGAGACCGAGTGAAGGTCTGGGATTTTAATGTCCGCTTCGCTCGCGCGCAGCGAAGATACCGGAGATGCAGCCACGGCCGCAGCAGCCAAAAACCAAGAGGTTTTGCCGAATTTCATAAGTTTTATAGGGATATTCTTGTTGGGGGCGTCTTTTCTGGGGTGCCCTTCGTCCCGGGGCGAGAATTTTTCGCCGGACCGGAAGGCCTAAAGCGATGCTAATCATCCGATCCAGGCCTATTATATTGGCTTTTAGCGCCCGGGATGAGGCCAAAGGCTCGACACAATAAATACTTCTGCCAGACCGATTAACGAAATAATACAGGCCAAGATGGACCAACTGCGGAGCGCCTCGCCTACCGTGATTCCCCCCACCCGAGTTACCAGCCAAAACCCGGCATCATTCATCCAGGGAAGGAACTTGGAGCCATAGCCGATCGCGAGCATTACATAGAGGGGATGGACTCCGAAGCCGGCCGGTCCGGCGATCGACTGGACGATACTGGCGGCTGTGATCATCGCCACGGTCGCCGAGCCCTGCGCGACTCGGAGGAGGGCGCAGAACCCCCAGCCAAGGAGAACAAAGTTGAGGGCGTGGCCGCCCGCCAAATCCCGCACCGCCCCGCCCAGGCCGGCCCGCTTGACCATTTCTCCGTAGGCATTCCCGGCAGAGATGATGAGGATGATCACTCCTGCCATTTCTAATGGTCCGGCCAAAAGAGGGCCGATCCCCCGCCAGCCCAAGCGGGCCTGCCGCGCATGGACGCTGAGGGCGATCACCGCGCCCAAGCCTAGCGCAATATTTTTATCCCCAAAGAACTCCACGGCGGCGGCTGCAGAGGTTGGGAGAGGGAGGGGCAGCCGAGGAATGGCCAGGAACGAGGCAGCCCCGATCAGGAGAAAGGGCACCAAAACCGGCGCCACCGAGACCCAAAATCCGGGCAATGCCGTCTCGGGCCGGCCGGCAGTCGCACCCAGAGCTTCGAGCGACACACCCGGGGTGGGCCGCAGCGCGATCGGCATCCGCCGGTCGAACGCTTTGGCGCCGGCCAGCGCGATGGCTCCTGGGAGGACACCAAAGGCAAAGCCGGCGGCGATGACCAGACCGAGGTTGAGCTTGAACGCCTCCGCCACCATCAGAGGCCCGGGAGCGGGCGGAACCGTGCCGTTGGTGATGATGGCGCCGGCACCGACCGCCAGAATAAAAAGGAGGCAGTTGCGGCCGGTTCGGAAACTGACTGCGCGGGCAATCGGCAGGAGGAGGAGCATGACCATATCGGTGAACACGGGTCCGGCCAGGAGGAAGGAGGACACGAGAAGCGCTAGGGCGGCATGTTTCTCGCCCACCGCTCCCATCAGGCGCCGCACGATCTTGTCCGCCGCCCCGCTTTCCATCAGCGAGCAGCCGATGATGGCGGCCAGGGCGATGGTCAGGCCGATCTTGCCCGCGCCCGCGCCGAAATCGGCCGTCATCTGGGTGACCGCCTCGAGGTATCGATGCGGGCCGGTGTGCCCGGTCGCCGCCAGCAGCCCGACAAAGAGGGCGCCGAGAATCAGGGCGAGGAAGGCCGGCAGGCGCAGGAAGCCGATGGCGAGGACGATCAACAGAACGCTCAGAGCCAAAATGCCGAAGGGGCCGATCAGCATCGGCCGACGTTAACGAATTGCTCTAGGGTAAACCAACCTTTTTACTCACCCTTCAGACTGCCCGGGTGGCGAAATGGTATACGCATCGGACTTAAAATCCGATTTCCGCAAGGAAATGCCGGTTCGAGCCCGGCCCCGGGCACCAGTTTCCGCCTAAGCGTCGGCCCCTAATGCCTGGGTTCGACGCTTGCCGACTCTTCTTTCAATAGTGTGTTGATCGTCTTGAGCAGAGTTCCGGCGGAATAGGGCTTGGTCAGGAAGTACTTGATCCGGCTGTGGGACGATTTGATCGCGTTGCCGTTCTCATTCAGACCGCTGACCGCGATGATCTTTACCGCCGGATTGATGCGCATCAGCGCATAAATGGTGGCCGAGCCGTCCATGACCGGCATCATCATGTCGGTCAGGACCGCGGCGATTTCGTCCTTGTGTTGGACGTAGACGGCCAAGGCGTCCGCTCCATCCGTAGCGGTCAAGACGCGGTAGCCGAAGGCCTGCAGGGTCTGGCTGGTGATGCTGAGGATGGAAGCTTCGTCGTCGACCAGCAGAATCAACTCGCCGTTGCCTCGCGGAAGATTGGCCACCTCCGTAGATCCGGGCTGGACTCCCGCCGACGACTCCAGCGCCGGAAGGTAGATCTTGAACGTGGTGCCTTTGCCCGGCTCGCTGTAGACATTGACGATCCCGCTGTGGCTCTTGACGATGGCCATGACCGTCGAGAGTCCCAAGCCCGTGCCTTTGTTCAGCGCTTTGGTGGTAAAGAACGGCTCGAAGATCTTATCGATGATGTCGGCCGGAATCCCCGTGCCCGAATCGGTGACGGTGATCAGCACGTAATTCCCGGCCTTGGCCTGGACGTTCATGGCCGCATACTGCTCATCTAGGACGCAGTTCTCGATCCCGACGGTCAAACTGCCCCCGCTGGGCATGGCGTCACGGGCGTTGACGCAGAGATTGAGCAGAATCTGGTGCACCTGGGTGGGGTCGCCCAGGATCAGCCACGTCGCCTTCGGAATGGAGAATTTCAGCCGAATGTCCTTCGGGAAGGTGTCCCGGATGATGCTCGCCAAGTCCTTGAGGAGATGCACTGGCTGGACTTCAATTCTTTCGCCTTCCAGCCCGCGGGCGAAGGAAAGGACCTGCCGGACAATGTCGGCGCCGCGCTTCGCGCTGACTTCGATCGTTTCCAAGATTTTTGCTGCGTCCGGGTCGGCTGCCATCGACTTGAGGATGTCGATCGACATCATGATCGGAGATAAGATGTTGTTGAGATCGTGGGCGACGCCCCCCGCCAGGGTGCCAATGCTCTCCATGCGCTGCGCCCGCATGAACTGGGCTTCGACTTTCTTCTTCTCCGTGATATCGGTATTGATGACCAGGACCGATTTGGGCTGGCCTGTATGATCTCGGATTAATGTCCATCGCGCCTCAACGGTGAGCTCCTTCCGGTCCTTGGTGAGATGCTGAAGTTCGCCCGACCATTCGCCCTTGTTGATGACCAGTTGGTTGAGCTCCTCAAATTGGCTTGGGGTGGCATAGAGAATCTGGCTCGCGGATTTGCCCAGGACTTCCTGGCGCGAATAGCCGTACATCCGCTCGGCGCCGTGGTTCCAAAAGAAAATTTTGCCAGTGAGGTCACGCACGATGATCGCGTCGCGCGCCTTGTCGAGAAGCGCGGCCTGTTCAGCGATTTGCTCCTGGGCTCGCTTGCGTTCTGTGCTGTCGCGAAAGGACCAGATTCTCCCGTAGTATTTCCCGTCGACGCCCTTAACGGGAGCCGAATAGCGGTCGAATACTCGGCCGTCGACGAGTTGGATCTCATCCTGGCTGATTTCCTCGGGATGAGCATACAGGTAGGAAACTTTCTCGGCGAATGCTTCCGAATCTTTGATTCGGCTCGTTACCCAGGCGAGACGCGGCTGATCGTCCGCCTGCTCGACCATCTCCTTGGGATATTTCCAGAGGTCGATCATCCCCTGATTTTGCAGTATCGTCTTACCCTGACTGTCGACGACCAGGATTCCGTCGAGGGCCGAGTTGATCTGCGCTTCAAAAAAGGCGGTGCGCCAAAGCAGTTGTTCCTCGTTCGCCTTCCTTTCGCTGATGTCGCGGACAATCTTGGAAGCGCCCACGATCTTTCCGTCCGCGTCCTTGATCGGGGAGATGGTGACCGAAACCTCGACGGGGCGGCCGTCCTTCCGTTTCCGAACGGTTTCAAAGTGTTTGATGCGCTGCCCCCGCTCAATCTTGGCCAGGACCTCGGTCTCCTCTTGGAATCGATCGGGCGGAAACAAGAGCATGATGGGTTTGCCGATAATCTCTCTGGCGGTGTAGCCGAACATGCGCTCGGCCGCGGGGTTCCAGCTGGTGATGACACCGTCGAGGGTTTTGCTGATGATGGCATCGTCGCTTGATTCGATGATGGCGGGAAATTGCTTTATCACCGCTTGTGCGCTTTGGCGCTCGAGCATCTCCTTGCGCAAATCCGCGTTGGCCTGGAGCAGTTCTGCCGTGCGCTGCCGCACCAGTGCTTCCATCTCGGCATGCATGACGCTCAGGGCCTTAGCGACCTGAGCTTGCGAGAGCGCTTCGGCTCGTTTTTCCCTAACGCGGCGGTAGGAAAATACCATCATGGCCACGCCAAAGAAAACGATCGTAGCCACCACTTCGTTCAAATCCGAGTTCAGCTGATGATTCTTGTAGGCGAAATAATTGAAGAGGGGATCGAAGACGTCGTAAACGTGCCCAATGGTATAAACGGCAGCGGCTAGGAGAATGATTGTCGCCGAGTCCCGAAGGATCCTCGTCCTCCGATGACTCGAGGCTTGGGCGGAGACGGTCCGCAGGACTGCCTCGGCCCGTTTCCGACCCGAAATGTCCCGGGCGATCTTCGATACGCCGATAGGGCGGCCCATGGAATCTTTAATTGGCGAGGCCGTGACGGCTACGTCGATCAGCCGGCCGTCCTTGGCCTGACGCAGCGTGTCGAAGGATTCCACGCTTTGGCCGCGCCGGATTTTTTCCAGAATCTGCTCCTCCTCCTCCTGGCGCTCGGCTGGGATCAGCCGCATGATGGAGGTCCCCACCATCTCGGCCGAGGTATAGCCGAAGATCTTCTCCGCCCCCCGGTTCCAACTGGTGATGAGGCTTTTTAGATCCTTGCCGATAATGGCGTCGTCCGATGATTCCACGATCGCCGCCATGCGGTGGGCTGCGGCCGCCACGGCCATGCGTTCGGTGAGGTTGGTGATGACGACCACGACCAGCGCCACTTCGCCGCTGATCCGCCGCGGCTCATATCTGACCTCGTAATGCGTGGCCCCGCCGTCGCCCTGAGGCACTTCGTAAGTGGTCCGTTCGCCGGCGAAAGCGCGATCCAGCGCGGCCTTGACCCGATCGACGTAGACATCGGACAGCACGTCGGCGATGCGCTGCCCGGCGATGGCGGCCTCAGGGAGGCCGAGCAGCTCGGCATAGGCCCTGTTGGCAAAGGTGAAGCGGCGGTCCCGATTGACGACGGCGAGTCCAACGCTCGCGTTGTCCATGACGAAGTGCAGCTCCGCCTCGCTCTTGGCCAACGCGCGGGTAAAGCGGCTGAGCTCGAGATGGGTCATCACCTGCCGGGCCAGCACCTTCAGCGCTTGCCTCTGCGCCTCGGTCAGCGAGCGGGCCACGCGATCGATCACGCAGAGCGCACCCAGCGCGGTGCCCTCCGGGCTGACCAGCGGCGCGCCGGCATAGAAGCGGATGCCCGGTTGGCCGGTGACCATCGGATTGTCGGCGAAGCGCTCGTCCTGGGTGGCGTCCGGCACGATGAAGAGTTCGCGCTGCTGCACGGCGTGCCCACAGAAGGAGATGTCGCGCGTGGTCTCCTTCGTCTCGACGCCGACCTTCGACTTGTACCACTGCCGATTTTCGTCGACGAGTGAGATCATGGCGATCGGCGCCCCGCAAATATGGGCCGCCAAGGCCGTCAGATCATCCAGCGCCTGCTCCGGTTGCGAATCGAGCACGGCGTACTGGCGCAGGATTTCAAGGCGGCGCGCTTCGTCGGGGGTTGGCTGCGCTGGGGTCACGACTCGATTTCACTGGCGGGGCTAAATATAGAGGTATCGTCGCCTCTATAGTGGGGCTTAAATCTAATCCGTTGGATTAATGTTAGTATTAAAACGGGCGAAGACGATGCTTAACGTTGTCGAGCGTCCAACCCAGTGCTTGGGCTCGACGTTATATGATTCTTTCTAGGGCTCGCTTCGAGGTGATGTAACCGACAGTCTACTTAATCCCCTAAACGCGCCTGCGTTTGTGGCTTGAATGCGTTTTCGACTGGAGCGAGAAAGCATGGCTGGCGATGATCGCGTGGATCTGTTCCATGCTAAAGCCTACGATCGCCGACCGCCGGGCCCTTCGGGATCATGAAAATACCCTCTAAACGCGAGAATGGGCGGGCGCCGGAAGTATTTTTTGCCTTCCTCAAACTGGGCTGCACGTCATTCGGTGGGCCCGTCGCCCATTTTGGCTATTTTCAGGACGAATTTGTGGCCCGGCGGAAGTGGCTCGACGAAAAAGACTATGGAGACCTGGTAGCCCTTTGCCAATTTCTGCCCGGGCCGGCCAGCAGCCAACTCGGTCTGGCGCTGGGTTGGAAGCGAGCGGGATGGAAAGGGGCTTTGGCTGCCTGGCTCGGCTTTACGACCCCGTCCGTGGTTCTGATGGTCGCCTTGGCCTATGGCATTCGTTCCCTCGGCCATCTGGCCCAGTCCGGCGCGGTGCAAGGGCTCAAGATCGCGGCGGCTGCGGTCGTCGCTCAGGCTGTCATCGTGATGGCTCGGCAATTTTGTCCGGACGCTCTCCGGGCTGCCATCGCCGCGTTGACGGCGATAACGCTGGTCCTTTGGACTGCGCCTGGGGCGCAGCTG
>Ga0302319_10025215_pt1 | contig 10538 bp, 8 predicted proteins | sample Bog_T0_2_FD_203319 | JGI IMG/M metagenome (GOLD analysis project Ga0302319, IMG submission 203319) | Peat permafrost microbial communities from Stordalen Mire near Abisko, Sweden - Bog_T0_2 | ecosystem: Environmental > Terrestrial > Soil > Wetlands > Peat | place: Sweden: Abisko, Stordalen Mire... | reverse complement strand
CATGACCTTGGGCGGTGAGGGTCTCGCCGGCGGTCCGGGCGAGCGCGCTGGAAAAGCTCTTCGGCTCATGATGAGCGTGGACAATCAATATATTCGCCATGGTCGTAAGCTATCGTCATTCGGCCATCAGCGCAATTGGGAGCGCCGAGAAACAACATCAACGACGAAACTGCGGGAAGCCTTATGCTATTGCGCCGTTTTCCTCTCTCAATGATCGCAACGCGGAGCTACGTCTCTGGCGATTCGAAAGCGGCGGGGACCGCCGCACTCCAAAACGCTTCGCGCGACCGTGCCGCAGGACCCAAAGTCGGTGTCCCGACCATGGCATAGGCGAGGGTCAGAGAGTGCCCGGAGAAACCGAACTATTCGGCCGCAAAGGAACGCAAGGGACGCGAAAGGTCCAGAGAGGTTTTGGACAGCATTTATGAGAAGAACGGGATCGAAAGAGGGCGAAGGATTTATGGATGCAAAGGCGGCGTGCTACCGTGGTGATTTGGGTTTGCTTTGGGGGGGAAATAAATATCCTACTCGCAACCATCATGACCTCTAATTCGAAATCAGGCAAACCATCCAAACCAGCACTGACTCCGGAACGGCTTATGCAAATGAGCTGGGGGTATGCGCCGCCGCTTATCATCGAGGCGGCGGTCAAACATCACTTGTTTGATATCCTGGACGCGGGCCCGTCCACGGCGGAGCAGCTCGCCAAGAAGGCAGGCGCCTCCGTGCGCGGTGTGAGCGCGATCTGCAATGCGCTGGTGGGCTTCGGATTGCTCGGCGGGAAGGGCGGCCGTTACCAGCTCACGGAGGAAAGCGCGGCGTTTTTGGTGTCGCACAAGGCGGATTATCACGGGCCGCTTTTCGAGCATATTTCCGGCCAGCTCATGCCGCAATGGATGACGTTGGACCAGGTCGTGCGGACGGGCAAGCCGGCCCAGCGGGTGAATTCGGAGCAGGCGGGCACGGACTTTTTCCTGCAATTTGTCGAAGCAATATTCCCGTTAAGTTATCCGGGGGCGCGAAATCTGGGGAATCATCTGGGCTTGGCGAAAACCAAAAAGCCGGTACGGGTATTGGATCTGGCCGCAGGCTCGGGGGTCTGGGGCATTGCGCTGGCGGAACAATCGCCGCTGGTGAGCGTCACCGCGGTGGATTGGGAACCGGTGCTGGCGGTGACGCAAAAGGTCGCGCGCCAACACGGCGTGGCGGAACGGCTGACAACGGTGGGCGGAGATTTGTTAAAAGTGCCGTTCGGACAGGATTATCAGGTGGCAACGCTGGGCCACATATTGCATAGCGAGGGCGGCGAACGCAGCCAGAAGCTGATCCAGAAAACGTTTGCGGCGCTGGCGCCGGGCGGCACGATTGCGGTCATGGAATTTTTAGTGAACGCGAAGCGGACCGGACCACCGATGGGTCTACTATTCGCCGTGAACATGCTGGTAAATACGGAGGCGGGAGATACGTTCAGTTTCGAGGAGATCAGCGAGTGGCTGCGCGAGGCCGGTTTCGTCAAGCCGCGCCTGTTGCCAGGGCCCGGGCCGTCGCCGTTGGTACTCGCGACGAAGCCGAAGTAGGAATTATCGAGTCCCGGGAGCATCCGTGTTCCGTGCGGACCGGCTCACCGGCCACGATCCAAACCTGGTAGGGCGGGCAATCCTCGGCACGCCGTCGTAGCACGTTGTGTGTCGTACTATCCGCCTTTGACAAGGGTTGACGCCCGCAACCGTGGGAAAGTTGATCTTCGCGCTTCCTGCGACGGCGCGCACGGAGTGACGCGCCCTACCAGTCTGAGGAATGCCGCTGTTTTTCCAAAATTTAGAAGGTGCGGCGGAAGAGCAGGGTGGCGGCGGCCATGGCGATTACGGTGAAGATCGTCAGGAAGGCGAGATCGCCGCTGATGGCCACCAAGCCAGTGTTTTTCAATACCAGTTCCTTGAATCCGTGCACGGCGTAGGTAAACGGGTCGACGATGGCAATGGCTTTCATCCAGGCGGGAAATGATTCCTGGGGATAAACCGCGCCGCTGGGAAAATACAGCACGGTGTTCAGCATGCCGAAAATCGCGCGGGGGAGCAGCGGATCGTTCACGCGCACCATGATCAAAAACATCATGCTGATCAGCGCCAGCGCGGTCATTATCACCAGCAGAAACATGCGCGCAAGCCGCAGCGGATTGAACGGATCGGGAATCCCGGCGATAAGCGACCCGACCGTGATCAAAACCACGCCGGCAATGATCGCCTTAATCGCACCGGAAAGGGTGAAGCCCAGGATTAACTCAAATTTCCCGATCGGCGTGACGAGATAGCCCTCGTGCAGGCCGCGCGCTTTGTCGTCAATGAAAATGATGCCGCCGCCGATCATGGCCGAGACGAAGATCGCCAGCACAATCGTGCCGGGCAGGAGATATTGGATGTACGGCACGTAGGGATAAATTTCCACGACGGACAGGGTCGCGTTCGCCGTCATGCGCGGGGGCGCTCCGGGGGCGTTGTAAGGAACGAGCAGGCCATTAAAAACGGCTTCGAGCGACGAGGAGGAAAACTGATCAGAATTGTCTTCAACGAGCGCGATGTGGGGATTGGCGCCGGCGAGTACTTTCCGGGAAAATTCCGGCGGAATATTTAACACCCCGTTGAGCTTGCCGTTGCGCAGATCGTGCAGGGCGGTGGCTTGGTCGGCATAACCTCTAAAATCGAAGGTGCGGGCATTGGCGCCCACCGCTTGGAACATTTCTTCAAGTTTAATGGCGGGCAGGCCGTGATCCTGATCCACGACGCCAACGTGCAGGTTCTTGATTTTTCCACCGAAGGCGTACCCTAGCACCAGGAGTTGAATCAGCGGCATGACGACGGACATGATGACCAGAACCGGACTCCGGCGGAAACGGCGCAAGTCGCGTTCAATGATGGCCCAAATTCGATGCATATCAGCTTCGTTTCATGATGAACGGACTGTCGGATGCGGACGGAGCCTGCAACGCGTCGCGGATTTGGTGGCCGGTGTAATGCACAAAGACGTCGTCGAGCGTGGTGCTTTGCACGGACAGGGACAGGACGGTAACCTGGGCGTCCCGCGCGGCTTCGAGCAGCGCCACGGTGGTCTTCGGGCCGTTCTGGGACGAGATGCGGAAAATATTTTCCTCGGCCTTCACGTCCGCCGCGTCCGGCAACGCCTGGAGCGTTTCCTTCCACTGGGGCGGAACATGCGAAAAACTGACTTCCAAAATATTCTTGCCGGGAATCGAGGCTTTTAATTTCAGCGGCGAATCCAGGGCGACCAGCTTGCCGTGATCGACGATGGCGATGCGGTCGCAGAGTTTATCGGCCTCATCCATGTAATGGGTGGTGATGAGAATGGTGAGGTCGCGCTCGCGTTTCAGGCGGGCGAGCATCTCCCATACGGCGACGCGCGAAACGGGATCCAGACCGGTGGTGGGCTCATCGAGAAAGAAAATCTTGGGCTCATGCACGAGACCGCGGGCGATTTCCAGCCGCCGCCGCATGCCCCCGGAAAACATTTTGACCGGCTTGTCCGCCCACTTTTCCAGGTCCACGTCCTTTAACAATTGCCGGATGGTGTTCAGCCGTTTTTCGCGGGGAATGCCGTAGAGCTTGGCGAAAATGCTCAGGTTCTCCTGCGCGCTCAAATCGAGATCCGAAGTCATGGCCTGCGGGATAACGCCGATGGACTGGCGGACGTCGTTGGCGGCGCGGGCGACGTCGAAACCATTTACCCGGGCCGTGCCGGAAGTCGGCGGCACGAGGGTGGTCATCATGCGAATGAGCGTGGACTTGCCGGCGCCATTCGGGCCGAGCAGGCCGAACACTTCGCCGCGCTCCACGGCAAAGTTCAAGCTGTCCACGGCGCAGAAATCGCCGAAGCGCTTGGTGAGATTTTCAACTTCGATGGCGGCCATAACCTTTACCTTCTGGCCAATGGCAGCAGGACGTATGCGGTCATTCCGACCGCCAGACTGCGGTCCTGGTTATCGCAACGAAGGCGGATCTCAAAGGTTTTTATGTCGCGCTTGGTGCGGCTGACGTCGCGCTGCGTGGCGTAATCGGCATCCACGCTGCGGTAAAAGACCGTGCCAACCCGCGCGCTTCCAGATGGCAGCTTGACCTGCATTTGATCGCCGAGATGAATGCGGTCCACATAGCTTTCCTCCACGTCGGCGCGCACCCACAGATCGTCCTGATTGATGAGCGTCACGATGGCCTGGCCAGGATTGATGACTTCACCTGGCAAGGCGGCGCGCGTATCCACGACACCCGTGAGCGGCGCCCGGATTTCGGTGTAGCCCAACTGCACTTTGGCCTTGTCTTTTTGCGCGCCGGCGGCGGCGAGCAGATGCAGGCTGGCATCCAGCGCGGCATGACGGGCGGCGACCTGTTCGGCGTTGGATTTGGCAAGGGCCACGGCCGATTCGGCGGCCTGCGCCTGTTGGCGAAGGGATTCGGACCGGGCCGTGGCCGCATCGTAGGCGGTGCGCGCCTGATCGTAGGCCTGCTCCGATTCGGCGCCGGATTGTTTCAACTTTTCCTCGCGCTGAAAGGTCAGCTTCGCGTTTTCCAGATCGGCAACCGACTGCGCGACCTGCGCCTGCGCGGAGGCGAGATTGGCTTCGGCCTGGGCGATTTGATTGCTGGTTTGTGCCTCCTCGAATTTCAGATCAGCCCCGGCCTGCGCCACCTGGGCGGTGGCTTGCTGCTCGCTGCTGGCATAAAACGCCATGTCCGCCTGTTGCATTTCCGGCTGGATCAAGCCGAGGAGTTGTCCGTTGGTAACGGAGTCGCCTTCGCGAACGAACAACCGTTGGAGTCGGCCTTGAATTTCCGAACTCACGATCACTTCGTCGGTGGTCACAATGCCCGTCATGACAATGCCGCCCGGGCGCCGGAGGACGATGTATAGTATGACCGCGATCAGCACGGCGAGGGCGATAAAAATGGGCAACCGGCGTTTCATGTCGTGGGAGTATGGGGATTGACGAACAGTCCGTGGCGGACGAAATCGAGCACTTCCTGTTTGCGCCGGTCCAGATTTTTCAGCGCAAAGGGATCCTGATAGCCGAGCCGCTGCATCATGGGCGCCATGGAGAAATAAGAGACCACGAGCGCCGCGAGGGAAATGGCGGTGTGAAAGGGATCGGCCTGCCGGAGTTCGCCCGCCTTCATGCCGCGCGCGAGCAACTCCTGCACGGCCTCCACGCGGGGGATGATGTATTTGCCCAGCAACCGCTCCATCGGTTTGCCGTTTTTCATCATCAATTGTTGGAACAAAGGGGCGTGCTGCTGCCGCTGACTGACAAAATCAAAATGCAAATTTACGTAGCGCAGGAGCAGTGTCCGGGGGGAGCCCCCGGCGGTGAGGACGGCGAGCGCCTCCTGGTTGAAATCTTTGAGGTGCTCTTCGATAACGGCTTCGTAGAGGTCTTCTTTTCCGCGGAAGTAATAATAGAGCATGGCCTTGTTCACCCCGGCGGCGGCGGCGATGGCATCCGTGCGCGCGCCCGCCAGGCCTTCGCGGGCAAAGATTTGCCCGGCGGCGGCGAGGATTTTCGCGCACGCTTCATCGCGGCGCTCTTCCTGACTGCGGCGGACATCAGGGGGTTTGACCGAGGTCATAATTATATACTAACCAGATAGTTAATATTTAGACAACGATGATGCGGGAGTCAAGCGCGGAGGTGATGCGTTGCCGGGCGGGATGCGCGGCACAGGGAACGTCGGGTGTACGGAAGGGCGTGTCGCAACGCGACGACCATTAGAAGAAACGTCGAGATGCCAAAAAACGGGAATGCAGCCCCGGTTTCCCTGGCGACCCCGACGGGCGCGAAGGTAAAATCACTTGGCCGCCAGCGCAGCGTCGATGGCACTAGTGACTTCGGCGGAATCGGGTTTCACCCTGGAATCGAACCGGGCCAGGATTTTGCCATCCCGGCCAATCAGAAATTTGGTGAAGTTCCAGCCGATATCCCCGGGGTATGGGGAATCTTTGCCCGCGAGCTGGACGTAAAGCGGGTGACGGCCGGGGCCGTTGACTTCAAGTTTCTCGAACATGGGGAAGCTGACACCGTAGGTGGCGGTGCAAAACTGTTTTATTTCCTCCGAAGTCCCGGGCTCCTGCGCGCCGAACTGGTTGCACGGGAAGCCGCAAATGACCAGGCCTTGCGGCTGATACTTTTGGTAGACCGCCTCGAGGCTCTTATATTGCGGGGTGAAGCCGCAGTGCGACGCAACGTTAACGATCAACATCACCTTGCCGGCATAAGGCTTGAGGGTGGCATCCTGACCGTCAATGTTCTTGAGCGGAATGTCGTAAAGCGACCCTGCGGCTTGGGACGAAAGTGTGGAAATCATAATGGTTAATACCAAGGACAAAAACGCCTTCATGGGATCAACGATGCAACGAGCAAGTCGAACTGTCAAATGGTAGTAGCGAGAATAATGCGCGATTCCGGCTGCCCGAATGGGCAAAAGCTGGGAATTCTTCATTTTGACACAATTCTGGCACGCGCATTTTTCCTGGTGGCGCCATTTCAGGCTTGCAGTAAAGTGTGGGGTTACCTTTAGTAGTGGTTTCACGTCCATACCAAAACCAAACGGAGAAATTTATGAATAAACTCAAAACCTTGTTCACCATCGCCGCTTTCGTCATTGGCAGTTTGCCATTAATGGCCCAGGAGCATCGGGCCAGCCCGCATACCACCTTTAGCGCCAATGCCGATGGCAACCGCATTACCGTCATCTATGGCCGCCCCTATACGAAAAATCCGCGCACCGGCGAAGTCCGCAAGATTTGGGGCGGATTGGTTCCCTACGGCAAGGTTTGGCGCACCGGGGCGGATGAAGCCACCCTGTTCATCACGCAAAAGCCCCTCGTCTTCGGCGCCACCACCGTTCCGGCCGGTTGCTATACGCTTTACACCCTGCCCAACGAAGATGGCACGGCCAAGCTAATCATTAACAAAGCCATCGGGCAATGGGGCACGGAATATGACGAATCCCAAGATTTGGCCCGCATCGATCTCAAGAAAGCCGCGCTCGCTACGCCGGTGGATGAATTCACCATGTCGATTGCCAAGGCTGCGGACGGCGGGGATGTCGTGAAATTGTCCTGGGAAAACACGGAATACACTGCCGCTTTCACGGTTCAGAAGTAGATTCACACCGCCATGATGGCACGCCCCTTGCGATCGGACGGCTTTCGGCTACGACTGGCCGCGCTGACCGCCACGGTTCTTGGGTTGACCATCCAACTGCCGGTACCGGCGGCGGACTTGCCGTCGCCGGCGCAAACCTTGCAGGATTTGCGCGACTTTCGGGAAATGGGCTCAATCCTTTACGTGGCGGCCCATCCCGATGACGAGAATACGCTATTGATCGGCTATCTGGCCCGGGGACGGAGCTACCGCACGGCATACCTTTCCGTCACCCGGGGAGATGGCGGCCAAAATGTGCTGGGACCGGATTTTGGGGAAAAGCTTGGCGTAGCTCGTACGCAGGAGTTGCTTGCCGCCCGGCGGTTGGATGGGGGCAGGCAGTTCTTCACCCGGGCGGTTGATTTCGGCTTTTCCAAAGATTATCGGGAAACGCTCGCAATCTGGGATCGCCAACAGGTCCTCGCGGATATCGTCCGCGTTATCCGGACCTTCCGCCCCGATGTCGTGGTGACGCGATTCGCGCCCTGGCCGACGGGGACTCACGGTCATCATACCGCCTCCGGTGTCCTCGCTTTGGAAGCGTTCAAAAAGGCGGGGGATCCGTCCCAGTTTCCCGATCAACTGACCGCTCTCCAGCCTTGGCAACCCAAACGCATTTTCATGAACGGGCTGGGGAATGATCAAACCAATGCGTCAATCGTGCAGATGGAAATCACCGGCAACGATCCCGTGCTGGGCATTTCCTTCGGCGACCTGGCCGGACGCAGCCGCTCCATGCACAAAACGCAGGGGTTTGGAAATTATGGCGGCAACGATCACGGGTTGCATACGGAATCCTTCCGGTTGCTCGCCGGCGATCCGGCCACCAATGACATCATGGACGGTATTGACACCACCTGGAACCGCGTTCCAAGCGGCGGGGAGATCGGGAGGTTGGCCGACGAAGTCATCGCGCAATTTAACCTGCAGGAGCCGGCGGCGAGCGTCCCGGCGCTGCTCCAGTTGCGAAGCCAGCTGGTGGCTTTGGTGGTAAAAGACCCGGTGGTGGATGAAAAACGACTGTTGCTCGACCGGATCTTACAAGCGTGTCTCGGGTTGGAAGTGCAAACAACGGTACCGGAGGCCGAAGTGGTGCCCGGACAAGCCTTGAATCTGCAGCTCTCGGTGCGGTCGATTGTGCCGGTGCGATGGACGGCGGTGCGGTATCCCGGCATCCATCAACAGATCCCGGAAAACATCGATGTCCCGGCCAACCAGGCTATTTTGCGTAGTGCAGAGGAAACCTTGCCCGCCAGCACGCCCTTGAGCCAGCCTTATTGGTTGCGCGAAGAGGGCACGCCGGGAATGTTCCGGGTGGATGACGCGTCCCTCATTGGCCAGCCGGAGAATCCGCCAGTATTTCCCGTGGAACTCCTCTTTGAAGTGGGCGGCCAGAAGCTCGCAATTCCCGGTCAGCCAGTTGCAGTGACAGGAGAAACAAACTTTGTGAAAAAGTTTCGACCTCTGGACGTCATACCGCCGGTATCCTTGAGCGTCGATTCGGACGTCGCCATTTTCAATCCGGGATCGTCCCATGCCATTTCCATTACGGTCAACGCCGCCCGTCCTAATTTAACCGGTACGGTACAACTGGAAGCCCCCCCTGAATGGCGTATTTCACCGGCAAGTCAGTCACTATCGCTCGCGAAAATCGGCGATGAGGGGAGATTTGAATTCAAAGTGACCGCCCCGGCGGCCCGTGGGACGGCGCGAATCATTGCCAGTGCGGAGGTTGGCGGCGTGAACTATCATAATGAACGCTTCGAGATCAATTATCCGCATATCCCGGTACAGCTTTTGCAACCTTTGGCGGCCGTGAAGGCCGTGAGCGTGGATTTGCAGGTGCGGAGCCGGAACATCGGGTATTTACCCGGCGCCGGCGACAGCATTCCGGACAACTTAAAACAGATCGGGTGCACGGTCACGACACTGGATGATACCGATCTCACGCCGGAAAAACTTCATGCGTTCGATGCCGTGGTCATCGGTGTCCGCGCGTACAATGTCCGGCGCGAGCTCGCCGCCCATTTGCCCGGGTTGTTTGAATACGTGCAAAACGGCGGGACGGTCGTTGCGCAATACAATCGGCCTGATCGATCCATAACTGAGGATATCGCGCCGTACCACCTCCATTTGTCCGGGGAACGGGTTACCGACGAAACGGCGGTGGTGACGTTTCTGGCGCCGGATCATCCGGTGTTGAACACGCCGAACAAAATAACGGCCGCGGATTTCGAAGGGTGGATTCAGGAGCGCGGGATTTATTTTCCGGACCAGTGGGACGATCACTTCACCCCCATTCTGGCATGGCATGATCCGGGGGAGGAGCCGTTGAAAGGCGGCCTGCTCGTCGCCCAATACGGCAAGGGATATTTCGTCTATACGGGAATCGTGTTCTTCCGGGAATTACCCGCGGGCGTTCCGGGCGCTTATCGCCTGTTCGCCAACCTGATTTCCCTCGGCAAATGAAACCGCTGCAACCCAACCAGCCAACGGATGACACAGGTCTGCCTGGTTTTCGGACGTGGCGAAGTGTCTATTTCTTTGTGCTGGGAAGTTTTGCGGTTTGGATCGGACTGCTGATGGCATTGTCGTGGATGTTTGAATGAACACACTCGACTTTGTCGTCCTCATCGGTTCGATGCTGGGAATTGCCATCTACGGCTTGTGGCGGACGCGGGGGCAGCGCGATTTGAGCGGCTACTTGAAAGGGCACGGTAACACCCCCTGGTTTGCCATCGGCCTCTCGGTGATGGCTACCCAAGCCAGCGCGATCACTTTTCTTTCCACACCGGGACAAGGTTATTCGGGCGGCTTGGATTTTGTGCAGGTCTATTTCGGCATGCCCATCGCGTTGATCATCATCGCGGTTTTCTTTCTGCCACTTTTTCAACGCTTGAATGTTCTGACGGCTTACGAGTTTTTGGGACGGCGTTTTGACACGAAAACCCGGCTTTTGGGGGCGGCGCTGTTTCTTGCCCAACGGGGATTAGGCGCCGGCCTGACGATTTATGCCCCGGCCATCGTGCTCTCGTCCGTGTTCGGCTGGCCATTGAATCCCACGATTATCTGCAGTGGAACCCTGGTGATTATTTACACGGTCATCGGCGGCAGTGACGCCGTCACGGTCACCCAAAAATATCAGATCGGGGTCATCTTCGCGGGTATGTTCATCGCCTTTGGCTTGCTGCTGGCCAAGATGCCCGCCGGATTGACCTTCGTTGATTCGCTTCGACTGGCCGGCCATTTCCACAAGCTGCACGCGGTTAATTTTTCGACCAGTTTGCACGAGCGATACACATTTTGGTCCGGAGTGATCGGCGGAACC
>Ga0302319_10025214_pt1 | contig 10539 bp, 4 predicted proteins | sample Bog_T0_2_FD_203319 | JGI IMG/M metagenome (GOLD analysis project Ga0302319, IMG submission 203319) | Peat permafrost microbial communities from Stordalen Mire near Abisko, Sweden - Bog_T0_2 | ecosystem: Environmental > Terrestrial > Soil > Wetlands > Peat | place: Sweden: Abisko, Stordalen Mire... | reverse complement strand
ATGGTCACCGGCGTGGTGACGATGCCGCCATGGCCGTCATCAACCTGCACCGTATAGGTCAGGACCAGTTGCTGACCGGCGGCGAGATAATCAAAGCTCTTGTCGGCGGCCGAGAACGTCCAGGCGTCCGAGCCGGTGGCGCCATTGGTCGAGTCGCTCTGCGTCGTCAGCGTCAGCCAGCCCAGCGCTGTCGCCGCATTCAGGCCCGTGGTCACGCCGGAGGCGGTGACGCCGGTCACCGTCACAACGTGCGTGTCCGACAGATCGAGGTCGGTGAAGGTCACCGCGCCGCTGGCGACATCCGGTGTCGCCAGGTTCGGGACCGATGACTCGGTGATATCAGCGCTCTGGGCCGCGCTGGTGATGACAGGCGCATCATTGGTGCCGGTTACGGTGATCGTGATCGGCGTGGTCACCACCCCGCCATGACCGTCATCGACCTGCAACGTGTAGGTCAGGATCAGTTGCTGGCCGGCGGCGAGATAATCGAAACTCTTGTCGGCGGCCGAGAAAGTCCAGGTGTCCGAGCCGGTGGCGCCGTTGGTCGAATCACTCTGCTGCGTCAGCGTCAGCCAGCCCAGCGCCGTGGTCGTGTTGAGGCCGGTGGTCACGCCTGATGCGGTGACGCCGGTCACCGTCACGGTGTGCGTGTCCGACAAATCGAGGTCGGTGAACGTCACCGTGCCGCTGGCTACATCCGGCGTCGCCAAATTCGCCACGGCGGATTCGGTAATCGCCGCGCTCTGGGCTGCGCTGGTGATCACTGGCGCATCATTGGTGCCGGTCACGGTGATGGTCACCGGCGTGTTGACGATGCCGTCATGGCCGTCGCTGACCTGCACGGTGTAGGTCAGGACCAGTTGCTGGCCGGCGGCGAGATAGTCGAAGTTCTTGTCGGCGGCCGAGAACGTCCATGCCTCCGAACCGGTGGCGCCATTGGTCGAATCGCTCTGCTGCGTCAGGGTCAGCCAAGCCAGCGCCGTCGTCGCGTTCAGGCCGGTGGTCACGCCGGAGGCGCTGACGCTGGTCACCGTCACACTGTGGGTATCCGACAAGTCGAGGTCGGTGAACATCACCGTGCCGCTGGCGGTATCCGGTGTCGCCAGGTTCGGCACGGCGGATTCGGTGATCCCAGCGCTCTGGGCAGCGCTGGTGATCACAGGCGCATCATTGGTGCCGGTCACGGTGATGGTCACCGGCGTGGTCGCGATGCCGCCATGACCGTCATCGACCTGCACGGTGTAGGTCAGGATCAACTGCTCGCCAGCGGCGAGATAATCGAAGACCTTGTCGGCGGCCGAGAACGTCCAGGCGTCCGAGCCGGTGACGCCCCCGGTCGAGTCGCTCTGCATGGTCAGCGTCAGCCAGCCGAGCAGGGTCGTATTGTCGGTCGGCAGGCCGGCGGTAACGCCCGATGCGGTAACCTCGGTCAGCGTCACGGTATGGCTGTCCGTCAGGTCGGCATCCGTGAAGGTCACCGCACCGCTGGCGGTGTCCGTGGTGGAGGAGTTCATCGCGCCCGGGATTTCCGTGATCGAGGCGGTCTGGCTGCTGCTCGTGATTACAGGTTGGTGGTCGCCGGTCTCGTTCAGGTTGACCGTCACGGTCTGGTCGAGGGTGCCGCCATGGCCATCGCTGATAACGACGTCGAAGGTTTCCACCTTGCTGTGGCTGGCGATGCCATTGAGCGCAGTGATGACTGCCGTTGGATCCGCGGTGTAGGTCCAAACAAACTGGCCGCCGGTTCCAACACCTGTGGTATCGGATAGCTCGGTCAGCGATAAGGTGCCCAGTTCAGTACCGCCGCCGGTATAGGTCACGCTTTGAATGGTGTGCGTGTCGCTGAGGTCCGCATCCGAGAAATTGATGGTCCCGGTGGACGTCAGGGGCGACGTGCCGACTTCGCCGTTGCTTACCGCGAACGTGTCAACGCCATCCACGCCGGTATTGCCCGGCGTGGATGGCAGCGCCAGCATCGCATCCTGATTACCGGACTGCGGCAGTTCGTAGGCATGAACGCCGTCGCCCGCCGAATAGCCGGCACGTGCCACGGCTCCGCCGAGGCCATCCGATCCGCCGCTGGCATCGCCCGTCGTCCATTGGATATTGCCATAACGATATTCGATGTCGAAATTGCCATGGCCCTCGTTGATCAAGACCAGCTGGAAGGAGTCCAGCTTGTCGGTGCCGTAATAATAATACCCAACCTGGTCCCAGGTAATGGTCATGACGCCGTCGGCAGCGTCGAGATCGGTGTAGACGGCGCCGCCGCCTGTCCCGGCCGTGAACACATCGGCCCAGAACGGCGCAATGATCGGATAGCTGAAGCCGGCGCCGATCGCGCTCGGCGTGAAAGCGCCAAGCGGGGCGCCAAAGGTGATGTTGCCGTTATTGTTGACGTAAAGCGAGGTATAGCTGGTGCCGAAGAAGTCGACGCCAGCGGCGCCGAACACAGATGTGATGTCGATGGGAGCGGAGGAGTTATCGTCACCGGGTGACAAGGCAAGGGTTCCGTAGCCCGACTGGCCGGCGAGATCACCCACCAGACCCGGGGCAGCGAGATGCGCCGCCAGGTCCGGCGAGACGGTATTCGACGCAGCGGCCGCCAATGGAATATTGATCGTGCCGCTGGTGATCGATCCAGCCGCCAGCACCGGCGTATCGTTGGTGCCAGTCACGGTAACCGTCACCGGCGTGGTGACCACCCCGCCTTGGCCGTCATCAACCTGCAATGTGTAGGTCAGGTTGAGCTTCTCGCCGGCGGCGAGATAATCGAAGTTCTTGTCAGCGGCCGAGAACGTCCAGGCCTCCGAGCCGGTGGCGCCATTGCTGGAGTCGCTCTGCTCAGTCAGCGTCAGCCAGCCTAGCGCCGTCGTCGCGTTCAGGCCGGTGGTTACCCCGGACATGGTGAGCCCGGTCACCGTCACATGATGGGTGTCCGACAGATTGGCGTCGGTGAAGGTCACCGTGCCGCTGGCGGTATCCGGCGTCGCCAGGTTCGGCACCACGGACTCGGTGATACCAGCGCTCTGGCCGCCACTGGTGATGACCGGCGCGGCGTTGCTGCCGGTCACGGTAATGGTAAATGGCGCCACCGCCGTCTGCGGATCTGGCGCGTAATTATTGTTCACCGTCGCCAGATAGGTCAGGTTCAGCGTCTCACCGGCGCCAAGAAAACCGAGCGCGCTGTCCGGGATGCTGTAAGTCCAGGTTGCCGAACCATTGTTGTTGTTGCCGGCGGCCGGGACCACAACCAGACTGGCTTCCGCCGCCGCGATATCCGCTTGTTGCAGCGGCGTGAGCGATCCGGTGATGTCCTGGTGCGCCGCGTTCTGGTAGCTGAACGAACTGAATTGAATCGCAACGGTCGGCGTATCGCCGGCATTCGGATCGACGAAATTGATCTTGTTGGAGACGGTGTCGATCGCGCCAGGACCGGCCATGCCGGCATGCGCGAGCAGCGCGCCATTGACGACGAGGCTCGGGGGCAGGTTGATGTGCGGGATGACGTTGTTCGTATCCGTGGGATGAAAACCGGAACCGGACGTGGACCCCGTCGTGACCGGTTGTTGGACCGTGTTCACGTTGACCACGATCGGCGTCGCGGTCGCGCCGTCCGCGAGCTTGATCGGGTTCAGCGTCTGCGGCGTGATCGAACTATTCTGGGCCGTGGTCGTCTTTGGATTGGGGTTGTTGTTGTCGGTGAATTTCAGCGTGAACACATCGGTGATCAGCTTCTGCTCATCGGTCGACAATGGCGCATTGGTGATGCTGACCTGGCCCTGGCTGATGTTGATCTGCTGCCCGGCCTGATTGACGGTGGCGATCGGAGCAAGCGTGGTCTTGTCGTACAGGGTGTACGACCCGGTAGTGCCATCCGGCTCGACCAGAACCTGGAAGTGGGCGGCGGGCAAACTCCCTTGACCGGGAACGCTGAAGTCGATCTCGACCAGAACCGCGGTGCCGCGGATGCCCATGGTCGCAACCGGCGTGTCGACTTTCATATCGCCATGTTTGGCGGTCTGGCCGGCGACGAAGGAGATGGTCCCTGCCACCAGACTGAGCAGCGAGGAGTTGTTCGACCCGTTGGGGTCGTAGATCATATCGTTGAGCACCATCCTGGCATTCGACGAGAGACCGAACACCGTGCCGTCGATGAAGGTGATGCCCAGCGTCGAATCCGAGCCCGACGCGACCACGTCGCCCTTTTCGACGTTGTCGCCGAGGTGCAACAGGATCGCGACGCCATTGCGGGTAACGGTCGCGGTGCCGGCCAGCTTGGTGACATGGCCGATGACTGTGCCCGGGCCCGAGCTGCCACCCGCCTGGGCATATTGCGTATGTCCGGTCAGGGCCTCCACGATCGCACCGGTGAGATGGGCGCCATCCGGCGAGGACAGTGCCGCGCGCTTCTCGCCCCTGAAATAGTCCGGCACGAGCAGTTCGTGACCATCCTTGGAAAGGATCAGATCGACGCCGGCGCGCTTGAAACTGCCGTGAAACAGCAGTTGCGGGTCCGCCACCACGATGGCGTCGGCCGGCGCGTGCGTCGGATGCGCGATCGTCCCGAAAACGACGTCCTTGCCGCCGAAAAGGCCGGCCCCGACCGGCGAAAACTTGTCGTTAAAAATGCCGGAACTGTTCAATAGGCCACCGCCAAATGTTAATAAAATCTAAATTTCAGCAGCTTAAGTTTGCTTATCACCAGCCGCGGGATCGGAAAACCATCCCAAGCTTGTAAAAAGCCAGTCCAACGCGCCGGGCAACGCCGCAACATAATACCAATCTATTCAAACGATACATCAGACAACGTATTGGTGAATTTTCTATACGTATAGATAGCCTGCTCAACAGATAAAAGCGTAAACTGATGTCTATCGCCGTGGGTCTATTCTTGAATAACCTTCACCGCGCCGATACGGCCGGGATAGTGCGCGCTTTCTCTAGCCGAGACTGTGATTTAAATAACAAATTCAACTCTAATTGGCGGTTAGCCATATTTTGAAAAACTGTATTAAACAATCCTGGGTTGAACAGTTCCGATCCTGGGTGATTTCCGAGTCCGGACCGGCCTTGGTTCAAATTGTCTCGAACCTATCGAGGTCGGATTAAGCCTGCCTGGCATTCGGCGCCCGCAACGACGGGTGTCTTAAGCAGACGAAAAGCGTCCCCCCGCATGCTCCCCCGGTCGAATGAGGATCCGGTCACGCGTGGGCGAACCGCGATGGCCCGGACGGGGGTGCCGAATGCGGTCAACAGGACATCAGGCGGTCTGGCGCGCGCTTGCCCTGGCGTGCGGCCTGATCTGGCTCGGGCCGGCTGCGGAGCTCAAGGCGTTCACGCTGCAATCGTCGGGCCTGCCGGCCCTGACCGGCGGATCCAGCGAACCTTTCGGGCTGCCGGCATCCATCCTCTCAAGCGGCGGGCTGCAGCGCAAATGGCTCGAGCTTGAGCGCAAGCTCGATGACGACCGGGTGCAGCTGGCGCTTTGCGATGGCGATCGCGATCGCTGCGTGTCGGCCGCCGCGCTCAAGCTTCTGGCCATCGTGGACGAGGCGCGAGCCCGGGAGGGACGCGCCCGCTTCGGCGTGATCAATCGCGCGGTCAATCTGGCGATCAGGCCGATGAGCGATCTGGCGCAGTACGGCGCGATCGACGTCTGGAGCCCGCCACTCGACACGTTTGCGAGCGGCGCGGGAGACTGCGAAGACTATGCGATTGCCAAGTTCGTCGCCCTGCAACAGGCCGGCGTGCCAACCGACGACCTTCGCATCGTGATCCTGCGCGAGACCCTGCTCGAGCAGGATCACGCCGTCGTCGCCGCGCGGCTGGACAGCCAGTGGCTGATCCTCGACAACCGCCGCATGGCCATGGTCGACGATCTCAACCTGCGCCATGATCGGCCGCTCTTTGTCATCGATGACAGCGGCGTCATGAAGTATCCCGAGGTCCCGTTAACCGTTAACCTGCCGGCGCCGCCATCGATCGGCGGGACCGGCTATTTTTGAATGGGACGCCTGCCTCGACGCGTGACCGGCTATCGCCTGGGCATCGAGCCCTGGCGTTGGCTGGCCGGTCAAAGCTCGGCGCCGGCGCCCGGCACGGACCAGTTCAGGCTGCGCAGCCAGGTGGCGGCACGGCGCGAAACTCGATGCCGTGGAGCTTGATCGTCGGCGAGATGCCAAAATGGTTGCCGCCGAACACCCGGATCCGCCGATCGAGCTCGTCCTTGGCGATGTCAGGCGGAATGTCGCAGAGTTCCCGGTACGCGCGTTTGGAATAGGTTCTGCCGCCCCATTGCAGCGGCAGCGTTGGCGGAGGCGCCGGATCCGTCGCCAGGTACTTGCCCCAGCGCCAGAACAATCGCGCGAGATGGCCATAGGCGTGCCCCTCCAGCCCAATAACCGAAATGTCGGCTGGAACGGGAAACCGCTCGACATCGACGATCGGACCGGCATCAACCTTCTCCACCATGACATGGAGGGTTGCGCCGAACTCGGCCGCGCGTTCGTAAAGCGCAAAATGCGCCGGCGCCCAGCCGGGGTAAGTCGGCGGACCGGGATGAAAATTGAACGCGCCGTAGCCGAGCGCGTCGAGGATTCGCTTAGGGACAATTTCCGGGGTCACGAAGGTGATCAGCCGGGCGCGCTCCAGTACGTCATTGTTCAAGGCGGCCAATTCCGCGGCGGTGTCCAGCGCAATGACGGTCAGGCCCGGATGGTGTCCTTGCAGCACCAGCGGCAGCGTTCGTTGTTCGACTTGCCCCGAGAGCAGAATGATCGTGTCAAACATTGCCATTACCTGGTTGGGGTAGCTCATGCGGGGTGCGCCGGTGCGCGCCTCGGGCGAATTATCAGCTCTGGTAGTTGTCGGACTGCAACTGCTGCTGTAGCGGCGATAGATAGCTGCTGTTGGCGGTCGCGGCGATTGACGTCATGTCGGCTCCGGGGACTGATAACGGGATGCCTCGACGCTATGGTTAACGAACTTAACAAGACCTTTTTCTTGCCGTAACAGTATGTTGCATGTTGTTGCCGAGCTGCCGCTGGAAATATTGCGAAACAATTCTTTTTCGGCGATCCTCTCGAATCATAGACAAAGGTCCGCATGACCATGGCTGCCCCCAATATTCTTGTCGTGGAAGATGACCGCGAGACGCGGGCGCTGATCGCCAAATATCTCGGCAGCAATGGCTGCCATGTGTTGACGGCGACCGATGGCCAGGCGATGTCCCGCGCCATGACCGACCACCGGGTCGATCTCCTGATCCTCGACGTCATGCTGCCGGGCGAGGACGGCCTGAGCCTGTGCCGCAGGGTGCGCGCCGAATCGCAAATGCCGATCATCATGCTGACCGCGCGCGGCGAGGACGTCGACCGCATTCTCGGGCTCGAAATGGGCGCCGATGACTACCTGGCCAAGCCGTTCAACCCCCGGGAATTGCTGGCCCGGATCAATGCCGTGCTGCGCCGGCAGGCGGCTGCCGTCAGCGTCAGCGCCCACCAAGGCGCCACCGCACTCAGTTTCCTGGGCTGGCGCATCGATTTCCGGCTGCGCGAATTGCGCAATCCGGCCGGCGCAAGGGTGGCGATGACGAGCGCGGAATTCGATCTGCTGCGCACCTTCTGCGAGCGGCCCGGCCGTGTGCTGTCGCGCGAAAGCCTGCTGGATTTCACCCAGGGCCGTAACGCCGGCTCGTTCGAGCGCAGCATCGACGTGCTGGTCAGCCGTATCCGGCGCAAGATCGAAACCGATCCGCAGGAGGCCACCATGATCAAGACGGTGCGGTCGGGCGGCTATGTCTTTACCCCGACGGTGGAGGCGTTCGCGAACCCGATCGACAGCCCATCATGAGGCTGCAAGGCCTCAAACTGAAAGGCTTTCTGAACCTGCGGGGGATCAGCGGTCAGATCGCAGCGCTGGTGGTGGTCTCGATGGCCACGATTCATCTGATCATCACCGCAACCATCCTGATCCATCGGCCGGACCAGCCCGATCCGTTGACCGATCGCGGACATAGTCAGCTCGCCGCCATGGCACAGCTTCTCGGAGAAGTGCCGGCGTCCGAACGGCCACGGCTTTTCAGCGATATCGCGCGGGCTTTCCCGCAACTGGAGATCGCTAATCTGTCCACGGCGCCGACCGCGGCCGAAAACAAGCCAAAGGGCCTTAACCTCGGTTCGCTGCGTCGCCGCCTCGGCAGCGGCTATCGCGTTTTCTGGCTGGGCTATGACGGGGACGACCACCGGATCGGCATCGTACTGCCGGACGGCGCGATGATGGCGGCGAAATTTCGCCCGGACCAGCGCCAGCGGTGGCTGCTGACCGGCCCCTGGATGATCACCTTGCTGTTCGCCGTCATCAGCGTCACCTTGCTCGGGCTGTGGGCGGCGCGGGCCTTGACCGCGCCGTTATCGTCATTCGCCAGAGCGGCCGAAAACTTCAGCCTGAACGGCGCGGCCGCGCCGCTGCCGGAAAGCGGTCCTGAGGAGATCAGGTCGGTCGCAAGGGCGCTCAACCGGATGCGGGAACGGATCACGACCCTGATCGACGACCGCACCAAAATGCTCGCCGCGATCAGCCACGACTTGCGAACGCCGATCACCCGCATGCGCCTGCGCTCCGAATTTATCGAAGACCAGGCCCATCGCGGCCAGATGATGGGGGATCTCGACCAGATGCGATCGATGCTGGAATCGGTGCTTTCCTTCCTGCGCAATGACCGAAAAAAACTCGAATCGATGACGCTCACCGACATCGCCAGCACGCTGCAGCTGGTCACCGACCAATTCGCGGATATGGGGCACAAGGTCAGCTATGACGGCCCAGAACACGCCATGGCCACGGTGCGCCCCGACGACCTTTATCGCGCCGTCACCAACCTCGTCGAGAACGCGGTGCGGTTCGGCACCTGGTCCAGCATTCGTCTCAGGGTGCGATCCGAGACCCTGACGATCGACGTCGAGGACGATGGTCCCGGAATTTCGGACGACCGCAAGGAGGTCATGCTCGAACCCTTCGTGCGCGGCGACACCGCCCGCAACATGGACGATTCGACGGGCTTCGGTCTCGGTCTTTCGATTGCACGCAGCATCGTGCTGGCCCATGGCGGCGTGTTGTCGCTCAACGATCGGGCGCCACATGGATTGATGGTTCGGATCGAACTGCCGATCCATCAGCAGCAAATCCTGGAGGCTGCCTAGGTCGCTGAGCTTTTTCCGACGCCGGCCAATTTCCGCAACATCTCGTCGAAGGCGGTTTTGATGCGGGCGACGAACGGATTCTTGTAGGGAAATTCCTCATTATGCTCATGGACCAGCATGGAGGCATTGACCTCGAACACGACCAGATTCCCGGATCGGTCCAGCCCACAATCCATGCCGAAATAATCCAGCTCGATGCGCTGTTGGATTTCCCGCATCAGCTGATAATGCGCTGAATTGAACACCGTGGCAGGGGCGTCCAGGAACGCCTGCTCTTCCTGCTGCATCCAGATATGGTCGACCATATCGGTGCTGTCGTGGTGGACCTTCCAATCGCTGGCGATGGCCAAGTGATAGGGCAGAATCTGTCCAGCCACGAAGATGAAGCGGTATTTGCGGAAATAGCCGTCGGCCGATCGGTAGTCGATATATTCGATCAAATAGCGGTCGGTATCAGTGCGCTGCGCCAGTGCCTGTTCGAGTTCGGCCGGATCCTCCAGCTTTTCGAAATCATCGCCGCCATGAGTCCCGACCGGCCGTACCAGGATCGTCGCGGCGGACGGCAGCACCGCCAGCAACCGTTCCAAGGTAAGATCGGTTCCAGCCTTCTGGCGCAGGACTTTGGCGACGCGGCAGCCAGGCATGTCCTGCAGCCGCTCGGCGACCGCATCCCGCGTGGTCCGCGCGATCTTGCGTGGATCGTTGACGGTTGGCCGGTCGAGCTGGTCGACCAGCAGGGCCGCCTGCGGCAACAAGCCGGCCGCCTGATCCGCATCGGAAATCAGATTGACGACGACCTGTACGCCCTGTTTTAGAATCTCGGGATCGTATCGGCTGGCCGCAAACAAGGCGAGCGTGTCGGTGTCGTAGGCCGCGTCCTTGAACAGATATCCGGTCGGCAGGTTGCCCGCGAACGGCGCGAACAGCGCCAGCACGCGAAACTCCGCCGGGAATTTCGCGGCCGCGCGCCGGATCAACGGCTGCAGTTTCGCCGCCTCGGCATAGGCCAGTTCGGCGGCTTCGATATCGCCCTGTTGCTGGCGGATGCTGGCGGTCCAATAGATACTGTCCGCGTCCGTTGCATCGATGGCGATCGCCCGGGCAAGATATTCGAGGGCCGCGTCGTGCTCGTTCAACTCGAAATGCAGCTTGCCGAGCTGATTGTAAAGCTTGCCATCCCCCGGCCGCTCGGCCACCAGCTCCATCAACAGCACCTTGGCCATTAAATATTGCCGGGTGGCGATCAAGGCCTGAACCAGATTGGTGCGCGACGGCCAATGGCCCGGATTGATCGACAACGCGTGTACATAGAGCGTGACCGCGTCCTGGGCTTTGC
>Ga0302319_10025212_pt1 | contig 10540 bp, 14 predicted proteins | sample Bog_T0_2_FD_203319 | JGI IMG/M metagenome (GOLD analysis project Ga0302319, IMG submission 203319) | Peat permafrost microbial communities from Stordalen Mire near Abisko, Sweden - Bog_T0_2 | ecosystem: Environmental > Terrestrial > Soil > Wetlands > Peat | place: Sweden: Abisko, Stordalen Mire... | reverse complement strand
CTCGGGGATGGGCTTGCGAAACGTGCTGAATGCCTCTCCGATGCCATCGGCCAACACGTCAAGGCAGCGGCTCAGAGCCACCCGTGACTCCTCGTCGAGGACCTTGGCGGGATTCACCAGTTGCACAATGGGAGCAATGCTCTTGATGAAGCGCCCTGGCTTGGCAGGCTTCTTGCCGGCCACTTTCTGGAGACGGGGCCTCCCCTTTGCCAACTGATGAACCTCTTCTTGAGCTGGAGCCTCCTCCTGCTCTGCAAAGGGGACATCCTCCTTGTCATCGCCTTCCGCAACGATGACCATCTTCTTCAAGTCTCCCTCTTCGTCACTGAGGTCCGACATGCCCTCTCACCTAGTGTGCCGGATTATTTCTGCTCCCTAGCAGAGACAATCTAAAGGATGGCACGACTCAGACAGGCATTCCAACGACGAGATATCCGCGCTGCCGCCACCAAGACGGTCGGCAAGAAGGTTCGCAAGGATGGATCCGAGCCGAAGAAGGAGAGGAAAGCACGCACCCCCAAGTCGCTGCCTGATGCCACTCTGAGGCGTGCCGTCATTGTGATCGGACCCAAACGTGTCGGTCCCAAAGCCCTGGAGGAGATCCGTACCCTCGTCGAGGAGCAGGTCACCGCAGTGGTAGCCGATGCCACCCGATCCGCTGCCTGCGAGGGACGCAAGACCATCAAGGGGCGCGATACGAGGAGGGCCCTTGCAGCGAGAGGAATCACACTGGTGTGAGCGAGCGAGCGAGTGAGAGGTCCAGAAAATAAAATTTCATTTCCCACGGATGGAGGGGTTCAATGCCGTCGTTGGCGCCACCTCTTGGGTTCGGCTTCCGGGACGCGAAAAACACGTTGGTAGGACTAGTTACTGGGCCTTCAACGCATACGCACGGAATGACAATCTCGAGGATGTCCCCATGTGGACTCGGAAAGACCTCGCCCGAGAGATTCAGGACATGATCCCTTCAAATCACCCTTCTCAAAAGCCCGGGTTTACCACATGGCGGTCCACGAACGAGGAACAAACATGGACAATTTTCGTCAATCCCGTGGAAATCGAAGGTGCAAGAGTGGGGTTTCGACAGAGTCATCTTCGTCTACTGGGCCTTGACATCTTGAAACACTGTGCTGAATATCGTTCATGGTTTGACGTGACGGTGGAAATCAAGTTCGCATCCTTTGAGGTCCGAGTCGTCGACCATGTCATGCGAGATGAGCGCCGTGTCGATCAGTGCCATGCCGCTTGTCAGGTCCTTCTCTCGCAGTGGTTGCGACGACGCACTACCCCGGATGGCACAGCCTTTCGTCTAGTTTCCCGCACTCTCTGGGACCTGCACAAGAAGAGCTGCCGCTGGGATGATGTGCCCCAGTGGCTGACGGCTTCCCGTGCCGCTAAAAAACGGATTAAAACTCTCTGAGTCCGCTCTGCGCAACCCCTTGGTTTACTTCCCATTTGGAGTCGCCGCCGCCACCGCTGCAGTCGGTGCCCCGGGCTTTTTTGCGGCTGCACACTTGGCGCACCTGGTACAACTCGGTATTAATGCTGCCTTCGTGGCACAGTCCGAACACGCAACACGATCGTGACAGTCCAGGCAAGACACCGCAGTATTATTGGGGCACGGTCTGCGTGGGCGAAGCGGCATGTGTCGACGGGTGGCGCATGGTGTACATCCCACAAAGTAGGCTTCCGACAGATTGAGAGTCGTCATAAGAATAAGACCCAGTGACCCGATGGACTGAAGGTCCCTTCCAATGGATTCAAGCTCGACCACCAGAGTGAACTGCTTGCCGTCGTATCGCGACGTAAACTTGTGGGTGTGCACCCATCTGTAGGTCAGGACCAGTGGCTGAGTATCACGCAGAAGTGCGTATTGACGGGGATGCATGAAGATACATGCATATGGATGCTGTCCGTCTGCCGGGGCCTGGACAAAAAGGGGCGCATATTCAGTACGCATCGTTGTGTCCGGTAGCACTTGGAACTTGTCCTGGCGGCCCACAAATTCGTTGTCCGCCTTATCGTCATCCAGAGCATTTGTCACTTGGTCGGCCAAGAAGCCACAATAGGCCAATCTCAGGGCTTGCAGATCGAGTGGCTCCGTCTCGGGTGGCATGGTTTCATCCGCATCTTGGACTGATCCGCGAGCACGCTTGCTTGCCGCACTGACGGTCTTGGTGTTCTGCATCGCGACCCCTCTCTGCAGTCTTGGAAGAATAATTTTTTGTGCTCGCCGCGCGGCAACCTCGCGGAGAAAATATTTTTTCCCTGCCCGTGGAGGAACGTGATTCAGTTCTCACCTCTCCACAAGGGCCGCGGCACAAATGACGAACTGGAGCGTTGATTTCGGTGAAAGCTACACGGAGGCGGTCCGCACGTTGGCTGGCTGCGGCGAGAACCTGGAACCCAAGGAGGATGAGGTCGACAAGGAGGAGATGGAAGAAGCCTCGTCCCCAGAGCTGTCCCCAGTGCACAGGCTCGACAATATCAGAATACGTGAGTGCGACTTGGAGGACTACCCAGAGATCTATGAGGACGAGGATAAGGAGCAAGAGCCTGGCCCGGAGGACGAGGACGAGGCAGCTCCAGCAGTGGGAAGCAAGCGCAAACACCCATCCAACGACGACACCCATGGCGAGAAGCACATACTGGTGCAGGGGCAGTTGGATATTGACCTGCGCAAGGCAGCAGGCAAGGGTTCGCTTAAGGACGTCAAGCGAGCAGTATCAAAGGGTGGACGCGTCAACTCAGTGTGCAGGCGACACCAGCGATCGCCACTCATCTACGCGTGTCGTCGCAACGATGACTACCAAGTGGCCGAGCAAATTGTGCGCTTTCTCATTGCACACGGAGCTTCCGTGTATCAGTCGAGCAATCTCAACTCTACGCCTCTGCACTGGGCATGCGAATTCTCCAGTCTTGCAGTGGTGAAGTTTCTGCTCGGCCAGGATGCACGCGTTGAGGCTCGCAGCGACGATAGATGGACACCCCTTTTCTTTGCCGCGCAGCGCCAGGACGACGAGGCCCACCAGATTACGCGGCTTTTGTTGCTGCACTGTGCCTCGTCGTACATATCCGACCACGGGAACCGGACCACACCGTTGTTGCTTGCGGCGGAACACGGTACTACAGCCACGCTCAACTTGTTGCTTAACCATTGTCACATCGATATGAACGGTATCGGGAGTGGCGACACTGCTCTCATTGCCGCTGCAAGGAACATTGCGCACGGAGCAACAATGATCCCTCTTGTTCTGGCCAAGCACTCGCACGAGTGGAATTACATCACTAAGCAGGCAGCTGACGGTCACGACGCCCTCCTTGAAGCATGCAAATACGGCAACACGGAAGCCATCAAGGTGCTCAAGGCAGCCATGTTGATGCTGCCAGTGCCCATGGCGCGAGCACAGGCCCAAGCAACGGTGCCATTCTCTTTCCCATTCCAGGTGGGAGATCCGCTTGGCACGCTGGACGAGGCAGCATCGCTGGGCTACAAGCTGTCGCCCGGTGATTTTACTTCCATCGGAAGGGAGGCAGAAACTCTGGCCTGGGTCTCTCTCAGGCGCACCGTCTGGGACCTTGACAAGGTCTGGCATATTATGCGCTACTGCGACTCATACAAGACCTGGCATTGGGTGGGCATGGAGATGCTCAACGTGCGTCATCCACGCAAGGGCACCACGCTTCTCCACGTGGCAGCCAAGAGGAACCTTCACCAGGGTTTGTCTGCGCTGTGCGATCTATGGGCAAATCCCTTCATCAGGGATGCCAGGGGTCGCATCCCCAGGCAGCGTGCCACCGACACGGGCTGCCTATCGATGCTCACATTGTATGGGCAACAACAGCAGCCACGCCGTGAGGTTATCCGTTGGTATGGGCCTTGTTTTCTCAGCCGTGCCCAGACGTGGATGCTGTGCGTCCTGCGTTGGCGCCTAAAGGGAGTGCGGGTGCTGCCCAAGGATGTGGCTTTCCTCATCGTCCGAAAGCTAATGACAATTGAATCGGTCTGAATGAAAGACACACCTCCGCGCCATCCTTTATCTCACAGTTCTCCCACGGGTTTGACGGCCCCGGTGTACTTGTTGTAGCCACGCATGTAGCTATTGGGATGAAGCGGGTTGAAGAAGGGATTGTCCTTGAGGGCGGAGCGCTTCTCAAAGTCGCACTGGCAACGCTGCGGGTCTCCTGTGGCAGTGCCGGCAATGTCCTCAATGTCAGCAGCAGGAAGTCCGGCCCAATCCAGCATGACAACGAGATCTTTGCGCGCTCCCGGGCTCTTCTTAAAGAATGGACAGCCCCGCATCTCGCCGTTGAGACCAGCACGAATGAGGGAGTTACATCCGTAGGCCCGCCCCGTGATGCTGGCCTTGCCCTTGCGATACATGTCCAGCACCTGGATGCCAAACTTCTTGTGGTAGGCAGCATCGTTCCATCCATTGACGCCGTAGCGTCCCGTGAACTCAGCGTCAAGCGTGAAGAGAGTGTAGATGATGCCGTTGATCTGTTGTACATTGTAGCCAGCCTCAACCAGGAACATGGCCAGGGCCACCCGCGACTCGTGTTTGGGATGCCTGCCCTGCGAGAAGGCAGCCCAGAAGTGCTGCATCATGCAGAGGGGGAAGCGGTGCTTGACGGTCTGCAGCATCTCCTCCGCAGTGCTCACCGAGGGTAGGGTGGCATCAACATAGTGGGCCTGGGCAAGGCGGATGGCCTCTCGCTCCTGGTCACGAAGCTGCTGGCACTGGCCCAAGAAGGGTGTCAAAAAGTCTCGCATGTCCTGGTCCCATGCTAGCCTGTCGGATCCAAGTGCGTCGTCCCAGCGTGCCACGTTGATGCGTCGGTTCATGTCATCGGTGGCCCGCACCATTTGGTACCAGGCCCACGGCGCAAAATCGCGATAGGTAATGTGCACGCCTCCATCGCGCACATCCCAGTTGGGGTTGCCCAGCGTGGAGGGCGGCATGTTGATGAAGGGCACCACAGCCCAGCTACCTGGCACGACAGAGCCAGGAAAGCGACGAGCGTAGTTGTCCTTCACCACTGGGTCTACTTGATCCGTCAGCTTGGCACCCAGGACAGCAACCATTTCCTGATTCTTGAGCAGCGCCGTGGAGAAGTGATGCTCGTAACAGTAGAAATGGACAACCCGCCACTTCAAAAGCGCGTACTCCCAGTGGTCGCGCACATCCCACAACCAGGGGTCGTGAGCACAGATAAAGGCCAGCAACCAGTAGGAGCGCAATTCATCGAGACGGCCCTCCTCACAGGTCAGATCCATCTCGCGACATTCATGAATGACCTCAAGCATGCGGGCACCATCATGTTGCACAAACTGGGCGTTGTTCCGATGCCGCCACCAACACAGCATGAGGTCCATTCGACGCTGCACCTTGTCCCGCTTCACATGGCCCTGCTCGGCCAAACTCTTGGAGGCCGACGTGGCCACATAGAACCAGTGATCTCCCGACTCGGCGCCCCTCTTCATACCGCTTCGCAGACTGTGCTTGTCTACGGGGGATGGTGGACATGGGAAATTTTTTCTTCCCCACGATAGTCAACGCACTGGGCCACGCAAAAATTATTTCACACAGGACACTATGTTGAAGGGCTGGGATCTTTTGAGCGATGAAGGGAGAGCTTCCCTGTGCCAGCGAGACGAGTGCCGACTGGCCTTGGCGGTTGGCTTTGGCATCAGCCCTGTGCTGTCTGATGAGCAATGGCTTGCTGCGTTGAAAACCAAGCCGCAGACCCTGCTTGAGGCTCTGCTCCGGATCAAACGTTCCGCTGCAGTCATTTTCCCGGTTCCCCCTCCTCGTACTTTGGAAGATGCCAAAGAGAAGGCAGCAGTCGACACCGTTGTGACTGCCGCAGAATCACCGACTTCGGCGAATTAGTCGGCACTCATGCGTAGGCGTATCGGCCTGCTCAAGGAGGCAAAACGTTGGGACGATACCATCCATACAATGCTAATCGCAGCACTCGGATTCCCGGTGAGAGACAACGAGGACGGTTCGCTATGGGCCATCATTGGAAGGGCGGACGAAAAGATTCTCTTCAAGCTTCAGCTCCTTCTGGATGGCCTTGATGAGGTCTTCCGCCCTGCTGAATAAACACATGGTACCCCTTCCAGGGCATGGTGGTTCATTTCATTCAGAGATCAAAGTCATCTTCGGGCGGGTCGCCGGGCTTATCGGATAGAAATACACCAGTCGTGTGTCGGCCGCCTGTCCTTGGAGTTTCTAGCCCGTCAGACTCGGTGTCCACGGTGAGGTCATCAGGGTGGCCGCTGGGGGTCGGAGCCAAGTAGGATGGGCAGGTGTTGCGTATGGCATACATGATGATGACAAAGAGGAGAGCACCCATCATGGCAAGCGCCGCAGTGATGAGCAAGGACCATCCCATGGTTCGGTCAGATGCACGGACCATTAAGATGGTGCCGATGAAGAGAGCGCCCAGCGCCAGAGCCGACATGAGCGCAGTGATAGGGGTCTTGTGTTTCCAACACCATCGACAGCGACCCCGCTCCTCCTCCTCCTCCTCGTGGGAGCCTATGACTGACGGCTGCGGTGCTGCTGCTGCATCCATTTGGAGAGCACGCAAGGGGAATGGCTCTTGTCCAAAGGAGGAGTGGGATCATCACAGGCTCTCTACGCCGTCGAGGGGCACCGGGTCTAGAATCCACTCCAAACAAAGGGAAGCCGATGCGGGATCCGTGTAGGAGAGCTCGGTTGCGTAGATGCCACTAGTGAAGTGCGGACTGAGCGCTACGGTGTCTGCCCACTCCGTAAGCACGGACCAGGCCACTGCACGACCCCCATGAGGAAGACGACGAGCATCATCTTCGTGGGTCTCGGGGATGTCGGTCCAGCGCCCACGCGAAATGACTCGCCGCTCTACGTAGGGACGCCCTTGATTCAAAACAATGCAGAGCCCCGTTGGCACATCCTGGGTTTCGACAAAAGCCAGCAGGGCGGATCGACCGTGGTACACATCGACCAGGGTGTCGTGCTCATCAATGAACCACACAATGGTGTCAAAGAGTTGACCTTCCCTGACGTCTCCCTTGATGCCCCTGGCCAGCGCGGTCCAGCCAAACTCCACGAATTCTACCTGTCGTTGGCCCGCTCGCCACAGTACACGATCCAACCCCTGTGTGGGCCCATGGAGCGTCCCCAACACTTCAGTGCCGTCTCCGCATAGCACACTGAGGAAGTGGCTCTTTCCCGTCTCGCTGAGGCCAACAAGGGCCACCCTTCGAGGAGCAGGTGGCCGCATGGCTTCCTGCACGCGGCCAAGCAACCCTCCCATTGGCAGCCGACTCGAAAGAATGTCTCTGAACAATCAACTTTCATTCACTCAGACGCCACCTCTGGCTCCTCAGCATCCGGCTCCTGTCCTATGGCCGCCCCAATGATATGAACCTTGAGCAGGCCGCTCTGGCGAGGCCAACCCATCGACGTGATGGCTCTCTGCAACTCGGAGCATGTCACCTGTCCGTCCTCCCCGGCCAGCGCCACGGCTCTTCGAATGGCATTCTCTGCAAAATGTTGTAGCAACGCAGCCATGACAACAGGTGCCTCCTTGGAGAGCTTGCCGCCATTCCATAGGTTGCCGACAATGCGCCGACAGCGACCGGGACTGATGTGCAATCCTGCGCGCTCCTGCTGACTCTTGCCCTTTGCCTTCTTCGCGGCCTTCTTCGCGGGCACTGGACTCGGGACCTTTTTCTCCTGCTCCTCTTCTTTGTCGACCTTGCGTTTCACCATGGTCGATGGACTCTGTGTGTCTTGTTCTGTCGCCAAAAAAAGTCAATCGATGAGCGAGCGGGCCAAGGCTGTGCTCGCCAAATGTGAAGCAGACCGCAGGCCAACCATTGTGCTTGTCGAGGACAATCTCAAAGAGGCCGAGCTGGCACGAGACCTATGTCTGCAGGCCCCTGGTACGCGCATCGTGCTGTCCATGCTGACCAACAACCACTACACGGGAGTGGAGATTGGTGCGCCGGTGCCAGCTCAGGAGGATGGATCACCTGGCGTCATTGATCTGGCCATTTTTCGTATTTCCTCTGAGCATGTGCTTGAGCCCGCCGTCCTCATTCAATGGTTGAAGCGGGCTCGGCAAATCATCTGCGTGGGTACCAGACCAGGTCTCGTCAGCAACGGTGCACTCTGCGAGTATGCCCACAAGGGGGCAGGCGGCGACTGTCCTGACCAACCGGCAGTGTCCCTCATATCGCTGGTGAAGGAATAAAAGGAGAGAGACACGGAGGTGGGAGGATGTCATGTGATTGCCGAGCGAGAGGCCAAATCCTTACTCGAGGTAGAAATATTTTTCATCGTCGTAGTCGTGACGCGATGAGGGTCGCCGTTGATCCCAATGATTGGATGCACGACTTCTACGGTACCACCCGAGGAGAGGACTACGGTACCCCGACCGTCGTCACAGTGCCCGACACACCACCACCCCCGACACCCGACAAGAGTCTTCGCCATGCCATTGAAGAAGGCGCCAAAGACGACGCCGAAGATACCCTTCTACCCCGTCTTTCGCTTCCTCCCCATGCTGCTGCCGCTGCCGCCGCCGCGTCCTCCAAGACGAATCCCCCTCCTGCTTACTTGTCCTCCTCCGACCGGCGTCGCTTCGTGGGCCATTCTCCAACAGCCATCTGCTTCGTGGGCCATGCTCCAGCAGCCATATCCGTTGCCCATCGCCAGCAGTACAGCCAGGCACAGCAGGCCCTCTATCGGGATGCCGGCAAGGCGGAAGTCGTCGGGGATGCAATTGGTCTCACAGCCCTGGCCAAGGTGGCAGGCAAGAGGGCACATGCACCGAAGAAGAAGAAGAAGAAGGCCCGGCATCCTCCTGGCGTGAGCGAGAGATGGGTAACCACGAAGAACGGACGCGTCCTCAAATTGAAGGCAAAGCCGAAGAAGCACGGTGGCCGCACTGCTCTCAGTCGTTCATGGCCCAGCACCCGGGACCCTTCTTCATCGTCGTCGAACTCTTTTTATCGCGAAGACTACAGCGAGAGACAAGCCGAGCGGGCAGAGATGGAACGCGGAGATAGGAAATAAAAGAATGGCAATCGGCCAGGCTTTACTTTTTTGATTCCTGTGTTGCGGTTTTGAAGGCTGCTGCAATGTCATCGTCGTACTTGGCTGCATCCTTCATAAACTCCAATAGATCCGCTCGCATCACATGGGCAAGCGGATCTCCATTCTCAGGGGAGACAAAAGAATACTTCTTCTTGATCCCGCTGATGATGGACAATCTGACACGCCCGTACACCTCCTCGGGTGTCATCGTTTTGAGCAACTCATATCGTACAAGATCCAAGCGCAATTCGGACTCCTGGTTCTTGCGCTCGATTGCCGCCAGTTCTTCTGCTGTCATGCATGACTTCAAAACCCGAAGAAATTCCGGTTGTCCAGTCAAAAGCATGAGATCTTTCTCCTGGTCCGGGGTCAATTCAATAAAAGGAACGGGCGCCCCGCCACTCAAGTAGTCCTCTCGCGTGATGCGTCCAGTGGGAGCAACAGATGGCACACTTTCTGGTTGCATGGCGACCCTTTTTCGTCTGACACTCTTCGATCACGACGACGACGACGACGACGACGAGGAAAGAATTTAATTTACATCTCGGTATCGTTGGACTGGTGACGGTTTCAGCAATAACGGAGCACGCGCCCAGACTCAAATAAAGTGAACCCGCTGCGACCTACAGTGAACACGAGAGGAGCAGGCTGCTGCTCCATCTCTTCGCCCTGGTCATTCAGTACCACATGACGGACTGCGATCCATTGCTCTCCCACCAGAACACCGCATCGCTGACAACCCAAGCCCAAGCATACGCGTATGTCACGCTTGTTGTAACATCCGGGGAGTTTCACGGTGACCACCATTAACTGTACTGCGCGGCCCTCTTTCGTCTGACAAAGGGGGAAGAATTTCATTTACACCTCAGTTGTCTGTTTTATCTTCCTGGTAGCCGCTGAGGTGGCTGCCAAGCTTCCGTCAGTGTCCGTGATCATCACTTGCATGACGATGCCCTGCCGTCCGGCGATGCTGACGTGATCTCCAACTTGGGGAAGTGGCCTGCTTCCGTCGTCCTCTTCTTCTTCACCAAGAAAGGAAATTGTCCAGTACGCTGAACTCGCCATGCACAACACAAAGCCCGTCTTAAATAGGCCATCCGACCAGACTCCGCCCGCAAGCAGGTTCACCAAGCAGAAGCCGATGTACGCACACAATCCACACACAAAGGCGTATGTGGCAAACCATCGGAAAGCGCGCCTTTCGCCCCATGTCATGGCGAATGGCCTTGTGCTGGGCAGAGATTTTGGCCTCGACAAGAGAGAACATTTTAGAGATGAGCACCTGACTGGTCCTCTAGCATTCAAGACGCCGCCGTCGCCACCGCCTAGGGAATGGACGTCCCTCCGCGCAAGGCCCGCGAGAGGGCGGCAGCGGAAGAGCATGGCAATCATGACATGGACGAAACCCTTGACAAACAGGATGGCGAGATCCTCAATGGCCTGGA
>Ga0302319_10025210_pt1 | contig 10540 bp, 7 predicted proteins | sample Bog_T0_2_FD_203319 | JGI IMG/M metagenome (GOLD analysis project Ga0302319, IMG submission 203319) | Peat permafrost microbial communities from Stordalen Mire near Abisko, Sweden - Bog_T0_2 | ecosystem: Environmental > Terrestrial > Soil > Wetlands > Peat | place: Sweden: Abisko, Stordalen Mire... | reverse complement strand
CCGTCGGCCAGGAGGACCTGAAGAGGGTCCTGGCATTCTCCACGGTCTCCCAACTCGGCTACATGATGCTGGCTGTCGGAGTCGGTTCGTGGGTTGCCGCGATCTTTCACCTGCTCACGCATGCCTTTTTCAAGGCCCTGCTCTTCCTCGCCGCCGGGTCCGTGATCGACGCCGCCCACCACGAGCAGGACATCCGCAGGCTGGGCGGACTTCGGCGCCCCATGCGCATGACGTTCGCCACCTTTGCGGTGGGCATGATGGCCCTGTCCGGCGTGCCCCTGGTCTTTTCCGGATTCTGGAGCAAGGAGGCTATCCTGCATGCAGCCTCCGAATGGCCCGTGTCCAACCTTCCGCTCCTGGCCTGCCTCGCCGGCGTCGTGCTCACCGCGTTTTACATGACGCGCCTGCTCTGCGAGGTGTTTCTGGGCAGGCCGCGGTCCCCGGAGGCGGCCCACGCCGGTGAAAGTCCGCCGGTGATGACGATTCCCCTGGCGATACTCGCCATTGGCGCCGTCTTCCTGGGTTTTCTCGGCACTCCGGCATGGCCCTGGCTACAGTCCTTCCTGACGGGTGTGCCGGTTCCGGCAAAGCCCCTCCTCGAGGGAGGCGGGCTCACCGCCGTTTCCGTGGTGCTGGTCGCGGCCGGCCTCGGTGCCGGCTGGGCGCTCTACGGCCGGAACCCGCGGGTGGCAGCCCGCGACAGGGACCCCCTTGAGGCGGCCGCTCCAGGCCTCTTCGGCTTCCTGCGGGACAGGATGAGATTCGACGGGCTCTACGCCGCCACGGCGGGCCGGTTGAACTCCTTTGGCGCGTGGCTGGCGGACTTTCTCGACCGCCGCGTCTGGGGCGGCGCGGTGAGGCTGCTGGCGCGCCTCGGGGAGCTCACGGGATCGGTGGATCGCGAAATCGATCAGCAGGCGCTCAACGCCGGCTTCAACTCGGCCAGCGACGGAATCCGCGGCGCCGGGCGGGCCTATTCCCGGGCCCAGACGGGTGACGCCCAGGGCTATCTTCGCACGCTGGCGATCGCCTTTGTGGCGGTCGCGCTGCTGGTGCTGCTGGGGGGTGTCCGATGAATTCATTCCCGCTGCTTTCCTGTATCGTCCTCGTTCCCTGGGCGGGTGCCCTCGCGCTCGCCTGCCTTCCGAGGCTCGGCTCCGCCGCCAGCAGGGTTGTCACCCTCCTCTTCAGCCTGTCGACGCTTGCCCTCGGTCTTGTCGTCCTCGGGTCGTTCGACCGCTCCTCCGCCTCCTATCAATTCGTCGAGTCGCACGCATGGATCCAGTCGTTGAACGTGCATTACCATCTGGGCCTCGACGGGCTCAGCCTGCTGCTCGTGCTGCTGACAGGCCTGCTGGGGCCGGCAGGGCTGCTCGCCTCATGGAAGCAGGCGCAGAATCCGCGGTTTTTCGGGCTGCTCTACCTTGTCCTTCAAGGGTCCGCGCTCGGCGTCTTCCTGGCGCTCGATTTCTTCCATTGGTTCGTCTTCTGGGAGATGAGCCTGGTGCCGGCCTACTTCCTCATAAAACTGTGGGGGGGCCGCGGGGCCGCGCCGGCGGCCTACCAGTTTGTCATCTATACGATGGCCGGAAGCGCCTTCCTTCTGCTCGGCTTCGTCGCCATCTTCGCCGCCACCGGGACGCTGGATTTTCCGGAGCTCGCCTCGCTCGGCGCCAGCGGGGCTCTCGCTGCCAATCTGGCGGCGTTCGGAGGTTATTGGCCGCAGGCGGTCTTCATCGGCGTCTTTCTCGGATTTGCCGTCAAGGCGCCGCTCTTCCCGTTCCATACCTGGCTGCCGGCGGCCTATGCCGAGGCTCCGACGGGAGTGTCGATGTTCCTGACTGGCGTCATGTCCAAGATGGGCGTCTACGGCTTCATCCGGGTGCTTTGGCCGCTCTTTCCGGGCCAGCTCCATGCGGTGGCCGTGCCCCTCGTCTGGTTTGCGCTCGGCGGCGCCGTGCTGGGGGCGTTCGCCGCCATGCGGCAAACCGACCTGAAGCGCATGGTCGCCTATTCCTCGATCAACCATGTGAGCTACTGCCTGCTGGCACTCTTTGCGGTCTCCGCCGCCTCGGGGGAGTCGGCGCCGGGCGGAGCGGCGGCGGCGGCCGCCCTGAGCGGCGCCCTGCTCCAGATGTTCAACCACGGCATTTCGGCCGGGGCCCTCTTCTTCGGCATCGGGATGCTCGAGGCGAGGTCGGGCGGACGCCGCGGCATCGGCGACTTCGGCGGAGTGCGGTCGGCGGCGCCCGTGTTCGCCGGCCTGTTCGGCATCGCCATGTTTTCATCGCTCGGACTGCCCGGCCTCAACGGTTTTGTCGGCGAATTTCTGATCTTTCGGGGAGTCTGGGGCCTTGAGCCCTGGGCGGCGTCGATCGCCTGCCTGGGGCTCCTCGCCACCGCACTTTTCTTACTTGGTTTCTGGCAGAAGGTGTTCCATGGGCCGCGCGCAGGGGCCGCCGCCGCCCGGATTGCCGATGCTTCGGGGACGGAGCTGACCGTCCTCGTCCCCTTTGCGGCGCTCATGCTGCTCTTCGGCGTCCTTCCCCAGCTGCTCACGGGGATCTTCAACCCGCTGATCACGGCCTGGAACGCGCATACGTTCCTCCCATGAACCTGCTGCCCTGGTGCATCTACCTTTCCCTGGCCGGAGCGCTGCTTTCGCTCGCGGCGGGACGCCGCTCGCCTGCGGCGGCGAGGTGGGTTGCGCTCCTGACCGCCGCGGCCGCATGGGCCGTGACGCTGCTGGCGGCGGTGCAGTTCGTGCCCGGCTCCTCCCTCCAGACCCTGGTCGACCTCGCCTGGATTCCCATGCTCGGCGCGCGCTACCACCTCGCCGTGGACGGGATCAGCATGACGCTGCTTGTCCTGACCGGACTGGCCGCGACGGCGGGGGTTCTCTTCTCCTGGAACATCGCCACGCGCACGGGGGAGTTCTTCGCGTTTTACCTGGCGCTGATTGCGGGCGTCTACGGGGTTTTTCTCAGCGCGGACGCGCTGCTGTTCTTCGTCTTCTATGAGATCGCCATTGTGCCAAAGTATTTCCTGATCGCGATATGGGGTTCGACGAACCGCGAGTACGGCGCCATGAAGCTGGCCCTCTATTCGTTCGCCGGCAGCGCCATCGTCCTGGCAGGGCTCCTCTGGGTCTATGCGGCGGGCGGCGGGCAATCCTTTGCATTTGGCGAGCTGACACGGGCTGCGGCAACCCTCCCGCCGCACAGCCAGATCGCCGTCTTCGGCCTTGTCTTTTTCGGGTTTGCGACCCTCGCAGGCATCTTCCCGCTGCACACCTGGGCTCCCACGGGCCACGTGGCCGCCCCGACCGGGGCCTCCATGCTGCTGGCCGGTGTGGTCATGAAGCTCGGTGCCTACGGTTGCCTGCGCGTGGCGTTGCCCCTCTCACCCCTTGGGTTCGCCTTCTGGCAGGCACCGATCGCCTGGCTGGCGGTCATCGGCATCGTGTATGCCGGGCTGGTGGCGCTGCGGCAGGAGGACCTCAAGTTCGTCATCGGCTATTCGAGCGTTAGCCATATGGGTTTTGTGCTCCTGGGGATAGCGGCCGCCAACGCGGGGGCCGTCAGCGGCGCGGTGCTCCAGATGTTCTCCCACGGCGTCATTGCGGGACTGCTCTTCGCCGTCGTCGGCCGCATGCTTTATGACCGCACGCACACGCGGCGGCTTTCGGAGCTGCGGACAATGCCCATCTACCGGCTGCTCCCCTTTGCCGCGGCTGTGTTTGTGATCGCCGCCGTGGCCTCCATGGGGCTGCCCGGGTTCAGCGGCTTTCCCGCCGAGCTGACGATCCTGATCGGCGCATGGAACGCAGCCCACGCCTGGGCTGCGGTGGCGGCGCTCGGGATATTCATCGCGGCGGCCTTCACACTTCGGGCCGTACAACTCGGCTTTTTTGGCGGGGCCCGGGAGCCTGAGGCAGAAGCCCCCCCCCGCGGGCAGGCTGGAACGCCCCACTACGGGCCGATTTCCCTTCCTGAAAAGACGGGAGCCGTGCTGCTTGTCGCTGCGACCGTCCTGGTCGGAGTGAGGCCGGACCTCCTGCTCGACTGGATCAATCCGGCGCTGCAGTCGCCGCTCTTCCAGGCGGTGCTGAAGGGGGGAGCCCCATGAATCCCACGGCCTATGCCGGTCTCTTTCTGGCGCTGCTGCCCGAGGCCTCGCTTGCGGCGGGGGCGTTGCTCCTTCTTGGGCTCGATCTCTCCCTCTTTCGCCATCGCGACCCGGCACTCCGCCTCCGCCTCGCCCTCTGGACCGGCGCGATCGCCGTGGTGGCGGCGGCCGTGGCCGCCTGGCTGGGCCCCCGCGGATCGGTGTGGGGGGCCTCCTTCTCCCTCGACAACCTTGCGGTGGCCACCCAGGTGGGCGTTCTGGCGCTCACGCTGTTCGCCCTGGGGGCCGTCCGCGGGGCGCCCACCCCTCGCCAACCCGCCGAGTACGTCGCCGTCATGCTCTTTGCGGCCACCGGCCTCGTGCTCATGGCTGCGGCGCAGCAGCTCCTGCTCGTCTTCCTTTCGCTGGAACTGGCGAGTCTCTCCCTCTACGTCATCGCCGGCTTCGAGGCCCGCAGACCGGAATCCACCGAGGCTGCCCTCAAATACTTTCTCTTCGGCGGCATTTCCGCGGCCTTCCTGCTCTTTGGATTCAGCCTGATCTACGGCGTCACCGGATCGCTCGAGCTGCCCGCAATCGCGGCGAAGCTGGCTGGCGGCGGCGCCACGCCGCCCTTCCTCCTGGCCCTCGCCATGGTCCTTGTGGCCTTTGGCTTCAAGACGGCTGCCGCTCCGTTTCACCTTTGGGCGCCCGATGTCTATCAGGGTGCGCCGGCTCCGTCGGCGGCGCTGATTTCGTCGGCCTCGAAGCTGGCGGGCTTCGTCCTTTTCACCCGGCTGCTCTGGTCCGCGGCGGGTGCGGCCCAGGCGCCCGCATGGTTTCCGACCGTCGCTGCGATCTCCGCCGCGTCGCTGCTGCTCGGCAACCTTGCCGCCCTTGCGCAGACCAACTTGAGGAGGCTGCTCGCCTATTCGGCCATCGGCCATTCGGGAGCCATGCTCCTGGGCGTGATGGCGGCCGGCCGCTTCGGCCCGGCTCCGCTTTTCTACTATGCCTTCACCTACGGTCTGGCCGTCGTCGGCGCGTTTGGCGTGATCGGCGTTGTCGATCGCGCCGGGGGATGCGAGTCGATCGCCGATCTCGCCGGGCTCCACAAGCGCTCGCCCCTCCTGGCCGGCTGCCTGGCTGTCTTCGTCCTCTCGCTCGCCGGAATCCCCCCCCTGGCGGGATTTTTCGGAAAGCTTTCGGTTTTCTCGGCGGCGCTTCGGCTCGGAGGCGTGGCGGGACCGGCGGGATTGCTTTCGATCCTCGCCATCGCCCTCAGCGCGGTGGCGCTCTACTATTACCTGATCGTCCTGAAACAGGCGCTTGTCGCCGGCCCCGTCCCGGGAGCCCGGCCGATCAAGGTGCCCTTCGCCACGGCGCTCGCCCTCCTCGGCTCCGCGGCCCTCATCGTCTGGTTCGGCCTCGATCCAAACCAGCTCCTCGGGGTGTTCTGAGCTGGCGGGCTGTCCGACACCAAGGGAAGCTTCCCGGCCACCGGGTACGCCCCGGCTCGTCGGGGACGACAAGCCCCACCCCAGGACAGGGCAAACCCAAAGCCTGGAGCGAGTCCGCCGGCGGGAGCCTCGCGCTAAGGAAACCCTTAGTTATCCTGATTCTTGCCGTTGTGGCAGTCGCTGCAGAGAAGGTCGATCCCGTCGAGGTCGGTGGACGGGTGCTTGAAGACAACGCCGTCGGGCGCCAGCTGCGCCAGGTCGGCTCCGGCGCCCTGGGCCAAAATCACGTGGCAGCTGTTGCACTCCGTCGCCGGCATCGGCCGCCCGTTGTCCGCGACATGCTTCCCGTCGTGGCAGCGGAAGCAGCCCGGCGTGTCCATATGCCCGATATTCTCGGGATACTTGCTCCAGTCCGCCTTCATTTCCGGGAAGAAATTGAACCGATAGACGGCGTCCACCGCCTCGACCGTGCCATCGAGCTGCTTTGCGCCGGCGTATTTCTTCCGAAGCGCCGCGGAAATCTTCGCCTCGGCCTCTGTCTTCGTCGTGTAGGCCTGCGACAGCAGGTCCACCGCCGTGCGCTTGATCGCGGGAAGGCTGCGGTCGATGCGGCCGAGGTAGATGGCCTCGTCGATGGCGTCGTTCGGCGAACTGTAGCGGTGGGCCGGGCGGTTGTGGCAATCGATGCAGTCCATCGTGCGCACCTGGAGGGGATTGGGTTCGCCCTTGAATCCCTTCGCCCGGTAGACCGTCACGGTGCCGCTGGGGTCTGTAACCCGCACCCAGGGGATCGTCTGGCGGAGCGCGTCCGATGCGAAATACTCAACCCTTGTATCCTTGCTGGTGTGCCAGTGGATGCCGTCGGGCTTGCCGTGCTCGGTTCCGCTGCCACCCACCTTCAGCAGAAGCCTGACCGTGTACGGCGTGTTGGCGTCGTCCGAGAGGAAGCGGGGGATGGTGCGCTCGAGGTTTCCGGAGTGCTTCTCGGGCCAGTGGCACCGCTCGCAGGTTTCCCGGGCCGGGCGCAGGTTATGGATAGGGACGGGGATCGGCCGCGGGTAGGAGTCAAAGGTGATTCCAAAGAGCTGCCGGACGCCGTTTATCTTGGCGGAGATGAACCGGGTGGCGCCCTCCCCGACATGGCAGTCGACACAGGCCACGCGCGCGTGCGCATTGCGCTGGTAGGCCGTAAATTCCGGTTCCATCGGCGTATGGCAGACTTCGCCGCAGAAATTGACAGACTCCGTATAGACAAACGTCTGGTAGCTTCCGACGGCGGTCATAAGCAGGTAGATGAGGCCGCCCGATACGAAAATGGTGAGGATCCGCCGGTCCCGGCCTCTGGCGAGATCGATGGCCAGCGGCGCCGGTTCCCCCAGCCCCCTGAGCCTCGCCAGTTCGCGCCTTCGCTTCCACGCGCCCCAGAACACAAAGACAAGCCCGAGCGCCATGAAGGCCGGGGCGACAACGTAGCAGAGGATGCCCAGATACGGGTTCCCCCTCCCCTTCCCGCTCATGTCCAGGGAGAAGAGAAACAGGAAAGCGAACAGGCTTCCCGTCGCAACTATCCCGCCCGCAAGCGTCGACCAATTCCGCCAGTAAGACTGCCGCCAGGGATCGACGGTGTCGGAATCTGGCGCGGGATCGCTCACTTGGCCATCGCCCTGACGTAAGCCACTAGGGCCTTGATATCGTCATCCGAAAGCTTGGTCGCGAAGGGATTCATCTTCGTCGCGCCATCCTTGTCCTTAAGGCCGCTCTTGAGCGCCGTGAACGCGTCGTCATCCGAGAACGCCTTCTGGTTCTCCGCGGCGGTCAGATCCTTGATGCCGAGCTTCTTGCCGGAACGGGTGTGGCCGGCGCCGTCCTTGCCATGGCACTTGGCGCACTGGCTGGTCCAGTTTTCGGCGGGACTGGCCGCAAAGGCGGAGGCCGCGGTGAGGGCGAAGATCAGGGCGGGAAAGGAGAGTTTTTTCACAGTGATTCAGGGTGAGGAGCCGGCCTGGGGTTGTCCACCCCGGGCCGGGATTGAGTTTAATTCCTAATGAACGTTGATTTCGGGTATTCGATATCCTTTTAGCCGGTCACCTGAGCCGCCGGAATGAGGACCGGAGGAGCTCCAAGTCCGATGCGCCCTTCGTCTTCTCCCTGGCCTTGGCAACCAAGTCCGCCTCCAGGCGATTTTTTGTCGGACGTTTCGTCTCGTAGAACACGCCAAAGACCCCGGGCCAGGGCTCCGAGGCCAGCCGGTAGGCCGCGACTTCGTCGGACGGATCGTGCCGGCCTGCGTCCTCGGAAGTGCCGTCGTTCCTCCTCTCCTCGATGACCTTGAACTGGCCGCCCTTCCTCGGGACCGCCGCGTCGAAGGCCCCTTCGTAAAATTCCACGCATTCCGAGAGTATCTCGACGACCGAAAATCCATCGTGGCGCGCAGCCCGCTCCATCATCTCAACCATGTGGTTGACCTGGCCGGCATGGCTCCGTGCGACGAAGCTGGCGCCGCTGTTCACCAGCGTGCGCATGGGGTTGATCGGCTGGTCGATGGCGCCCGTGGGGTCGGTCTTCGTCTTGAAACCGATCGGCGAAGTCGGGGAGGTTTGCTTCTTGGTCAGGCCATAGACCGAGTTGTCCATGATGACGTAGGTCATGCGCACGTTCTTGCGCCCCGTGTGCACGAGGTGGTTTCCCCCGATGGAAAAGCCGTCCCCGTCGCCGCCGAAGACGAAAACGTGGACGTCATCCCTGCCGAGGCTCACACCCGCGGCGAACGGCAGCGAACGCCCGTGGATATAATGGACGCCATGGGAGTTTACAAAGTACGGGAAGCGGGACGAGCAGCCGATGCCCGCAATGGTGACGATGTTCTGATGCGTGTACTGAAGCCTCTCAAGGACGCGGTAATAGGCGGCGAGCACCGCGAAGTCTCCGCAGCCGGGGCACCACGTGGGGTGATCGGCGACCAGGAGCTTTCTTGTCAGCGGCGCCTTCGAGGGAGGCTCGGCCAGGGCGGGTGCGGAGGAGGACATGGGGTTCGTTTTTCCTGGGTTGTCAAGGGTGGGCGCCGTTCAGGTCGACGCGGCGCGTGACGCCTGCGACTCCCGCGACGATTTCATCGATCCGGAAGGTGAGTCCGTCGGTCTTGGTGATGCTCCCGATCGACGGCAGCGCGTAACGGGCCCGCAGCAGCATGGCCAGCTGACCGTAGCCGTAGAGCCCCGAATCGTTCATCTCGACGACGAGTACGTTCCTGTAGCGCGCGAAGATGGTCTCAAGGCCCTGCGGCAGGGGATGCAGGTTCTGCAAATGGATCTGGCCGATCTTGAGGCCGTCGGCGCGCAGCTGGTTGACGGCCTCCTTGATGGGCCCCCACGTTGATCCCCATCCGACGACAAGCGCGTCGCCCTCCCCGTCCCCATGCACTTCCGGTGCGGGGAGCTTGAGGCCGAGCGCCTTGATCTTTTCCCGCCGCTTGGCGGTCATCTTGGAATGCATGGCCGGACTTCCCGTCGGATGGCCCATTTCATCGTGCTCCAGTCCGCTCACCGAAGGGTATTTGCCCGTGGCGATCAGAGCGCCGGGCGGGGCGTGACGGGTGATCCTGTCCAGGGGATAGGGTTGGAAGTCTTCGCCGCGCGGAGCCAGGTCCGGCTTCGGATCGACCAACAGGGAGGCCAGGTCGGGTTCCTCGAAGGCCTCGATGCGTGTGGCAAGCGCCTGGTCGGTGAGGATCAGGACGGGGGTGCTGTACTCCCTGGCAATTCTGCCCGCCTCCAGGGCAACGTAAAAGCAGTCCTCCACATTCTTGGGGGCGAGCACCACACGCGGCGCGTCGCCATGGCTTCCGTAGATCGCCTGCATCAGGTCGCTCTGTTCGACATTCGTCGGCATCCCGGTGCTTGGCCCTCCCCGCTGCACGTTGATCACAATGAGTGGCATTTCGGCCATGACCGCCCAGCCCAGGGCCTCCATTTTCAGGGAAAGGCCGGGGCCCGAACTGCCGGTCACCGCCAGGTGCCCGGAGTAGGCGAAACCGAGGGCATAGCCGGCCGCCGCCAACTCATCCTCCGCCTGGACGAAGGTGCCGCCGTACTTGGTAAGCTCGGTCCTGAGCGTCTCCATCACAGACGACCAAGGGGTGATCGGGTAGCCAGCCCCGTGGCGCACCCCCGCCGCTATAAGACCGTAGGTGAGCGCCAGGTTTCCGTCCATCGATACCCGGGGCTTGCCTGTCGGGCGGGCCTGGGCCCCGTCGAACCGGCAGAGGCAGTCGCGGATGTTGTCAGCGGGGGTGCCGTAGCCGGCGTCAAAGGCCAGCATCGCATTGCGCACGATGTCCTCGGATTTGCCGCCAAAACGCTCTGAAATCAGCCCAGCGATCTTCGCGACATCCAGATTGATGATCCTGGCGATGAGGCCGAGCACGAAGAGATTTTTGCCCTTGTCCTTCGACGTGCCGCCGACCGCCTCGACCGTTGCACCGGTGATCGGAATGCCCACGGCCGAAAAACGGCGGTCGTCGGGATTGGGGACCACGTGGTCCGAATCGTAGACAAGGACGCCGCCGGGGCGCAGGGACTCGATGTGGCTTTCGTAGCTGTGCTGGTAGAAGGCCACGAGGAAATCGGCCTGGTCGCCTGAGGAGAGAATCTCTCCGGATCCCATGCGGACCTGGAATATGGACGGTCCGCCGGAGATGGTCGACGGGATGGTCATGTAGGTCATCACGTCCTGGTCGGAGCGGCCGGCGAGGCGCGCAAGGAATCCGCCGATCGTCTGGATTCCGTCCTGTGAGTTGCCGGCGAGGCGGATGACCACGTCGTTCACAGCGCGTCGGGCGTCTGGATGAGTGGAGTCGGCCCCCGGGGTTTGGGTGGAGACTGGCAGTACCATTTGGGGTGCAAAAACGTCGCTGGAGCCTCAACCATTGTCAATGCGGCGGGGGCATTAACAGTTCTTCTGATCATTTTCCCAGC
>Ga0302319_10025207_pt1 | contig 10540 bp, 9 predicted proteins | sample Bog_T0_2_FD_203319 | JGI IMG/M metagenome (GOLD analysis project Ga0302319, IMG submission 203319) | Peat permafrost microbial communities from Stordalen Mire near Abisko, Sweden - Bog_T0_2 | ecosystem: Environmental > Terrestrial > Soil > Wetlands > Peat | place: Sweden: Abisko, Stordalen Mire... | reverse complement strand
GCCACAGTTCCCCGTCTCAGGCCGGCGCAGGAAGGAAACAAGGCTCGATTGCGAAGTGCTGTGGCTCTCGTGATGCACGAGACGCTGTTATGACGATGTTAGCCGGTGGTGTTCTCGAACGCAGCTTCCACCATGGCGCCGACTATTGAAAAATACCGGAGGTCACAATGCGAATCTGCTTTCTCTTGAAGGTCCGGGAAGAGAGGCTGGAAGAATACAAGCATCGCCACGCTAAGGTTTGGCCGGAGATGCTTGACGCACTCCGATCTACTGGTTGGCACAATTACTCATTGTTCTTGCGGCCGGACGGCCTTCTTGTCGGCTATCTCGAAACAGATGACTTTGAGCACGCCTGTGCAGCCATGAAGGAGCACCCCGTGAACAGCCGGTGGCAAACGGAGATGTCTCCGTTTTTTGAAGCACTCGCGGAAGCCGCGCCGGACGATCGCATCTTCCCTCTCGAAGAAGTTTTCCATCTCGATTGAAATGCAACGCTCAGCTGTAAAAACAGTTAGTTCCAACAACCGCGAACAATGGCACGATATCGGCCTTGATGTTACAAACTCTGATTGAGAAGAGGTCATGATGAAACTCGCATTCACAATTGCTGTCGCTACCTTCACCGCTCCTTGCCTTGCACAGTCCTCTGGCAAAGCGGAAGTCTTTCCTGCTACCCAGATTAGCGGCCAACTCGTCGAACTCGCGCAACAAGCGAAAGCCGCAGGAGGCAGCGGATCTACTTTAGGAAACTACGGGACACATGAGCTGAAACTGACTGAACGAACCGCGAGTGGCGGAGCGGAAATCCACGCCCATTTCGATGACGTCATGCTGGTCATGGAAGGAAAAGCGACACTCATTACCGGCGGCGAATTAGTCGATCCTCATGCCGGGAGCAATGGCGAAACAACTGGCTCCGGCATCCGCAACGGTATCGTCCAGCCCATTGTGGCCGGCGATTTGGTACACATTCCGGCAGGCACTCCGCATCAATTGCTTATTGCCCCCGGAACCATCTATAGCGCGTTGGTAATCAAGGTGAAAGAATAGCATCTTGACGCCGCTCAAAGAGAGCGATCCTTCATAGGATGCGATGAGCATCCGCATTCTTATCCACTGAATCCATCCGCCTACCGACTTATGCTTTTCGCAAATCGAAATAGGAGGTCACGCCATGAGAATCATTCAACTCGCCGATGAGGTCCGATTTCCGCGCATGTCCACCGAGGAATTGCGTTCGAGCTTTCTCCTTGAAGACCTCTTCGCTCCTGGTTCCATCAAGCTTGTCTATGTCGACCTTGACCGCACCGTCATTGGCTCCGCAGTGCCGCTGGCAGAGCCCTTGCAACTCCCTTGCCCCGATCAACTCCGCGCGGCTTTCTTCAATGAGCGCCGCGAACTTGGCGTCTTTAACATCGGTGCGCGGGGCACAGTCGGCGTTGACGGCGAAACATACTCCCTCGGCAATCGCGATGCACTCTACATAGGTCGCGGCCATAACTCCGTTTCGTTTTGGAGTTCAGACGCAAACATGCCCTCTGAATTTTATCTACTGAGTTATCCGGCCCATGCCGTCCATCCCACGGCCCTCGTGCGCGCCAGCGAACTTACACCCCTGACAATCGGCGACCCTGGTACAGCTAATCTCCGCTCAATCAACAAGCTCATTCATCTTGAGGGCGTATCCAGTTGTCAGCTGGTTATGGGATTCACAACACTCCACTCCGGCAGCGTATGGAATACCATACCGCCACACACTCACATGCGGCGCTCTGAGGTCTATCTCTACTTCGATCTTCCTCCTGAGCAGCGCGTCGTCCATCTCATGGGACCATCCAATCAGACGCGCCATCTTTTCGTTGCCAACAAGCAGGTCGCCATTTCTCCCTTGTGGTCAATCCACGCTGGAGTCGGCACAGCGAGTTACACCTTTTGTTGGGGCATGGGCGGCGAAAACCAGGTATACACCGACATGGATGCACTCCAGATATCCGACCTTTTCTAACTCAACGAAGACTGCCGCTAACAAGGAGAGCCTCCCTTGATCCTCGATTCCTTTCGACTTACCGGCAAGAACGCACTTGTCACCGGTTCATCCCGCGGCATGGGCGCAGCCATCGCTATTGCCCTCGCCCAAGCCGGCGCAAACGTCGCCATTCACGCCTCGCAATCCGTCCCCGCCGACGTGGTTCAAGCTGTCGCTGAGACGGGCGTGCGGCACGTTGCACTCACCGCTGACCTAAGTCATCCCGATCGGGCGCCACAACTCATCGAGGACACAATCGCCGCCCTGGGATCCCTCGACATCCTCGTCAACAATGCGGGCATTACCCGCCGCGCGCCTGCCGTCGACTACTCTGTCGCTGACTGGAACGATGTTATCGCCACCAATCTCACCAGCGTCTTTCGCCTATGCCAATGCGCCGCCCGCCCCATGCTCGAGCGAGGTGTCGGCAAGATCGTCAACATCGCGTCCCTGCTCAGCTTTCAAGGCGGCATCATCGTTCCCGCTTATGCTGCGGCCAAGGGCGGTGTCGCACAACTCACAAAGGCCTTAGCGAACGAGTGGGCGGCACGCGGCGTTCAGGTCAACGCCATCGCACCCGGCTACATGGCAACAGAACTCACCCAGGCTCTTCAGAACGATTCCACACGTTCACGTCAGATCCTGGAGCGCATTCCCGCTGCCCGCTGGGGCTCTCCGCAAGATGTTGCCGGAGCAGCTGTATTTCTCGCTTCCCCCGCAAGCGACTACATCAACGGGCACGTCCTCGTCGTCGATGGTGGCTGGCTCGCGCGCTGACTGCTTTTTTGTCGATCTGAACTATGTATGGAATTCTCCTTGACCTCTCTAAGTGCGCTTGGACCTACGCGAACGACGCCGTATAGAATCATCCCGCTTCTAGGTAGAGAGATATTCGGCAACGAGTGAACGAGGCCCTCAGCATGACGACACGCCGCGACTTCATTAAACACATCCCAATTGCAGGTTGCGCTGTCGCATTTACAGCCGGAGCCACCAACCCTCCGTCCAGTGCGGCCCTAACAGGGGAATCCGCGCAACTGCAATTGGATCCGGAACCCATAGGCCCTCTTGGTCCCCTGGATTCTCTGCGCGTCAGGAGTGCAATCGCCGGCCGCATTCAAGTGGGCGATGGAAATCACAATGTTTACTTTGAAGGGACTCTCGACGGTATCGCGGAATTTGTGGTCGCCGGCGCACTCGGGACTCACAGCGTATCTCTACTCGGCGCGGATGGAGAGCCTCTCGCCATGCGCACATTTCGCGTCGATTGCCGTACCTTCGTCGAGGACGAAGGCGGGCAAATGGGACGCCTGCTGAAAGACCTCTATTGGACCATGGCCACCGACGGGCCGGTAAGCGCCATGCGCTACAAAGGCGAGGTCTTTACATGCTGGGACACCTGGCTTCTGGACAACACAAGTTCACTCAAGGGCATGAAGTATTTCTGGCCAGAGGTGAAATCCAACGTCGACTTCTACGCCGCATCGCAGCGCGAAGACGGCATGGTCTTTGAGAATTTCGAACCGCGTACGCCGGTTGAAACAGACTGGGAACGGCGATTCAATTATGGCGGCTTTACAATGCCCGCGGAGGACGGTTGGCTTCTGCTCCGGCGTTCCCCGATCGAAAACCACGTTGAGCATATGCTGCTTGAAGCGATCTACTTTTCCTGGAAAGCCAGTGGCGACACGCCTTGGATGGCAACCAAACTGAATGCGGCCATCAACGCAGTGAAATACTCCGACCAGCAATCCCTATCGCTGGTCGGAGAAGTACAAGCTGCTCAAGCGTGGGTTCACCATCGATACATGGGACTTCCTCTGCGAGAGCGAAGCTAAGCTAGTCGGCGGCGACATCATGGTGATTAATTTAGCTAAAACGCACTTCGGAATATTCTTTGGCGACAATGCCAACATGATTGCCGGACTCCGCCGCCTCAGCGAAATGCTGCACGCTGCCGGACGTGATGAGGAAGCGCCTGCCTATAGCGCACTTGCAGATCAATTGGAGCAGCGCCTGAATGCTCTAGCATGGAACGGCGAGTTCTTCGTCCATTGGATTCCCGAGGATCGCAATCTTAAGTTCGACCTGGGCGTTGACATGGATCGACAGGTTTCGCTCTCCAATGCCTACAGCCTGAATCGCGGAATCCGCCACGATCAATGTGCGGCAATTCTTCGCACCTATCAACGCATTCGGAAAGAAATGCCTGCCACATCGCCAGGCGAATTCTATGCCATCTTCCCGCCCTTTGAAAAAGGCTTTGCCGGCGAAAGTGAAAAATGGGAGTACATGAACGGTGGCGTTATGTCCTGCACGGCCGGAGAGTTGGCCTGGGGTGCCTTCGATCATGGCTTCGAGGAATATGGCGCGGATATTCTCAACCGCTATGCGAAGATTGCCGCAACTCATCACGGATTTGTGCCCGCAATCTTGCGCGGCAAGCAACCCGTGGCGCCCGCAAGACAATTTACGCAGGTCGATTTACGCTCTGTGGCCAACGCGGATTTTGGGCCTGGCACACCGGAAGTGCTGGGCTGGATGAATGAGCCAGGAAGCGATCTAGCCAGCATGCCCAGCGGCAACCAGGTCTCCCGAGAAATTCCCTTCAACGTGATTGACCCTGCAAAGAATGGGCGGCGCGCGTGTCTCGCTATCTCCAGTGCCGAACGATTTACGCGTCACGCATCCATAGCAATCAATCGAACGGCGCGCAGTTTCTATCTCTTGCACGCCAAGGGTGGAGATGACCTGGTGGGCAAGCTCACTCTTCATTACACGGAGGGCACAACGCATTGGGAGTACATCCGCGCAGGTGTCAACATCAACCATTGGTGGGCGCCAGCGGACAGCGAATTCAACGAGCGCTCCGGCCCGGGCGGTTCAGAGCGCATGCAGGTGGCATGGCGAGGTGCAAATCGGAAATTCGGAAATCTTGGTCTTTATGTCGTAGGCTTTGAACATCCCCATCCCGAAAGGACGATTGCTGCCATCGATTTCGATTGCCTCGATACAGGCGCCAAGTGGATGGTGACGGGGCTCACGCTTTGCGATGCTCCCATCTTCCTTCCACCATGGAACGATGTTTCATACGGCATGCCCAATAACTGGGGAGCGGCTGCGTTGACTGCGGCAATCCTTGAAGGCTTGGCAGGAGTGCAAGATCGAGGAGTGGCATTCAGCAAGGCACGCATCGCTCCACGCTGGTTGGCCACGGGAACAGGTAAAGCGAAGGTCTCCGTACGTTATCCCGCGTCGCGAGGCTATGTCCATTACAAATACAAATGCGATCGCACGAGCGGCCAAATGACCTTGGAGTTTACCGGAAGCGCGCAACAATTTGACCTGGAATTACTGCTGCCACAAGGGAGGGCAATTCGCCGTGCAACCCTCAATGGTAAAGAGGCCACCTCGGAAGAACGAACAATAGAATCCTCGCGCTATGCCGTTATCCCCGCAGAGAGCGCTACGGCCCACAAACTAGTGCTCGAATTCGCGTAGACTTTCACCAGTCCAATGGGACGGGATACGCCCCGGCGAAAACTGCATCAGGCAACCATTCGATAGGGATATCTTTGCGGGCGGGATAGCATGTTGTTCGCCTCATCGTCGTTCTTGAAGTGCTCTTTGACTGGATCCCAATGCAGCCTGCGGCCTGTCTTCATTGCGATGTGATGCAACAGGCATGTCGAACACGCGCGGTGCCCAACCTCGGCAGGAGCGATGGGGACCCTTCTGCTGCGGATGCATTCCAGCCAGTTACCATGCTGATCGTCGCTCTTATATAGATGAACCTCGTCCGGTCCAATCACGCTGTCCAGTATCTTCGGGTTGCTCGCCATCAATGGGTCGAGCGTAACTGGCTTCCCTCCCGGATCCGTAGCAGTGACCTCTTTATCCCGTGTAACAAAGATCCAGCCTTCTGTCCCATAGAACTTGATCCCATTCGGAAAATCGCCACTTATATCCATCGTCACGCCATTCGCATAGATGGCATGGGTCAGGAACTTTCCATGGACGTTCCATAATCCATGCGTGGGAAACTCCGCTGCTCCCCATATCTCAACCGGCCCGGTGTACTCCGTGTTCATTCCCAAGTGCGCCGTATCCACATGATGTGCTCCCCACCCCGTTATCATCCCCGCGCCGAATTGTTCGCAGCGCAACCAGCCAGGCCGATCGAAACCCTGCTGCGGATGGACGCGCATCTCTGTGTAATAGACATCCGGCGTCGAGCCAAGCCATGCGTCGTAATTCAGATTTGCCGGTATCGGCATCCGTGGCGCATCGGGGCCGCTTGGATCACCCGGAAGTCCAATCTCAACATGCTCGATCTGGCCGATGCGGCCATTGCGTACTAACTCGCAAGCGCGATGAAATTGCTTCCATGACCTCTGCTGCGATCCAATCTGCAAAATCCGCCCCGACACCATTACCGCGTTGCTCATCGCGCGGCCCTCGGCAATCGTCAGCGATGCAGGCTTCTGCAGATACACATCCTTGCCGGCGCGGACCGAATCCACCGCTAGAATCGCGTGCTGATGATCAGGCGTGCTGATCACAACCGCATCTATATCTTTGTTCGCCAACAACTCCTGGTAGTGATGGTAGCCAGTTACGCCGTCGTAATCCTTTCCTGTCTTTTGTGCATAGTAGCTATTTACCAGTGTCTTGCCAGCTTCCACACGATTGCTGTCGAGGTCGCACACAGCCATGATCCGCGCTTGGTCGAATTGCCAGATCCCCGGAAGATCGTGCCCACGCGAGATGCGGCCCAACCCGATCGCTCCAACATTGATGCGATTGCTCGGAGCGTTTTCGCCGAATACGCACGCTGGAACAATGGCGGGAAAGCCAGCCAGGGCAGCCGTTCCCACTGGCATTTTCAAGAAAGCCCTGCGCGACGAACCGGATCCCTTGCTTGCTTTGTTCATAACATCTCCGCCCGGATAGCTTGCAACTTTTCCGTCCTTCATCGCCGGTTATGCGTCAAAGGTAAGCACCTTGGCATCCCTCTGCGCTTTTAGCACGAGTTCAGCCGCCAACAGCGCCTGTTCCTGATCCTGCGCAACGTGCGTTCGGTTCACAATATCCGCTACGAGCTGCGGGCCAAACGGCAGCACAACATTATTACAATCGATATAGCGCGTCTGCTTTTGATCGACGATAAAGAGGTGATTGCCGCCGGGTCTGCCAGCTATGTCCCGATATTTGCGAAGCTCAATGTATCCTTCAGTCCCAAGAATAAACAGACGACCATCGCCCCATGTGCCCAGCCCGTTTGGAGTGAACCAATCCACGCGAACATACCCAGCCCCACCATTTCCATGAAGCATCATATCGCCGAAGTCCTGAAACTCCGGATGGCTCGAATGATTTACGTTCGCAATCTGCGACGCAGTAACATCGGCCTTCGTCGACCCTGTGTAATAAACAAACTGATCAGCCTGGTGAGAACCAATATCGCACAGTATCCCGCCATATTGCTTCGGATCCCAGAACCAGTCAGGCCGGCTCGGCGCATTCACTTGGTGAGGTGCTATGTTTACGGTTTGCACCACCTTGCCAATCGCCCCGTCTTTCACCAGGTATCCGGCCTGCACGGCCGCGCGCACCTCAAGCCGCTCGGAGTACATGATCGCGAACATCTTGCCCGTCTCCGCGGACACCTTGCGCACCTCAGCCAACTGCTGCAATGTCGTAATAGCCGGTTTGTCGCTCAGATAATCCTTGCCATGTTGCATCACACGGATTCCAAGAGGCGCGCGCAAATTGGGGATGCCGGCACTCGCCACCAATTGAATAGAAGGATCGTTGAGTATCTCGTCCTCGCTTCGCGCCAGTTTCGCACTCGGATAAGTCTTCTGAAAATCCGCAGTCGCCTCCGGAAGCTTCGAGTAAAACGCAACGAGTTCGCCGCCGCCGCGAACAACGGCCGCAGTAATCCCCATGATGTGGTTATGGTCAAGACCAATCACGCCGAACTTGATGGAGTCCTTTGGCTTCTCATCCGCACCGGCACCGGGCGCGGCAACCTCATGCAACACACGCGCGCCTCCATCATGAAGTCCCAGCGCGCTCTGAGGTATCGCAGAAAACATCCCCGCCGCTCCCATGGTCTTCAAAAAGAATCGCCGCCCTGAATTCTCAAATCGCATCGACTCCACTCCCACTGGTATCCCAGCTTCTTCGCCTTAAGCCGTATTGCGCATTCAATTGAATTGTCGAACGGGGTCAAGGTGTCACTGCCGCCGGCGTGGCCGCCGTCTTCCAATTAATTACGTGATAGATTGCCTGATCGGCGCCCACGTTTCTCAAGCCATGCAGGTGATTGGATGCAAAGAAAACCACTGATCCGGGACCAACACGTTTCCACTCCCCATCGACCAGAACTTCAACAGTTCCCTGCCGGATGATGATTATCTCTTCATTCGGATGGCGATGCGGCGGGTGAGGAGATTTGCCAGGGTCAAGAGTCGTTGCATGCACTTCGAGTTCTTCAACAGTGGGCGTGCGCGCCTTGAGGAATGACCGAACCGACCCTACGTCGGTTGACTTAGCCGTAATGGCATTCCAGTCCAACGCAACAGAGCCCATAACTGGCCCCTGGTCTGCAATCGCAAATACTCCAGCAGTGCCGAGGATCGCAATTACCGCAACGAGTAAATCTCTCCGAGTAACCATCTTTACTACCTCCTTTGGCCGAATTGAGCCTTCATTCCGTAATCGTGCGCTCAACAGATTTACCCGAGGGTACTGCCAACCCACATCGAGTCGTCAAGCAGCATTCTTACTCGTGCTGCGACCTTCCGGCAAGACCTTTGTTCAAAGGACCTGGAGTAACACGAAGACAAGTAAATCGCCTCAACTTCCGAGAGCGTGCGGATGAGGATCGGGCGATCGTGGGCTTTCAAAATGGCTCCGAATCATGTCGATGTTAAAAGCTAAGCCGGACACCCACCTGTACGGCGAATGGAATGCCAACCGTCGTTCCCGGCCCAAAGAAATCGCCGAGCGCGCCGCCGGCCTGCAGCAGCTGATTCGGACTGGTGATCGGCGCAGTGCTCGAACAGTCCGCATTCTCACAGATATCTGTCACATTCCCAGCCGCCGCCTCCGCCGCAGGCACAGGAAGCGTGGCAATGTTCGTCACATAGTTTGCGCCGGAGTTGTTCCGGTTGAATAGATTGAAGAATTCCATGAACGGCGTTGCTGTCCACCTTTCGCCAAACCTCAACGGGCGACTCACGCGTAGGTCCGTTTGAATATAGGGAGTCCCCCGGAACCGATCCAATGCAGTTGGAGTTCCGTCGATTGAGATGCGCTCGCGATTATCCGCAGTCGTGATCGTGAAAGGGCGCGCACTCTCAGCCTGCGACAGCCCGCTCACTTCAACACCTCCCGGCGCATGCCACGTTCCAGCGATAACCGCGCGCTGACGAACGTCCTCGCCGGAAGGTCCATAATCGCCTGGACCGAATGCATTCAGCGGATTGCACACGCCATTGACGTAATCGAAAAGTTCCCCAAGCACGCAACCCCAGGTCTGCGCTTTCGACAAAGTATAGTTTGCAATCAAGTTCAACCGCCGCCGCACATTGCCTTGCAAATGAACAAGCAATCCGTTGTAACTCGAACGATTGTCGGAGTGAAAGACATTTACATCTGGAACAACCGCGGCCTGCATTGGGTCGTCCTGTGCGAGCAGCGGTATAAACAAGTTGACGCCACCTGTGTAACTGTAGGCTCGATAAGCATGATTGCCCTCTTCGTGGACATAGTCGGCACTTAGCAACCAAATCCCATTGAAGCTATGCTGCAAACCGCCGGAGATATGAATCGCGTACGGAGTTCTATATCTGGGATCGATCAAATTGACGGTTCCGCCTGCGGAGCCGCCGGGTACGCACCCAGCATTTTCCGCACCACCAGGGTTCTCAACCGGATCCAAACATGTACCGGGGGGTGCATTGACAGCCTGGAATGCCGTTGCCCAGCCATTCTGGGCCAGGTCGTTGTAATAAAGTCCAAACCCGGCGCGAATCACAGTCGTCCCTTTGCTGCCCGGCGAATACGCAAAGCCGATTCGTGGCGCAATCTGCTCACGATCGTCATGCGGCGCCCCTGCCACAAGGGGAATGCCAAGCGCAGCTAACGTGATGTAGCCCGGGTTTTCCGTTTGACTTCGTCCCGATCCGTTGAAAAGTCCATAGGTTGTTGAGTACCGCAATCCGTAGTTAAACGTCAGGCCATGCGCGATGCGCCATGAATCCTGCCCATAGAACGCCAGGCGCTGAATGTTTTGCGAAAATCCACCGCCAAGGGTCGATGACGTGGCTCCGGAACCCATGTCGGATACAAATTGAGCCGTGTTATTGACGTAATATGCGGGATTCTGCGGAAATTGATAGAGGGTCTCCGTGTTCCCTGGGAATGCGCCTCCAAGCACTGGCTCGTGGATGAAGCTCACTCCAAGGTTGATTGCATGACGGCCAAGATCCTGGGTCAAGTCAT
>Ga0302319_10025206_pt1 | contig 10541 bp, 9 predicted proteins | sample Bog_T0_2_FD_203319 | JGI IMG/M metagenome (GOLD analysis project Ga0302319, IMG submission 203319) | Peat permafrost microbial communities from Stordalen Mire near Abisko, Sweden - Bog_T0_2 | ecosystem: Environmental > Terrestrial > Soil > Wetlands > Peat | place: Sweden: Abisko, Stordalen Mire... | reverse complement strand
CCGATACGAACGGCGGCAACGATACGAGCCCATCGAATCCGTTGTCCCGGCATTACGCGCCTTTGCAGCAACTGGCCTTCGATCTGGGCAACGATCGCGTAGCCGATTACAACTGGATAACGCCTGACCAATACAACGAGATGCACAGCGCGCTGACGGGGGGATTCGCAGGCCTGACCGGCGATGCATCGCAGATCAGGGCGGGCGATAACACGGTCAGCCGGCTTGTTCCGCTCATCATGAACTCGCAGGCCTACAAGGACGGCGGGGTGATCATCCTGTGGTGGGACGAAAGCGAAGAAGACGGCGAGACGAATGACAACGCGGACGATTTCAACCACACAATCGGCGAGATCATCATCTCTCCCCTTGCTCATCGGAACGAGGGCGGCCTTCCGTACGCAAGTTCGGTCGACTATTCTCACTCTTCGGATCTGCGCACGCTGCAGGAGATCTTCCACGTGAGGGCAACCGGCGGAACGTCACCCTATCTGGGCGACGCAGCCAACGCGACGGATCTCTCAGATTTGTTCGCGCCCGGCGTGATTCCGACACGACCATAGCAACCCGTCATCAACAGTTGTTCGCTGAAAACCTGGAATCTGCGCCACGACAGATGAGAGAACGCTGCTTACCATCTCCTGGAGTGGCGCGGATTCGAAGCAGTGGGCGGGTGCCTGAAGGTGGGTGCCGCTGACTCGCTTCCTCGGGCGGGGCTCATGGCCTCAAAGATTGTGAAGAAGTCGATTCAGGTTTAAGCTGGGTCGCCTTCGCGCTTGGAGCCTGTTACTAAATTTCGCGCGATCCAAATGCTGAAAAGGGCGGAACCAGGCGGCGGCTCCGCAAAGCCCATGCGAAGCCTGCGCGCCGTGTAGCACAATGGGTGCGCAGCCGCCATGTCCGCGCCCATCAACCTACGATCGCTTCTTGCCCAGGGCAAACATGCCCTTTCACGGGGTCGCGTGCTGGAGGTTGTGGCGCTGATCGAGGCCAGACCAAGGATTGCCGCTGGCCTGCTGGAACTGCTGTGGGATGACGACCCCGGAGTGGCGCAGCGCGCGGCCGACGTGCTGGAACGCATCTCGCGCAAGCCCTCGGATGCCATCCGACGGATGCTCTCCGAGTCAAAGGAAGCTCTGGTAGGCCTGCTGGTCGAGGCTCGGCTAAAGAAGCTGCGCTGGAACCTGGCGCTGACCGTGGGGCGGCTTCCGCTGATGGCGCCCGACTGCCGGCGTGCGGCCGCTGGCCTTTACGGCTACCTGGACGACCTCAGCTCGATTGTGAAAACCGCAGCGCTGCAGGGCCTGGCGGAGCTGACCGCTCATGACGCATCCATGCTGCCAGCGGTGCTTGACCTGCTGCGCATTCAGGGCCGGAGCGGGACCGCGGCGATGCGCGCACGCTCCCGCATACTGCTGAAGCGGCTGGAAGCGCCGAAGGAACAATCCGCCCGGCAGCGAAGAACGAAACGGGCCCCGCTGGGCGGCTGATACACTGGCCGGGCAGGGAGATACCCCGGAAGAAGCCTATGGTTGAGTTGCTGCCCTCCATTTTGTCAGCGGATTTTGCGCATTTGGCCGACCAGGTTGCCGCGGCTGAGCGGGGCGGCGGCACGGTGATCCATGTAGACATCATGGACGGGCATTTTGTGCCCAACATTACGATTGGGCCGCCGGTGGTGAAGAGCCTGCGCAAGGCCACCAAGCTCCCGCTCGACTGCCACCTGATGATCGAGAATGCGAACGAGTTCATTCCCGCGTTTGCCGACGCAGGGGCCGACTGGGTGAGCGTGCACTACGAGGCATGCACCCATCTGCACCGCTCGCTAGAGCTGATTGTGCACCACGGGATGAAGCCTGGAGTGGTGCTGAATCCGGCCACCCGGGTGGACCTGCTCATCGACATTCTGCCGATGGTGCACCATGTGCTGATCATGAGCGTGAATCCGGGGTTTGGCGGGCAGGAATTCATCCCCTTTTCGCTGGACAAGATTCGCCGGCTGGCCGCGTTGCGCGGAGAGTTGGGGCTGGCATTTAGAATTGAAGTGGACGGCGGCGTGGCTCACGACACGGTGGCCCAGGTCGTCAAAGCAGGAGCGGAGCTGCTGGTGGCGGGGAATGCGGTATTTGGCGCCGGCCATCCGGAACAGGACGCACGGGCACTGCTGGCGGCGGCACGCAAGGCAGAAGACGCAGAGGGCCGGCGGTCGATCAAGGGCAAGCGGGTCAAAGCGAACAGGTAAGATTCAGAGATATTCTTAAGAGGCGGATGCCGTAGGCGAGGCGCTGCCGCAATGAGGTGGTATGAACCGGTTGTCGTTGAGGATTGCTGCGGTGGCTCTAGCGGTTGGCGTGTTGGCCAGTGTTTCGGCTCATGCCGATAGAAAACCACGGAAAAAGAAGAAAGTGGATTTGACCGCCAACCCGCTGGCGGGCGTGAACTCGAAGCAGCCGGACAAGGAACTGTTCGACAAGGCCATGCTGGCGATGAAGAAGGGCCGCTTTGACGTGGCGCGGCTGGACCTGCAGACCATGCTGAACACCTATCCCGAGTCAGAGTACCGGATGCGCGCGAAACTGGCGGTGGGCGATAGCTGGTTCAAGGAGGGTGGGTCCGCGGCTTATATGCAGGCCGAGGCGGAGTACAAGGACTTTATCACCTTCTTCCCAACCGCCCCTGAGGCAGCCGAGGCGCAGATGAAGGTGGCCGACATCTATTACCAGCAGATGGAAAAGCCCGACCGCGACCATCTGAATGCGGAACAGGCCGAGCAGGAATACCGGAACATGATCAACCAGTTTCCTGACTCGACGCTGGTGCCGCGCGCGAAACAGAAGCTGCGCGATGTGCAGGAGGTTCTGGCGGAACGGGAGACGGCGATCGGGCTCTACTATGAGAGCCGCGACAACTACTCGGCGGCCATTGCGCGACTTTCGACGGTGGTGGACACGTACCCGCTGTACTCGAAGAGCGACCAGGCGCTGCTGGGGATAGGCGACGCGTATGCCGGGCAGGCGCGCTTTGTCCAAATGCAGCCACGCATTCCGGGCGCGATGAAGGAGCGGCTCCGTTCGGCTTACCTGGACAAGGCCGCTGCGGCCTATGCAAAAGTGATTACCCGCTATCCGATGGCGCCGCACGTGGAAGACGCCCGTGATCGCCTGGTGGCGATGAATCGGCCCATTCCGGAGCCTACCCCGGAAGCGGTGGCCGAGAACGATGCCGAGGAACGCAGCCGTCAACCCTTGCGCTTTACTGACAAGACCTTCGACATCATCAAGCACGGGCCCTCTGTGGTTGAGGCGGTACACGTCGGCGATCCCTCTCTGAACGACCCAAAGCGCACCCTGGCCCCGGAGATCAACGCACAGAACCTTGCAATTTATACCGCGGCTTACAGCGTGGGGCGGCCGGCCTCGCCCGCGGGCGCGGTAACGCCTACCGGTCCGAATGAGCCGCCACGGACCGACCAGCCGTCGACGGCGCCGTTGGCCGAGCCGAATGGGAGCGGAAGCGGCGTAGGCGCCGAGGTGGTGAGCGCGCCAACGAGCGCGGCGCCGGCCGATCCGAATGCCGTAATCAAACCAGTGGGGCCGGCGGACACTTCGCTTCCCGCCGCTGAAAAGCCAGCCGCTGCTCCCGATCAGGTGAATGAGATCAAGCCCGGGACCACGCCTACTCAATCCGCCGCCGACGCCAAGAAGAAGAAGCCCAAGGTCGACTCCGCGGACGAGTCTTCCAGCAAGAAGAAAAAGAAGAAGGGGATTTCGAAGCTGAACCCATTCTAAGTCATCGGATTTAGGGGCTTTTATTGAAAGTGCCGCCCGTCGGGCGGCACTTTGCTTTTTGTGTTCAAATCTCTCTCTTCTTTCAGTTGGTATTACACTTGAGAGAGCGGTAATACCAAGAGGGGGAATCCATGCCGACCACACTCACGCGAAAGGGACAAGTTACCATTCCTAAGCACATCCGCGACTCATTGAGCCTGGAGCCGGGATGCAAGTTGATTTTTGATGTCAATAAAGATGGGGAGCTAGTTCTGCGAAAAGACGGACCTATCGAAGAACGACGTCCGGACCGGTTCGACCGCGCAGTTGGCGCGGCCGAAATCAAATGGAACGGCACAACCGACGAGTACATGGAGTTCATCCGCGGATATTCCGATGATCCTTCTTGACGCCAATGTGATTCTGGACATTTGGGATCGCGACCCTCTTTGGCATGCATGGTCAAGCAGTCAGTTGCGGGCTCAATCGCTCCTTCATGAATTGGCGATCAACTCCTTCGTATACGCCGAGATTTCGGCAAGATTCGCAACTGCGGCCGTCCTGGACGAGAGGTTGTTAGATCTTGGAGTCACCGTCGTAAGCATTTCTCGCGGGGCCGCATTCCTGGCTGGCAAGGCATTTGTCCAATATCGCCGGCAAGGCGGAACGAAAGGGAATGTACTACCCGATTTTTTCATTGGCGCGCACGCGGCTGTGCTCGGATGTCCATTGCTGACGAGGGATATCCGGCGCTACGCGGCATATTTCCCCGGTGTTCGCCTGATCGTCCCTTGAGTCCCGTCTTACCCCACATCTGCTAGAGTGAGGGGTGGTCCCCTCGCTCAAACCCCTGTCTGAAAACGGGCTTGGCGCATACCCCGGGGGCTCGTTGAAAACCCCCATGCCTCACGACCTGTCCAAAGCGTACGACCCCGCCGCCATTGAAGATCACTGGGCCGAATACTGGGTGCGCGAGAAGCTTTTCGCGCAGCCCACGCCCGCCCCTGACGCGCCTGACCAGGCCGAACCGTTCACAATCTTGCTGCCGCCGCCCAACGTGACGGGCCGGCTGCACATGGGCCACATGCTCAACCAGACGGAGATGGATATCCTGACCCGCTGGCGGCGCATGTCGGGGCGCCGCGCCCTGTGGCTGCCGGGAACGGATCATGCCGGCATCGCCACGCAGATGATGGTCGAACGGCAACTCGTAGCCGAGGGCACGTCCCGCCAGCAACTTGGGCGCGAGGCCTTCGTCGAGCGTGTGTGGGAGTGGAAACGGCACTACGGCGGCGCCATTCTGGACCAGATGAAGCGGCTGGGCGCTTCGGTCGACTGGCAGCGCGAGTACTTCACCATGGACGAAAACTTGTCGATCGCCGTCCGCGAGGCCTTCGTCCGCCTGCACGAGCAGGGGCTGATCTATCGCGGCGCGTACATCGTCAACTGGTGTCCGCGCTGCCAAACCGCCATCAGCGACCTCGAAGTGGTCCACGAGGAGCAGAAGGGGCACATCTGGGAGATTCGCTACCCGGTGCTCAATGACGACGGTGCAGAAACCGGAGAGTTTTTGACGGTTGCAACGACACGTCCCGAGACCATGCTCGGAGATACAGCCGTCGCCATTCATCCGGAGGACGAGCGCTACCTGCACCTGCACGGAAAGAGGCTGCGCCTGCCGCTCGCCGGTCCGGAAAACGCAGGACGCGAGATTCCCATCATCCTGGACGAGTGGGTCAGCCGCGACTTCGGCACCGGCGCGGTCAAGGTGACGCCGGCACACGATCCGAATGACTTTGCGCTTGGCCAAAGGCACCAACTTCCCTCCATCAACGTGATGGACGAGACGGCGCACATCAACGCTGAAGGCGGCGTGTATGCGGGCCTCGACCGTTATGTTGCCCGCAAGCGCATTGTCGCCGACCTCGATGCGCAGGGCCTCCTTGCGGGCGTGAAAGACCACACCAACAACATTGGCCACTGCGACCGCTGCAAGACGGTGGTTGAGCCGCGTCTCTCCACGCAATGGTTCGTCAAGATCAAGCCGCTCGCGGAGAAGGCCATTGCCGCCGTCAAGCCGGGCCCCGACGGAAAGAAGGCAATCAACTTCACGCCGGAGCAGTACGAGAAGACTTATCTCAACTGGATGGAGAACATCTACGACTGGTGCATCAGCCGCCAGTTGTGGTGGGGCCACCGCATTCCGGCGTGGCACTGCGCCAATTGCAGCAAGATCACCGTTGCGCGGGTAGATCCGACAGAATGCGCTCACTGCGGCAGCGCGCAGATCACGCAGGAAACCGACGTCCTGGACACGTGGTTCTCGTCAGGACTGTTGCCGGTTTCGGTCTTCGGCTGGCCCAACATTACGGCTGAAAATCGCGCCGACTTCGACACCTTTTATCCGACGAGCCTGCTGGTCACCGGCTTCGACATTCTCTTCTTCTGGGTGGCGCGGATGATCATGCTCGGCTGCTGGTTTGCCGGCGACATCCCCATGCCGGACGGCAGTCCGCGTTCCCTTGCGGATTCGGTTCCGTTTCGCGAGGTATATATTCACGCGCTGGTGCGCGACGCGAATCGTGAAAAGATGTCCAAGACCAAAGGCAACGTCATTGACCCGATTGAGATCGTAAGGCAGTACGGAACGGACGCGGTGCGATTCACGCTGGCCTCGATGGCGTCTCCGGGGACGGATATTGCGTTCAACGTGGCGCGGACTGAAGGCTATCGCGCCTTCGCCAACAAGATCTGGAACGCGGCGCGGTTCATTTTTATGAACGTGGATCGGGCTGCGGAGATCGGTATTACCGTTGACCTCTCGAAACTCGGCGCCGTGCCCACTGCATCGGTCTCCGATTCCGATGCAACAACTGGGATCTTAGCCACGTTCTGCATTACGACCGAGAAGGTGAATCAATCTCTAGAGAACTATCGGTACGACGACGCGGCCAACACAATCTACCAGTTCTTCTGGGGTAGCTTTTGCGACTGGTATCTGGAAGATGTCAAACGCGACCTTGATTTTAGCGAAACCGCTGACGTGGCAAAGACTAAAGCCGCGCTCACCACACTCGTCTCCGTCTTCGAAGCCTCGTTACGCTTACTTTCGCCTTTCATGCCCTTCCTGACCGAAGAGATCTGGCACGCGCTCTACAATGACCAAACTCCAGCTAAGTCGATCGCATTGACTGAATATCCCAGATGTAAAGCTACCGCTGCGGATGAGATGGCGTTATTGCGCTTTCGTCTTCTACAGGACTCAGTAAGAAAATACCGCGAATTTCGCAAAGACCTCGGAGTCCCCGAAAAAGAAAGAGTTGAGGCACTCTACAACACTAGCGGCATCGCTGCAAACAAAAGCCAAGAAGACTTTATTGCGTCCCATGCGAAATTGTCGTCACTCCAGAAAGCTGACGCTCCCAATCCTAACAACCCGAAATACATTTGGCGCGAAGATGATGGAATTGCAATCCTCTACGAGCGCACCATCGACGTCCCGGCCGAGCGCGACCGTTTGACAAGAGACATCGCGAAGTACGAAAAAGGTCTGGCATCTGCCGAACGTCAGTTGGGCAACGAAGGCTTTCTGGCCAAAGCGCCGGAACACGTCGTGGAGGGTCTAAAGAAGCAGGAAGCCGAAACCCGCCTCCTGCTCGAAAAAGCAAGAGCAGCCCTGAATGCGCTGCCCAAGGACTGATCACGGTTCACTGTTTCACTTATTCACTCATTCACTGTTTCACTCGTTCACTGCCCTATGGATTGGAAAAGCACCCGCATTGACGCTTTGTTGGAGCAGGCCCTGATCGAAGATCAGGCCGCGCGGGACGCTACAACCAACCTGACCATCGATCCGGAGTTGCGCGCCACGGCGTCGATCATCGCGCGGCAAGAGATAGTGGTATGCGGCCTGGGCGCGGTGCCGCGACTGCTTGAGATTTTTGCGCGCCTCGACACGCGCCCGCCCGCGCAGACCCGCTTTGAAGTCATCAGTCATCCGGAGATGTTTGACGGTGTGCGCGTGCACGCGGGACAGGTGGTGGCTGTGATTCGCCACAACGCGCGCGTGCTGCTCAGTTGCGAGCGCGTGATCCTGAACCTGATGCAACACCTCAGCGGCATTGCCACGCTGACGCGCCAATACGTGGACGCCGTTCAGGGAACGCACGCCCGGGTGCTGGATACGCGCAAGACGGTCCCAGGCCTGCGCGTGCTTGAGAAATACGCCGTCCAGTGCGGAGGAGGCACCAATCACCGCATTGACCTGGCCTCCGGCATCCTGATCAAGAACAACCACATTGCCCTGGGCGGCGGATTGCCCACCGTGCTGACGCGGGCCCTGGAGTTGCGCCGGAAAGGCCAACGCATCCAGGTGGAAGTGCGCACGCCACACGAGCTTGAAGATGCACTCGCATACGGTGCTGAGGCTATTCTGCTGGATAACATGTCGCCCGATGAAGTGAGGCGGTCAGTGGAGCGCATCAAGGAGGCATCTGCAGCGCGGGTAACTGCGGAGGAAGCAGCCGCGGCGCTGGCAGTTAACACGCAGACGACGCAGGGAGACGAGGCCCGCTGGATTCCCACCGAGGCCTCCGGAGGCATTGTGCTTGAAAACATCCGTTCCTATGCCGAGACCGGCGTTGACTTTATCAGCGTGGGCGCGCTGACGCATTCGGCCAAGGCCGCCGATATCTCCATGCGCATTTCCGCGGAATCGCGCTAGGCAATGTTCGATCTGGCCGCTCTGCACACCGCGCTGGCGGGCACGATTTTTGCCGGCAAACTGCATTTCTCCCCGGTAACTGAATCCACAAATACAGACGCAATGGCCGCTGCGCGCAGTGGCGCACCCCACGGCTCGGTTTATTTTGCAGATGAGCAACTGGCGGGGCGCGGACGCGGCAACCATGCATGGCACTCGCCCGCCGGCGAGGGACTTTACGTGAGCATCCTGCTGCGGCCGCAGATGCCCGCGGAACGGCATGCTCTGCTGCCATTGGCCGCTGGGCTTGCTGCTGCCGATGCGATTCAGGCCGCCGCTGGAATCGCCGTCGACTTGCGCTGGCCCAACGATCTGCTGATCGGGCCCCGCAAAACAGGCGGCATCCTGGTGGAAGCGCACATCGAAGCCGGCAGTGTTGCGTTTGCCGTTGTGGGCATCGGCATCAACGTGCATCAACGCAGCTTTGATCCGAGCCTTTCCACTCCTGCAACATCACTGGGGCAGGAAGGCGCTGGGCCGGTGAGCCGCCAGGCGCTTCTCGTCTCCCTGCTAAAATCGCTGGAGCATGAGACGCGCGCGCTCGTGGATCCGGATGCGCCTGCGACGATTCCTCTGCGCGTGGAGCATGCCTCCACGTGGGTGCGCGGGCGTAAGGTTGAGGTCCATGGCCCGCAAGCCTGCGTCGGCGTAACGGCGGGGTTGGATGAGCACGGGTTCCTGCTGGTGCGCACCGCCGATGGATTGGTAACGGTGCAGACCGGCGGCATACGCGCCGCCGAGTAAGTTGGAACGCGGTGGAGATAAGTTAGACGATGCTGCTGGCTCTCGATGTGGGCAACACGAATACGGTGCTCGGCCTCTACCGGCTCAATGACGATCCGGAAGCCTCTGCGACAGGTCCTGGTCGCGAGGGCGGGAATAAACCCGAACTCGCCGCGCATTGGCGCGTGACCACGCATCACAATCAGACTTCAGACGAGTACGGCGTGCTGTTTGTGAATCTGTTCGAGATGAACGGACTGGCCCCGAGCCAGGTGCACCACATCATCATCTCCTCGGTTGTGCCTCCGGTTGAATCGACGCTGCGGCAGGTGTGCGAGAACTATTTCCACGTGCAGCCCTTGTTTGTTGAGCCGGGCATCAAGACAGGCATGCCGGTGCTGGTGGACAATCCCTCCGAGCTGGGCGCGGACCGCCTGGTCAACGCGATCGCGGCGTTCGAGCGCTACGGCGGCCCGTGCGTGGTGGTGGATTTTGGAACGGCCACTACGTTCGACGTGATCTCCGCGAAGGGCGAATACCTGGGCGGCGCCATCTCGCCGGGTCTGGGCATCAGCGCCGATGCGCTGTTTGCCCGCGCCGCGCGGTTGGGACGCGTGGACATCAAGCGGCCGGCCAAAGTGATCGGCACCAACACCGTCACGCACATCCAGAGCGGGCTCTATTACGGTTACATCGGGCTGGTGGACGGCATTCTGGAGCGCATCATCGCGGAACTCGGTGCGCAGCCACGCGTGATCGCCACCGGCGGGCTGGCGCGGCAAATCTCAGAGGACTCGCGCTTCATTTCGGAGATCGACGACATGCTGACTCTCGATGGCCTGCTGATTCTCTTCGAGCGCAACCGCACCGTCCGCCCACGCAGCCGCGCGCACTAGGGCAGCGCCGCGCGTTAGTCAACGGCACGCAGGGTCTACACCTCTAGACGAGGAGCTTTTTGCGCGTCCGGGGATGTCTGCCTATCGCCGTCCGGGCCGATTGTTGAGAGTGCCGATTCGGCGGGCCTCGGGCTGGGGCGACAACCCGCAGCAACATCCCACCGCTGCTGGTGAGATTCGCATCGAGCGCTGCCCCTGTGCGACAGGCATTTCTCCCCAGGCCCTGCGCCGCAGGTCGGACAGTCGAAATTGAGAGAGACGTCAGGGCCCGCCATCCTGAACGTGTACCCGTGTTCGGCGCATGAAGATGGTCAATTTTGCACATTTTTCTAAAAAATTCGCCTCAAAAAAGATTGGTCGGGTTCAGAGAAACTCGCCGAGTTTAGGCTGCAC
>Ga0302319_10025201_pt1 | contig 10542 bp, 9 predicted proteins | sample Bog_T0_2_FD_203319 | JGI IMG/M metagenome (GOLD analysis project Ga0302319, IMG submission 203319) | Peat permafrost microbial communities from Stordalen Mire near Abisko, Sweden - Bog_T0_2 | ecosystem: Environmental > Terrestrial > Soil > Wetlands > Peat | place: Sweden: Abisko, Stordalen Mire... | reverse complement strand
ACTTGGCGATGAGTTCCTGGTAGAGAACGGCGTCATCGGTAGGGAGACAGACGGTGCGGCCGGTGAGGCCGGTTTTGAGAGCGTTGAGGTGGACGTGCGCTTTGCCTTCGGGTGTTTTGGGACCGGTAGACTTTTGGGCGTTCGCGCGATTGGCGGCGAGTTGGGCTTCGGAAACAGCGGCGGTTTCCGGGGCGAGTGCAGGCAGTTCCTGGAGGATGGAATCGTTAAGGTGGGATTCGGGAGATGCGGATTGGGTCGCGGCGGCCCGGCGCGCTGCTTTAAGGATTTCGCGCTCGGCGGCGCGACGTTGGGCACGGTTGGACATTGGTTAATACTCCTTACAAATGAAAAAGCCCGCCAGCGAGTTGCGAAACTCGGGCGGACCTGACCAAACCATAGCAAACGGAGGTCTTAAAACGAACTATATCTTAATGCGATGTCAGGGTAAATTGCCGCTAAATAATTGATAAATTGAGAGTTATAATTTTGATTAAACTTTATAAACTTCTGTGACTGGCGGTAGCGGGTTGGGAGATTTTCGAGATGACCTCGCTCACCTCGCGGAGCCTTGCGGCAGCGAAAGGTTTTGACAATGGTCGCACGGCAAACGCCGCTAACAGATTAGTTCGCTTACGCTTCCGGCTCCGATTTGACGTGGCGGCTATTGGAGAGAATTAGAAGAGACGGGAGTAGGCTAAGGCCGCGCGGCGTCTTTTAAGAGTTCGCCGAGTGAGTGTAGGTCGGTGGGATTGCAATCGCCGACTACGAAGTAGCGGAGTCCGGCGTCCGCCCAAGTCTCGGTACTGAAGGTTAGATTTTTTTTGACCGATGATGGGGAACTCAGCGAGGGATCGTCCCTGCGGTTCTGGAAAATGAAAACCGAGATTTCGTGCTTACCTAGCTCGAACAGCAGCTGCGCCCCGGGACTTTGGTGGAAATACGCCAAGCGGCCGCCGAGCAGCTTGAAAGGTGAGTTCTGCAATTCCGGGAGGTTGAATGAAAAGGGAAGCTTGCCTTGAAACCAGGGCTTGACGGTATGCCTGTCGGTAGAGACCACATCAACGGGGTTGGCGCTGGCCAAGGTGGCAACATGCAGGTCGGCGATCTCAGCGAGCGCTTGCTGAGAGCGCGAGTATTGGAGCCACCAGGCGGTGGAAGGTACGACCAGCAGCAAAGCCGCCGCGAGCGCCAGAGCGGGTAGCCAGCGACTCAACCATAATCTCGTCTTTGGCGCGCCGACACTCTGTTCGATGCGGAGACGAAACTCCGGCGATGGACGATAGCGCTGCCCGACAGCTTGAGTGAGGCGCTTCATTTGCAGGCGGCTAAGAGCGCCCGCGGCGCAGGCGGGGCAAGTTTGGAGATGGCGTTGGAAATCGGCCATTTCGACGGCAGGCAGCTCGGAATCTACGTATAGGTCGAGTTTGGCGCTCCAATGGCAAGTCATTTGCCGGCTCCTCGCACTTGAGCGCCAATCAGTTCGCGCATAGATTTTCTGGCTCGTGAGAGGCGTGACATCACGGTACCTATCGGAACGGCCAATGCTTCCGCTATCTCTTGATAGCTCATGTCTTCCATGTCACACAGAAGTATGACTTCGCGCAATGGGACCGGCAGCCGTTCGAGGGCGTCCTCGACTAACTGCCGGTCCGCCTGAGCCAGCAAGACCGACTCCGGGGTCTCGGCCGCCGCCGGCGAAGCGTCTTCTTCCAGGTCGAGAGGGTCAGTCATTTTAGCGTTCAATCCACTGCGCGAAGTTAGAAACGTATTTCGCAAGATGCGGTAGATCCAGGCACGAAAATTTGTCCCTGGCTGAAACGAGCCGAAGCCTTTCAGCGCTTTCAGATAGGTTTCCTGAAGCAGGTCTTCGGCTTCCGCACGATCTTGTGTCAGCCAATGCGCGAGGTTGTAGAGCGCGGCGAACAAGGGTATTGCCAGTGCTTCGAAGGAGGCAGCATCGGCTGGCCGGTCTGACACAAACCAATATAGTAACTCGCTGGGTTAGGCAGCGAGCTCATTGATGGAGTGATGGGACGCCGCATGGTTACTTGGGGCGAGCGGTTTGCTTGCGCCGTGTAAAAGCGCATCCAAGGACCAGCGGCCAGGACCGTTGACGAGTAAAAAGAAAGTGGTGAGCAGCTGGGCATACTCCGAGCGAATCTCATGCAACACTGCCCAGATGCCGGTAAACGGGGGTGCGGCGGGAGGCGGCAATGGCGAGACGCCGAGAAACAGCGAGATCTTGGTGGACAGCATGGCCACGATCATTTCAACGATCAGCGGAATGGCGATTAGCCGGGTCATCAGGCCGCACAGCAAGAGCAAGCCGCCGACAATCTCAATGCCGCCGACAAAGCCGGCCGTCAGGTGGGGAAAGGGAAAGCCGAGCTTCGTGAAGCGGCCGACGCCTTGATTGGCGTAAACGAATTTCAATGTGCCTTCCCAGAGAAATACGCCGCCAGCCATTAAACGGAGGGCCAGGATGGAGGTTGGGCCACTCGTGGGCGGATCGCAAAGCCATGCAGATAGAGTTTTCATAGGTTTTCTTCCTCGGATTGTCAGAATTAAGCGAACGATTTACCATCCGTTCAATCTGGATAACTGAGAGTGGGAGAGTTTATTCCGTGAAAACTTTGAAAAATTGAAAGTATTTATGCACGACGCGGCGGAGCAATGGATAGAATGCGAGGGCGAAGCGGATTTTGAGAAAGGAGAGATGGATCCATGGGTGCTTTTGAAAACTTTCCACGCATCACACCATTTCTTTGGTTCGATGCAAACGCCGAAGAGGCGGTGGAGTTTTACCTAACAGTGTTCAAGAACTCACGGCGCTTGGACAAGGTGCGAAATAACGGTGAGGGCGGCGCGGCGAAAGTAAACATTCTGACGATTGCCTTCGAACTGGACGGCCAGACGTTCACCGCGCTGAATGGCGGGCCGATGTTCAAATTTACCGAAGCCGTTTCTTTTGTGGTGCGCTGCGATTCGCAAGAAGAGGTTGACGATTATTGGTCGAAGCTGAGCGCCGGGGGCAGCGATGGGCAATGCGGTTGGCTGAAAGACAAGTTCGGCCTCTGCTGGCAGATTGTGCCGGCACGTCTGCCGGAACTAATTAAGAATCCGAAGGCTATGCAGGCGATGCTGAAGATGAAAAAGATCGATATGGCGGAATTGGAGCGAGCGGCGCGGCTTTGACCTCTATTCAAACTGTGTCATGAAAGTTCGGGGCGGGCTGCATCTGATCCAGAATCGTAAAACAAAAAATGGAACCGACGCCGAGTTTGGATTCCAGCCATATCGAACCGCCGAGCCCTTCCACAATGTTTTTGCAGACTGCCAAGCCCAAGCCGCTGCCCAACGCATTGCGATTTGCTACACGCACGAATGGCATGAAGACCTGATCATGGTTCTCCTGGGCGATGCCGATCCCGTTGTCTTCGACTTTGACGAGCCAATCCGCCGAACGCCGCTCGACGGAGATTTTGATCTCTATCGGTTTTTCACCCCGGTATTTGACTGCGTTGCTAATGAGATTTTGGAAAAGGCTGACGAGGTGAAGCTCATCGCTTCGCACGACGGGCATCCGGCCAACGGTCAAGACTGCCCCACTCGTCTTGATGGACGCCGCCAGATTTTGAGCCGCCTGCGACACGGTGTGGTTCAGATCAACCCAGCGGGCAGGCGCCTGCTCCCCGCTCGCGGCGAACGATAGCAACCCCTCAACCAACGCAGCCATGCGATTCGCACTCGTGATGATAATTTGCGCCATTTGTTTGGCATTTTCATCCATTTGCTTCTTTTGCGCGAGTAGTTCGGTATACAGCGAGATGCTCAACAGAGGCTCGCGTAAATCATGGGCTGCGATGCGGGCGAACTCCTCGAGCCGCCGATTGGAACGCGCCAATTCCTCCGCATGCTGAATCCGCTCCGCTTCGGCGGCTCTTCGCGCGTCGATATTCCGCTGTTGCATGACGATTGCTTGTACTTCGGGTTCGAACAGGAGATTAGAAAGCGTGCTCTCAACCCAGCAGTAGCTTCCATCCTTATGACGAACTCTGGCGTCCCATTGGAATGGACCGGGCGGCGTGAGCAACAATTCCTGCCAGGTGCCGTTTGCCTGGTCGCGGTCTTCCGGGTGAATCAGATCGAGGCAATTGCGGCCCACCATCTCGTCGGGCTCGTAGCCCAGAATCCTGGTGCTCGAGGCACTGCCATATAGAATTTCGCCCTGAGTGTCAATCAACGAAATCGCATCTGGACTATTTTCGATCAGCGAACGAAAGCCTTGGAACGATATGGCCATGGTCTACCTCACCCCTTGTTTAAAGCGCGCAACTGGATTTGCGTAAGCAAATGACGGGCCGATGCAAGTTTTGAGCGCCTTGGTGGCCTTATGGCGTGATCATTGGGTCTTTGGCGCGAGAGTAGGAGCGGCAGATGACCAAATATGGTCAGGAGTACTGGGCGAACCGCTTGCGCGGCTCAGAATTCAAAGGTCACCCCAGCCGAAGGAAACAACGGAAACATCTCGCTCAGCGAAATGTACGCTTGCTTGGTTGTGGGGTCGTATCCGTTATAGCTATCGAAGCGGTAGTTGGCATGATCGAGAACGTTTACGACTTCAACAAAGAGCGTCATCTTGCCGTGCTTCAAAGTTTTCGATTTGTTGAGGCGGATGTCGAGTCTTTGGTAGGGCGGGAGGCGGACCAAGTTTCGTTCGGCCGCCAGGTAGTACGTTCCGTTTTGCAATGTGAAGAATCCCGGCACTGGGAAACCGCTGCCATAATTAAACTTCGCGCTCAGGTTGATAGTCGGGCGCAGCCGGTAGCTCAAGTAACCGTTGAAGGTATGGCGTTGGTCCTGGTCGGAAGGGAAATGGATCAGGGTCAGCGGGTCGAACATTTCGCTTCGGCTGAAGGTGTAGGAAGCCCAACCAGTCCAACGATTTGCACTCCGTTTCTGAATGAACACTTCAGCGCCTTTGGTGACGCCCGTGAGAGTGTTGGTGATGGGCGATTGAAAATAATCGGGGCTGATGAAAGCGCCAACCAGATGCGCATCCACGAAGGGCTGCGAGAGCAGATTCGTGTCGTTGCGCTGAAATGCTTCCAGGCGAATGCGCGCCTGATTGCCGAGCCGTTCTTCGAAAGTGGCTGAGAAATGGTCCGCTCTGGCGGGCAGCAAACGCGGGCTGCCATTTTCGGCATAGAACGAATCAATATCCGGAAATTGGGCATAGCGGCCCCAAGCAAAGGAGAATCTACCGGCAGCCCACGGTGAATAGGCAATGGAGGCTTGCGGCGAAATCGCCGTTTGGCGATTCGCTGTTACGGTATCCCAGCGTCCGCCCAACGAGAGCGTAAGTCCCTTGGCGAGCCTGGTAAACGACTGTTGGGCGTAACCACCGCCATAGATTGCATCACCGCGATATTGATTAGTGATGGTCAAACTGGTTGGGTCGTTATAGAAGTTGGCGTAACCTGATCCGCCGGTGGGCCGCACGGTTCCGCCAAATTGCAATTGCGCGGTATCGGCCCAGGACCAAGTGGCGTCCGATTTCGCGGCCCACTCGCCGAAGTAGCCGTAGCCGAGGGGCTGCGCCAGCTGATTGGTGTTGTCGTAGCGTTCTTCAGTGAACGCGGCGCGGGTGTTCATGAGGAAGGAACGGTTGGGCGTGAAGCGCCAACCAAGAGTGAGCAAGGTGTAGCGATAGCGGGCAAACTCAGCTGCGTTCAAGCCGAGGCTGCTCACGGCGCTGCTGCGATCTAAAGCGGACGTACCGTCAATCACCTTAACTGAAAAGGAATTGCTCTCCGTGAACGCATAGTTGAATTGGGCTTGAGTATCCTGAAATCCGAAGGCTATGGATGGCATGCTTTGTGCCAGGTCTTTCAGGAAATATTGAATGTAGCTTTTGCGGGCGCTCAGCAACCACGAACCTTTGTGGCTTTTTCCGAATGGACCCTCGGCTAAGAAGCCGGCATCGGGAACGCTGGCGTTTGCGCGCACGTGGATGCGATCTGTGCTGCCTTCGCGCGTCTCAATGTCGATGACGCCGCCGGTACGGTTTTCATACTGCGCCCCATAGTTTTCGCTCTGCGCAGTCATGGTGGCGACCATGTCGCCATTGAAGGCTGCAGTCGATCCCGATGGCCCTTCCCCTTGCACGGTGTGAAAAGGCTCATGCAGCAAGATGCCGTCCAGGTATAAGCCGAGCTGGTTGTACGGTGCGCCATGCAGCGTGAAACGGCTATCGAAATCGTCGTTTGCCGCCACGCCCGGTGCGCTTTGTAAGGAGCGCATGGGATCGTCGGCGAGAACGCCAGCGAGGTTCTTGGCCTCCGTTCCGGAGAGAGTAAATGCGGTTGGTCCAGCGCCCTGTTCGAAGTCGAATGGGTCGGCATGCACTTCGACCGTGTCTTTGTGTTGTGCGGCTTCCGGGCTGATCGCCAGATCAAAATTTACGTGCTGCCCTGCCTTTAGATCAATCTGTTTCTCGAACAGACGGTAACCCACACTTGAGACAACTAGCTTGTAATGGCCCGGTTCAATGCCCGACAAATTGAATTGGCCGGCGGCGTCCGTTTGTACGTGTGCGCCGGATTCGGCCAGCTTGATAGTCACCTTCTCCAACGCTTCGCCGGTTTGGGCGTCGTGAACGCTACCGCTGACCGGAGCGCTGCCGCCGCTTGCGATGGCGAAGGCTGAGCAAAGTAGGAATAGGAATGAGGCGCGCAGGTGAAACTCTCCGAGGCTTTCCGGTGAACTTCACTATAGCTGCTATTTGTATTGGTTTCTATAAGATGGATGGTGTTATGCGTACTAAAACTTAAAGACATGCGCTGGCCGAGTTGGAGCGTTTTCGGGCGGACTTACCGGGCTATCCAGGACGGCTTCAGGGGGGAATGAGCATCGGACGTTATCGAGTTTGGCGAGTCTATTTGATTAGTTCCGAGGCGGCGCCGGGAGATGATTGGTGCGCGGAGGTAATAAGCGGTACCGAAAGGACAGACAAACTATCCGCGCGTCAGGCCGTCCTTCCCAATTTCAGGGCGGGTCCACTGATTCCCCATTCGGCGCGCTTATCGCGAAGCACGTCCAGCAAGCTCTCACGAACGGCATTCGTGTCATTGCGACGCCAGGCAACGATGGCGTCTAGCGAGCAGGCCCCGTCCTGCAACGGCCGAAAGACCACATCGTTCGAGCGCATTTGTTGAACACATGCCGGAACCAGGGCGATGCCTTCGCCCGCTTCGACCAGGGTGAGAATAGATTGCCATGAAGCACTGGTGGCGGCGATCTTGGGCGCGAACCGCGCACGCGTACACATCGCGATGATCGGGTCGAAGATTTCCGGGCCTGCCTCGCGGCTATAGAGGACCAGGGGCTCGCGCGCCAAACGCGGCGCCGAAATTCTTTCTTCTTTCGCCAGCGGGTGGTCTTTTATGAGGGCGGCGACAACCGCCTCCCTGAACAGCAACTCGGATTTGATCGAGTGTTTTGCTTCAACGGGAACGGCTCTAGTGAAGCCGACATCGATTTCACCGTTCACAAGAGCCGCGACCTGCTCGGATGGCGCGCGCTCTTTTAACACCAACGTTACCCCGGGGTGATGCTTACGGAAGGTTCGAATCAGCTTCGGCAAGAATAGCGCGGTGACGGGCCCGCACAACCCTACCGTAAGCTTTCCGAAGTGTCCGTGGGAAGCTTTGCGCGCTATTTCCACAGCACGTTCTGCGCGGGCCAGAATCTCGTGCGCTTCCTTCAAAAATGCGGCGCCTTCGGAGGTAAGCGAAACTTCGCGTTGATTGCGGCTTAAAAGAGCTACGCCAATTTCACGCTCGAGATCGCGAATTTGACCGCTTATGCCCGACTGCGAAACGTTCAGGCGCCGGCCCGCGGCGGTGAAACTGCGCTCCTCCGCCACCGCACAAAAGTATCGAAGATGCCGCAATTCCATGGAAACCATGTTATCGCTTTTTCCGATGACAGATAGCAGAATAAACACTGCCACTTCTAGCCGCCAATAGGCTCTAAACCCCTGAAGGAGCTTGATATGACCAAAACCGATAGCGCAGCAAACTACTCTCCCGTTGACTCCGCGAAGACCACGGCTTATAAAACCTTGTCCGTTGATGGCGTGAACATCGCCTATCGCGAAGCCGGCCGACCCGGCAATCCGAAGCTCGTCCTCTTGCATGGGTGGCCGTCGTCGTCGCATCAGTACCGCAATTTGATCCCGGCCTTGAGCGAACGTTTCCATGTGATCGCGCCGGATTATCCGGGTTTCGGCAACAGCGACACGCCCGACCCGAGCAAGTTCGCATACACTTTTGACAGACTCGCCGAAGTAGTCGGGCACTTTTTGGATGAAGTTGGATTTGAGCGTTTTGGAGTTTACATGCAAGATTATGGCGGCCCGGTGGGCTTCCGGCTGCTGACGGATAAACCGGAACGTTTGGAATGGCTGATCATCCAGAACACGAATGCTTATGAGATTGGCTTCACCGAGGCTTGGGCGGCATTGCGTAATGCCCTTTGGTTGGACCGCAGCCCGCAGCACGAAGCCGCGGCGGCCGGTCTGCTGGAACTCGGGGTAGTGAAGACGACTTATTTGACGGGTTCGACAAAACCTGAACTCATCAGCCCCGACAATTGGAACTCCGATTACTTTGTAACGCTGCAACGCGCGAACGGAAAGCAGATTCAGCTAGATCTGTTCTACGACTACCGCAACAACGTTACGCTGTATCCCAAGTGGCAGGAGTTTCTACGCCGGCAACAGCCGAAGACGCTGATCTTCTGGGGACAGGGCGACCTTTTCTTTACACCGGCGGGCGGAGAAGCGTTTCTCGCGGACCTGCCGAAGGCGGAACTGCATCGCTTGGAAGCGGGTCACTTCGCGGTGGAAGATTGCCTGGACTACATCGCCGGGCACATCCTTAGCTTCCACGAGAAAAATATCGTTAAGAAATCCTGACGCCAGCGCTAACCCTACTTTGCCACTGGAATGGTTGTGTTGTTCCACTCGAGAGACAGGGACGTGGGGGCTAGGCCATGAGCTGCGGCATATTCATTTCGAGCGGCTACGGTTCGCTTTGCCCAATCATCGAAGGGATAGAGCAACTCACGGTAGATCAGGTAACTCAGTTCGACGGTGCGGACCGGTAGGTGGTCTTTTACATCGTCGACCTGATTGAGAAAGTGACGCCCGTTCGCCTCTGAAACGCGAGGGAACCATTGCTGGTACCAGGTATCTTCGGCGGATTGCAGCGCTTCATTGCGGCGATCGCGAATGCCGGATGCGAGCATGAGCGCTTGGTCGAGAGCGGCCACTGCTTCGGCGCTTTCGGCGCGACGGGCGTGGTCCGCAGCGAGTTTGAGCTGGGAGTCGATCTGCCGCATGCTTTGGAGCATCAACAGATTCTGACGAAACAGCTGAGCGATGGACAAGTAGACCTGCAAGTTATATTCGTGAAATTGCACTTGCAATCCATTCGCGTGAAGTAGATCGAGCAACTCGTCATTCTGGGCTAAAAACTCTCCAGCCATCTTAAGACGGACGGCGTTGGCCGCGTCCCAACTGGAATCCAAGGTAAGCAGCGGCAGTTGCGGCACGGGTAGCAACGGCAGAGTTTGATCGAGAGTGGGCCGAGGCGTTTTGTAGATGACGTCCCAATCTCCCCAAATGGGAGTGCGCGCAGCGGATGCTTTGACGTCCCAACTCTCTTTCCAAAACTGACCTTGTTCGCTCATTAACTGATAGAGGCGTCCCATGTTTTCCGCTCCCGGGCCATAAAACAAGCGGTAGAAGGTATTCATTGATTCCGCAGGGTCGGGAGCGCCGGGATGCCACGCGGCGGCGGAGCCGGTGACATAGCCGAGCCACATGGTCTCGGGGTGGAGGCCGACGTCGGCCCAGCCGGCGACGAAACTTCCCAGCAGTGAGGCTTGCTGCCTGGCCGGGGTGTATGAGATGAAGTCAAACATCTCCTGAACTGAGCCGGGACCTTGGTGCGCGGGTTCGTAGGTGCCGCCGTTAGGTCCTGGGAGGTGCTGAGATTCGGGAAGGAGGTAGTAATTAGGGAAAAGATATTCTTTCCATCCCACAGTAGAGGTGAACAGGAGTTGGCGAAAGCCATGGGCCTTAAACTTCGGATCGAATTCGGGTCCGTAGACTTCGCCATTTATCATGTAAGAGGGAAACGCGTCGATATCTTGCGGCTTCATGGGATATTCGCCCCAGAAAATCACTTGGCGGCCGCGGTCGTGCAAGTAGCCGGCAGTTTTAGTAACGAACTCGGCAAACATTTTGCCTACGCTTCCTAGTTGTTTGGCACGTTGGGCTTCGTGGCACTGCTCATTGTCGGCGAGGCCTATGTAATAGGGCTCGTCGGTGGAAAGGACAAAATATTTCGAGCCCTTGTTCGCAGCCAAAAGATCGTCGAACATGCCTTCGAATAGCTGATAGGTTTTGGGATTGGTGGCGCAGAATTCGTAATTGTTATCAGGGTACTCGCGCAGGGCGGAATATTCGGGATG
>Ga0302319_10025198_pt1 | contig 10543 bp, 7 predicted proteins | sample Bog_T0_2_FD_203319 | JGI IMG/M metagenome (GOLD analysis project Ga0302319, IMG submission 203319) | Peat permafrost microbial communities from Stordalen Mire near Abisko, Sweden - Bog_T0_2 | ecosystem: Environmental > Terrestrial > Soil > Wetlands > Peat | place: Sweden: Abisko, Stordalen Mire... | reverse complement strand
CACTGGGCAAACCAGCCCGTAATATGCCAGTTGTTCAAATCGACGACCCGCTCTGCATCGCCCCCTTTTACGCGAATTCGATACACACCCCTTGCGTCCACCACGTCCAGGAAGTAAATGAATTGGCTATCACGGGACCACTCCGGAAACGTAATTCCAATCTTTTGCTGCAGTGCCGACCACCGCTGCGTCCCGACGTCGAAGATATTCATTGTCTCTAGGCCGAAAGAGTTCGCGGCGATGGACTTTCCGTCCGGCGACCAGCGCGGATCGGTCTTGCCAACCGACCCGGGAAGCGTCGTGACCTGCCGGGTGCCGAAATCAAAAATGCGTATCTCGCTCTTTGGATCGTGCCCTCCGAATGAAGAACTGAAGACAATCTTGTGTCCGTCGGGCGACCAGTCCGGGTCGCTTTGCACCCCGCTGCCTTCCGGGAGCAGCTTACGCGGGGCGCCGCCTTGCGAAGAGACAACGTAGGCTTCACTCCTAGAAGAAATGTCCGAGAACAGGATCGTTGTACCATCTGGCGACCATCGGGGCATGAAGGCGTCGATCGGGGGGTCGCTCAATTGCACGGGATTGCTTCCATCCCGATCGGCCTTCCAAAGGATGCCTTCGGGGAACGAGACATAGGCAATGGAGTGACCGTCTTTCGAAAACGTCACTCCCTGGGCGGAAATGCCCCCGAGGAACGGTTGGAACTGTTTCGTCTGCACGTCTAAGCGGGAGAGTTCACCCCGGTCGCTCCTGCCGGACGCGAAGATGCTCTTCCCGTCCTTGCCGGGAATAGGTACGCTCCAATGGAGTGGCCCCGAAGTTAACTGAACGGGCTCCGCCGGCGGCCTGCGAAAGAGTCCGCGTCGTTCATCGAGAGCCCAGATTTGCTCTCCCTCCGCAACCGGTCCCTGAGACAGGAATTGATAGAATCTCCCATCGGGAGTATAGCGGCCACAGCATTTCGAAGACGAGGCGTGCCATCCGGCCAGCAGCTGATGAAGATTTGATCCATCCGATGATATCTCCCAAAGCTGATTATTCTTGAAAAACCGAATGAACTTGCCATCCGGCGACCAGGCTAAACCTTGGGTATGGCCTCGTATGGAGAAAAGTTTGTGGGATTCGGTCCCGTTGTTCCGAACAAGGTAGATATCGCCTTCCTGCGTTGAGTAGCACACGAACAATCCGTCCGGCGAGAATGCTGCGTCCCAGTCGTCACCCAGCCTGTAACGCATACCTCCGGGGATGCGGACGTCCCAAAGCACATACGATTTAATTGCATCTGCAAGTGATTCGACGAGGAAATTGGATCCATCCGGCGAAACGTCATCTAGATTTTGCAATTCCGGCACCGCAACAGGGACGTGAGTGACCTCGCCTCCCCTGATCCCAACCTGAGCAATGGCGTGCGGCGAGACCTGAGCGAAGTAGATCCTTCCCCCGTCCGTGCCGCCAGGAGATTTGTCGTGGCCATCGTGGGTGATCTGGGTGTATGCCGAGATGTGCGGCGGCGGCAGCGGGCGGCGCAAGTACCAGATCGCGGCGGCCAGGCAGAGAGTGAACAGGCCGCCGCCCGCCAGCGCCCAACCCCAAAACCACCTCCGGCTCCCATCCTTCTTCCCAACGCCGTTCATATCCTTTGGTTCTTCCGTCGCCTCCGGTTCTCCTGAAACGTCCTCGGACATTTCCACCGGGCAGACGAACCGGTACCCCACCGTGGCCACAGTCTCGATGTAACGCGGGTTGCGGATGTCGTCTGCGAGCACGCTGCGCAACAGCCAGATGCAGCGAGTCAGTGAGCCCTCGGTAACAGCGGCATCGCCCCATACGGAATTAAGCAGTTCTTCCTTCGAGATCAGCCTTTGCGGGTTGTGCAGCAGGAAGAGAAGGGCGCGAAATGCCTTCGGTTCGATCGCTAGTAGCTTTCCAGCCTTCGTTAGCGAGAACTCCCGCTCGCGAACTTCCACGTCATCAAAGCGGAAAACAAAGGACTTACTCGCCATAATAAATTCCTAATCCGCCCTAAGAAACTCTTGACCCGCTTCAAGAAAAGGATACGCAGCCCATCAAGACCAAGTAGAACCACGCGCCCAGAGTGACCTCAGCCTACCCGGCTAAGGAGCTCTCGCAATGACAACTTCAAGGTGGTTCGCTTCCCTTTTTCTCACAGCAACCCTCGTCCCTGCGCTGTCGGCTGAAACCCATTGCCCTGGAAATGTCGCCAGTGTACCCCTCCGCCTCGTGAACCGCTACCAAATTGTCCTGCCCGTATTCATCAACCATTCCGGCCCCTACGACTTCCTTCTGGACACTGGCGCCGATACAACCGTCGTCGGTCCCTCCCTGGCCGACGAGCTTCACCTCAGCACCCAGGGCACGGTCCCGATTTCGGGTGCAGGATTCCATGAATCTGCCTCGATCGCTCATCTCGACCTGCTGCAAGCCGGCTCCCACGCCGTCCCCGGTCAGGAAGCCCTCGTGTTTGGCCTCTTGAATCTCCGTTCCGTAGACAGCCACATTCGCGGCATCCTCGGCGAGGACTTTCTTGAGCATTTCGACATGATGATCGACAACGCGCATAAGCTGCTCTGCCTGGATGACTCAGGCGTCATGCGATCGGAAGTGAAGGGGCCGCATACCCCACTGGTGACACCAGAGCCGGCGCCGGACAGCAACCCGTCGCCCATGTTGCTCATCATCTCCGCGCGCTTGTCCGAGGGGACTTCGCCCGTTCGCCTGAAGCTCGACTCCGGCACGAACGCCCCCTTTCTCTACAACACCTCTGGACACATGGCGTTCGGAGGAGAGTCCGTAATCGGGAGCGGCGCGGACGGAGACGGGAAAGTCTTTTCGGCCCTCCCTCCGCAGGACGTAGAGATCGGCTCGATAAGGCTAACCAGCGTAACCTTCATGGCCCTCGCACATCCGTTAAAGGATTCCGGCCGCAAGGACTTCGATGGGCTCCTGTCACTGGATCTCTTCCGGCGTGTGTTCATAAACCACACCGATCGCTATGTTGTCCTTGAGCCGCGGTAGGGAGGACATCGAGGCATTCCGGGTTGATCGTCCGTAGGTGACCCACTCCTCCGTTTTCCATCAACCACTGCGACTGTGGGTGCCCTACCCTTCGCTGGTCTTGCGAACGGTGGGTCTAGCAAATGCTTTGCGCGCTGGCTTCCCCACGTAGTCCAACTGGAATCGATCTCCACCGTACCAGGAGCACTACCGTAAAATCCCGTTGCATAGAATTAACCTCCAAAAGCGCACACTGGAATAGAGGCGCAGTCCCGGACGAACAAAACCCCGCAGGACCGCGCTGAGGTAGGCAGACAACCCGGAGGAAGTCCGAAATGCGCGTCAAAATGTGTCCCAAAAGCCCGGCTAATGTACGCCACAGCGCACCGAAATATGCCAGTAAGTGCATGAAAATAAATAGGATATCGGCAAATATGCAAGGGGTGACCGGCTTTTTTGACCCTCCAACTCTTCGCCTTTTCGCAAATCGGCCCGCTAACTTGCCTCCTGCGCGCGGAACGCGCGCTAACTCGCTACTTCCCGCAAATCTGCTCCATCAAACCATCGAAATCCTCAAGCCGCGCATACTCGATAATCACCCGGCCACGCCCTTTGTTGTCCTCGATCCGCACTTTCAATCCCAGCGCCCGCTGCAGCTTCTCCTGCGCCTCCCGCACATTCGGATCGAGCGCCTTCGCCTCCGCAGCCGCCTTCTTCGCCGCCCGGCCCTCCTCCAACCCCGGGAATTGAAGGTTATGCACAAACGTCTCTGCCTGGCGAACAGAAAGCGAAAGCGCTATAATCTGCCGGACCGCTGTCTCCACCTCCTCCGGATGTTCCAGAGCCAGCAGAACTTTGGCATGGCTAAAACTCAAAACCCCGCTCGCGACTTGAGATTGAACGCTTTCCGGTAATTTGAGCATTCTAAGATAATTCCCTACAGTCGCCCGGTCCTTACCCGTCCGGTGAGCCATCTGCTCCTGCGTCATGCCGAAATCCCGCCCCAGTCGCTCATAAGCCTTGGCCTGCTCGATGGGGTTCAGGTCCGCCCGCTGCAGGTTCTCGACGATGGTGATCTCCATCGCCTGTTCATCGGAAACCTGCCTAAGAATCGCCGGAATCGTAGCCTTGCCAGCCTTCTGCGAAGCCAGCCAGCGCCTCTCACCCGCAATCAGCTGAAAGCGCCCGTTCGGCAGCGGTCGCACAAGAACCGGCTGTACCACCCCATTGGCCGAAATCGATTCCGCCAGTTCCGCGATCAGCCGTTCGTCAAAGTTCATTCGCGTCTGAAAGGGATTGCGATCGATCTCCCCAACCGGAATCTCAATCGGCTTTCCAGCCAGCCCCTCCGAAACACTAACCGGCGCAGCCGTAACCGTTACCCGCGGAAGTAGCGAATCGAGCCCCTTACCCAGCGCCCGCCGCTCCGAACCAGACTTCCTTCCATCCAAATTCCCAATTGTCATAACCCGGTCCTCTGAAATCCAAAATTGTTCCACGTAGAACAATTGCTTAGAATTTGTCCTCAACGAGCGTAAATCGCGCCGCATAGTCCTGGGTCCAAATTGTTCCACGTGGAACAATCTGCCTCTGAGCTCATCCGTAAGGCCAGAAACGAACCGTTTTCGCCGGCCTACCCGCCGCCAAGGCCTCCGCAGCCGCCGCCTTTCGCGCCTCTGCCTTGGGATTGGGGATGTTATTCCGTTCCATATACTCGCCTGCCAGTTCAAAATAGGCCTCTGTACCACGCGACCGCGGATCATAAAGAGCCACCGGCTTCCCATGACTAGGCGCCTCCGCCAGCCGGATATTTCGTGGAATCACTGTCCTGAATAGTCTTTCCTTGAAGAACTCCCGCAAAGTGTCGGTGACTTGCTGGGCCAAGTTCGTCCGGTCGTCGTACATGGTCAACAAAACGCCCTCAATCGTGAGCCTGGGATTGAAGGCAGCCCGAACCCGCTCCAGTGTTGAGACAAGCTCCGAAATCCCTTCCAAGGCGAAGTACTCGGCTTGCATGGGGACGATCAAGCTGTCGGCGGCGGCAAGAGAGTTCAGGGTCAGCAGATCCAGGGCAGGTGGGCAATCGAGGATTGCGAGGTCGTAATCCTTCTGGACATCTTTCAGCGCCAAGCCTAGTTTCAGTGCGCGGTCTCCGGCATTGGCCAGTTCTATGTTGGCGCCAGTCAAGTTCTTGCTGCCGGGCAGAAGGGTCAGGTTAGCGATCTCGGTTGGCAGCAAAACCTGACTGGCTGCAGCATCGCCCATCAGTACGTCGTAGATGGAGTTGCGGTTGTCGTCGCGCTGGATGCCGAGGCCGGAGGAGGCGTTGGCTTGAGGGTCGCAGTCGACCAGCAGGATCTTCAGTCCTTCTAAAGCCAAGCAGGCTGCCAGGTTAATGGCGGTGGTGGTTTTGCCCACTCCACCTTTTTGGTTCACAATTCCCAGAATCTTGCCCATGGAAATCAAGACTATCTGGATGCGGTCCGGCGTGGAAGGCGCTTGACTCTGTGCAGAACTTGGGATTATGTGGAGAACCTTTGCAGAGAGGGAAACGTGTTCGTTGTAAGCGGTTGAGATTGTGGATGTTGCAAGCGAAGCGCGACGAGCGGGAATCTCAACTTCACCTGTGGATGACGGTGGAAATGTGAAGACCTAATTCGCGGATTTTGACCTGCACCGCAGCGTTGTTCCACGTGGAACATTGCTGGTACTGAGAGATTCGCGGCTTGGTACGGCGGGCAATTTTTCTACGTGGAGCATTAGCTTACGAAGCGTGATTGCGGATTGGACTTGCAGGTTTGGCGAGTGCTCTACGTAGAACGTTTGAAGGCGAAGTGCGATATTTGATAGTTGAATGGCGATAATTAAGGGGTGAATGGTATTTTTTGGATTTTCCCCAGGAGCAGGGTGCGGTTTGTTTTTGCTGGGAGGGGTTGCAGGGGGTTCCAGTTGAAGCGGGCGGATTGGGTGGATTTTGCCTGGATTGTTGGGGCGTCTTCGGTGGTGGTCAGGATGGCTAGCCAGCCGCATGGGGCTAGCAACTGGATGGCGGCTGGGAGGGCCTGGGCCATGTTGTCTACGGCGCGGAGGGTGATGCAGTCGAATCTGGTCTGGAGGGTTTCGGCGCGGGCGGAGTGGACTTTTGTCTTCAGGCTGAGGGTGCGGACGGCTTCGCGGAGGAAGGCGGCTTTCTTGTTCTGGGATTCGGCCAGGGTTACTTCGAGGTCTGGGCGCATGAGGGCTATTGGGATTCCGGGGAAGCCGGCCCCGCTGCCGAAATCCAATAGGGAAACTACACCCTGGGGTAATTTCTGGGCGCAGAGGATGGATTCGAGGAAGTGGCGGCTTAGGATGCCTTCTTCGTCTCGGATGGCGGTGAGGTTGGTTTTGGCGTTCCATTTTTGGAGGAGCGCGAGGTAGGCGGCGAATTTTTCGGCGGTCCCGGGGTCGAGAGGCGGGTGGCCGGATTGGGTCAGGAGCTGGTTGAGGCGGTTGGGCATTGGGCGTGGGCTCTGCGCGTTCGCAGACTAACACCTCTTTGCGGGTGGATGGGCACGAGGCTCCGGCGGTTGGGCCGGTTTATGGGGTGAAGAGGCGATGAGGGGTGGGCCAAAAACCGGGTGGTGTATGTTGTTCTTGCCCGTATCCTATTGATTGCAGAAAGATTATGGCTAGAATTGAGCGCGCTATACGCGGGATTTGTGCACGATTTGTGCACGATTTGCGTCGGTTTGTGGGGGTCTTCATCCTGATTCTCGACCTGTATCGGTGTGGGTTTCCGCGCTGAGGTGGACGCGTTGTATCCATTATGCCCGGTTGGAGAATAATTATCGGCAACGTGGGCCATGGCTTGTTTGGTGTGTCCGAGGAAGTGGCGGCTGAGATGTCTTCTTTGCCGCGGATGGCGGTGAGGTTCGTGCGGGCGTTCGATTCTTGGAGGAGGGTCAGGTAGGCGGCGGCCTGGGTGGCTAGCTCCTCGGTCAGGGGTGGAGAGTGGGCGGCGGTCAGGGGCTGGTTGAGGCGTTGGGCGCAGGCCATAGGGGGATTTCAGTGTGGATGGTGAAAGCCCCGGGGCTGAAGCCCTGTTCTGCTGGTCTGACGATTCAGGGGCATGAATGGGTAATAATATAGTTGACGCACCATACGGTAAGCGTTGATTATGTTCTTACCCACAACCTCCGGAAGTAACCGGGGAATGAGACGTGGGAAGTGGAAAGGAATCGAATATCGCATCTCGTCCCACATTTATGTGGGATGTCGCGGCGATATCGCGAAAAAAATACAAGTGGCAATCCTGCGCGCATTTATCGATGAATCTGCTGTCTCAGTAAAAGACGGACCCGCATTTATTTTTGGTGGATTTATCGGCTCTGTTTTGGAGTTTGAGAGAGCAAGCGACGCGTGGCAAGAGGGCTTAGACGCGCTGCCTGCTCTTCCTTACTATCACCGCAGAGAGAGTCAAGATGCACAGCGCGCACTTTCTTTTTCTAAGACCATTTCTCGATTCGAGCTTCAGCCTGTGGTTGTTACTATGCCTCACAGGCCTTTTCTGTCGAGAAATAAGTCAGCCGCCCGCGGGAGATTTGGGTCCAAGGTCTATGACTGGGCGTTTATTACTGCGGTGAGAGAGATTTTGGCGTGGGTAGATGAGAATCGTCCCGAGGGCGAGCAGATAGATTTTGTCTTTGACAATCGTCAGGAGTTTGCCCGATGTAGAGACGAATTCTTTAACCGATTCAGTGCTGAGCCTAAAGGGATTTGGCTGAGAGCGGGAACCTGCACTCCTGGGGATGATAAGAAGATCGCCGCTCTTCAAATGGGAGATTTGCTCGCGGGTGAGATTTTGGAATGCATGCGCTCCCCTGACCCGTCACAATCTCCGGTATTAATGGAGATTGCCAAAAGAAACCCTATTTTGTTGTTCAAGGGGAACGCCCCGCGAATCATTAGGGATGGTTTAATTCTTGAAAATTTAGGGAAACAGATATTCGATATTGGGCGGAAAAAGATTCAAAACTATCCGTCGAATTCGGTTCCTGTTCGACTTTTTGCTGGGGAATATGCGGTTCTGAAGGTATTAGAATCATTGGTAGTGGCAAGTAAGGAGGAAGAATCAGCCTATGAAGCCCCCACCGCGCGATGCAGAATTCAAGCGTTTCACGATGGCCTTACAGTCTCTATTGAAAGTATCGAAGACGGAGCTGAACCGACGCATTGAAGCGGAGAAGACGGCTAAACGAAGCGAATCTCCAATTTCTTCCCGGTGACTTTAGCCCATTGCTCCAGCGTCTGGAGCGTAGGGTTGTAGCTTCGGCCGTTCTCCAGCCGAACTATCACGGAGCGATCTGTGCACATCAACTCTGCCATTCGCTCTTGAGACAAACCCGCCTGAATCCGAACTTCGGTCATCGCTGCCAAGGGTTCGGTTGGCCTAGTTTTGAGGCTTCTTGCCGCGTCTCTGCCGTTTCTTCCAGAACGAGTCATAGCGCCGTTTCTCCCACCTTGCCGGTCAACTCTGCATAGGTCAACCGCTTTACCCAATCCTGAGTGCGGAGAGCAAGCCGGATGCGATGCAGCATAAACCATGCTGATTTCTGAGTAACCTTGAGATCCCGAGCGATTTCATAGCTGCTCACGCCGTTCTTGCAGTTGACTACCAGCCAAACGGCAACCATCCATTTATCGAGCGCAATGGGAGAGTCTTCAAAGACGGTGCCAGTCTTTGCGCTGAATTGCTTGTGGCATTCCTTCGCCATGCACTTCCAGATACGGCGGCTGGACAGATACGAAACGCGCTTACCTTCGCAATGTGGGCAGGTGATGCCATTGGGCCAACGCATCGCAGCCATGAAATCGACGCACACATCGGGGTCATCGAAATAGCGGGTCGCTTCGAGAAGGCCCTTGGGGCATTGATCTTCGTCTGCCATGAACCTACAGTACCAATGGATTCATGGTGTATCAACTATATTATTACCCATGAATGCCCCTGCTCCCTCCGGTTTGGCCGTTCGTGCTGTGCATGAATGCTGTTCCAGGTCTCAGAAACGAGACCTGGAACACCCGGCTCGGACGGGCTATAGCTCTTGCTACTCTGAGTTAGTTTTTTCGTTGCGGGTTACGGAGCGAAGGGATAGGTTGAGCTATGCCCGGAAAGCTGGTGAAGACCGCGACAGAGATTTCGATACGTGTGGCTGCTGCGGGCGTGGGTGCTGCGATTGCCGGACCTCTGGGCTGTGCACTCGGAGCGGCATTCGGGCATGCGATCACAGGGCCGATGGGCGAGCTGGCCAAGCAATACGCGGAAAAGTTTGGCGACAAAGCAGCGGAGAAGTTCTTCGATGCAGGCGGGGATGCGCTGGCGGATTGGGCCAAGGGGCCGGAAGGAGATTTGGAGGGGGCTTACCGCGAGGCGCTGCGGCTCAGCCTTCGCGCGATGCGCAGGGGTTCAGGCGATGATTATGAAGACTGGTTTGAGCATTGGGAGCGTTGCCTGAAGACGGCTGATGTGCTGCGGCTGGAGGAAATAGGCGCGGATGGGCGCGAGGCCGGGCAGCTTGCGCTGGTGCTGCGGCGAACCATGGTGCGGCTGGATGCGCAGGGTGCTGCGCTGGCGCGTGAGGGCCCTTCGATTGCGGCGCTTAATGAGCGGGTGATGCCGGAAGAGTTGGAGACAGCACTAGCGACGAGACTGCCGGGACTGTTCGATGTGAGGCTGCAGAAGCTGCTGGTGAGTGAGAAATATGCAGCGGGTTTCAAAGAGGCTCAGCTTCAGTTCCAGAAATTTGCGTCGGGAACATTGTCGAAGATCGATGTGACGCAGGATGTGCTGGTTTCAGGACAGGCGCTGACGAACGAGATGCTGAGCCGGGTGTATGCGCTCACGGTGCGGCGCGCGGAGGAGGATGAGCGCATCGACCGCGCGGAGGGGCGAGCGCTCAAGGCCGAAGGCGAGGCTGAGGAATGGAAGCGGAGGTATCTCGAACTGGCGGCTGACGATCCATCGCTGGATGCGCTGCTTTCTACGGGCGACCTGGATCAAGCTGCCCGGCAAAAGATGGAGCAGATCGAGAGGCAGAACAGGGAACAGGCGCAAAGTTACAGAGAGCTTGGGCGGATTCAGGAGCTGCGATTTGACTGGAACGCCGCGATTTCTGCCTACCGCAGAGCGTTTGAGCTGGAAGCTACCGTGGAGAACGGATTTCAATTTGCTTATCTTGCGCAGAAACAAAACCGCCACAAAGAAGCCATCACTGCGTATGAGGCCGTGCTGCGTCTGTCACCCGATGCCGCAATTTTGGTGCTGAACAACCTGGCGGTTCTCTATCGCGGCACGCAGCGGATGCGGGAGGCCGAGACCTCCTACACGGAGGCTCTCTCGCTCCGCCGCAAGCTTGCGGTAGCCAATCTGGAGGCCTACCTGCCCGATGTGGCCACGACGCTGAACAACCTGGCGCTTCTCTATAGCGCCACGCAGCGGATGCGGGAGGCCGAGAACTCCTACACGGAGGCCCTCTCGCTCTGCCGCAAG
>Ga0302319_10025197_pt1 | contig 10543 bp, 6 predicted proteins | sample Bog_T0_2_FD_203319 | JGI IMG/M metagenome (GOLD analysis project Ga0302319, IMG submission 203319) | Peat permafrost microbial communities from Stordalen Mire near Abisko, Sweden - Bog_T0_2 | ecosystem: Environmental > Terrestrial > Soil > Wetlands > Peat | place: Sweden: Abisko, Stordalen Mire... | reverse complement strand
TCGCGGCTTTTCCTTCCCAAAGGCCTCGGATTGGGTGAAGCGCCTGGGCGTATCCCCGGTCGTCGGCAAGCCGGGAACATTCGCCCCATTGATTCTGGATGATCAGGGCCGCCTTTATCTTCACCGCTACTGGAGCTACGAAACCGAGCTGGCAAGCACCATTAAACGCCTGGCCAAGGAACACACTCTGCAGGTCAATTGGAAGCTTCTCGGCGAGGGTTTGTCCCGGCTCTTTTCCGCCGAGGCGGTGGCGGAGGTCGATTGGCAGATGGTCGCCGCATTTGCGGCCATCCGGAAGAGACTGTGCATCATCTCCGGAGGGCCCGGCACCGGAAAAACTCGAACGGTGGTCCTGCTGCTGGCGTTGCTGTTGGAGCAGGCGGACAACGCCAACTTGCGGATTGCCCTCGCCGCACCAACGGGACAGGCCGCGGCCCGTTTGCAGGAGGCGGTCAAAAATGCCAAGGCCACCCTGCCTTGCTCGCAAGAAATCAAGGACAGGCTGCCCGATGAGGCCAGCACGATTCACCGGCTGCTCCGATCCATTCCCGACTCGCCTTACTTCCGCCATGACGCGGAGAACCCTCTCCCAATCGATGTAGTCATCGTGGATTCATGTTAAGCAATCAGTAATGTGGAGTTGCAGTGGCAAAAGAGGCTTCTGTGCTTCGTGCGTGCCGCATTTTAGTCCTCATTTTACTCCACATTATTGATGAGGATTTTGGCCTCTCAAAGAGACTCCAATCATTTCATCAGATTTCGATCTGTGCGCCAGCGACCGGCGTTGCCATTACTGGGAAACTGCACGGTATTGTCAATAATGCGTGTCCGTTGAGGAACCCACGCCATGCATGAACCACGGCAATGTCTGACAAACGCGGATCGCGCTAGAATCGCGCCGTCAGGCCCACCCGCACCTGAAACGGTTCGACGGGGTGAAAGACACTGGTGAATGCCGGGGTCGCGGTTGGCGTCACGCGCGAGACATAGGCGTAATCAATGTCGTGATCGCGGCTGTTGAGCAAGTTCAAAAACTCGGCGGAAATCCGCCACGTCTTGTTGATTTGATACCCGGCTTCCGCGTTCAATAAAAGTGTAGAGCTGGATTTATACAACCCGTCCGAGGTCAAATCGCGTGGACCGAAATAGCGCAGGCGGAGGCTTGCCGAGAAACCACGCTCGTCCAACAACGTGACGCCCGACGAAATCACCGCACCGACCGCTTCCGGCACGCGTGTGCCGCCGGGACCGAGCGTCGTGCTGCCGGGACTGGCTGGCGCAGCATCCGCCGGATCAACTGAAGTGAAACGGGCGATGGACTCCGCCAGATCAAGGTCAAATGCGACATGTTTCGCGGGTTTGTAGTAGTTCGCCCATTCAACGCCATAGCGGTCGCTCGGTTGTCGGGAAGCGACGGTGCCACCCGTGTCGCCATCCTGCTCCAGTTCCGACTCGCTATGCAGATACCATACCGAAACGGTGCTCTGCAAATGAGGCACAGCTAATGTCCGCATGCCGATCTCGGCCCCTTTGGTTTGGACCAACCCGGGAATTCTCGCCACCGCTGTGTAGGGATTCGGATTGTCCGCCGAAATCGGCTCCACCGTTTGTGTTGCGCCCCGCCCGTCGTTGCTGTGAAAACTGAATCCACCCTGCGCATAAAACTCCGTCTTGTCCCACGGGCCGAAGATTAAACTCATTTTCGGGCTGGGCAGCAGCGTGGTGGACTTGCCCGAATTGGCCGGGGTGCTCAGGCTGGTGTCATTGAAGTAATCCAGGTCGCCGCGTATGGCCAGGACCGAGCGGAATTTGTCCGCCCATTGAAGTTTATTTTCCACATACACACCGACTTGCGTGTCGGTAAGATGATTGACATCCGTGTCGGCAGGGAGGGGGGTGGAAAGGAGGCCGTTGGCGAAGAGGCCGCCCGGCAGATCGAGGGTGTCCGTATCCGTTTTGTTCACCCGCACACGTTCCTCCGTCTGATAAAGGCCGTTGTGGATCCAGTCGTTGCGTACTTGCAGGCCAAAGGAGTTTTCCACGTCGCGGCCAAACCACTGGTTGACCAACGTGTGGCGCGCGTCGAGGCCGGCCACCTCGCGCTGATCCTGTTGTTCGAACTGATCGCCGCGAACCGGGTCTGTGAGGTAGTAAGTGAAATCGGAAAACAAATCGAGGTCGTAGTAAAAAGTGTAGACCATGATTTTGGTCGCCGAATTTCCTTCGGTGTGATGCCACTCGGCCTGCACGCTGTAACGTTGCGAATTGCCGCCGTCAGTCGGGTTGAGCGTGCCGAAGAATCCCACCAAAGGCACGGCGTTTTCGGCGAGTTGATCGCTCGAATTCCATCTGCCGTGATAGGCCCTGCCGGTGACGCTGAAGCCGGTGGCGTCGTCGCTCTGGCTATAGGTCAGAAGACCGTTGAACTTGGAGTAGTTATCTGGATGCACCCACGGGCCGTCGTCGTGATAGGCTTCTCCGCCGTAAAGCAGATTGCCGGATCCCAGTTTTTGGGAAGCTCCGAACACGCCGCGCTCGTAGCCATACGTGCCGGCTTCCACCGTGATGAAGTCTTGCGGAAGTGTATTGTAAAAAACCAGATGGGCCGCGCCCGCCGAGCCGAAATCCCCCACGTCGGCGTAATAAGGGCCTTTTTCGTAATCAACCCGTTCCACAAACTCCGGGATGACGATGTTCATGTCCGAGTAGCCCTCGCCATGCGCGTGGGAAGGCAGGTTTAACGGCATTCCATCCAGGTAGTTTGCGAAATCCGTGCCGTGGTCGAGGTTGAATCCGCGCAGGAAATACTGGTTCGCCTTCCCGCCCCCCGCGTGCTGCGTAATGATGACACCTGGCACGGTTTCCAGAATTTCTCCGCTACGCAAAATTGGCCGAGTAGCCAATTGCGCCGCGCCGGTGGTCCCTTGCCCGGCAGAATCCGCAATGCCAAGCAAGCTGTCCTGGCGCCCCGTAACAACCACGTCGGGAAGCAATATCGGGTTCGCGTTGGTGGATTCCGGGGCGGAAACGGCTGCGGGATTGTTGGTGGATTGCTGGGCAAAGGTGGAGCTTCCAACCACAAAGGCCAAAACTATCGTGACCAACCGCGCCGTCACCAGACCAATCGCGTGCAGGAACAGAGTCGCCAGAATAAAACCAAGCGCGAACGTCACCATGCTGGCTGACCCCGGCATTTCTGCTCCGTGCGCGAAACCGTGAAAAAACGCGAAGAACCCGACCAGCAAGAGCGCCGGTCCCACCCGGAAGTGGATTCTCTTTGCGACGAGGACGCTGAACACGGCTACTGATGATAAAATGCCAAGTTCCACACCCGGAAGGATGGCTCCCGAAGCCCCGACGATCCCGCCGAGGGTCATGACCCCGACGAACGTCAGCGGAATCAACCAAACCGCGCGACCCCGTTGTTGTGCGGCCCACAGCCCCACGCCAATCATCACCACCAGGTGATCCCAGCCGTGCAGCGGGTGGTTGAAACCATCATGCCAGCCGTTTACCGTGGAACCGACCGAATGCGCGTGAACTTGCAAGGGAACAAGCGCCAGCGCTGCCAACAGCAAGGATCGTCTCACGGAGGAAACCGCCGAGGATTGAACCCTGCGGCCGACCGGACGGTTCATCGTATGTTCTTTGGAGTCTTGGGCTTTGGAGTGGATGCTGGACCGAATCTGGCCAAACTTTGCCGGGCTTTTCATAATCTCAATTGTCAGTCGTCAACTCGGACTGGCGACGAGCATTTTGAATTGGCAGGCGGCAAAAAGCCACCCGCGTTACAGCAGCTACGGGCTTCGGACCCGCCATCGCCGCCACAGGTGGCTATGACCGGAATTTACGCTTTGCCAAAATTGCGTCAATCCTTTTGTCATCCTCTTCGGCTCCTTTCAACGGGTGCCGTGGTGCATCTTGGAATGCAGGCAAATTAATTGCTTTGTTCTTCCGCTTGCACTTATTTGATGCGGTCAAGAATCTTTTGTGGTGCCCTCGCATCCAGACCGTCGTAGTAAGCCCGCACCACGCCGCGCCGGTCCACCAGCGCAATTCTGTCACTATGAATGAAACCGGGTTTCGGGGATGGAGGCTGGCTGGTCTCGCCTGCGACGGCCAGCAGAAAACTCTCCTGGATGAGCGGCTAGATGATCTTCCTGTCACCGGCGAGAAAGAGCCAGCGGCTCGTATCGCTCGTTTGGCCTGTCGTTTGCTCCACATCATTGCCGGGGATTGCCCCGACACGGCGCTCCAGTGTAGTTTCTGGAGCATGACCGGACTAAAGTGCATGGCCGTGATGAAGGCGCTGGGCGAGATAAATCGCCTGCGAATCATGCGCCTTCTTCTCCAGGAGCAACTCGGCGTAAGCACCATCGCACACCGACTGCGAATCTCGGAATACAATGCCTCCAAACACCTGCGAATTCTGAAGGAGGCCGGATTGCTGGAAATGGAGAAACTGGGCCGGCAGCGCCTCTATGGCGTGGCTGCCAGTCTCAAGGATGAATTGGCCGGCCACCGGAATGTGCTGGAATTGGGGTGCTGCACTTTTCGCTTCGACAAACTCCCACGATAGCCCCGTTGGGGCGGCGAAAATATGGCTTGAGGACAGCGACAAATATCTGCACTGTTGCGCAGATATACTATGAATACAACACGATCCAAGAAGGCAACAAAATCGGCCCCAGGGACCAAGCCGCGCTACATCATGATTGGGGGATTCCTCGGCGCCGGCAAGACCACCGCGGTCGGCAAACTTGCAAAGCGCCTGGCCGACGAGGGCTTGCGCGTCGGCCTTATCACCAACGACCAGGGAAGGAACCTCGTCGATACGGCCATGCTCCGATCACAGGGATTTGCGACCGAAGAGATTCCAGGTGGCTGCTTCTGCTGCCGGTTCGATTCGTTGGTGGATGCTACCACGAAATTGACCGCACAAAGCCGCCCGGACGTTTTCATCGCGGAACCGGTGGGCAGTTGCACGGACTTGATAGCCACGGTGACGTATCCTCTCCGGCGGCTGCATGACGAGAACTTCACAGTGGCGCCAGTCAGCGTGCTGATTGATCCGATTCGTGCCCTGCGGGTATTTGGCTTGGAACAGGGCGGCAGCTTCTCGGAGCAGGTGCTCTACATCTACAACAAACAAATTGAGGAAGCCGACCTGGTCATCATTAGCAAATCCGACTTGCTCGACGCGGCGCGGTTGGGGGCTCTGCGGACGGCCATTGAGGTGAAGTTCCCGGGGAAGGAAATTCTGGCGGTGTCGGCCCGCGATGGGACAAATTTGGATACGTGGTTTGGACGGATCACAAACGAGGAACAGGGGGCGGGAAAAGCGATGGACGTGGATTATCAAGTCTATGCAGACGGTGAGGCGCGGCTGGGCTGGCTGAATTGCACCGTGCTGCTGGATGCGAGGAACGGCTTCGATTCCGACAAATTCCTGAATCGGATGGCCAAGGAGGTGCAGAAGCGGTTGCAGGCCCGGACGGCTGAAGTGGCCCACTTGAAAATGACGCTGAGTCCGAATTCCGGCCGTTTGGGTGAAATCGCGGTGGTGAATCTGGTGCGGAATGACTTAATCCCCGAGATCTCCCTGAGGCTGCAAAGCCCGGTGACGGGTGGCCAATTGCTCATCAATCTCCGCGCGGAAGCTGCTCCCGATGTGCTCGGCACCGTGGTCCGAGAGGCCCTGGCCACTTCGGCCGCGGCCTTTCCCACCATGAAAGCAACGTTGGACCATTTGGAGCACTTCCGCCCGGGCAAACCAAGCCCCACGCATCGTTTCGAGACGCCGAAGTGACTTTCTTGATGAAGAGGATCCCAAAGTGGTTCATCGGAGAGTTCTTCGGCACATTCCTGCTCGTGTTCTTCGGGTGCGGCAGTGTATGCGCGGCTGTCTTGACCGGTGCCCAAGTGGGGGTGTTTCAAGTGGCCATCGTCTGGGGACTCGGCATCGCCACAGCCATCTACCTGACCGGTGCGCTGAGTGGAGCGCACTTGAATCCCGCCGTGACCGTGAGCATGGCGGCCTGGTCGGACTTTCCGAGTTGCCGGGTGGCACCATACGTCGCCACGCAACTGCTGGGAGCCTTTGCGGCGGCGGCGGTGCTTTATTTCATTTTTAGTGACGCACTGGTGGTGTTTGAAAAAGCCAATCATCTGGTGCGCGGCCAACCCGGCAGCGAAGCCAGCGCGATGGTGTTCGGTGAATTCTTTCCGAGTCCGGGTGGGCACCCGCTGACAGTCGAGGCGCAGGCGCGCATGTCGCCGTTGGCGGCATTCGGCGCGGAGGTCATTGGCACGGCCATTCTCCTGTTGGTCATCTTCTGCACCACGGATGCGCGAAACGCCGCCCGCCCGCAAGTCCTAACCGCCGCGACGATTGGTCTCACTATCACGCTGCTGATTTCGCTGCTTGGCCCGCTCACGATGGCATGCTTTAACCCAGCCCGAGACTTCGCGCCTCGCGTGTTTTCCTCGCTTGCTGGCTGGGGCACCATCCCATTCCAGGTAAATGGGATCGGATGGTTGACGGTTTATATTCTGGCGCCGCTGCTGGGCGGTTTGCTCGGCGGAGCGATCTATACTGTCTGGTTCAAGCCGGGATGCCAAGTTGTGGAATAAGGGCTCCGCCATTGTCGTGGCCAACTCTTCTGGAGCCAATTTGGACCGATCAAGAGCGCAACGCTGGCGATCCGTCCGATGCGCGGTTCTGCGTTGGCGGCGATGCAACCATCACTCTTTGCAGTCCCGGAAAGCCACAAAGCGAGGCCAGCGTGCTGAAGCAACGAGTTGCGATGGCAAAAATGGTTCCTGTCGCTCCATCGACCCACGGTTAAATTCACATTCTTATTGACAATGCCATGATGTTCCCCGGTAACTACGGGGAATGAATGCATCATCACATCCGCAGAGGTTTCCCATCACACCAGGACCGCAGTCCTGCTATCGTAAAATGCCGATCCTTGGACCGGTCTTGGATAAAGCGTTGGCTTGGTTTAGGCGCCATGGTTACACCGAGTCAACCATAAAGCTTCGCCTTGACGGAATCAGCCATCTGGTTCGCTGGCTGCAACGTCGCCGAGGACCAACTCTCAAAAAGCTGACACAAGATGATCTGTCCTTGGCCCACGAGAACTTCCTAGGACGAAATGATCGAGTGGCCAGCGCTACGCACACCCTGGCCTGCTTCTTTCGCGAGGAGCATTTGATTCCAGAGGGCAAATCCGCCCGGCCTTCGGCTTCGGAACGACAACTCATAGCCCATGTAGTTTATTTGCGGGAGATGCGCGGCATGGCTGCCTCTACGATCGAGTGGCACCAGATGCATCTTCGGTTTTTCTTGAGGTTTCTGAAATTTGACGAACAACCCTCTATCATCCACACAATACGATTGGACCAGGTTGAGGCGTTCTTGCGTCAGGCCGCCAGGACCAACAACCGTTTCAGCCTACAGCACATCGTCGCGGTATTGCGGTGCTTTCTCCGGCGCCAACATGCCCAAGGCATACTCAGGCGGCCACTGCATGAGCAGATCGATACGGCGCGCACTTACCGTCTGGAACAATTGCCACGGGCATTGCCTTGGGAGCAAGTCAAGGCACTGCTCCGATCCATCGACCGCACCCAACCGGAGGATCAGCGGGATTTCACGTTGCTGTATCTGGCGGCGCGTTATGGATTGCGGGGTGGGGAGTTGGTTCGTCTGACCTTGGACGATATTGATTGGCGTGCCGGTATTCTGCATGTCCAGCAAACCAAGACCAAGCAAACCCTGCGACTCCCCTTGACCGATGAAGCCGGTGAAATTCTCACTCGCTATTTGAAAAGCTCTCGCCCACAGAGCTCGTTCCGCGAGCTTTTCCTAAGGCGCAAAGCGCCGATGGGGCCGCTTACCAGCACGGCGGTGTATGATATTCTACAGCAACGAATCCGCAGCAGTGGATTGGATATTCCCCCGGTCGGCTGCCACACGATGCGTCATTCCTTGGCGGTCCACCTATTGCGTCGCGGCGTAGCTCTCGGAACAATTGGGGAAGTGCTGGGACATCGAGACACTGAGAGCACCGGCGTCTATCTGCGTCTGGCGGTTGAAGACCTGCGGGAAGTGGGGCTGCCCGTACCGGAGGGCGGGAAAGCCGTCGCCTTGGAGCCGAAAGGGTGTAACAGCAAATTGCCCTGCGTGCGTCTCCGGATCGCCAAGCCATTGCCAAAAGCCGATTTCCAAAGTGGCTTGGCTCCTTCGCTGCGCGAGTATTTGGCCACACGCCGCGCTCTGGGCCGAATTTATATCAATGAGGAAATCGTGCTCCGGGGGTGGGATGATTTCCTGCAACATGAGTTTGGTCAAATGCGCCGGATTCGTTCCGAGATGTTTCACGATTGGTCTCGGACGTTGTTCAAGTGGACTCCGGGGGAGCGACGGAAGCGTCTGCGGATCGTGCGCAACTTTCTCCGGTTCCACGCTCGCCACTATCCTGAGACCTACATTCCGGACTTGCTTACCTTTCCCAAGGCTGGTCCCTATCGGCTTCCTCGTTTGGTCTCGGCCAAAGAGATGGCTCAAGTGTTGGCGACAGCACGCCAATTAACGGTCTCACATCAAAATCCGCTCCGCCCTGAGACGGTTCGATTGGCCTTGATCCTCTTGTTTTGCTGCGGGTTGCGCCTTGGTGAGTTGTTGCGCCTGCAATGGCGTCACTTCGATACCCAGGAGAACGTGCTCCACATTGATGAAACCAAGTTCCACAAGTCCCGCTTGGTTCCTTTATCGAATTCCGTGGCCAAAGAGCTGACCGCATACCAGGAACTACGTCACAGGCGAAGACTGGCGGTTCAGCCGGAGCATTATATTATATGGAGCAATAATCCTGTGGCCTCAGAGCGGGTATACAGTGTCTCAGCACTCACGAACAATTGGCAGCAATTATGTCTGGCGACGGGAGTAATTGATGAACGCGGCCGTCCGCCGCGTTTGCATGACTTGCGTCACAGCGCAGCTGTTGGGATTTTGGAACGATGGTACCGAACGGGCGCGGATCTCCATGCCAAATTGCCTCATTTGGCGACTTATTTAGGACATGTAAATCCAGTCTCCACACACCATTACCTCCATTTTACGCCTGAATTACAGCAGGCTGCCAGCCGGCGTTTTCATGATTACGCATTCCGAATTTTTGCTTGCGGAGGTGTCCGATGAAAGAAAATTCCAACACTGCCTTGGCCGCCACGTTGCGGGGGTTCTTTACGGATTACTTGCCGCAGCAGCGGGCGATGAGTCCGCATACCGTCCTCAGTTACCGGGACAGCCTCAAGCTGATGCTGCAATTTGTGGCGGGTGAGAAAGCCGATCCCAGCCAACTTTCCATTGAGCAGTTGACGGTGGAGCAGATCACCGCGTTCTTGCAGCATCTTGAAAAGGATCGTCACAACTCAATTCGCACGCGAAACGTTCGCTTGAGCGCGGTTCACAGCTTCTTTCGCTACTTGGGACGCGAGCATCCGGAACATCTGGCTCAAACCCAGCGCCTGCTCAGCGTCCCATTCAAGAGAATCGCCACTCGGGAGATCCAGCACCTGGAGTTCGATGAGATGCAGAGCATGCTCGACGCCATTGACCAGACTACCGGGGAGGGCCGGCGCGATTTTGTCCTCTTGAGTTTTCTGTTCAACACCGGTGCCCGCGTGAGTGAAGCCGTCGGATTGCAAGCTTGCGATTTGAGATTAGAGCCACCAGCCAGTGTTCTCTTGAAAGGAAAAGGCTCCAAGGAGAGGGTGTGCCCACTTTGGCCGGAGACCGCGCGTGCGTTGCGCGAGTATTTGGAGGCACAAGAAATCGGGCTCCGGGAAACACGCACGGTCTTCCACAACCATCGGGGCTATCCGTTGACCCGTTTTGGGGTTCGCTGGATTTTGCAAAAACATGTGCGTCAAGCCGCCCGGCATGTGCCCTCGCTAAAATCAAAGCGGCTCCACCCGCATAGCCTGCGCCACGGCACGGCGATCCACCTGCTGCGTTCGGGAGTCGATTTGAGCATGATTGCCCATTGGCTGGGACACGCGAGCGTCAACACTACTTACAAATATCTCTCCTTGAACTTGGAGGCCAAACGGGAAGCTTTGGCCAAGGCCAAACCGATCGTGGGGCGTCACGGCAACGCCGGTCGCTGGCGGACAGATCGAAATCTGATTAAGTGGTTGGAATCTCTTTGAGGGGCTAAAAACCTCGTCAATAATGTGGAGTAAAATGAGGGCTAAAATTCGGCCCACACGAGGCGCAGGGGTCGTTTTTGCCACTGCAACTCCACATTACTGATTGCTTAACATGAGTCAACTTATGTGCAGCTCCACATAAGTCGACGAGGCCAGTATGGTGGACTTGGCGTTGATGGCCAAACTGGTCGCGGCCATCCCTTCCTCGGCTCGACTCATTCTGCTGGGGGACAAGGATCAACTGGCATCCGTGGAGGCAGGGGCGGTGCTGGCGGATATATGCAATGCCGGCGCCCAGCGTGTGTTCTCCGGGGAGTTCAGC